>Ga0137418_10003376_pt1 | contig 14671 bp, 16 predicted proteins | sample CZODoug3_1_2_16f_FD_122242 | JGI IMG/M metagenome (GOLD analysis project Ga0137418, IMG submission 122242) | Vadose zone soil fungal communities from Angelo Coast Range Reserve, California, USA - CZODoug3_1_2_16fungal (Hybrid Assembly) | ecosystem: Environmental > Terrestrial > Soil > Vadose... | reverse complement strand
TGGGGTTCGCAGGCTGGGATAGGTGTCTGGTGTCTGGTGTCAGGTGCCTGGTGTCTGGCCTGACACCTGACACCTGACACCCGACACCCGACACCTGATATTCCACTGATGCGTTTGATCCTATTTGACATAGACGGGACCCTCCTCTGGACCGCGGGCGCGGGTCGGCGCGCGATTCACCGCGCCATGATCGATGAAGTAGGCACCGCGGGTCCGATCGACGGCTACCGGTTTGACGGTAAGACGGATCCGCAGATCGTACGCGAGCTGCTGGAGCTGGCGGGGCACCCGGACGCAAGCTCGGACGATCGCGTGACGGCCGTCTGCCGGCGTTACGTCGAATTACTCACCGCCGAGCTCGAGAAACCCACGCAGACGACTAAGGTCTATCCCGGCATCAAGGAGTTGCTCAGCGCGCTCGAGCCTTATGAGGCGGACGGCCGCGCGCTCGTCGGACTGCTCACCGGAAATGTCGAGCATGGGGCGCGATTGAAGCTGCGGTCGGCCGGCCTGAATCCCGCGCGTTTCGTGCTCGGCGCCTTCGGCTCGGATTCCCATCACCGTCCCGATCTTCCCGCTGTCGCTGCGCGCCGTGCCGCGCAGCACACGGGACGCCCTTTCAGCGGCGCAGACATCGTGATCGTCGGTGACACGCCCGATGACGTCGCCTGCTGCAAGCCGATCGGCGCGCGCTCCGTTGGTGTGGCGACGGGCTTCTACGACGTGACCGCGCTCCGCGGGGCGGGCGCGACCCATGTCTTCGCGGATCTCGGCGACACGCAAGCCGTGCTGAGCGCGCTGTTTTCGTGACCGTCGTGCGGGAAGAGCTCGAGCTAAAAACTCGAGTGGACGATCCCGATACGGTGCGCAAGGCGATCCTGGCGGCCGGCGCCGAGCTCGTCTACCGCGGCGCCATGGTGGACCGACGCTTCGATCGACGCGGGCGACTGGAACGGCGCGATGAAGTCGTGCGCCTGCGTGTCTACCATCCGGCCGATAAGTCTCCCGAGTGGGGCGTCCTGGGCTGGAAGGGTCCCGTGCAGCGCCGGGGTGAGTACCGATTGCGGGAGGAGTGGGAGTCGCGCGTCGACGATCCGAAAGCGGTGCTCGTCATCCTGCGACACATGGGATACAAGATCTCGGTGCGCATCGATCGCGCCATCGAGCAATATCGTCTGGGCGATGCGACACTGCGCCTCGAATGGTATCCGGCGATGGATGTGCTTCTGGAAGTCGAAGGACAACCCGAAGCCATCGAGCGCGCGGTCGCCGCGACTGGTCTGCCACGCGACGCGTTCTTGCCCGAGTCGCTTCCGCACTTCACGGCGGCGTACGAAGAGCGCACCGGCCGCGTCGCTCGCGTGAGCCGGCTCAAACGGCGCGAATGAATCCACCCCTCAAGCTCCTCATGCCGCTGCGCGTCCCCGAGCTGGCGCCCTCGCTCGGGCGCATCATCGTGCCGCGCCGCCTGCTCGATCCCTGGGTGCCGCTCGACGACATTCGTGAGGAGTTGGCGACGCGGGTGCTGGAGTTGGGAGGTGAAGGCCGCGCGGCGGCGGCGCGCGAAGCCGATGGCGACGCGCGAGCGCGCGTTCTCGAAGTCACGGGGCGCCGCGCCTGGACCGCCGCGTGGGACCATGCCGTGCGGCGCGCCGGAGCTCGAGTCGCCGATGCGCTCGACGCTGAAATCACGCGCACCGCGCGGCAGGTACGCTTGCCCCGGCGCCGCCTGCGGCGCCATTTGCTCAGCAATGCGGAGAAGCGCGCGATCGTGGCGCGGCTCGGAACGGGCGGCGGCCCATTCGTCGCGGCGCTCGACGACCTCGAAGCAACTGCGGCGCGCGCGGCGGAGGCGTCGGTGCTCGAAAAGGACGCGCACGCCACGTGGCAGGAAGCGCTCCGCACTGTGGCGCGGCGGCTGGAAGCGGCATGGCTCGCCCTCGAGACCGAGGTCGAAGCGGAGCGCGAACGCTGGAATCCCGAGATCGAGACGCTCGCCGCCTGGCGACCATCGCTCTGGCCGACCTTCATCGTCTGGGCGCCTGTTGCCGTCCTCCTGATCTGGCTCGGTCTGATACTCGGCGGCTATGTGCCGGCTCCCGCGTGGCTCGCGCAACAGCTGGGCTTCTAGCCTTACTGCTGTTCGGGGCCGCGCCGGCGGCCGCACAGCTCCGCGTCGTCGAGGTACCCATTGTCGGACGGGCCGGTCTCGATTCGCTCGCCCGCCTGGGCTTCGAGGTCGCGGATGTGCGAACGATCGCCGGGGGGGTGCCGCAGCGCGCCGTGATCGTCGTATCCCCGGAAACGGAATTGCAGCTCGCCCAACACGGCTTCAGGGTGGCGGCGCCCAGTGTCGCGCGCGTGACGACAGGCGCGGCCGCCGACACGTTCCGCATGTTCCATTCGTTCGATAAGCCGGGTGACGGCATTCGCGCGACGCTCTCCGCCTGGGCCGCGGCCAATACGGCGATCCATGTGGATTCGGTGGGGGCGTCCTACGAAGGCCGGCCGATTCTCGCCGTCAAGATCGGACCGCCGGACGACTCGCCCGCCCGGCCCAACGTGCTGTTCATGGGGACGCATCACGCCCGCGAGTGGATCTCGACCGCGGTCGCGATGAAGGTGATCCGTTGGCTGGCGGACTCGGGCGCCGGGCTGATCGCGTCGCACGACGTGTGGGTGATTCCGGTCGAGAACCCGGACGGCTACCAGTACACCTTCACGAACGAGCGATACTGGCGGAAGAATCGCCGTCCCAACGACAACGGCAGCTACGGCGTGGACCCGAACCGCAATTACCCCGCCTTCTGGGGCGCCGATGAAGTCGGTTCGAGCAGCTATCAGTACGCCGAGACGTACCGCGGAACGAGTCCCGGCTCGGAGCTCGAAACCCAGGCGGTCATGGCGTTTCATGCCGCGCACCCGCCGGTGGTTTCACTTTCCTATCACAGCTACAGCGGCCTCGTTCTCTATCCCTGGGGATTTCGCGCCGGGGAGCTGGCGCCCGACCTGCCGCGTTTTCAAGCGCTGGCGGGCACCGATCTCAATCCCGCCGTCGCCGATAGCGTCCCCGGCTCCTCGCTCGATCACTATCACCCCGGCCCGGGCTGGAATCTCTACACCACGAACGGCGAATACACCGATTGGGCCTACCGCAGCCACGGCACGATCGCGTTCACCACTGAGCTGACGAGCGGCTGCTGTGTTGACGGCGTGTACTACGGCTTTGAATTCCCGGACGACAGCGCGATGGTGGAGCGCGTCTTCCGCGACAATCTGCCGTTTGCGCGCGCGCTGATCGCTGCATCGGGCGATCTCGCGCGCTCCCCCGGCGTCACGGGTGCCGTGCCTGTGCCGGAGCGGTTCATGTCGCTGTGGCCGGACGCGTGGCTGAGTCTCGATGCGTCAGCGGCGCGGCCGCTCCTGACGCTGCGCACCGGAACCGGCGTGCTGGTCGCCCGCGGCTCACAAACCGACTCGCTGCGTCGCGGCATACTGCGCACGGTGTGGCGCACCGATCTCCGCCTCGACGCCGTCCGCGCGCTGCGCGCGGATGGCACACCGATCAGCGCCGAGCTGTTGTCGCTCGCCGGCGCCGAGCGGCTCGATGTTGGGTGGCACGGCGGCTGGTTGCAGGACACCGTGCATGTAGCGGGCAATTACTCATGGGGCATCTCGGGAACCGACACGCTGACGTCGCCCGTGGTCGATTTGCGGGGCCGGACAGCGGTGTGGCTGCATCTGTGGACCCGGCACTACGGCTCGACGTTCACGCCAACGCAACGCGGCACCATTCAATTCTCGGCCGACTCGGGCGCGACGTGGAGCGACGTTGCCTTGATCGTCGGCGACGGGCCGAGCTGGTATCCGATGCGCGTAGACCTGCCGCAGGCCCAGGGCCGGCGTGGCGCGCGCGTGCGGTTCATCGCACAAAACTTCACGTGGTGGGTGGATGCCGTCGGCTTCGCCACCGACGCCAGCACGGCGTTCCTGCAGCTCGCCGCGGCAGCGGGCGCGGAAGTGTCCGAGAACCCGGTGCGGAGCAATCAGGTCGTGATCTCGTGGCCCGCCGCCACCGGCAACGCCACCCTGTCAGTGTTCAGCTTCCTCGGCGAGCGGCTGTTCCAGACGACGGTGCCGGCCGCGACGAACGAATATGTTTGGGATCTCACCATTGGTGGAGGAGCGCGGCGTGTGGTGAATGGCGCGTACATCATCGTCGTGGACGTCGACGGGCACCGCTACCGGCGGCGCCTGTTCGTGGCGCGCCCAGCCCCATGAGCGCGGTGGGAGTCGGCGTCGATCTCGTGGAGGTCTCGCGCGCGCGGGCGATGCTCGCGGACAAAGGCGCGCACGTCTTCGATCGCCTCCTCACGCCGGCCGAGGCGGAGTACTGCCGCTCCCGCCCCGATCCCGCCGAGCATGTCGCCGTCCGGCTGGCCGCGAAAGAAGCGGTCTACAAAGCGCTGCAGGGGAGCGAGGCGGCTCGCGGGATCGGCTGGCGGGACATCGAGGTCACCCGGGCGCCGGACGGCCGTCCGGATGTGACCCTCAGAGGGCTCGCCGAACGGAGGGCCAAGGAGCTACGGGTGACGCGTGTCTTGCTGTCTCTCTCCCATACGCACGAGGCAGCGGTCGCAATCGCAGTCCTATCAACAGATTGAAATTCCGACAAAATTACTCTAGTATTTGTCGTGCGGTTGTCCAAAGCTCTCCTCCTGATCAGCGCCTGCCTTGCTCAGCCACTCGCAGGGCAGGCGACTGACTCTCTGGCCCTGGCGCGGCGCGTTGTTGCCGCCGCCTCCCTGGCAGCCAAGGAGTACGCCCTCGGCGTAGTCCCGGCCGGCGGACAGATCACCCAGCCTGAGGAAGTGGACGAGGCGAAGCTCTTCATTCAGCAGGCGCAATTCGACGTCCCGGGGCTGCCGGTCCCCGCCCGAGCCAAGTCCCAGCATGCGCTGGCGCACCTCGCCCAGCTCCTCGAATCGCTGGCTCCTCCCGATTCGGTCAACCGCGCCACCGATAGCCTGGTAGCGCTCATTACTGCGGCAGCCGGGGGGCCCAAGGTTGTCGAACCGCTGCCCGCCCGGCCACCGTCGCTCGAGCGCGGGGCGATCGTCTATCGGGAGCGGTGCGCGGCATGTCACGGGGAATCGGGGCGCGGCGACGGCCCGAAAGCGAAATCGCTGAAGGGACCGCCGCCGGCGAACCTGACCGATCCGGCGCTCATGGGCAACAAGTCGCTGCTCGACATCTTCCGGCGCATTGCAGTCGGTACTCCGGGCACCGCCATGCCGGAGTTCGCCGAAGACCTTCCGGCCGCAGACCGTTGGGCGGTCGCGTCGTATGTCGCCGCGATGCAGTACGGTGGATCGGCGACGGCCGCCACGTTTGCGGCCGTGCGGCACCAGATCGATTCCGCGCTGGCGCGGCGGTCCGACAAGATCGCGGTCGACGCCTACATGACGTTCGAGCAGGTCGAAACCGCGATTCGCGCCAAGAATCCGGGATTGGCAAGCGAGCTGGAAGGAAACTTCGCGTGGCTGCGCACGCGCGTGGCGAAAGCCGACGACGCCGAGCGCCACACGATTCGCGAGCGGCTGCTGGCCGGACTCGAGCGTGCCGAGCGGGTCGTGGCGGATCGACCGTCGGGGATGAGTCTCTTCGTTGCGTCGTTCTTCCTATTGGTGCGCGAAGGTTTCGAGGCGATCCTGATCGTCGCCGCGCTGATGACGTTCCTCGCGAAAGCGGGCGCGTCGGAGCGGCGGCGCGAGGTGGCGCGCGGCGCGTGGGCCGCCGTGGGAGCGAGCGTCCTCACCTGGGTGCTGGTCGAGCTGTTGTTGCAGGTGACGCCGGGACAACGCGAGCTGATCGAGGGCATCACGATGCTGCTCGCGGCCGCCGTCCTGTTCTACGTGAGCTACTGGCTCCTCTCCAAGATCGAATCCGCCAAGTGGACCGCGTTCGTCCGCGGAAAAATGCAGAGCGCGCTTTCCTCCGGGTCCGGCCTCGCGCTGAGCGCGGTCGCGTTTCTGGCCGTGTATCGCGAGGGATTCGAGACGATCCTGTTCTACAAGGCGCTGTTCAATTCGGCGGGGGCGAGCACGGTGCCGGTCGTCGGCGGAATCGCGGCCGGCTCGGTCGGGCTGGTCGCGATCTACCTGCTCGTGAACCAGCTCGGCCTCCACGTGGCGATGAAGCCGTTCTTCGCCGTCACGGGCGTGATGCTCTACTACATGGCGTTCGTCTTCGCGGGGAAGGGCATCGCGGAGCTACAGGGCGCGGGGATCATCCCGTTGACCGTGATCGAGAGCGCGCCGCGCATTCCCGTGTTCGGGATCTATCCCACCGTGGAGTCGTTGATCGTGCAGGGACTGCTTCTGGTGCTGGCGATCGTCGCCGCGGTCTGGGCTATGCGGCCCAAACCAAAGCCGTCAGGAGCTGCCTCGGGGGGCGACCTGCTTCGGTCGCAGTGACTCAGGCAGCGGCTGCGAGCCGGCCGGCTCGCGCCATTTGAGCATCAGCAATCCCCCCACCAACATCAGTAGCACACTCATGGCCTGCGCCAGGGAAAACGGTCCCAGGAACCGGTCGTCCTTGGCCCGCCAAAACTCCACCAGAAAGCGCTCCAGTCCGCCGAACACGAGGTAGCACGCGAACAACCAGCCGATCGCGTGACCGTGATCGCGGTGCCGCCACAGCCACCAGAACACGAAGAGCATCGCGATCGTCTCGTAGATCTGGGTCGGGTGCACCGCGACCAGGGTATTCGGATCGGTCATCGAGGGAAAGTGGACGCCCATCGCTTGCAGGTTCCCGACGGTCGTCGGAGGTAGCCCGTTGGGAAACTTCATCCCCCACGGCAGACTCGTGGGGATGCCGTAGTCGTCGTTCACGAGAAAGCAACCAACGCGGCCCAGCGCATAGCCGAGGGCCAGCGGCGCCGCGCAGATCTCCGCCGTGAATCGTGGGGGCACGCGCCGGCGCCAGCCGTTGAGCAGGATGCCGGCCGTCGCGCCGAGGAAGCCGCCGTACCAGACGAATCCGCCGCGCTGAAACAGCGTCTCCGATTTTCCGGTCAAAAACACGTACCACAACTTGGCGCCCACCAGGCCACCGATGACGCCGGCGATGATGATGTCGGCGGCGTAGTCTTCGTCGAGCCCCCGCGTGCGCAGGTCGAGCTGAATCGCCCACCCGGCCATCAAAAACGCCACCATCATCATCAGTCCGTAGCCGGTCAGCTCCAGCGGCCCCAGGTGTATCGCGAATGGATAAACAGTCATGTCGTAATCTCAGCGGTTTCGAGACCGGGAAGCGGTAAATCGGCGCGGGCATCGAGCGTCCAGTCGCTCCGCTCGCCCAGGCGCAGCCGGTACCAGCCGGCGCGCGCGATCATTGCGGCGTTGTCGGCGTTGAGGCGCGGGCTCGCGACCGCAACGCGGGCGAGTCCGGCCAGACGCTCCGCCGCCCGCGCCGAGAGCGCTCGACTGCACGCGACGCCGCCCCCGAGCACGGCGGTCGAATAGCCGGTAGCGCGCACGGCGCGCTCCAGCTTGGTCACCAGTACGTCGAGCACGGCGTCCTGAAACCCGCGCGCGAGATGCGCGCGGTCGCGCTCCAAGTCCGTGGACGCGCGCACGGCATGCAGGACTGCGGTCTTCAGTCCGGAGAAGGAGAACTCGAATCCCTCCGAGATCATCGGACGCGGAAAGTTGAAGCGAGTCGGATCTCCTTCGCGCGCGAGCTTTTCAATCGCCGGTCCGCCCGGATACCCGAGTCCGAGCAGGGTCGCCACCTTGTCGAAGGCCTCGCCTGCCGCGTCATCGCGTGTCTCACCCAGCAGCCGGTACCGGCCCCAGGCGGGCACGTCGAGCAGCAGCGTGTGGCCGCCCGATACGAGCAATGCCACGAACGGCGGCGCGAGATCGCGATCTTCGATCGCCGGCGCGAAGAGGTGCCCTTCCATATGGTGCACGCCGATGAGGGTGCGATTGCCGGCAAAAGCGAACGACTTGGCGTAGACGACGCCGACGAGCAGCGCGCCGGCCAGCCCGGGCCCGGCCGTTACGGCGACCGCGTCGATCGCCGACGGCGCGAGGCCCGCTTCCGCGAGTGCCCGATCGACGACCGCAGGGAGGGCCGCCAGATGCGCGCGACTCGCCAGCTCGGGCACGACGCCGCCGAAGACCTTGTGAATGTCCTGGGAGAGAATGACGAGGCTCGCCAGCTCACCGTTCACGAGAACGGCGGCCGAAGTCTCGTCGCACGACGTCTCAATGCCGAGGACGGCGTCAGCCACGACGGCGCGGGGGGGAGGGCGTGACGCGGCGCCGCAGCGTGACTGAATCGGGAATGGCACGGGCGGTGATGCCGCGGGGCGCGATGACCGTGATTCGGGCCACGCCGCCGCTCGTTCCCGTGATGTGCGCGACGACACGCAAGGAATCGCGAGTGATTGCCTGCACGCGCTCTTCTGGACCGCGAATGGACACCGACACGCGCGCCGGCGTAACGATGAAGCTCGTGATCGCGCCCCCACCGCTCTCGACCGGAATTCCGGCGAACGAACGCTCCGCGATGCGGCCCATGTCACCCGTCACGGTCACTTGTTTGGGCGAGAGGCGCACGATGCCCAGGGGCATCGTATCGATCGGCACGTTGCGCGTGAACTCGCCCGAGACGTTGGTGATCTCGATCGGCACCGTCGTCACGGAATCGATCGCCTCGAGACTCCTTTCGGGGCCGACGAGCCGCACCGTGGTCGGCGTCATCGAGAGGCCGCCGTGCAGGACTTGTCCCGAATCGGGCGTGACGCTGACGAGGGACACGATCTTCACTTCTTTGCGGGCAACACTGTCGAGCGCCAGGGTGATCTCACTCGGCCGGACTTCCATGACGCGGACGTCGGCGCCCTTGGGGAGCGCCAGCTCCACCTCCCCCGGATCCAAATGGATCAGGTACGTCGAGCTGGTCAGCGTGTCGGGGACACGGCGCGTGATGTCGCCTGTCAGCGAGCGCAGCTTGAGAATCTGGCTGCCCTTGCCGGAAATCTGGACGCGGACCTTGGGCGCCTTATGCACGAGCGCGCGCCCCCGCGGCAGCAGCACGTTGAGCGTCACGTCGAAGCTCGTTGTGACCGGCTGTTGCAGCTGCACGGCGACGTAGAGCATCAGCGCGAGAAACAGCGCCGCGCCCTTGATGGGCCAGTTGCGCGTGATCAGCTGCAACAGGTTACTGCGCATTCAGCAGCCGCCGGATCAGCATTTCGTTGACAGGGTCCTCCCAATTCGCGGCCCCGATGACGCGTTTGACGATCACGCCGTCGCGATCGATCAGATAACTCTCCGGCACTCCGAAAATGTCGTACGCTTTCCTGATCTCGCCACTGGGGTCGTGCAGGATATCGAACGTGAGTCCCAGGTCGTTCGCGAACGCCATGATCTGCGATGGTGTGCTTTTTTCCTGGTCAGGATAGAACGCGTCGCCGTCGACGCTGACCGCCGCGATGCGGAAATCGGTGCCGGCGAGCTTCTTGTGCAGGCGCTCCATGGACGGCATTTCGGCGCGGCAGGGCGGGCACCACGTCGCCCAGATGTTGAGCAGCACCACCTTCCCTCGATACTCGGCGATGGTAGCCGGCTTGTTGGCGCGCAGATCCGTGGCGGCGAAATCGGGCGCGCGCGATCCGATCTCAACGGGGTTGAGCTGGGGCCGCAGTTTGATCGCGAGCACGACGCCGAACACGGCGGTCATCACGACGCTGGCGATCAGCGTCCACTGCTGTCGGCTCGTCATACCGTCACCATGCAGCGGCGGCGCAGCTCCTGCACTTCCCCCTCAGGGTCGGCGCTCGCGAAGATCGCGTTGCCCGCCACGAACGTGTCGGCGCCGGCCTGGTGTGCTGCGGCGATTGTCTGCTTCGTGATCCCACCATCGACCTCTAAGAAACACCGTACGCCGTGCGCCGTAAGCAGTGCGCGGGAACGCTGGATCTTCTCATTCGACGCCGGAAGATAGGCCTGGCCCCCGAAACCCGGATTCACAGTCATAATCAGCAACAAATCCAGATCGCGCACCACTTCCTCCGCGTACGCGAGGGGCGTCGCGGGATTGAGCGCCAACCCGGCCAGCATACCGTGTTTTTTCACGTTGTCGAGCTGGCGCTGCACGTGAATCGTGGCTTCGGGGTGGAACGAGAAGACGGACGCGCCGGCCCCCGCGAAAGACTCGATGTAGTGCTCCGGTTCGACCACCATCAGGTGTACGTCGATCGGCTTGTCCGTCAGCTTGCGCAGCGTCTCGATCATGTTGGCGCCGAACGTGATGTTGGGGACAAAGCGCCCGTCCATCACGTCCACATGCAGCCAGTCGGCTCCCGCGGCCAGGACCTGCGCCACTTGTTCCGGCAGGCGCGCGAGATCGGCCGAGAGAACGCTGGGTGCGATGCGGATGCCGTTCGTCGTCACTGCGGACTCCGAGCCACGACGATGTCCACGACGGTACCGGGTGCGGCCAACGTGCCGGCTGCGGGCCGCTGGCCGACGACCGTTCCCGGCGACGCGTCCGCCGTACGCCGCCGTGTCACCGTGCCGAGCTGCAGTCCTTCCGTCTCCAGTCTGGTGCGCGCATCCGCCGATGCCATGCCGAGGAGATCGGGAATCGGAATCGTCGGTGCGCCGCGGCTGACCACGATCGTCAGGCCGGCCCCTGGCGCCAGCGCGGTTCCTGCGGGCGGCCGTGTGAGCATCGCGAGGCCGGTGGGAGCGGCGGCCTGGACCGATTCCACCTGGCTTACCACCAGTCCCGCGGCGGCGACGAGCGATTGCGCCAGCGTCGCATCGAGACCGGAGACGTCCGGCACCGGAATCTTGGGCGGGCCGGCGCTCGACACCAGGGTGACCTTCGTTCCTTCCGGCGCGACGACGCCCGGCGGCGGATCCTGCCAGATGACGATGCCGGCCGGCGCCGTCGGATGCGGCTCAGCGCCGCCATCGGTGACCTGCAGCTTGGCCTTTTGAATCTCCGCCTGCGCTTCCGCAAGCGTGAGTCCCAATACCCGCGGCACGGCCTGGTGGCCGGGCAGAATGGGCGCCGGGAAAATGATCAGGTAGGCCGTGAGATACCCCGCGAGCACCGTCCCGACGCCGATGCCCAACCACCTCCAGAATTTCGGAGTGATTTTGAAACCCTGAAACGGCTCGAAGCGGCGGCGGATGCGCATTAACTCGCTCGCACCAGCCGCGCCGCGTATGCGCCGTCGATGCCGTGCCGCTGTGGCAGCGATTGGAAGTCACCGGCATCCGTCAGCAGCTCCGTGGGGAGGGACGCCTCACTGCGCGGTGCCCGCGCGAATCCCGGATTCCGGCTCAGAAAATCTTCCACGACGCGTTCATTCTCCTCCGGCTCGAGCGAGCACGTTGCGTAGATGAGCAGCCCCCCCCCGCCTGGCCGAACCAGCGGTGCCGCGGCCGCGAGCAGCCGCGCCTGTCGCGTTGCCGCCCGCGCAAAGACTGCCGGGTCGAGGCGCCAGCGCGCGTCCGGGTGGCGCCGCATGGTGCCGGTCGCGCTGCACGGCGCGTCCACGAGGACCGCATCGACGCTGGCGGGGCGTATCGGCGCCGCCTCAAGATCGGCGGCAACACAATGAATTTCCACTCCTGCGCGCCGCGTGGTGTCGGCGAGCCGGCCCATGCGCTCGTGGCGAGCGTCGCCGGCGAGGATCCGCGCCCCCCGGGCTTCGAGCGCGACGGCTTTCCCACCGGGCGCGGCGCAGGCGTCGTACACCCGCTCGCCTGGCGGGATCGCGGCAAAGCGCGCAACGAGCGCATGCGCTGGATCCTGGACGATGAAGGCTCCTTCGGCGAACCCCGGAAGATCACGCGGTGCCGGGTGTCTGGTGCCAGGTGTCAGGGCGATGCGTAGGCCGGCTCCAAATGGCGCTTCTGAAACATCGAGCCCCATGCCCCGGAACCGGCTGGCTAACGTTTCCTGATCCCACCGTGCGGGCTGGAGAGTGAGCTCGGGCTTTGCGTCGTTCCACTCTACCAACCGTTCTGTTTCGGCAACTCCGAATCGATGTCTCCAACGCTGCACCAACCAGTCGGGATGTGAAGACCCGGCACCAGACACCTGGCACCCGACACCAGTCAATTTCCGCAGCGCATGGTTCACATAGCCCGTGACCCCCTCGCCAACAGTCTCTCGGGCCAGTTCCACAGACGTGGAGACAGCCGCATGCGACGGCACGCGGGTCAACCAGCGGAGCTGATAGGCGCCGAGGCGCAGCACGTCGTGGAGGCGGGGATCGGCGCGATCGAGCTCCAGCGCGCTGTCCAGCTCGCGCTGGCGGCGGAGCACGCCCGCCGAGAGCTCGTACGCGAGCCGGCGATCGCGCTCGGCGAGGCCCTGCAGGTGGCGGTCTCGGGCATCGGTGAGGGGCGCGCCGGCGCGTACTTCGCGGAGAATCTCCAGAGCCGCCCGGCGAGCGGCGGTTGCTTCCTTAATCCAGCATCCCCCGCGTGGGGGAAGACGGCATCGCGACTTCACGGCGCGGCATGCGGCCGGCGAGATAGGCCGCGCGACCTGCGATCGTCGCCAGGCGCATCGCCTGCGCCATCGCGACCGGGTCCTGCGCGGCCGCGATCGCCGTGTTCATCAGGATCCCGTCGACGCCTTGCTCCATCGTGACGCAGGCGTCGGACGCGGTGCCCACGCCCGCGTCCACGATCACCGGCACGTGGAGGCGCCGCTTGATCGTGCGCACGCTGAACGGATTCAGCAGGCCGAGCCCGCTCCCGATCGGCGAGGCGAGCGGCATCACCGCCGCGCAGCCGGCATCCTCGAGCCGCAGCGCCGTGACGAGATCTTCGTTCGTGTAGGCGAGCACCTTGAAGCCTTCCTGTACCAGCACCTTCGCCGCCTCGAGCAGACCCGCCACGTCGGGGAGCAACGTCTCTTCGTCGCCGATCACTTCGAGCTTCACGAAGTCGTTGAAACCGGCCTCGCGCGCGAGCCGCGCGTAGCGAATCGCGTCGGCAGCGGTGTAACAGCCGGCGGTGTTGGCGAGCAGGAAGATCTTCTTGGGATCGAGGAAGTGCAGGACACTCGATTCCTTGGAGCGGTCGAGGTTCACCCGACGCACCGCGACCGTCACGACCTCGGCGCCCGACGCTTCGATCGCGCGCATCATCGTGTCCATATCGGGATATTTCCCCGTCCCGACCATGAGGCGCGACTGGAACGTGCGCCCGCCGATTGTGAGCGGCTCGTCGCGAATTGTCTCGACTGCAGTGGTCATCCGCCTCCCACGAAATGCACCAGCTCGATCGCGTCCCCTTCGTTCACCTTCACATCGCCCAGCGCGGGTCGGCGCACGATGCGGCGATTGTGCTCGACGACGACCGCCCGCGGATCGAGCTGGAGCTGGCCCAGCACATCGAGCAACGACGCGCCAGGTGTGACTCGCTTGTGTTCTCCATTGATTACGACATCCATTCCCGCATCCTCCGCGCAGCCACGGCCGGCTCGACGTCGTCCCACAGGGCCCGAATCGCGGCGACACCGTAGGCTCCGCTGTTTCTCACCTCGCGCACGCGATCGGCGGTAATGCCGCCGATTGCGATCACCGGGAGTCCGTCCACCGCCGACGCGATCGCCTGCAGGCGCTCGAGCCCCAGCGGCGTACGTCCGGGATGTGACGCGCTGACGAATACCGGCCCTACAACAAGATAGTCGGCCCCTTCCGTCCTTGCGGCTTGGGCCTCCGCCAAGTCGTGCACCGACCTACCGATCCACCAGAGCGGATTGAGCGCGCGGGCGGCGCTGACGGGCAGGCCGCCGTGGGCGAGCTGGACACCGGCGGTTGGAACAGCGAGGGCGACGTCCAAACGATCGTTGACGAACAGCTGCGACGGAAGGACGGAAAGACGGAACGCGAGATCGTAGTGCTCGAGGCCCGTCAACTCCCGGCCCCGGGCGTGTAAGGCCAGTTCGCTGCCGCCGCCGGACGCCAGTGCGCCCGCAATCGCGTCGATGTCGGGCCGTCGCGCGACGCGCTCGTCGGTGATCGCATGCAGCCGCGGCAGCGGCGGTCTCACGTGAGCCTGGTGCCGGCTTTCAGACGCGCACCCCGCAGCCAGTCGTCCGTCGTCATCCGGGCCTTGCCTGCCGGCTGCACCTCGAAAATCTCGACCGTGCCGCCCGCCGTGTCCGTGAACGCGCCCGTCGCAATCACGAGGGAGCCGTCGGTCGCGAGCACCTGCCCGGGTGCGCCGGTGCCGGGGAGAGGCGTTTCGTTCACTTTCGGATTGAAGAGCTTGATCTCTGCGCCGTTCAGCTCGGTCCACGCGCCGGGACGCGGATCGAGGCCGCGAATCAGACAGCCGATCGCGCGCGCGTCCTTGGTCCAGTCGATACGCGCGACCTCGCGCGTGAGCTTGGGCGCGAACGTCACGCGGCTTTCGTCTTGCGGGACTGGTTGTGGCGGCCGGTTGCCCTGCTCCATCATCGCCAGCGTTTCGACGAGCGCCTGCGCGCCCACTTCTGCCAGGTGCGCGGAGAGCTCACCGCCCGTCACATCCGGTTCGATGCGGTGCGGGATCTGATGCAGAATGGGTCCGGAATCCATTCCGGCGTCGAGCTGCATGATCGTCACGCCCGTGGTTTCGTG
>Ga0137418_10003375_pt1 | contig 14674 bp, 9 predicted proteins | sample CZODoug3_1_2_16f_FD_122242 | JGI IMG/M metagenome (GOLD analysis project Ga0137418, IMG submission 122242) | Vadose zone soil fungal communities from Angelo Coast Range Reserve, California, USA - CZODoug3_1_2_16fungal (Hybrid Assembly) | ecosystem: Environmental > Terrestrial > Soil > Vadose... | reverse complement strand
CGACGACCGTCCGGTCCGGGGCGACCGTTTCGAGTTCGGCGCGCAGGTAGTCCAATGTCTCTGCGTCGAGGTATCCGTGGCCGGCGCCCGGAACAGTCGAGTCCAAGGCGATGATGCGAAGGCCGTCCCGCCAGTGGGTCTGGTTGATCGGGCCCGCACCTGCGCGGCCGAGGAGGTGACGCCGGAACATCGCCCGGTCGTCGTGATTTCCGGGCACGTAGACGACGCATGCTCCGCTGCGATCCGCGGCCTCGCCGACGATCTCGGCCAGGTCGTCGTAGCAGACGCCCGCGCCGGAATCAGCGAGGTCGCCGGTCAGCAGGAACACATCAGCCCGGATCCCCGAGCTGACCAACAGTTGCAGCCCGGCCAGCAGATTGTCGCGTGGGCGCACTCCGGGAGCCAGCGTGCCGCTGGCGGTCAGGTGCACGTCCGAGATCTGAATCAGTAAGTACGACGACACGGTGGTCACGTCCTAGCAGGCAGTCGTCTCTGCGACGATCGCCGAGTCTAGCGGAATAGAGTTCCGAGAATATGGATGATCAGAATGTTCATCCTATTGCAATGTTCTAGTTACCGGTGGGCCATTCCGGCGGTGGTACACATACGGATGTGAGTTCCAGACTGTTGCGCATGTCCACTCGTTGGCCTGGAGTGCTTGGCCCACCGCGGTCAGCCGATGACCCGACAGGAGGTCGGACGTGAGCTCCGAGGTCGTGACGAGTTCGAGCCATCGTTCGCCGGGGGCCGTTGCCGAGCGGGTGCGAGCAGCCTCGGGGTCCCTGCCGCCGGCCGAGGCCCGAGTCGTGCAGGCCCTGCTGCTGCGCGGGGCCGAGGTCATCCACGCTTCGGTGACCGAGATCGCGGCCGGGAACGAGGAGGCGGCGCGATCCGACGCCACGAGCGGGGTCCTGGTGTCGGCGCGCCTCTTCTGGGGCGTGCTGGGCGCATTGGTCATGCGCCTGACGATGATCTTCATCGGCGCCAGCCTCATCAACCGCTTCCATTGGATCATCTACATCTTCGGCGCCTTCCTCGTTTACACCGGCATCAAGATGTTCACGCAGGAAAATAACGACTTCCAACCCGAAGACAACGCCCTGGTGCGCCTGGCGACGCGCATTTTTCCTATCGAGCGGAGTTACGATGAAAAGAGATTTTTCACCAGGAAGAACGGAAAGCTTGCGGGCACGCTGCTGCTCTTGGTGCTGCTGATCGTTGAAGTAGCGGATCTTGTTTTCGCGGTGGATTCGATTCCCGCCATCTTTGCGATCACCACCAATGCCTTCATCGTTTACACCTCAAACGTCTTTGCGATTCTTGGTTTGCGCTCAATGTACTTCCTGCTAGCCGGGGTGGTGGAAAAGTTCCACTACTTAAAGATCGGCCTGGCAATCGTCTTAACCTTCATCGGCGCGAAGATGCTGATAGTGGCTGTCCACATCAACATTCCCATCTGGATTTCACTCGTCTTCGTCGCCGTGGTGCTGCTCAGTTCAGTGGCCGCCTCGCTTGTCTGGGCCAAGCATGCGGACACGAATATCGAAGTTGACCTGCCCGAAGACTTCGACTCGCCTTTCGAAGATGAGGAAGACACGGAAGACGGGAAAGATAAGAAAGAAGGCGAGTAAACCCGGAAGTAATCCTCCTTGTGGCATGAGGTCACTGCAACGAGAGAGATTGAACAGCGTTCGATAGTCGTGAGGTTACTCAAACTGCATTAGTATCAAATATTTCAACCTGCTTGAACCGCTTCTCCCCGCTGTGTTAAATTCAAAAAGACGGTCAGAGGCTTGGTAATGAAGGATTTGCCCCTGACTCCGCCCGACTTCTTCACACCTTTTGCGCGTCGCCGGTGATTTACCGGCGTAATGGATGCAGCCGTCAGCGCGCGTCGCTGTTGTATTTGCCCCTCAGTTCTAAATAGCTCAGAAGCATGGCCACTAAAACCCGTCGTTTTGTTTTTGATTGGTGGGTAGTCCAGAAGCGCATCGTCTACCTCATCATCCTTATCATTGCTCTCTGCGGGCTTGCCGGCGGAGGCGCGCTTTACGTCTGGAAGTATGGCAATCCGCTGAGAAATGTGGGCACCGGGACAAAACTGCCGGCGGGCGCGCGCTTCATTTCGTTTGAGGGCGAGGTGAGAGTCATCCGCGCCGCTACCCGCGAGACAGTTACGCCGGGCGGCGATACCGAACTCTATCCGGGTGACACGGTGCAAACGCTGGCGAGTGGCCGCGCGCGGGTCGGCATGGCCGATGGTTCCACGCTGGTCGTTCGTCCCAACAGCACCATCATTATCCGCGACAATGCCAGCGAAGATGATGGCAAGAAGACTAACGTCCATGTGGTCGTTGATAGCGGTCAGATGTACGTGCGCACTGAGCAGCAGCCGGAAGGCACAAACAATGTGGTGGAAACGCCGAAGACTAAAAATAAACTTGGCGAACAGACTGGCGCCAGCTTTGGCGTGAATCCTGAGGGCACGGAAGAGATTCGCGTCAACAACGGTGCGATCGAAACAACAAATCGATCGGGAGAGAAAACCACTCTACACGGTGGCGAGTATGTATCAGTGAATCCCTCGGGAACCATCTCGCGGCCGCAAAAGTTGCTGGACATTCCCGCGCCGTCTGAACCGCGCGATCTCGAGCGAGTGTTTGTCGGGGACAACGGGGCGGCAAATATTTCTTTGAAATGGCTGCGGCCACAGTCTGGCACGGCGTCGTTTTATCGCGTTGAAGTCGCAACTTCTCCTTTCTTCGTGGCTGACGGCAAAGTAATCGAGCGCGATCAGCTCGCTTCAAATGAATTCACCGCCAGCGATCTGCGGCCCGGCACTTATTTCTGGCGCGTGCGCGCCACTGCTTCGAGTGGTCAAACCAGCGACTGGAGCGACCCGAAAAAATTTATTATCGCAAACCGCGGCTCGGGCTCGCGCGTTGCGGTTTCAAATCTGACTGCCGAGTTGCTGGGCGGCAATGTTTATCTGGTTCGCGGGCATTCGGAAGTCGGCAACACCATTCGCGCCGCCGGTCGTGACACGCTGGTAGCCACCGACGGTTCATTTCAATTGCAAATTACCGCGGCGCCGGGAACGCAGGAAATTTTAGTCGACGCGGAAGACCCGCGCGGCAACAGCAGTCAGTATCGTGTGGCGCTTTCGGCTCGCGGCGGACGCGGGCGCGGCTAATTGTCTTAATTTCAGTTATGCCCAGGCATGTCATCCTTTTAACTGATGCGCACGAAGCTCCGGCCTACGAGCTGATCGAAGCGCTGCGCCTGGCCGGCGTCCAGACATTGATCGAAGGCCTGCGCGAATTGGAAGCCGAAGCCGCTCTGATTCGCCGGCGCGAGACTGAAAGCACGAGCGATCAACTTCAGGAAGCGCCGCCCGTGGCAATTCTTTATGAAGTGTTTGCGGGCGCCGACACGGTTGAGCTTCATTCGGCCATCGATCACGCGAAAACTTTCTGGCCGGGAACACCGGTCATTGCGTGTCGCAGGCATACGACCGGCTTTCATGGCTTCAGTGCGCGCGGTCTCGACGGCGCGACGCTCAAGCGGCTCGGCTTTCGCGCGATTGCCGACAAAGCGGCGCAATTGCCCGCAATTCTGCACGAAATCGAAGGGCACGGCGCCACTGGAGAATTAAGACTGCCGGAAACAATGAGACCGGTAATTGATTCAGGACTGGCCTCCCTGCCGGCAAAAATGAAAGCGGCGAGCTTGCGCGCCGCGTTTGATCTCGTCTCTTCGCTGCACTTCATCGGCGATCAGCGCGACGCTGCACAGGTGGCGCTTACCGGATTGACGTCGTTGGTCCAAGCTGATCATTGGGCCATCTACCTGCTCGCCGATGAGAAGGGTCCCGAAGCCGCAACGTTGGAAGCCATTGCCACGCTCAAGCCAGGAGAGAAATCTGATGAACTGCGCGATGACTGGCGCGAGGTGTTGCTTGCCGGAGAAGAGGTGCGCACAGGCATTGAATCCAAAGCAGCGAGACTCGCCGGCGCCGGCATGGGCGCGATGAGAAAAAAAGAGCACGGCGAACACGTGGTTGCGGTTCCGCTGATTTGTGGCGAACGGATCCTGGGTGTGCTCGAAGGCAAACGTGAGAGACGCTCCTTTAAGAAATCCGAGCTTGGTCTGCTTGAGGCTCTTTCGTTGCCGCTTGCGTCAGCGCTGGCGAACGCGGTGCGCATAGGCGAGGCAGAACGACTTTCGCAAACCGACGATCTGACTAAACTTCACAACGCCCGTTACCTGCGCCAGTTCCTTTTGAACGAGATTCGCCGCGCCCGCCGTTATGGTTCCAATGTTTGCGCTTTATTTCTGGACCTTGATGACTTTAAACGCGTAAACGATGCACACGGACATCTCGCCGGTTCGCATGTGCTGATGGAAATGGCAGGCGTGATTCTTTCATCTATACGCGACACGGATGCGGTGGCCCGTTATGGCGGGGATGAGTTTGTAATCGTGCTGCCGGATACGGGAATCGAACTCGCGGGTACGGTGGCCGAGCGCATCCGCGAGAAAATCGCGAAACATTCTTTCAATGCCGGCAGGAACTTGAAACTGTCGTTAACGGCCAGTTTTGGTGTCGCTGCTTTTCCCGAGCATGCCTCGTCACCGCAACAGCTGATCTCGTGCGCCGATACCGCCATGTATGAGGCGAAAGCGGCGAACAAGAACTGCGTGCGCTTTTCGCCGCTGCTCCGAGCGCGGGAAGAAAAGCTGCCGAACGAGGTCGAAGTCCACGCAACTATTCTGGACGCTGACGAAGGAAAAGCCTTTTCGTGATAGCGCAAAGGTCGAAGTTCAGGTATCTTTGATAGTTCGGAGTTGGTTTAGGGTTTCCGAGGTAAGTTGTAAGTGGTAAATGGTGTTTGGGCTCCCCAGGATTCAGCCCACATCCCCGACGCCGGTTCAGGTCAGTTGCTATTTGCCGCTCACAACTTTGCGAGTTGCCACCCGCCGAAGTTTTCTCGTTTCATAACACTGGAAGTGAACAATTTAAATGGCTCTTAAATCGATTTTTAGTCTGTTTTCCAGCGATTTAGCAATTGATCTGGGAACGGCCAACACCCTCGTTTATGCCAAGGGTCGAGGCATCGTCGTCTCCGAACCCTCGATCGTGGCGATCAATAAGGTCACCAACCAGGTCGAAGCCGTCGGCCGCGACGCCAAAGACATGCTCGGCCGCACGCCGGGCAACATCGTTGCAATTCGTCCTATGAAGGACGGCGTCATTGCCAATTTTGAAGTAACTGAAAAGATGCTGCAGCACTTCATCCGCAAAGCTCACAACGGCAAAACGTGGGTCAGCCCCCGAGTCGTAATCGGCATACCATCAGAAATTACTCAGGTCGAGCGGCGCGCGGTAGAAGATTCAGCTTATCGCGCCAAGGCTTCGGAAGTTTACCTGGTTGAAGAAGCGATGGCTGCAGCCATCGGCGCCGGCCTGCCGATTACCGAACCGCACGGCAACATGGTGGTGGACATCGGCGGTGGCACAACGGACATCGCGGTGATTAGTTTGAGCGGTATCGTTTACTCGCGCGCAGTGCGCGTGGCCGGTAACGAGATGGACGAAGCGATCATCTCCTACATCAAACGAAAATATAATTTGCTGATTGGCGAGCGCACCGCGGAAGCGATCAAGATTGAGCTCGGCTCAGCTTACCCGCTCGACGAGCCGCTGTCGTACGAGGTGCGCGGCCGCAACCTGATTGAAGGAATCCCGAAGACGATCACGATGACCGACGAAGAAGTGCGCGAGGCCCTGGCTGATTCAGTCTCGACGATCATCAACGCTGTGCGGGTTGCGCTGGAACGCACGCCACCTGAGCTCTCAGCCGATATCGTAGAGCGCGGCATCGTGCTGACCGGCGGAGGCGCGTTGTTGAAGAATTTGGACAAACGTCTCTCGATTGAAACCGGTTTGCCGGTGTCGCTCGCTGACGATCCACTGGCGTCAGTAGTGTTGGGTACGGGCAAAATGCTTTCCGACTTTGACCTGCTGAAACGGGTGAAGTGGGAAAATACAATGACTAGTGGCATGTGAGGCCAGTAGGCAGTAGGTACTCAGCAGTAGGCAGAAAAACTTGAAAGTCGAAACTTGAAACTCGAAACCTCGCAATGGCCGCCACTCGCACACAAAGAGAAATTCGCCAGAAGGCGCCGCTGTGGTTGGTGATGCTGCTGCTCACCAACCTGGTGATCATGGCGGTCGATGCGCGCGACAACACCACCAAGCAGCGGATGTTTCGAGTTTGGATTCAGGCCGCGGCTTCGCCAGTGCAAGGCGTTTCATCGCGAGTCAGTGGCGCGGGTAGTGGCTTTATTCGCGAGATCATGAACTTCCGCGCCGCAGCCGCCGAAAATGCTCAATTGAAGGAAAAACTTTTTGCCACTGAGTTACAACTGCAAAATGCGCGGCAAGCGGCGGAAGAAAACGAACGACTCAAAGGTCTCCTCAATCTCAAACAACAAACCGGATACAATCAGGTAGCGGCGCACGTTATCGCACGTGATTCCTCGGTCTGGTTCAATACTGTGACCCTCGATCAGGGCAGCTCTTCCGGCATCGCGCTGAACATGCCGGTGGTAACCGCAGGCGGAATCGTGGGACGTGTAATTGCAATCAGTCCCTGGACAGCACAAGTGATGATGGTCACGGATGAAAAAGCCGCTGCCGGCGCAATCGTCGGACAACTCGGCGGCTCCGGGGCGCTGGGTTCAGTTCGCGGCATGGGCGAGAACGGACTGCTAGAAATGCGCTACGTTTCGGGATTACAGAAAGTAGAATTTGGCGACTCGATACTCACGACCGGCCAGGATGGAATTTATCCTCCGGGACTCAATGTCGGAGAAGTTGTGGACATCAAACGTGGCACTGCCACGCAACCACATCAGATCTTCATCAGGCCCGGTGCAAATCTGGACCACCTGAAAGAAGTAGCGGTTTTGCTTTATCATGCGCCACAGCGGCCTGCACCCGAACAGACCCTGCCAAACGTAGAGAAGACTAAGAAGCAGTAAGTCATTGCCGATTTGCAATTTCCGATTGCCAATTTTCATCTGCAAGCCGTTAAACTACCGCGGATTGCAGGTTGGAAAGATTTCTAAATCGGCAATCGGCAATTGGAAATCGAAAATCGCCCATGCCCCAACTTAAGATCGCGGGTGTTCTCGCGCTAGCAATAATTTTACAATTGTCGCTGCGGGCGGTTTGGCCGCCACTTTCATATATTGACTTTCCCCTGGTGGTGGTTGTTTATATCGCTTTACAGCGCCATGCCTGGCAGGCGCTCATCGTGGGCACGATTGCCGGGCTCGCGGTTGATGCTGCCGGCGGCGGGCTGATGGGCGCAGGCGGCTTTTCAAAAACCTTGACCGCCTATGTGATTTATTTTGCAGCCACGCGCGTTAACCTTGAAAACGCGCTGCTGCGAATTCCAGTGCTGGCTGCCGCGACCGTGCTTGACTCGGCAGTTTATGTTTTTTGGCACCGCTCGCTTGGATATGCGCCAAGCGTTCCGTTCATCCAAACAGTGTCGTATCGACTGATTGCCACCACCGTGATGGGAACGTTTGCACTCTATTTGCTGGACTCACTTTTTACTGAAGGTGGTCGTCAACGTCGCGCTTTCGCTTCACGCCGCAAAGGTGCGCGACGAGTAACCGGGTCACTCGGCAGACGATGAAATGAAGTTCGAAGACTCTTCACAAAACCTCCGTGGCCGCATTTGGCTGGTGCAAATCTGCGCCGTGCTATTGCTGGCGGTGCTCGGCGTCAGACTTTACTACCTGCAACTGGTACGCGGTCAGTATTACGCGGAGATCGCACAAAACCAGCGCATCCGTTTGCTTCCCATTCCAGCTCCACGCGGAGTGATATTCGATCGCGATGGACATCCGCTGGTCGACTCTCGACCTATCTATAGCGTCATCCTTTCCCGTGAAGATTTGCGCGGCCGCAATCCGATGACGCTGGTGGCGCCGCTTGCTGAAGCGCTGTTCGTTGATGGCGATATTCTGCGCGACCGCTTTGAACAAATCGCCTCGCAACCAGCCTTTGAATCAATTCTGGTAAAACAGGATGCAACTCAGGGAGACATCGCCTGGGTCGAAGCGCACGAGCTCGAGTTTCCGGAACTGCGTGTCGAGCAACAGCCGCAACGTCGCTATCCGCCAAACGGATTGTTGGCCCATGTGCTCGGTTACGTGGGTGAAGTCAGTCCGGAACAGTTGAAGCTGAACAGCTATAAAGACAAGGGACTGAGGCCCGGCGATCTGATCGGCCAAAGTGGTTTGGAACAAACTTACAACGACTACCTGCGCGGCAAGGACGGCTATCGAAAAGTAATCGTCGATAGTCGCGGGCGCATCCAGGATGAGATCGAAACGGTCGCGCCGCAACCGGGCCAGGATTTAGTTACAACCATTGACTTGGATTTACAAGAAGCCGCCGAGGAACAACTGCGCTCCTCGTCCACCAAACGCGGCGTGATCGTCGCCCTGGATCCCAACAATGGCGAGATTCTGGCGCTTGCTTCTGCGCCAACATTCGATCCCAATCTTTTTTCCCAACGCATAGGCACCAAAGGAGGCCGCACCGAGTATGCCGCTTTGCTCAACGACCCCGACAAACCGCTGATCAATCGTGCGGTGCAAAGCCGTTATCCGCCGGGCTCGACCTGGAAAGTGCCGATGGCTATCGCCGGATTGCAGCAGGGCGCAATCACGCTCGATCATTCCAATCTTGTTTGCGGCGGCGGCATTCAAGTTGGCAACAAGTTCACCCGCTGCATGGGCAATCATGGAACGCCTGATTTGAAAACGGCCATCACAAAATCATGTGACGGTTATTTTTACCGGCTTGGTTTGAAGATGGGAATCGACGGCATCATGAAAATGGTCGATGAGTTTGATTTGAACAGGCGAACGGGGATTGATATTCCCAATGAAGTGATCAGTCTGACTCCCTCACCCGAACTCAAGCAAAAGAGCCAGGGGCAGAATGCCGAATGGAAAGACATCGACACTGTCTACGCTTCCTTCGGCCAGGTCTATGACATCATCACTCCGATAGCTTTGTTGCGCACAATCGCCGGCATCTCAGTGGGTGGTAATCTCTACGTGCCTCACTTCTTGAAAGAATTAAGGCCCGTGAACGCCACCGGCCCATTCGAAGTTCGCGCCGGCCGATCTTTTCAACCGCTGGACGGTGCGCGACCGAATCCCAAACACCTTTCCATTTCTGAAGACTTCCATCATCTCGTCGTAGAAGGAATGTGGGGCGTCGTCAATAATGGCGGCACGGCGGCAGCAATTCGCATGGCCGGCTTCGACATCGCCGGCAAGACAGGAACGGCGCAGGTTGTCGGGCTCGGGAAAGACACTGGCAAGAACAAGGACCACGCGTGGTTCGTCTCATACGCTCCGGCTTACAAACCTGAGATCGCGCTGGTGGCTTTAATTGAAAATTCCGGCTTCGGCGGCCAGCACGCTGCGCCTGCTGTTCGCCGCGTCTATGAAGTTTACTATCGCAAGACGCGCAATGAAGAACCGCCGGGTGCGCTACCCGTCGCCAAGACACCAAAGCCCGAAGATAAAATTCAAGCTAAGAAAGCGCCGACTGAGATAGCGAGGAATCAGTGAAAACTAGTTTCGAGTTTCAAGTTTCGAGTTTAAATCAACTGACTGATTGCTAGCCACTGACTACTGACTACTGACAACAAACTGACACCTGACACCTATTCATGGTTGCAATGATTCAAAAACGAGGGCTGCGCGACTTTGATTGGCTGCTGGCCATACTGGCGATTGGCATTGTCTGCTTTGGCACTATTCAAATTCGTTACGCGCAACCGACAGAAAACTTTTGGGTCAAACAGCTAATCGGTCTGGGGATCGGGATCGTTGCCATGCTGGCAATCGCCTTTAACGACTATCGCAAACTGCTTAACATCGCACCGGCGTTCTATGTTTTTGGTTTAGTCTTGCTGGTAATCGTGCTGATACCTCATGTCGGTTTGAAGATCAATGGTCAACGCGCCTGGATCAGGGTCCCGGGCATTGGACAGTTTCAGCCCTCCGAGTTTGTGAAAGTCACGACCGCGATGATGCTGGCCCGCTATTTTGGCAGGCACCGTACCAGGGTGTTGACTCTTAAAGAACTGGCAATGGGTGGCTTGATTCTGGGACTGCCCATAGCATTGATTCTCCTCGAACCCGACATCGGCCAGGTGCTCACGTACTTTCCGATTTTGATCGTGGTGCTTTTTTTGTCGGCAATAAGAATGCGTTTTGTCGTCGCCGCAATAGTGCTCGGTGTCGTAATGCTGCCGTTTGCCTATTGGGTTGGCGTTAAGACTCACCTGGTCAAGTATTATCAACAGGAACGCATCAACGTAATACTCGATCCAGAGAAAGCGGATCGCCGCGGCTTCGGTTACAACACCTGGCAATCAATCCTGACTGTAGGCGAAGGCGGATTGCTTGGCGCTGACAACTCGTCCGGACATTCACAGAGCAGCCTGAAGTTTTTGCCGGAACCGCATTCTGATTTCATTTTTGCCGTCACGGCCGGCAGCACGGGCTTTGTCGGCTGCATTATGGTTTTGCTGGCTTATGTATTGTTACTGTCGCGTTTGATCACAGGCGCCAAGCGCGCGCCGGATCGTATGGGCATGTTAGTTATCATGGCCACCGTCGGCGGGGTAACCTGTCAAATCTTCATCAACGTTGGCATGGCGTTGGGCATTTTGCCCGTGATTGGTGTGCCCTTACCGCTGATGAGCGCCGGCCTGGCTTCGCTGATTGCCACGTTTATTGCCATTGGCTTTGCCATCAGCGTGCAATTGCGAAGGTTTGTAAACTAGCTGTATGGCAAACTCGCTTCGCGTTTGCCGCGTCTTCGGTTTATACTCGCCTTAGCTCGCCTCTGCGGACTTTTCGTTTCAGCATTAAGAAACTTGGAAAACAAAGCAAGCAGCACTGCGGAACTCGAAGACGAGCATGTGCTCCCGGCAAGCGAGTTACGAATTTTATCGTCGTCCGAAAGCGTGACGATGTGCCAATCAACTTTTGGTAAGCCGCCCTGGCGATTGACGCCAGGCAAGCGTGCTAACGACAGTAGAGTCCTTTGACAACGATGAGACGAAGTGGCGGCGACCATTTTCTTTTGGTGATTGCATGCCGTTTTGGAAACCGCGTTGTTGCAAGTTTTTGCTGGATGCCAGTTTTGCTGGATGCGCGCGGCTAGTTAGGTTTCCTTTTTGAATAGTTCCATGGTCCGGCGCTTTCTGGTCCGAAGGGATCCAGATCAATCGGCGCCCCAGCGACAACCCATTCTCTTTCGGCCCGCGGGCGAGCTGTCCCTTTGTTTGCCTGCCGCCGGACCAAAAACTCCATCCAACTCATTTCACAGCGCGACGCTCAGGCGTCTCGTTATTCACTGCTATGCGCGCCTCGCTCTGCTGCTTGAAGCGCGCGTAGATCACACCACAATTTTTCATAGCGCAAACAGACCAGCGAAAACACTTTGTCGCAGTATCGCGAGAGGCCTGTCAGGCTTTTACGCCGTCGACCGTTTTCAAGTTGGGTCCGCGCTCCAGGAGATCACAAGTACACAATGGCAAAAGAATTAATAGTCAGCGTCAACGGACGCGAAAAGAAAATCGCGATCATTGAAAACGAGAAAGTCACCGAGTTTTACATTGAACGTGGCGAGGGCAATCAGGGCATCGTCGGCAACATTTACAAAGGCCGCGTGATGCGCGTGCTGCCCGGCATGCAGTCGGCATTTGTCGACATTGGGCTCGAGCGCGATGCGTTTCTTTACGTCTCGGACTTCTTCGATGAGGAAGAAGAATTTGAACGCATTGTTATGGACAAGTCGAAGAAGGGCGAGGCCGAAGACGCGCAGCGCATCGCCGCTGAGCAGATCGCTCTCGGGCGGGTTGAGCGCGAACACCATATGGAGGCAACGCAGGAACGCGCCGAACCTTTACAAGAGATTGAAGCGTTAACACCTTTGGTCGAAGCCGAAGCGAGTGAGGACGATGAAGCAAACAAACGCCGCGGGCGAAGAGGGCGACGACGTGGACGCGGCAAGGAAGATTTTGATTCCCCGCAACAAACTGCCGAAGCTGCCAGAAAACGCATCACGCCGGAAGAAATTGGCACGCCTTTTGTCGCCGCAGATCCATCGATTCTTCGCATTATCGATGACGAGGAAACAGCCGCTGTCAACGGCGAGATGTTCAAGGACGCCCGCCTGCAAGAGCGACTGCTGGATCAGATTCATGCAGGTGAATTCAATCTGGAAGATGACTTTCGCACCGCCGAAGTTGGTTCAGTCATGTCGTCTGCAGAACTGCGCGATGGATCTTTCCAACGTATCGCCGACGATGAAGACGACCCGGCAACGGCTTTTGATGTATCACCGCGGACGCGAGAGCCGATCGCTGCACACATAGAGGGTTTCCTTGATGACCTGGCTGCAACCCCGCTGCAAGCGACTGCCTTTCACCGCATCAGTGACGACGAAGAAAACGCAAACGAGTTTTCGACAAGCGAAACAGACATTGCTGAAGAGGAAGAAACTGACGGTGCTACGAAAGGCCGAACGCCTGCAAAGCGCTCACGGTTGGGCAAACTGCTCAACAGCGTCGCCGGAAAAAAGAAACCTGCCAGCAAGCGCTCAACCAAAAAGCCGGCACGGGAGTTAGCGGCAGAAGCTGCCGATGACAACGCCGCAGCAGAGGTTGAAGGTTCCCTCGAACCTTATGACGACGCTGAAGCTCGTCTGACGGACGGCGGCTCGCGCGCTGAGTTTGCTACCCGCCGAGGCGGCAGACGGCGCCGGCGTCCCACGAAAACCAGTGGCGGAGAAGCAACGACGGAGGCCGCGCCAACAGACGAAATGCCTGAGGCTGAACCCGAAGTGACCAGCGAACCGGTAGTTGAAGAGTTGGCCGTTGCTGCCACTCCTGTCGCCAGTTCGGCCGCTAAGCCGGCGCCGCGCGAACGTGCTCGCGGCGGCCGCAATCAACGCGGCGGCTTCTCGCGTCGCGATCGGCATCAACCGACAATCACCGACCTGCTGCGTGAAGGCCAGGAGATACTGGTCCAGATCGCCAAAGAGCCCATCGCCAAAAAAGGCGCGCGCATCACTTCGCACATCGCGCTGCCGGGCCGCTTTCTGGTTTACATGCCGACGGTGGAGCACGTGGGCGTTTCGCGCAAGATTGAATCCGATAGTGAACGACAGCGCCTGCGCAAACTAATCACGCTGATCCGCGCTACCGAAGATATTCCCTCGGGAGGGTTCATTGTTCGCACGGCCGGAGTGGGCATCAGCGAAGCGGATTTGCGCGAAGACGTTCGCTATCTGGTGCGCACCTGGCTCGACATTCGCGGCACCGCCGAAAAAACTAAACCAGCCACGATGGTCCATAAGGATCTGGATCTGGTGCAGCGCATTCTGCGCGATCAACTGTCCGACGATTTCGCCGCCATTCGCGTCGATTCGGAAGAGGAATACGAGGGCATTGTCGAGTTCATAAATCGCATTCAACCGCGCCTCGTCAAACGAGTGAAGCTTTACACGCGCGACCGGCCGATTCTTGAAGCCTATGGCGTGCAGGCAGAGATCGACAAAGCAATCAAGCCGCGCGTTTGGCTGAAGTCCGGTGGTTATCTGGTCATCAACCAAACGGAAGCGCTGGTGGCAATCGATGTCAACACCGGGAAGTTTGTCGGCCGCGGCAGCGGGCGTTTGGAAGACACGATTACGCGAACTAACCTGGAAGCTGTGGAAGAAATCGTGCGGCAAATCCGCTTGCGCGACCTGGGCGGCATCATTGTGCTGGATCTGATTGACATGGAAGAGCGCCGCAATCGCCAAAAGGTAATGCAGACGTTGCAGGATGCGCTGCGAAACGACAAGTCACCAACCAAGGTGCTTTCGTTCAACGACTTCGGACTGGTTATCATGACGCGCAAGCGCGTGAAACAATCGCTGGAGCGAACTCTATGCGCGCCGTGCCAGTATTGTCAGGGCGCCGGCCTAATCAAATCGCCGCAGACTGTAGCTTACGAACTGCTCGAAGAAGCGCGCACGCTTGGCAAGGTAATGAATGGAGACAAGGCCAACAAGCAGGCAACGTTGCGTATTCATCCCGAAGTTGCGAAAGCGCTGCGCAGCTCAGAGCGCGATGTGCTGAACGAGATTGAAGAATATCTGGGACCGGTAGATATTAACAGCGATCCGGCAGTGCATCAGGAACAGTTTGATTTTGCGTTCATTTAAGAGCAGAGGTCAGAGAACAGAGGTCAGAAGTCAGAAAACAATGCAGACTCGATCTCCGCGTGCTTAACTGATCTCCGACCTCTGACTTCTGATCTCTGACCTCTGCTTGCTCCCGCGCCAGCCGCTCGTAAAGATTCTTGCGGCTGATGCCGAGTATCCGTGCCGCCTCGGCCTTGTTTCCCTTCGTCGCCCCCAGAGTCTCGCGAATATAATCGCTTTCGATTTCCGCGAGTGTCGGCCGCCGAACCTTTTGTGCTCGTTGCTGCGCCGCAGCCCGCAAGCCTTCCGGCAAGTCTTCGACCGCGATCTGCGAATCGTTCGAAACGATTACGGCGCGCTCAATGATGT
>Ga0137418_10003374_pt1 | contig 14676 bp, 31 predicted proteins | sample CZODoug3_1_2_16f_FD_122242 | JGI IMG/M metagenome (GOLD analysis project Ga0137418, IMG submission 122242) | Vadose zone soil fungal communities from Angelo Coast Range Reserve, California, USA - CZODoug3_1_2_16fungal (Hybrid Assembly) | ecosystem: Environmental > Terrestrial > Soil > Vadose... | reverse complement strand
TGTCATCATAATTACATGGTCCTTTGTTGTTGTGTTTTATGAGTATTTAAGTGGAAGCACGAATCAAGTACCAGAGGTGACATGATGTACAGTGTGAAGACAGACACAATAATAGCTAGAGATATCCGCGATATCCATGACTGCGAAGCAGGGAAGTCCATTTCAGAACCCAAAAAGAAACCCAAAGTGAGATGTTGTACCGTTAGCCGTGACCAAAAACCGAGTTGACCCTATTGAAACTTGAGCAGAGTAGAGCGATCCGTACCTTGAATGCGAGAATAAGGATCCCTCTTCCATTTCAGTTCATGGAAAGGTTTGGAAGTAAATGGGGAACACAGGAACCGGAGGGTGATCACAGGGTACCAGATCGGGCTCCGAGAAAAAACTGTATCGCAAGGATGTCCTGTAACGCACCATATATAACTTAAGCATAATCAAAGATGTCAAAGATGCTTTGGCGTACTGCTTGATAGTCACGGATTGAAGGTTAGATTTAATTATTTCTGGCACATCCGCGATGAAGGATGCGGCAGCCTCGACACTATTCATGACAAGTGTAGTAATTTTTGCAACGACCGGAAGAGCATATTTGATCAACGGTGGATATTTATTGAGTTCGGTATCGATATTAGGGTTGTCCTTGGATAAGATTTTAAGGGTGAACAGACGAAACTCTCAATGATAACTTAGAAGATATATTTACCGAAATATAGCTATCTTTGTCCACTTTTTCATCCACCTCTACATACGCACTGCGGGAATTATCAATGATTATATTGATGGTGTTGTGCTGATCACCGGAGACATCGTTGAAAGTGCTCCCCCGCGCATCAACTTGTTGGGGGCCCTTTAAAAATCGCCGAGATGAGTGAACTTCGAGGCACGTGTGGGCACTCGTGAATGTAACAGACCCCTGATAATGCATGATTGACTGGTCGACATGGCAGTGTGTGACCAATCTGCCTCATTCGCAGTCGACGCTGGGTTGAATTTAGCTGATTGATATCTAAGTATTAATTTTGGTCGAGATGTTTAAAGTGGGACGTACAGATCTCCTACGTGGTAGAAGTGTGGCATTCTGTACTTCGTGTCCAACATCAGCTTTTACTTTTCTGATAAAAATAAATGTGACCTGTATAGATGCAGCCCACTTCCGAAGACTTGCAATATCGCTGACATAAAAATATAATGTTAACAGAGGAGTTGTTTAAGCAATTAATGACCCACAGCCGTGTCCGCCACGATATTGGGAGTCCTGGTTCCACCCCGTTAATCTTCAATGCATATTCGGAGTTATAATCCTACCACATCCGCTTGGAAACATCCTCAACCCCGTCGTTGCAAATGCGTAGAAATCGCTGTGTTCTGTGAACAGGGCTAGACTGTCGTCCGCATATATTGTATCCTCAAGAGGACACATAATTTCAGGAGCCGTCCACCGACAGGCTCCAGCAGTCTTGATTGATGAAAAATCGGAAGCTTCAATGATAAATGCATCACAGGTGAGGGGGTCACTGTCTGCATTCACCAGTAGATTCCACTGTCCTGAATTGAATTACATAATTCAAAAAGAGGGCAGATGTGTGTACATACACCATGTACATCGCCATGCACGTCGGCTTGTCTGTGCAGAGATTCCAGCCCTTCGGCAATTTCTTTGACCTACATCGTAACTCATCAGACAGGCAAAGACTTAGGAAGTAAAATCCAGAAACTGCCATCTCCTTGGTGTCGTCACTTTCGCCCAAATCCTTAGGGAGTACGCAAGCCGTAGCCATGGAGAGAGGATGAGTGAAAGTGCCAGAAACTAAGGCAGGAGTGGGTGTTGTCAGTATCCGGCGTTATTGCCGTGCGCACAGCGTTGCCACGCTTCAATAGGCAATAAGAGGAAGTCCGTGCTCTCCTCACCGGTTTTACAGCAACCCGACCGAATCGTGAGTGAGCTACTCCCACTACCTGTCAAAGGGAGTGTCTTGGGGATCAGCTAACAAATGTGGCGCAAAATTTGTCTGACTCTCTGGCCAAGTCAGTACGTGTTGCTTATTGCTATGTTACTTTCTCGCATCCCCACCTCAAATCTATCACTCAACTCTTCCCGAATTTCTGTCACGTCCTGCTCCCTGTCCCCATATGCATTGCACTTGAGCTCAACAATCCAGCGGAAGCCCAAAGCATTAGTTCGGGGCGTGTTGGGGGAGATGCCCTATCAGGAAAAATATTCCCAAATTATAATCGATTGCAAAGAGTTTACAAAGACTATAATGACCGCAATCCATTGTAACCAGTTGGCAGAGGTCGACATTGGTTACAATCCGATCATAATCATACTACAATCTTTGACGGATGTTATAAGCAGTGTAAATTGTTCCAATGATTCTGTTGGTTATAATCAAGTTACAGTTTGAATGGGAGTCTCTAATAAGCAGAATGTAACAAGATCCGGATCCGACTACAGAACCACTACCACTGAGGTATCATCCAGTTACGGCCAGGTTCGGAACAGTACCTGAATCCCTTATTGTCCACTTGGATTACGCTTGTGTAGAGCAGATAAATCATAATTTATTAAACAATAACACGATCCATTAATAGATAACCTCGCGCCGCTACAGCTCGTTATGCCTGGGATGCAGCTGCTCCTCTGCTGCCACTACGCCAGGGCCTGTGTTTGTCACATCTGCCAATCCATTGCTGCCATCAGAGGACTGTGGTCGGTTTTCCTTGGTAGTGGCAGCGGCAGCATTGTGCGCTTCCATGGCAGCCTTTTCCTTCGCTACAGCCGCAGCCTTTGCCTACATCTTCATCCGAGCCGCCATCGAAAGACATGCAGGCTGCGCGTCCTCGTCCTCCGACTCTGGTTCAACATCTCGGAATATTTGACTAAGACAAAACATCAGCGGCCTGGTAAAAAAACAGAATCAGAATTACGCACTCATCCCACCAATCCAAAAGTTCCTTTCGATCATCCTTGTCCATGCTTGCGGCCACGCTGAGAATATCGCGATAGAATTGTCGATATGGCCATTGACCGCCATTGTTACCGCCGGCGTGGAAAGTGTGTTGCGAGGAGAGAGCCAAATGTGCCTGGACAATCTGGTCAGTCAATGGTACATTCACATCTATACCCGTCTACTACATACCAGGGTTGCGACATACGAGATTGATGGCAGGTTTACATGATAAATGTTGTGGGTGGCGGCGATGCTTTTACGACGCGATCCATCTTTCCCATCTTGTTTTGCAGCACTTGGACCCTGAAAGATGTAGAGGTATCCCTACGACACGATGAGTTAGTGTCTATCTCAATAGAGTGAAGACAACATGCCTTGACCAGCAACTGGTTACGCAGAAAACCGTCAAAAAGATCTTCTTGATTGATGGTCTCTTGACGATAGAGTAGGCGCGGAAAGTCGTCTGGCTTTACTTTAGTTGTGCCGTCGCGTAATCCTCGGCGAACTCTTGAAACCAGAGGGAAATACATCAGTGCACGCAATTAGAGCAAACTATAGGCTTACTCGTCATCTTCCCAGTCCATACTTCCAGGGCAGAGCAAGAGCCCACACGTGGGGTGATGGAAACCACGCATCTGTGGAGCATCAACTTGATATGCTGGCTCGAACTTGCGCCAGCGGTGAATGTTGTGCTTGAAACCGTGGACATCGCTGCCACGGGCACTCTTGCGGCCCGCTTCAATCTGGAAAATTCACTGCAGTGAGCATTTGAAAATCACGGACCCAATGTCCTTACAAGTTTCGCGAGAGCGGTGGTGCCTTGGGGACCGGCCTTTATGATCTCGTCAGGGAGACGGGGGATCATCTCCACAACATCGCAATACATATTGTAATGGGCATTTTGCCTTGAGAAGTCGGAGGTCAGTGTGATAGAGAGAGAGAACTACAAACCTACAATGTTGTATAGTCATCGTCGTCAAGGTCAGGGTCTCGGGCGAAGCCATCGTTGAGCATGGCATCGACATGACCCCACATGTCAACATAACGTCCGTAGATTCGGCCCTTGTCTTGTAAGTAGCCAGTGCTTCTCAGGTTCTGATTTGGTCTATCAAAGGCACACATCAAAGAAGCGCTCAGAAAGATCCATGACATTTACATACTCTTTTGGCTTTTTCTTGTCCTTTTTTAGATCTGAACATCAACACGTGTTGTAAGATTAAAAGCTCGATGCTAAATGAATGACTTACGGTTTGCGTTTCTTGCGTGCACTGGACTCCTCGTCACCTGAGTATGATGAGCGTGGGCGTTTGCGATGGCGGTCACGCGAAGAGGATCGTGAGCTGCTACTGCTGGAAGATAATTTTGAGTGCGAGCGCCGACGAGGAGCTCGGTCCCGACTACGACCACGTTGGGGAGAGGCGCTTCGAGATGGCATGGGAACAGTACCGTAATGATGGGGGAATGATGCCAGAGAAGGAAATGGCGGCTTTGGGGTTTATATACTAATATAGGCTTCCCTTGTTTGGATATCAGATTGATTCAACAAAACAACGCGTCAACATGTGACCTCTCCGATATCCGATCGACGTGTCTCGAGGAGCAGAATTTTGTAGAGGATAAGCAGAGTACATAGTAAACGGCCTAAAAGTACTAATCAATAATCATATTGCATAAAGTTATCATCATCCTCCTCTTCGTCCTCCAAATCATCATTCTCATTCTCAAGCTCACCCTCTTCATCATCATTTGGCACCTCCTCAGCTCCATCATCCACCACGTCCCCATCGGAAGTTCCCTGACCATTTGTATCACTCGGAAAAACTGGTGCTCCATCCGATACTACCATTGGTGTCGGATTTGAAGATGCAGTGCTAGCTGACTCGTTGGAATTTTTTGTTTGTGCTGGGACATAGTGGGGCTCAGGAACCGCCGAAATAGCATCAGCCTCACCGGGGAATGCAGCTGGATTCATATGGCCAATGCCGAGGCCAAGATAACGCATCATCATATCTCTGTCCACAAATCTTCAAAATACATTAGCGAAACTCTAAAGTTTGGTAATGGAATGATGTAAGCCCACCGCATAACATAATAGTTCACCCAGTCACCGTCTTTACCATCCCTAGCAATAGAAGGGCCCAATAGAGACGTTGTTTTGCCTTCCGCAAATGCTGGGATAAGGTGGCAAGCACGCAAAACTTCCGAGGGGTCTAAGAAACCAAACGCCTCAAGATCGTCTTCCGGGACATAACCAATTCGATCCAATCGCAGATGACGAGCGCCACCCAACCAGTCTGGATCCTGCCCAAACCAACGGACTGTCAAAAACTGAAGCTTCCGTTTTTTGTTTGATCCCTTGTAATAGATGTTGACATGAAATACACCTAAAGCTCGTGCATACCAGAATGGATGAGAGCCATTGTCAGTGGCATCTTCGTAAGAAGGAATCATGACATAGCGTCTCAGGGCAGCACCTGTAGGATTGAGAGTATCTTGGTCCCGCCGTAAATCGTAGGTCGTGTAATTGAAACTGGCAGTCTTGTGCTCGTAGATGTAATTATTTTGCAGTACAATGTCATCGAGTTCTTCTGGCATGAATGTTGGCTCCTGTCCTGTAAATGGAATACCACGAATACGAGCTAATAGGTGGGCTTTCAATCTTGGCAGAAAATCCTAAGAAAAGTGAGTGTACAATTGCCAATAAGCACTAATGGCTTATACCTTGAATGCAGGATCATGGCAATGTTCCTCTAGCCAATCACCAATGTGATGTCGTGTTGCCGGGCTCTCGTCTTTGGCTATATAATGGTGATTTCCGGAAACAAGAGCATCTATGTCCGCTTGCTTGACTGGTGGGTCATCATCTCGTGCTTGCAAGTCAGCTTCTATTCTTCGGTGGGCACTCTCTCGCACATCCATGTTGACAATTTGCGGGACAGCATCGTTCTTGCTTGAGCGTTCATTCCATGCCTTGACAATTCGATGTTGAAGTTCGCCCTAACATTTTTTGTCAGCCAATGTGCAACTTGAAGATAGTTTATACTCACAATCTGAGAAGTAAATGAATCTGTCGTCCCAAGTGCCCGAATTTGAGCAACGTAGTCTCCTAAAAAATGTAGCTTTGGAGTCATCAGGTTGAAAGCACGGCGTCGCTTCCCTGAGCTAGTTCCTGATTCTTCATCTCCGTCCCCACCACCACAACTCTCCCGTCTCGCTTCCGCTCTTTTCCATGTCTGGTACTCCCTGTCGGTCTCCACTGTGTCAAAATTCTTGCAAGTCTCTTCAGCAAAATCTCGTAACTTCTGGCCAAACGCGATAGTGATAATGTCGAGAACCTCCAAGGATGAATCAGTATGCATCCTTAGTTTACCAAGTCCATGCCAGTAGGCACTAATGAACAGCAAATCGAGGACTGTTTCATTATGCGGTGAAGGCAGAAGACCTTCAAAACAAGGGATTGCACACTGTCGACAATATCAGTCCCGAGTTTCAACTAACTTCAGTATTGTGTCACCTGTAGAATATCTTCAAAGTCTCGTGCAGCCAATTTTTTCAGATCAGCAACGTTGTGAGGGAACGATCGAATCGTAGATCTACCAAATGACGGAACCTGCCTGAATCTGTATTACAAGACACACCACTGTTGTCAGCATGATTCTCATCACTTTAATAGTGATTGATTACCGGTTATTGAACTCCATCACTTTGTCTTCACCTTGGGTGTGTAGAATTCGTATCAGGTGAGTCAGCAATGTTTTCCAGACTCCCAGCTCGAACTCATGCAGCAGGTCGACAACCAATAAAGTGAAAAAATTGAATCCATCATCGACTTCACCCAATCGTGACGAAAACACATTCTGAAAAGTTGCGGAGTTTATTAGCTGAAAGTCACAGACCGGAAACTGCGTCTCACCTCTGTGGGTACATAGGATTCCTCTTTGAGCAGGTTGTCGACGATCTTGCCACCTAAGGCACGACATAGTTGCCTCCTCCAAAACCATTTAGGTAGGTTCTTATGTTGCGTGAAACCTACCAAAGTGGTGGGCTCGGAGTAGAGGCTTCTCTGATAATAGCACGCAGCTATTCTTCGAGAGGCTCTCCTCCGCCTCTCGATCCAAAAATAGTAAGCTTTTTGCTGCTCTACACCGCCAGTTGTAAAAAATGTTCCTAAAATGTTTTGCCAGCGATACAGGGAGCAGATTCAGCTGGCGTTTTTTCGACCAAAACCGAAGGTCAACTTTAGCCCATTACCACAATCAGATAATGATTTTCTGAGGCCTAAATGTCTTTTGGACATCATGGGCTAAAGACATCGAGACAACCTATTGTCTGATGTCTGACCGACATCGCTTCCAACATTTTCACGTTGTTCTGTAGTCCTGGCTGGAACCCCATTTATGCTTGCTGGAATTGCGTTATTGCTTAGTAATAATATAAATCATAAATCATATTATAAATTTTAATCAGCGGAATTAAAATGTTATAACAATTCCCTCATTGCACGTAGCACTGTATTGCTTCCCTTTCATTCCGGGTGGTCCTTGCGCTTCTTCGAGTCCACCTTCTGTTTCGGCGGCACGACATTTTGGGCATGTGCCCGAAGGACAACTTGCCATTTGTCAAGGTCTCGAACGTCGGCAGCCTTTATCCCTGAGATGGCAGGATCGCCAAACTGTGCCTTGTCCTTGTTGTACAGATCGGTAAATGCACTGAGATGTGATGTTAGCATACAGCAAGACTATGCACGGAACTGTGACGCACGTGGAGATTGCTAATTCCGTGGCAAATTTGGTTCGAAAAGACGACAATGTATCGTCAACTTTGAGCCACCAGGCATCGCCATCGAGTTCCTTATAGTTAAGAATATGCCACCTCTATAGGAGGGTGTTTAGCGCCAACTCAATTACATGGTAGGACTGCTTACCAAGAATGTTAAACGCAAATACAACTGAACAGTTACCTTCACACCTGTCTTCCCAATGAGAGCGCTGGCAACAGCTCCGATGTTGTTATTATCCATGACGGATTGCTTTAACTATTAAAGTAAGGTGTCAGCGTAAACATCAAACTCTTTAGTGGCAGTGGCGCAAACAAACCTGAGTTCTGATGTTGTTGCGAGCAGTGGTGAAAAACTTTGACATACACTTCATGACCTGTTTAACCTGTGCTGCTTCTTTCACTGGTGGCAGAAGTGCAACATTGAGCTCCCGAAGTGCGTCCTGACCGCTATCTGTCATTGTGAGATCCCATAAGATGTTGATGTAGCACATACTAGAAGTTTGTTGGCAACTTTTCCACGGTACGACGAGAGGGTTGGGCAGAGAAGAAAGGCGGTGGCATACGTGCGGATGTTTTCCTGTGTAATAAGTTTGTAACATACTCGGAAAAATAAATAAATAAAAAGAATGCTAACACTCAATGCGTCCGGAACTACCCAAGATGAAGTTGGTCGCAAAGTATTCAAGAGATCACGATTTTCGAGGGTCACTGCAAGAACTATAGCCAAGTGTTCCTCTATGGAACGTGCATTCTGAAGGGTTCTCCAAGTCAACGGAATGGAATTAGAGCATACTGGAGTACTCACCGCAAAGACATCAAGGTCTGCCTCAGACTCAGGACTAAAATTCTTGTGCAGCTTCAGTTGGCGGCAGGTTTCCGCGATGGGCCGCACTTGGACAGATGATCCTGCACTAACAAGCCCCGGATCGACAATAATACCGGGTGTGTTGTCCATGTCATCATCGTTGTCATCGTCACTTTTGTCAGCTGCTTGAGAGGCGTCGTTACTGGTGCCACCAGCACTGAATGCTCCCAAATGAGCCTGCAAGTTAACAGAATCATTAGGGCCAGACATAAGAAGGCTTTGCATGAATTGTTCGGCAGGATCCATGGGTGTTGACAATGGCAACTTGAGGGGCAAATGCAAGTGGAGAATCAAGTAGAGAAATCATAGTTGAGATAAGACTCTGGCCTTTTAAGTGACGCTTTGTGGCTTTGCGGCATGAACAGCGGACGACAATGGATGTTGAACTTCAACATTGAAAATATCATCGAGTCCGCAGCCACATTCCCAAAATGGAATCAAGTCAAGTTCACGCCCACATCGAGTCAATATCGTGTCGCGCTTGGAAAAATAACTTTGACCACCTGTCACCTCAGCTTTCTCTCAATCCAAATTGCTATTTGGCATGCCCCCGAAGCGGAAGATCTTGGACCCTGGTGGGTAGCATAATTTAGTTATATTACGGTAAATATTCTGTGCCACTTACAGGATTATTTTAGTGTTCGAAGTTGATGAGTCTTCAGGGAAAATCCGCTGCAAGGAATGCTTGGAAGCTGATCCTTTTCAAACTGATTGGATAACACGTGCAGCCGCAAAACGCCATCTCGAGGGGTCCAATGAACACGCCACAAATGTGCAAAACAATTTGGAACGGCGTGCAGCTGATGCTGCTCATCAGCGGCATCTCTCTGCCCCATATTCAGCACTCAGCTACAATAGCTTTGACTCCAGCATCCTGAATCCCATTCCACCTTCTCACCCTGCGCTTTTTGACACAAATGATCATGATATTATGGCCAACAACGACAATGATATGTTTCGTCCTCTGGATGGTCTCATTATTCCCACTGGTATCACACCCCTCGTTGATGACATATCATTTGAACATGAGCGTCTAAGGCGAGAAGTGGAACTTCTTATGATGGAGGCCGAACAGTTGGATGAATTTGGACCAGAAAATGAAGACGATGCCACACTCACTAATGTCATCGAAAATATGCAGTCATTTAGTGTGTCATGTTTATGTGACATTATCTCTGTGGCTTATTGTACTTACAGGAATCAATCCTGAAGCTGATGAAGATGCACAGCAGGATCACTTTGCTGAGTCACGCAGAGATGGAGATTATGCTCCCTATCCCAATAGAGTGGTTTGTTGTTACCGTCTGTGTAATTCCATGGAACTCAATTCTTCCCAGATGATGCTTCTGGATATCCTCGACAATCTCCCTCGTCTGCGCATGTCTAGTAGCCAATTCCAGATGATTCTCTGGTTACTGAGAGAGTGTCGCGTAAAGGATGTTCCATCCTTTGGTGCTTTTCGGAAACTGCAGCAGAACCTTCGGCAGGAATGTGGCACTCAGCCAACACGTCACACCTCTTCTGTCGGTAATATATTTTATGTCAATGATGTCCGAGAGTCAGTTGCCAGAGTACGTTCATATTACTTCCAGTTTTGTGCATTTATAAATATACCCTCCCGCATTTAGGACTTTTCTAACCCTGAGGTTGTTAAGCACCTTCAGTTTTATCCCGAGGAGACAAATGGTCCCATTTCCGAAGTTTGGCAGGCAGCACGTTGGAAAGAGTTCAAACCATCAGAGCTTACTCCGATGTATGCTTGTGGTTTGAAACACTTTTATATTGATGAAGTCTGCAGACTCAGTGATGGGCAACTGGTCATACCCCTGACTTGGATTAAACGAAAAGGCCAGTTGCATGCCGACTGCCTTTTTATCACGTCTGAAATGGAGGTAAGTATTTTGTGCATATAACTTGGATGCACTACTGACCGAGTTCATGAAGGGTGGCTGGCGTTACATCAGCAATACTGTTATGGCCGTTTCTTGTGATCTCTTTATGAGCACATATCTCGAGATTGTCTCTGATTTTGATGGTGTCATCCCGTGGTCTCGTATGTTACATCATTTTCTTGATGTTCATAACTACCAACTTATTTGGCTATGCAGCTGGGACAAATGTTCCTAAGATGCCAAATGAGCTTCGACACCTCGCTGGCAACAGGGAATTGTATGTTATCATGCTACCTTTATGGTGCGATGACGTGTCAGGCAATCGCTCGAAACAATATAACAAACACATTAATATGTATATGGCTAACTCGAATCTTCCTGGTCGTCTGCTCCAGCAAGAGTATTTTGTGCGGTTCGTCTCTACATCGCCACATGCTACATCTCCGGAGCAATTCTCGGCAGTTATGGCCGACATTAAGTAAGTAATTCAGTCCTTATCTGCATCAGCTATCTGCCTCATAGAGCATCAAGAGCAACTCATAGCAATCCAATTCGCTGTTTCAAGGCAGATACTCACTCTGAGGTCTGTGTGATACTCAGGGTACCAGCCCTTCCAGCCGATAATCCTCAACAATCAGAGGAGGCTTCGCACATGGGTGGAAATGCAAACTGCAAATCACGTAAGTCAACAAAGGGTGGGCCGCATGAAGTGACTGAATCGGACGAAGGGTATCATGAATTATATACCGTAAGTCTCGATATTAACCTACCATCAACGAGAGCAACCTGAAACCTATACCTCCCAGTGTGGACCACCAAGATGTGCTGCAACAACTCGTGCAGAAATCAATGAACAGGTCCAGTTGGCAATGTATGGCTACAGTGCACCAATCGAGAAACTGCAGACGGCCACAGGGACCAAGGACAAGATTGCGCAGCATTGGATCGAAACACTTCTTGCAAGGGCGCGCCAAATGAAAACTGATAGCCCCGGTCGGTCCCGTGATGATATTGCCACAGAGCTTAGAGAATGGTTCAAGGAGCAACCCGGTGACAAGATCAATCCGCTACTTCTGCTCGAAAGTAAAGTATCTTGGTTGTGTCGTGTACAGAAGCTGACACTTGACCGCAACTAGGCCTTGACCCTTCGCAGGATACTCCCGTTGAGATTTTACACACAATTCTGTTGGGGATTGCCAAATACCTTTGGCATAATCTCCATACATCATGGAATGAAGCACAGCAAAACCTGTTCGTCATTCGTCTGCAATCCACAGATATTGATGGATTAAGTATTCCTCCCATCCGAGCATCTTACATGATGCAATATCGCAATGGCCTTATCGGTAAACATTTCAAGACACTCATACAGACAGCAGTATTTCATGTGCACGGGATTGTAAGTCCCCATCAATTCACGCTCACTAAGGCAATCGGATCACTTGGAGCCCTTCTCTGGATTCCAGAAATTGAAGATATGGACAGCTACCTGGTATGCTTTTGAATTTTCAAGTAGGCAAAACTCACGAGATACTGGTTCTGATTTAGAGTGACCTGGATATTCTGATCGGAAATGTTCTGGATGCATTTTCTCACATTGATCCAGCAAAGATCATTGATAAAATGAAGCTCCAGATTCTGCCGAACCTCGTTGACGATGTCCGTCGTTTTGGTCCCGCGATTCGGTACTCCACGGAGGTTTTCGAGTGCTTCAACGCGATATTCCGTTTATGCTCAGTCTTGAGCAATCATCTCGCTCCAAGTCGTGATATCGCCAATAAATTTGCATCTATGGATAGTCTAAAGCATATTTTGAGCGGAGGGTACTGGAAATCAAGCGAGGGATGGGTTCGCGCTGGTCCAAGGGTGAGGGCTATTTTGCACGAAGACACCTTCATCCAGCGGCATCTAGGATGGGTTCCACCCCACATTCCGTCTGTAGGCATGTGTTGTTGTTCTACTGAATTAATAATTCCAACTAAACGTTTTCTGCTGTGCAGGCTCTGTTCGACCGAGAGCAAAGGCAAAATCTGGACTTCGCACGTGGGACGAAACAAAAGCATCGTCACAAGTGACAAACCCGATGACCTTTGGATTTTCGGACACAGTCCAGTGGTGTATCGGAGAGCATGTTATCGCACAGTCTGGTGATCAGTGTGTCTCTGGGTCATGGGTTTTTGCACGTCAATCAGAGGTGAGTGTCTACACACTCAATGATGACAATAGAATGCCTTATGATACACTCCATCTGCCAGGCCGTTGTCATTGGCCGGATTTTCGAGATTTTATTACCGGATAAATTGTCCTCTGGCGGCGTTGTCACCATCAAAGTTTTCGAACTAAGTGACATGCTCCATACTGACTTTGACATGCCAGTCCTTCGGGAGACAGACAAATATTGCACCATTGGCTCGAAGGTTTGTGAATATGCATGCATATCAGATCTACCTAATTCTAATGTTATTCAAGTCTGTTCAGTTCAAGTTTTCCGCGATGCATGATTGTCGATCGGGCCACTGCCTTCCATCAGCTTTACGGCCCGAAATGCAAGAACGGCAGGAAACTTCACGAACTATATCACTCATTGCTCATGAAGACGACGGGCATTTTGTTATTAACATGCATGCATTCCACAATGCAACACTCCTCCGGAAGATCCTGCCTCGTCATCTCACAGCACCGAAACCCTTGTATGTTGATCGGAAGGCACATCATTTTGAGATCGCTGCAGGACTCCGAGTCACACAAACAGAGAAACGGGCTCGCACCGCAGCGAAGGCAGCAGCAACAAGGCAGGCAAACAAGGCAAAAAAGCGGACTCGGGAGGTGGCAACTGTGGAGGCAGAACCCGAGCCTGAACCTGAACCATCACATGACGAAGGGATGGAAACCTCGGGGGAGAACACATGCCATGGCACAAGCAAGCGACGGCGATGTGAGGACTGAGCAGGATTGGCAATATGGTATCATAAAGTACATATTTACCACTAATAGATATGACGTGTCAACAGTGAATTGCCTTCGTTTTCGAACAGCGGTCTCGCTGCCTGTTTTTGATAGACCGCGCCACAAGTTAATTGCCATATAATTCTGGGAATATATGGCAACACACTTAAGCAACCCAGCCATGCTCGTCAATAAAAATTGATGCTTACCCATTAATCCTCACTGTGCCTTCGAGCCTCCGACTGCTTTTGGTGTGATTTGCGCAACGCCTCACGATCGGATTCGGTCTCGGATTCGGTTGCGGAATCATCAGCAACTTCATCGCGGAGAGATGAATCAGCATCTGCAGCGCCAGACGCGAGCTTTGATGAGAGAGGATTGGCAACTTCCGAGTTTGCCCAAGACAAATTGATGTTTAATACCTAAATTCAATGGTGGCATTTAACATTAATATTGTAAACACGTGTCAGAATGCATTCTTACAATTGGACCAGGTCCTTGCGGATGAATAACAATGGTTATGTTTGTGTGTGGACGGTCACTGTGTGTGCTCATGGCGGCAAAAGGTGGGTTTGGGGTTTTTAGCAATGCAGCAGAGGTCATCAAGCCACCGGCCAGCTGGACAAGGCTTTTTGAACATCAGGCATGAGAATGTTGGAGGGACATCATGTAGATATGGAGGTAACAATAAAATCATATTGTTTTAAGCCAGCAAGGGTACGTCGTGGCAACATATCTGCCGAGGTTTTGAAAATGTTTGGGCCAACGTTACTATATGGTTTCCACAATAGGCATCAAACCGACATGGAATGGACGATTTACGGGGATCACTCTCAAAGCTCAGTTCTTCCTCAGATCGTTGGGATTTTCTGGACATTTTTGACAACTGGCGGTGTAGTGTTGGGAGAGGGAACACCAAAGGCATCAAAATCATCTTTGTTATGGGAGACATAATTCAGTCAAAACCTACCGATAACATCGCAAGACCCGACGTGTACAAATGCCTGATAACATCAAGCCAGCGGATCTCAGCCGATTGTCCAAAAACAACCGACGATATCGCATCAGCTGAAATGCGAAAGCATTGTATTGGCCGAAATCATGATAAATGCATGGGCCCTAGTGTAGTCTCAGCTCAAGCCGACGTTTTTGCTAAAAACTTAACAAAAATAGGTAAAATCCTGAGAATATTTGACGAGCTAGATGAAGTCAAAAGCCGATGGGTCCTCTGCCAAAGTTAAGC
>Ga0137418_10003373_pt1 | contig 14683 bp, 12 predicted proteins | sample CZODoug3_1_2_16f_FD_122242 | JGI IMG/M metagenome (GOLD analysis project Ga0137418, IMG submission 122242) | Vadose zone soil fungal communities from Angelo Coast Range Reserve, California, USA - CZODoug3_1_2_16fungal (Hybrid Assembly) | ecosystem: Environmental > Terrestrial > Soil > Vadose... | reverse complement strand
GAGAGCGAAAAGGTGATTGTGTTCTCTTTAACAATAGGGCTGACGCCATACGACAGTGGCCGGATTCTTGCTGATTTGATCTCTCCTTTGTTATAGGTGATGGAAACGTCGACTGTGCCGGAGAAATCAAACGAGGTCATGGACGAGTCCACGGGGATTCTAAACGCACTCTGGGGAGCGGTCGCCTTGTTCTGGGCTATCTCGGTATTCTTGGCAGTAACGGAGGTGTCGATCCCCTGAGCGACCTTCACGAGATACGAGGGAACATCTTTTGTCTCGGAGATCGCATCTTGGTTGACAGGCGGATTGAAGAGTACGTATAGTCAATTCACTCCGAAGCAATTTTGGTTTTTGGGATTTCAAGCGTAGCCAGTCGCGGCATCACGAACAGGCCTTGCGTGATAGAGGCAATCCGCCCCTCGACGATGCTCACAAGCCACTGCGCCGACCCGACTTCGATCAGGAACGTGGTGGTGAGAAATCGCCCGCGCCGCGTCAGCGATGCGTCCTCGTTGACCTTTTCTTTTAGCTGGTCGATCAAGCGGGCCTCCCGTTTTTGACGGACCGCTCTGCGGCGGCCGCGTTGGCAAGCGATTGGGAGCGCTTACTCGATGTGCCCACCGACTGGTGGATGAAGTTTGCCTTGCTGCTGGGCCAGGGGGGCGTAATCCCGGAAGCGATTGACATTCTGGAAGGCGTCAAACAACGGGGTTCGCCCTCCTACGAGTTGGCGTTTAACCTCGCCGGTTTGTATGTGCTTAAAAAGAACTTCGGGCGTGCGCTCGATTCCTACGATCAGGCTCTAACACTGAAACCCGATTCCCTTCCAGCACTCCAGCAGGCGGCGGGAATCGCGGAGGATCGCGAAGAACTTGAGCGCGCCCTCTCCTATTGGATGCGGGCAAAGAAAATCAAGCCGACTAATCCTGAGATTCTCTTCGGCTTCGGCAGAGTCTGCCTCAAGATGGACCTGCTTGAAGATGCTGAAACCGCGCTCACGCAGGCCGTCAACTTGAAGCCTGACAATCCGTCTTATCAGTACATGCTCGCCTCTACCAAGGTAGGGAAAAAGCAGTTTGATGCTGCGCAAGACATTCTGGAGGGGCTTCTCAAACGCAAGCCGAGTGATCCTCAACTTCACTACGCGCTGGGATCGGTTCTGTACCTCCAGTCCCACCTTGAGGGTGCTGCCGTGCATCTGCGGGAGAGCGTGCGCTTGCAGCCCGAGCAACTCGCGCCCTACTATTATCTGGCGCTGGTCGCGAGAGACCAGGGACGCGATGTTGAGGCCATTCAGGCGTTGGAGACCTTGTTGCAGCGCTATCCAGACCATGCACCGTCCTGCGAGGCGCTGGGAAGCCTGCTCATGAGCGCGCGGCGCTATCCCGAGGCCGAAGCCAGTCTGGAGAAGGCCGTTCGCTTGAACCCGAAGTCGGTAAAGGCCAATTACCAACTTGGCCTGTTGTTAACACGCATGGGCAAGAAGGAAGAGGCGGACAAACGGCTCGAGATTGCCAAGGCGCTTCGCAAGGACGATGCAGAGAACTCGCGTTTACAGCTTCGTCTAACAGACCCCGACCAATGAGCAGCAACAAGGCGATCGCGCGCGGCTTCGCCGCAGTCCTGGCAGTCGCCCTCGCGACGTCCGCTGGAGCCCAGAAGACTGACAAGCCTCCTCAATTGCCAAACCAGATCGAAGCTGCCATCAAGCGCGACCCCAACAATCCCAAGCTCCGCGTAGCCCTCGGGCTTGCCTATTGGGACAAGAACGACTATCCGCAGGCGCTAGAGGCCTTCCAGCACGCTGTGAAGATTGCCCCAGCCTCTGCCGAGGCGCACAACTGGCTGGGCGTGGCCATCATGGAGAAGGCTGATCTGCCCGGGGCCATCGCCGAATTCAGGAGAGCCGTCGCGCTTGATCCTAAGTATGCCCGGGCCTACACGAATCTTGGTTCCGCGCTTGCCAAGAGCGGCGAGATCACGGAAGCGGTCGACATATTCAAGAAGGCGCTCACACTGGAGCCCCACAATTTCGCCGCTGAGATGAACCTGGGTGTGGCCCTGCGCGAGAAGGGCGACGCCGAAGGTGCCCTGCTGCACATGCGCCGTGTCGCCGCAGCGCAACCGACCAATGCCAGCGTTCAATATGAATTGGGACAGACCTTGCGGCAAAACGGCGACCTGACGGGAGCCGTGGCGTGCTTCGAAAATGCCCTGAGGATTGATCCGGAACTCCGCGAAGGCTATTACGGTCTGGGTTTGGCATTGAAACAGCAAGGCGCCCACGCGCGCGGGCATCAACCCGTCCAGCGAGCCAAGGATGATCCCTACGACCTTGCCCAGCAATCGGTGGCGCGGGGAGATCTCAATGCAGCCAAGGATCAGCTGATTGAAGTGGTGCGTGCCAATGACGGAGATGGGGAAGCACACAACCTTTTGGGCTTCATTCAGGGTCAGCAAGGGGACCTGGAATCGGCAGTGAATCATCTCCAGCGAGCCGTAGCGCTGCTGCCCGAATCCTCCGAGGCTCACTACAATCTCGGAGTTGCTCTCTGGTACAGCGGGGGCAAAGACAAGGCGATCGGGGAGTTGCGCGAGAGTGTTCGTCTCGACCCTACCGCCGGCGCCAGCCATGCCTTTCTCGGAATGGCGTTGCGTGAAACCGGCGACCTGGCTGCGGCGGGAGCGAGCCTGCAACGCGCCATCGCTCTGCTGCCGCCCATGCCTGCCACTTACATCGATCTCGGAATCGTCTTTCTGCGCATGGGCGATCTCGACCGGGCGCTTGGACAATTCGAAGCCGGGCTGAACATTCCGTCCCCGTCGCCGCCCGCTCCCGACTGGGACGCGGCCATTGCGGGCCTTCGCGAGGCGCTCGCCAAGAGCCCGAACCGGGCCTATGCGCACAACGTGCTCGGACTATTCCTCGGCCGCAAAGGTGCCAGTACAAGCGAGGTAGTGGCCGAATTTCGCGAAGCGGTTCGACTCCGCCCAGACTTCGCAGAGGCTTACAACAATATCGGCCTCGTGCTCACTCAGGCGGATGACGACCATGCCGCGATCGCCGCCTACCGCGATGCCTTGGGCATTCGTCCTGATTACGCGGACGCACACGCCAATCTTGGAGCCGCGCTGATTTCTACGGACGCAGAGCAGGCCGTCGTCGAACTGGAAAAGGCGGTCGCGCTTGCGCCGCAGTCGGTGAAGGCGCAGTTCAATCTTGCGGTGGCTTACGGTAACTCGAAAGCAGGTACGGCGAAGGAGATTGAGCAGTTGCGCAATGTGATCGCGTTGGCTCCGAACTTTGCGCGTGCTCACTTGGCGTTGGGAAAGGCCATCCTTCGCGTCGGCGAGATACCGGAAGCAGTCCAAGAACTGCAGGAAGCGACGAAACTTGACCCGCAAAGCGGCGAAACGCACTACCAGCTTGGCCTTGCGCTGGCGCGAGCCGGACGGAAAGAAGAAGCCGCGGCCGAAGTCCAAAAGGGTCGAGAACTGTCCGCCGCAGATGATCGCAACCAGAACGCGAACCTGGACATCTCCGAGGGCCGCGAGGCTCTCGACAAAGGCGACCTTGACCAGGCCGCTACAAAAATTCGGCACGCGATCAAGCTTCAGCCCGAGTCTGGCGACGCGCAACGTTTCCTTGGCATGGTTTTCGAGAAGCAGCATGATGCGGATGGCGCCTCTGCTGCTTATCGCAAGGCCTTGGAGCTCAACCCCGGTGATGTTTCCGCGAAAGAGGGGTTGGATAGAGTAGAGAGCGCCGGACTGGAAGCTTCGAGAATGTCTGCCGCAAAACGGGCTGCTGCTGGCCCCGACGATCCCACAAAGATTGCGGAGTTCGAAGGCTACATCCGGGAAAGCCGTTTCAAAGAGGCTGAGCCTCTTCTCGCCGAATACGTCCAGCAGTACCCGAAATCTTCATGGGGCTGGTACGCTCTGGGCTACACGCAGTTCGCACAACAGAAGATTGCTGCCTCGATTCAATCCCTGGCGAAATCTCTCCAACTGAACATAGGAAATGTCGAAGCCCACAAGATTCTTGGCCGCGATCTGATGATGATCGGGAGATTCGACGTAGCCCAGGTTGAGTTCGAACAAGGAATCCGCTACAACCCAAACTCTGCCGAAATACACTACAACTTGGGGAAGCTTTTCTCCATACAGGACAACTGGGAGTCGGCACGGAAGGAATTCGAAGCGGCACTCCGCATTGACTCCTTCTATCTTGAGGCAATGGACGCTCTCGGCATGACCCTGGAAGCGTTAGGCGACGACGCGGGTGCGGTTGCCGAATACCAGAAGGCCATCGCACTGAACGACGAGCGAAAGGGGAATTTCTCGTCGGCGCTCGTTAACCTGAGTGCCTATTACAACAGGACCAGCGACCCGGGTAAGGCGCTGGAACACGCCAACAAAGCCCTCGAACTCGATCCCAAGTCCGATCGTGCGTGGTTTCAGAAAGGCAAGGCTGATGAGGGCGAAGGACGCCTGGAAAATGCTGTCGATGCAGTGAGCCGCGCCATTTCGTTCAACTCGCGGGCCTCCTCTTATTATTATGTACTCGCCGGTCTCTATCGCCGCCTCGGGAAGACGGAGGAGAGCCGAAAAGCGCTGGACTCGTTCACTCGTCTTGACAAGGAGACGAATGAACTCGAAAAGATGCGGCGAAGCAAGGCCAATCCCGTTGGTGTCCCGCCTCGCCCCGGGGGCGAGCATGAGTAGCGGCGCCCGCCGCTCGCCCTCTCGACGTGATTTCTTGAAGGTTCTGGGCCAGGGTTTAGTAGCATCGACGGCCGGACCGGCAGCGTTCGCTCTGGCTGCGCCACAATCGCCCGCTTCGGTCATTTTCACCGACGTCACCTCGGATGCAGGACTCTCCGGCGCGCGGAATATCTCTGGTAGCGTCGCTAACAAACAGTTGCTGTTGGAAGAAATGGGTGGCGGCGTCGCGCTCTTCGATTACGACAACGACGGCTGGCTCGACATCTTTCTCGTCAACGGAACCAGTCTCGATTCGGTTGTCCGAGATCGGCATCCTACCAGCTATCTCTTCCACAACGATCGCGACGGAACGTTCACTGACGTCACTCAGAAGGCCGGCCTGAACCGTTCCGGCTGGGGACAAGGTTGTTGCGTGGGAGATTACGACAACGACGGCTATGACGATCTGTTCGTCAGCTACTGGGGACGAAACGTCTTGTACCACAATAACGGTGACGGAACCTTCACCGATGTTTCCGAAAAGGCGGGCGTGGCTGGATCGGAAAGTCGATGGGGTGCTGGATGCTGTTTCCTCGATTATGACAAGGATGGCCACCTCGATCTTTTTGTCGCGAACTATGTGAATTTCGACCCTGCCCGGGCCCCTAAGCCGGGAGAGGCCGTTTATTGCAACTACAATGACATCCAGGTCCCTTGCGGGCCACAGGGTTTCGCTGGTGGGACAAACATCCTGTATCACAATCGGGGAGCCGGCACGTTCGTGGATGTCTCGGAGGAGTCCGGAATCGCCCGTCCACGCGGGCCTGCATCGATGGTCTTCGTGAGCCAAAATTGGCAGCCTACCGGTTCTTACGGCATGGGAGCCGCCGCCGCTGACTTCGATAACGACGGCTGGCCGGACATTTATGTGGCCTGCGACAGTGCTCCCAGCCTGCTCTATCGCAACAATCACGACGGCACTTTTCGGGAAGTTGCTGTTCCCGCGGGGTGCGCCTTCGATGAGAATGGCGTTGCCCAGTCAGGCATGGGCGTGGCCGTTGGCGATTTCGATTCGGATGGCTGGCTCGACATCGCCCGCACGAATTTCACCGACCAGGTCACCACTCTATATCGAAATTACGGGAAGGGCGCGTTTGACGACTCCAGCATCAAGGCTGGCCTCGGCGTGAATCGGAAGTATCTGGGTTTCGGGGTAGGCTTCCTCGACTTTGATAATGATGGGTGGAAGGACCTCTTTATCGCCAACGGCCATGTCTACTCGCAGATCATGAACAAGAAACTCCACGTCACCTACAAGGAGCCGAAGCTTCTGTATCGTAATCTCGGGAACGGCCATTTCGAGGACGTTTCCGCGAAAGCCGGATCGGCAATTCGACTCGAGAATCTGGGACGTGGCTGCGCCCTTGGGGACTTTGACAACGATGGCGATGTCGACATAATCATCAACAACCTGGACGGCCCTCCTACGCTGTTGCGCAACGATGGTGGCAACAAGAACAATTGGATCATGTTCAAATGCGTGGGCACGCGTTCGAATCGATCAGCCATCGGCACTCGTGTCAAAGTGACGAGCGGCGAACACAGCCAGATTGACGAGGTGATGAGCGGATCGAGTTATTATTCGCAAAACGACTTGCGACTGCATTTCGGCTTGGGTCGAGCCAGCAAAGCGGACAGCGTCGAAGTCGCCTGGCCTACCGGAGCGAAGGAGAGTTTCACCAATCTCTCGGCCAATCAACTCTATGTCCTCCAGGAAACCAAAGGAATCCTGAGCAGCCGGAGACTCGGCAAGAGCTAGTCATACCCGCGCCATGATCACCCGCCGCCAAATGATCACGACCATAGCTGGCGCTGCAGGTGCGGTCCTGACCAGCGCGGCCAATGGCTCTTTCGGTCAAGGGGTTTCGTCGCGAGGTGTCAAGGCGCAACCACGCGGCAAACCTTCCGGTCGCCCTTTTCTGTCACGCCTCACTGATGTCGCTCAACAAGCCGGCCTCACACACCCCATCGTCTACGGGGCGCCCGACAGCAAGAGTTACATCATCGAAGTAGTCGGATGTGGCGTGGCTTTCATCGACTACGATAACGACGGCTGGCAGGATCTGTTTGTTCTGCATGGCACCCGTCTCGAAGGCGCGCCCCCCGGCACCACCAATCGCCTCTACAAGAACAATCGCGATGGTACCTTCACCGACGTCACCGCCAAAGCGGGGCTACAGCGCAACGGGTGGGCGTCGGCGGTGACGGTCGGCGACTACGACAACGACGGCTTCGACGACCTCTTTATCACCTACTACGGCCAGAACGTTCTCTATCACAACAACGGAGACGGCACGTTCTCCGATGTAACCGACAAAGCCGGACTCCACCAAGCCGCGGTGCGCTATGGCTCCGGCTGCAGTTGGGTGGATTACGATCGCGACGGCCGGCTCGACCTGTTCGTAGCCAACTATCTCAACACCACTCTTGAAAAGCTTCCCAAGCCCGGAGAGAACGCCGACTGCACGTGGAAGGGCGTTCCGGTAAATTGCGGGCCGCGCGGTCTCCCTCCAGGCTATGTCCAGCTGTTTCACAACAACGGCGATGGGACCTTCACAGACGTGAGCAAGGCCTCCGGAGTGGCGGCCGCTTCGGGTGCCTATCCCATGACCGTAGTCGCAGCCGACTACGACAACGATGGCTGGCCTGACATCTACGTTGCCTGTGATTCCACTCCAAGCTGGTTATTCCGCAACCAGCACGATGGCACGTTCCGCGAGGAGGGACTGGAACGGGGTGTTGCGCTTAGCGAAGACGGATTGGAACAGGCCGGTATGGGAGTCGGCATCGGCGACTACGATCTCGACGGCAACCTGGACATCTTCAAGACTCACTTCGCCGACGACACCAATGTTCTTTATCACAACGATGGCAAGGGGAACTTCGATGATGTCACAATTCGCGCGGGCTTGGGTGTCGAAACCCGATACGTAGCCTGGGGAACGGGTGTCGTCGACCTCGACAACGATGGCTTCCCTGATCTTTTCGTCGCAACTGGAAGTGTCTATCCCGAAGTAGAGCGTCGTCTTCCTGCCTATCCATTCCGGACGCCGCGTCTCGTGTTCCGCAACTTGGGAGACGGCAGATTTGAGGAATTGCTGGAGGAAGCGGGAAGTGGAGTCACGGCTTCGCACGCCAGCCGCGGTTGCGCGTTCGGCGACTTCGACAATGATGGCGACATGGACATCCTGGTGATGAACATGAACGAGCCGCCCTCCCTTTTACGCAATGATGTCTCCGGCAATCATCACTGGCTCAAGGTCCAACTGGTCGGGGTGAAGAGTAATCGCAGTGCCATCGGCTCCCGTGTGATCGCTCAATACGGCAGCCGCCGCCAGGCCCAGGAGGTCACAGCCCAGTCGAGTTTCTATTCTGCCAACGACCGTCGCCTTCACTTCGGGCTGGGTTCTGAAACCATGGCCGACCTGACCGTTCGCTGGACCAACGGAACCGTAGAAAATTTTCCCAAGGTAGCCGCCGACCAATTGGTGATCATTCGCGAGGGGGCGGACATCATCCGCAAGCAGAAGCTCCGCTGGTAACGCTCCTCGTAACCGGCCCAAAAAACCTTGACAGGGATTCCATTGCGGAACTATCAACCCAGTGCGACTGCGAGAAAGTGTCTACTCACCTAGTCGAGAATGCCAGCCGAGCGTCGCCGAACCCACAGGTCTCCGAAAAATTCTCAGATTCCCGCTCACCGTTTCCTGTCCAGCGTTGATCGTGCGGAGCGTGGGCGGTAGTGTCGTGGAGTTTGAGAACATCAGCACCTCTCACACAAGTCGAGTCCGGCTCATACAGGAAGTCCGTTTCGCACAACGAACAGCCAACAACGGTGAGATACTTGGTATACGGCTTATCGATCCGAATCAACTCGCCGTCGTAGCCGACCTCGGAACCAAGTCGCTGTGGAAGCATGTGCTAGGTCGCGGCAATCACCCCTCTGACTGCTATCTGACAAAAGGGATGTAGGCAGGAACTTTGCGCGCGTACTCCTGGAATCGTTCGGCGAAGCGCGAGGCTAGCAAGCGATCTTCGATCCTCACGCGAATCTCGGTCCCTAATAGAAAAACGACTACTGCCAGCAGAAAAAGCCATAGGGGTGTGACCATGAAGCCAGTTCCGAGGAGAAGACAGAGCATTGAGGTGTAGATGGGATGGCGCACCAGCTTGTAGGGGCCGGACGTCACGAGCTCATGATCATAGCTAAGACCTGCATCAACCCGCCACTGGCGACCGAGCGAGTGCACTCCGGCCCGTGACAAAACGGTCGCACACAGCAGGAAACAAATAGAGAGTGCAAAGCGCCAACCGGGGAGCACTCGTACCCAAAATCTGCCCTGCCAGAGCAGCGAATACGAGACGGCCACAAACAAAACACCCCACCGCGCACGACGATCAATTACTTTGGCACGTTCTTGTTGGCGTCTCGCTAGAAGGAATGGCGTCAACCAGATTGCCCATCCTGCGATAAGGGCGACATACGCATAGCCCGGCACAGAGCGGATTCTACCCCTCAAAGGAGAACTTCGGCAGATTCGCGCCTAACAATAAACCCCCATAGCTGTCTAAAACAGGCGTGGCTGTTGAGAAACTCTCTTTAGCGTGTTTGTCGAGTACTCCCGCCTGGCGAAGGAAGCTGGCCGCTGCTCCGCTAGCGGGAATTGGTCTCGGTATGCGGTTGGGTTCGCGCAGAATGCGCTGATACCAATGGGTCGCGTAATAGGAAGAGTACGGGCAAATCTGCTGCAAAGTTTGGTAGGTCTCCCCGAAACAGTCGTGGTCAGTGCAAGAAGACGCTACCTGAGACTGGCACCCAGCAATGGTGACGCGATGTGCTTCAGGTGGCGCGAAATCTTCCTCGCCCTGCCTAGCTTGGACTCACTTTCTGCGGCCTCGACTAGCCGAGCGCGGATCTCCGGGTCGAAGTCCTCTGCTTCATCAACCAGAAGCGGAGCTGCGGTGCGAAGCGCCTCTCCCAGTTCGCTGACCGCCCCATTCGTGGCCTCGCGGCGAACGGCCTTAGCCAGCAACGGAGTTACCGAGCGCAGCGCCTGGACCTCTCGGCGGATCTGCTCAATAGCGTCCTCTTTCTCTCTGAGTACTTTGTAGATGTCTCTCACGTTGCCCTCCTGGGGAAGCGCAACAGCACAAGTCGGTGCCGCTGTGCGTGGTCGGGGCCTACTGACGTGCGAATTGTCCCACGATTCGGACACATCATCGAGACACGAAGGGGCATCAAGACGAACCAGATTAGTCAGCACCGCCCGGGGTTTTTATTGGCCAGTTCGCAAACAAGGGACCGAAGCCACGAGGTAGGGTGAGCGTGCAAAGCGTCTGGGGAAGCTTCTCACCCCCAACGTTGTTCGGAGCACCGACATGCTTGATCCTCGTCTCAGGCAACCCCGCTGCGCAGAGGCCTCTATCGCTCAGAGCGGGCTTTGTGGATACACGCCAGTGCCAACGACCGGCGTCGAGCCGGAGGGCAGAGCACGGGTCGAAGCTGCGCCCTACGCGACCGAGGACTTAATCAGGCTGTCGCACTTTTCTCAGGCGCTGTTACGAACACGTCGAGCACGTATTCGTTGAGCAAATCCGCAAGCTTCTTGGCCTGCTCCAGACGCGTTCCACCCAGCAGATCAAACCCAACTACAGCCTTGTTCAGCGCGGGATGGTGTCATGTAGAAGCTGTACCATGACAACTACCTTTCCGTCTGGGGTCTGCTGAACCAGACGGCTATCCTCCCTACCAGACGTGCTATCGCTGCTTTCAACAATGGGTCCATTCCGGCGTCATGCGCGGCGTGCTGGTGGCGCTGGCCGAAGACCTACGCTTCCGCGGGAGATTCCATCTTCACGAAGCCTCGATTGACGGGAGCTTCGCCCCCGCCAAAAAAAGGGGCGCAGGCGTGGGCAAGACCAAGCGCAGCAAGGGGACCAAGATCATGGCAGTGCCGGATAGCTGGGCTTCCTATTTCCGTTTGTGCGCAATCCGCAGCGCCCCACGGGGTCACACTCGTGCAAAAGAAACTGGCTGACGTCTTCGTAGACGAGCCGATCGAGCGTCTCATTGGCGAGAACGCCTACAATTCTGACCGACTGGACCGTGAACCAGCTGAGAGCGGAGTCCACATGATTGCCCCACACCGATGCAACCGAAAGAATCGCACACAGGATGGCGCCCCCTCAACCGGTACCGCCGCCGACGAAAGATTGAGCGGCTTTTCGCGTGGCTTCAAAACTTCCGCCGCCTGACGGTGCACTGGGAACATCGGCTCGACATGTCTCTCGGGATGCTGTATCTCGCATGTGCAATCATTTTGATAAGGCATTTATGAGATGTGTTCTAATCGTCCAACCGAAGAGTGACTTTGTCGCCGAGCCCCAAAAAGACGTCTGCGATTGCGCCGTTAATTGCGGTCACCATGCCAGCCCTGAGTTGGCTTCGAAGTTTGCCGGATTTTCGACAGGACGGACCTTGAGGGGAAGCCCTTTGACTTGAAAAGCTATTTTCTGTTAACTCTATGCACCATCTGGCGGAGGTGCTATGCCGGCAGGTTCAACCACACAGGGACAGCGCCGCTTTGGCGATACGATGCGGCCGGACGCGTGGTTGCTGGAGTTAGTGCCAGCGATTGTGCTGCTCGGTGCATTCGGAGTGTATGCAACCTTGCGGGCGTTCGAGGGGACCTATTACGAATGGGGACCGTATCTTTCTCCCTTCTATTCGCCGCTCATTGACCCACATCATCGGTGGTGGCCGTTCTCTCCGGCGCTATTGATCCTGGTTTGGCCTTTGGGATTCCGGGTCACGTGCTACTACTATCGAAAGGCATATTATCGGGCTTTTTTTCTCGATCCACCAGCCTGCGCCGTCAGCGAGCACAGGAAGCGCCGCTATCGGGGTGAAACTGCGTTTCCGCTTGTTTTGCAAAATCTCCATCGCTACTTTCTGTATGTGGGGTTCATCTTTCTCATCTTTCTTTGGCGTGACGCGTTTCGCGCCTTCTTTTTTAGCGGAAGAATCGGAGTGGGGGTCGGCACCATCGTCCTGTTGTTCAACGTAATACTGCTGACGACTTATGCTTTGTCATGCCACTCGCTGCGCCACATCGTAGGGGGTAAGGTCGACTGCTTTTCCTGCGTAGCCTTCGGGGGTGGCCGTCATAGAGCGTGGCGTTGGTTGAGCTTTTTGAATGAGCGCCACATGCTGTATGCCTGGATCAGCTTGATCACGGTGGGCCTCACCGATCTGTACGTCCGGCTGGTTGCCAGCGGCGCAATAACCGATTTGAGACTCTTGTGACCACCGAATACGAAACCCACGACCATGATGTATTGATCATCGGTGCCGGTGGCGCGGGTCTGCGAGCTGCCCTCGGAGCGCTGGCGCAGGGCGCGAGAGTGGGGGTGGTTTGCAAATCGCTCCTCGGCAAAGCGCATACGGTGATGGCGGAAGGTGGGATCGCCGCGGCGATGGCCAATGTGGATTCGGCTGACGACTGGCGCACTCATTTTCGCGATACCATGCGCGGCGGCAAGCTGCTCAACAACTGGCGCATGGCGCAAATCCACGCCCAGGAAGCTCCCGAGCGCGTGCGAGAGCTGGAACAATGGGGGGCTCTTTTTGATCGCACCTCGGACGGACAGATCCTGCAGCGGGCCTTCGGCGGTCACACTTTCCGCAGGCTGTGTCATGTGGGCGACCGCACAGGTCTGGAAATGATCCGCACCTTGCAAGACCGCGGCGTGCAATTGGGGATCGACGTCTACATGGAATGCACGATCAGTCGCTTGCTTAAAGATGGGGACCGCATCTCCGGAGCATTCGGTTACTGGCGCGAGCAGGGCCGGTTCGTGGTGTTTCGAGCCAAGTCGATCGTCATGGCCACGGGCGGTATAGGCAAGGCGTGGAAGATTACCTCCAATTCGTGGGAGTATACCGGCGACGGGATGGCGCTCGCCTACGGCGCCGGCGCGGAGCTGATGGATATGGAATTCGTGCAGTTTCATCCGACCGGGATGGTATGGCCTCCCGGAGTGCAGGGAATTCTGGTCACCGAGGCGGTCCGCGGCGAGGGAGGCGTCCTCCGCAACAAATTGGGCCAGCGCTTCATGGAACAGTACGATCCGAAAAAGATGGAGCTTTCGACGCGCGACGTGGTGGCGCGCGCGATCTATACAGAAGTACGCGAAGGCCGTGGCACTGAACACGGCGGAGCTTATCTCGATATCTCGCAAAAGCCCGCCGACTATGTGAAGAAAAAACTGCCCAGCATGTATCACCAATTCAAGGAACTTGCGGATGTGGACATCACCAAGGGGCCGATGGAGGTGGGACCGACCTGCCATTACATGATGGGAGGTATCCGCGTCGATGCGGAGAGCGCGAAATCGTCTGTGCCGGGACTTTTTGCCGCGGGGGAGGCAGCAGCCGGACTCCACGGCGCAAACCGGCTGGGAGGCAATTCTCTTTCGGACCTGCTGGTCTTCGGTCGCCGCGCAGGGTTGGCCGCAGCCGAGCACGCGAAGAAAATGTCAACTGCGTCCATCGACTCCGGGCAGATCGACGAGGCTGCACGCGACATGCTGCTTCCCTTCGAGCGCAAGAATGGTGAGAGTCCCTATACGATTCATCGTGATTTACAGGAAACCATGCAGAAGCTGGTTGGCATCTTTCGTAATGAAGAGGACCTGATTCGTGCACTGGAGGAACTTGAAAAACTGAAAGAGCGGGCGGGACGGCTGAGCGTCGAAGGCTCGCGATTGTTCAACCCCGGCTGGCATCTCTCCCAGGACCTTAAGTCGATGCTGATCGTTTCCGAGGCCGTGACTCGCAGCGCGCTGGCGCGCCAAGAGAGTCGGGGAGCTCACAGCCGGATTGATCACCCGGGCCTCGACGCAACCTGGGGAACGAAAAATAATGTGATTGCCTGCGAGGGCAGCGCGATGACGCTGCGCCAATCACCGGTGCCGGAATTGCCCGGCGATCTGAAGCAACTTCTCGCCGATGAGAAATAACTGGTCTTAGCAGCGCCGGTGTCCTGCTCGGCTGTCCTCAGGGCGTCTCGACCTCGGTGCCGGGATGCGGCGCTATTCGGACCCAGAAGACAGAGAAATAGCGGAGGCCCAATGGCAGAAGCAATCTTTGAGGTGTTCCGGGGAGACCGCGAAAGTGGGCAGCCTGCCACGTACCGCGTCCCGATTGCTCCAGGGATGGTCGTTTTGGACGCGCTGCAGCATGTCCAGGCGCACCAGGCGCCCGACCTGGCAATACGCTGGAATTGCAAAGCCGGCAAGTGCGGCTCCTGCTCGGCGGAGGTCAATGGCCGCCCGCGCCTTACCTGCAAAACCCGCATGGATGCCCTGCCCCTCGACAAACCCATCACAGTTCAGCCGATGAAATCATTCCCCGTGATCAAAGATCTGGTAACCGATGTTTCCTGGAATTACCGCGTGAACAAGAAAATTCCGCCATTCGAGCCCCGCCCCGGCACCGACTGGAAAATGTACCAGGAGGACATCGATCGGGTGCAGGAGTTTCGCAAGTGCATAGAATGCTTCTTATGCCAGAATGTCTGCCACGTTCTCCGAGAGCACGACCAAATGGAGCAGTTCGGAGGACCGCGGTTTTTCGTCCGGGTGGCGGCGCTCGAAATGCATCCTCTCGACGTGAAATCTCGCACGCGCCTACTGAAAGATGAACTCGGCATCGGCCTCTGCAACATAACCAAGTGTTGCACCGAAGTCTGTCCCGAGGAGATCCACATCACGGACAACGCGATCATTCCGTTGAAGGAGCGCGTGGTGGACGAATTCTATGATCCGGTGCTTATGCTGGTTCGGAAGATTCGAGGAGCAAAGCAAGACTAAGAACGAAACTGGAATCCGGGCTGACGGTAACGGAGGTTCTTAT
>Ga0137418_10003372_pt1 | contig 14684 bp, 11 predicted proteins | sample CZODoug3_1_2_16f_FD_122242 | JGI IMG/M metagenome (GOLD analysis project Ga0137418, IMG submission 122242) | Vadose zone soil fungal communities from Angelo Coast Range Reserve, California, USA - CZODoug3_1_2_16fungal (Hybrid Assembly) | ecosystem: Environmental > Terrestrial > Soil > Vadose... | reverse complement strand
CCCCCGCCCCTAGCGCGGAAGACGACTTCTTGCCGGATCTGATTCGTCACCGCATTCTGTTGCTCGGCAATCCCCACAGCCGGCCCGATGGTTTGGAGCGTGTGCTGGTCCGCGGCGGATTTCAAGTCACTGAAACGCCGTCCACCACTCCGCCCGATTTCATTCTCTACACGCCCGAAGCCGGCGCCCCAAGTCTCGCGGACGACATCCGCGCGCTCGCGACGCAAGCGACGCATGGTGGCGCGCCGGTCTTCGTCCTGCTCGCCGACGGCTCGGCCAACGCCGCAACCGACGCACTGCTTGCCGGCGCGCGGGACGTTCTCGTTGCGCCGATCAATCTGCCCGAAGTGCGCGCGCGCCTGGACGTGCACATCCGCACCCGCACCGAGGCGCGCGAGGCCCAGGAAGCGCTGCGCGCACGCGACCTCCTGTTCGACATTTTTCAGGAAGTCTCGGCGGCCGTGCGTGCCGACGAGGTTTTCCAGACGTTGGTGCGTCGGGTGGGCCAGGCGTTCGGCCTGTCGCACTGCTCGCTCGTGCTCACCGCGCCCGGAGACGACAAGGGTCGCGTGGTCGCGGTCTACGAGAACCCGGCGATCCGCGATCTGCGCGTGGACCTCGGGCGCTATCCCGAGATCCAGGAGGCGATTCGTACCGAGCGCCCCGTGGTCATCCAGAACGTGCACGAAGATCCGCTCTTCGCCTCGATCCGGCAGCATTGGAACAAGCAGCAGATCGAGGTGAATGTGCAGGCGGCCGTGGCGTTGCCGGTGTTCGTGCAGGGCCGGGCCGCTGCGGTGTTCTTCCTGCGCACCGAAAGAGGCGACCCGCAGCTGCGGGCGGCGGACGTCGCCTTCGCCAACACGATCGCGCAGGCGGCCGCGCGCGTGCTCGAAAACGAAGAGCGCCGTTCGGCGATTTATCGGCGCCAGATCAGCGCGGGCACCACCGATGAGACGACCGGATGCGCCTCCCTCGACGCGCTCGACCGGCGGATGCGCGACGAGTTCGAGCGCGCGCGCCGCTACTCACTGCAGTTCTCGCTCGTGCTGATCGACATCGATCACCTCCGCGAGATCAACGACCGGCTGGGCCACACGGCCGGCGATCGCGTGCTGGGAGAAATCGGGGCCATCCTGCAGCGTGAGCTCCGTGCTCCTGATTTCGTCGCGCGCTATGGCGGCGACGAATTCGCATGCGTGCTGCCTGAGACCGACGGGGCGGGGGGCCGCCATTTCGTCGAGCGAATGCGGCAGGTCTTCGCGCGTCACACGTTCGGCGACCTCGGCCCCGCCAACGCGCCCGGCATTTCCGCCGGTGTCGTCGGCTACCCCCACAGCGAAGCGTTGCGGCCGGAAGATCTCTTTACGCTCGCCGAAAGCGCGTTGCAAAATGCCAAGGGCGGAGCCCCGGACCGCATCGGGGTGATTGGAGAGAACTAATTGCCGCGCCGCGGTCTGGGGGACCGCAGCCAGTTGCCCGGATCCAGCGCGATGCCGCCCTGGCCGCGAATCTCGAAATGAAGGTGTGCGCCTTCGTCGCTCGACTCACCGCCGACGTGACCGATGACCTGCCCCCGAACGACGCGGTCGCCCTGGCGGACGGTCGCATCATTCAGGTAGGCGTAGAATGTGTAGTAACCGCCGCCGTGGTCGATCAGCACTGACGTCAGGTACAACCCCAGCGGTCCCGCGAGGCTTACGGTGCCTGCCGCGACCGCGCGGACCGAGGTGCCGACAGGGGCTTTGATCCCGATCCCGTGGCGCGGGATCCGGGTGTTGTTCGGGCCGGTCGTCGTCCCGAAGGGATAGATGATCGAACCTTCGAGCGGCCAGTCGAGACCGCCGAGATCGGCGGTCGTGATCGTGCCGGCCGCCGTCGCCACGCCACGAGACTCCGCCTCGCGCCGCGCGCGTTCCAGCGCTTCGACGCGGTCGTTGAGCGACTTCTCGTCACGGTCGAGACGTGTGAGCCGCTGTTCCGCCTGACGCGCGTTGCGGCGCGTTTCCCGCAGGTTCGTCTCCCGCTCATGCTCGAGCGCGAGGTAGCGCCCTAACTCGTCCGTGCGCTCCCGGCGGCGCCGGCCCAGCGTCTCGCGGGAATCCACCAGCAACTGGCGCTGGCGCGCCACGCGATCCCGCAACTTGTGCATGTCGTTGGTGAGCAACCGATCCTGCTGGGTGACCAGGAAGAGATATTTGTAGCGCGAGAGCAGATCGCCGAAGCTTTCGGCCGCCAGCAGCACCTGGTAGCTGTACAAGGCGCCGCGCTTGTAGACATCGACGAGCCGCCGCTCGAGCACGGCGCGTTTCTCGAGCAGCGCATCCTGCGCGATCAGCAGGTCGACCGTGATCTGATCTATCTGGCCGCTGAGTCCCGTGATCTGCCGGTCCAGCTCGTTGACGATGCGGTTGGTGCTCTGCTTCTGCGACTCGATGTTCGCGATTTCGTCGGAGAGCGAGTGCGCCTGCGTGCGCAGCCGGGCGAGCTCTTGTTCGACTTCGGAGCGCTCGCGGCGAATGCCCTCGAGTCGCCGCTGGTTGTCCTGCATCTGTTGTTGATAGGTTGGTCGCTGCTGTTGAGCGGCGGCGGGCCGCACCGCGAGTAGCGCTACCACGCACCACGCACCACGCACCGTCGTTCTCATACGCGCTTCAAATGTCTGCCCACACTCATCGCGCTGCCGACGAGTCCAATCAGTGCGCCGAACGCAACGATGGCAGCAGCCTGTTTCTGGTCGAAGAATGCGGATTGCAGCAGATACCGATTGATCAGGAGATACGCGGCAAACGAAAGGCCGATTGCCACCGCGCCGCCCAGCAGCCCTTTGATCGCGCCCTGGAGCAGGAACGGCCGGCGGATGAAGCCGTCCGTCGCACCCACGAGCCGCATGATCGCGATCTCGCGGCTGCGCTGCAGCACCGCCATGCGAATCGTCGTGCCGATGATGATGATCGCGACGACGGCGAACGCCGCGCCGACCACGATGCCCACCGCGGCCGCGAGCCCGCGCAGCCGGTCGAGCTTCTCGACCCAATCCCGTCCGAACCGCACGTCGTCTATGAACCCGAATCCCCGCAGCCGCTCGGCGACCGCCGCGACGTGGTCGGTATCGCGGAATCCGGGTTTGAGCTTCACCTCGATGGATGCGGGCAGGGGATTGCGCTCCAGCTCCTGCATCACGTCGCGCAGCTCGACGAGCTCGGCACGCGCCCGGGCGAGCGCGTCGTCTTCCGAGACGTACATCGCCGACTGCACCTCGGGAAATGCCTCGATGTCCTTGAGCGCCTGCGCCGTGGCCTCGATCGGCGCGCCCGGCAGCAGATAGGCCACGACTTCGACCCGCTCTTCGACGCCGTGCAAGGCGTCCTGGAGATTGATGACGACCAGACCGAAGAGTCCCAGCACGAAGAGCGAGAAGGCGATCGTCGTCACCGAGAGCACGGACAGCAGTGGTGCGCGCTTGAAGGTGAGCATCGCCTCGCGGAAGGTCAGGTTCACGGTGCGGCCGCCTGATCGCGTGCTTCGTCCACGGCCGAGTCGTATACCAACGCGCCTTCCTGGAGCTCGATCACGCGGTACGGTGCCTGGCGCACGAGGTCGAGGTCGTGCGTAGCCATCACCACAGCCGTGCCGCTGGCGTTGATGTCCCGCAGCAGTTGAAACACCCCGCGGGTCGCCCGCTCGTCGAGGTTCCCCGTGGGCTCGTCCGCGAGCAGCACCGTCGGCTCGTTCACGAGAGCGCGGGCGATGGCGACGCGCTGCTGCTCGCCGCCGGACAGCTCGCGCGGGTACGCCTGGGCTTTGGCGGCGAGGCCGACCTGCGTGAGCACGCGCATGACGCGCGCCGCGATGGTCGACGAGCGCGCGCCCGTGACCTCGAGCGCGAACGCCACGTTCTCTTCGGCCGTGCGATCTTCGAGCAGCCGGAAATCCTGGAAGACGATGCCGAGCTTGCGGCGCAGCAGGGGGACGTCACGCGGCCGCATCACGTTCACGTCGTATCCCGAGACGCGCACGTCGCCCGAGGTCGGGCGCTCTTCGGCATAGATGAGCTTCATGACGGTCGACTTGCCGGCGCCGGAATGCCCGGTGAGAAAGGCGAACTCCCCCTTAGCCACATGGAAGGAGACGTCCTTGAGCGCCAGGCCGCCCTTGGGGAAGGCCTTGAACACGTTGATGAACTTGATCACTTAGTGCCGCGCCAGGGCCTGGGCGAAGTCCGCGATGAGATCATCGGGATCCTCCAGTCCCAGGGAAAATCTCAGGAATCCGTCCGGAATGCCAGCCTGCGCGCGCTGTTCCGCCGTGAGACTGGCGTGGGAGGTGAGCCGCGGCTCCGACACCAGCGTCTCGACGCCCCCGAGGCTGGGGGCGTGCGCGGCGATCGTCAGCCCCTTGAGGAAGCGCTCGGCGGCACGCACGCCGCCCTTCAGCTCGATGCCAAGCATGCCACCGAAGCCGGCGAGCGCGCGCTTGGCCAGCTCGTGATCCGGATGGGACGGCAGGCCGGGGTAGTGGACCTTGGCGATCCCGTCCTGCTTCGCGCACCACTCGGCGACCGCGAGGCCGATCTCGTTCTGGCGTCGGACCCGCACCGTCAGCGTGCGCATACCGCGGTCGATCAGCCAGGCCGCGAACGGATCGATAGCCTGTCCCCACACCTGCATCAGGCGGCGCACCTCGTCCACGACCTGATCCGTTCCCGCGACGGCGCCGGCGATCACGTCTGTGTGGCCGTTCAGGTACTTCGTTGCCGAGTGGATGACGAGGTCGGCGCCGTGCTCGAGCGGCCGGAAATTCACGGGCGACGCGAAGGTCGAATCGACGATGAGAGCGAGTCCTTCGGCCTTGCACACGGTGGCGACAGGCTCGAGATCGACGACGCGCAGCAGCGGGTTTGTCGGCGTTTCCAGGAACACCGCGCGCGTCGTCTTGCGTAACGCGCGCTTCCAGGTGCGCTGCTGGGTCGGATTTACGAACGTGACATCGATGCCCAGCTTCCCGAACTCTTCGCGGAACAGCCGGTAGACGCCGCCATAAATCCACTCACTCGCGAGCAGGTGATCCCCGGGACGCAGCACCGCGAGATGCGCGAGCGCCGTCGCGCCCATGCCGCTCGCCAGAAACAGCGCCGCGTCCGCGCCCTCGAGCAGCGCCAGCTTCTTGCCGATGTCGACCTGATTGGGATTGTTGCCGTACCGGGTATACAGCACCTCGGCCGACGAGCCGACGGGATTGGTGAAGGTGGCGCTTTGATAGAGCGGGGGGGCGACGGCGGTCCAGTCGGCGCGCGCCTTGGGATCGCCGTGAATGGCGCGGGTGGAAAGGCCCAGGCGGCGGCGTTTCACGCCGCGGTGAGTCTGAAGGAGCCTCCCGGATTGCGTGCGGCCAGCCGCCGCTCGACCAGCTCATCGAGCAGCGCCGGAGCCGGCTCACTGGCGCCGAGCCCCTCGAGTGCCCCGTCGGCCCGCTCGCACAGCACGGCGAGACCCGCGCCGGCGAGCACAGGTTCGATTGCCTCACGATGCGCATCGGTCAGCCCGCGCAGGAGCAGCACTTTGACCTTGTCGCGGACCAGCTTCGCCACGATCTCATCGGCGCACGAATAGTCGAGGCAGCCGACTCCGGTGAAATCCATCACCGCGATGCTGCCCGAAGGAAGATCCCGTTCGATGTTTTCGCGAACCGCGCGGCCGGTGGGGCGCGTGACGAGGTCGGCGTAGAACCCGGCGACCGACTGCTGTAACACCGCGTGCACCATGATGTGTTGAATCACTTCGCCTCTTGCTCTGGAATGATGAGCAGGACCTGCGACCCTGGAAATTCGGGCAACCCGTCTTTCAGCGGGACATCGTCGTCCCAGCGGGGCACGATCGCGATCCGCGCAGTCCCGCTGCGGATGGCGACTTTGCCTTCCCAGCGCGCGAGGTACCGGCGGATCCCGGCAAGCCCTTGTCCCCGTCCCGGATCCCGAAATCGGCTCACGCCCTGAATCAGCGCCGCCTCCAGTGCCGCGGCATCGCCCCAGCGCTCGCCGAACCGCTTGGCCTGCGTGGATTCCAAGGAATGCCGGAATCCGACACCGGCGTCCGCGACCGCGATCACCACCACGCGGCGCGCCAGCTTGCGCCGCCAATTGTACGCTTGCACCGCAACCCAGCCGCCGGTGCCCGCGTGCTCCACAATATTCTGACAAGACTCCGAAAGCGCCATAGCGAAGCCCATGGTGGCCTTCGGATCGAGTCCCAACTCCGAGCTGAGGATCGCGGACGCCCGCTGCTGAATCGTGCTCACGACGACGTGCACATCTTCGGCGGCCCGTACCGGTGTGACCGGAAGCAACACGTCACTCTCTGCCGCAACCTTGACCTTCGGCACCTTGCCGTGCACCTCGAACAGGTCGGCCGCTTCCCGGAAGAAACCGGCGCGCGCCCAGTAGCTCACGACGTCGGGATTAGCCGGCGCGGTCAGCAGCGGACGTTCCCCTTTGCGGGCGGCCGCCTCTCCCGCGGCGAGGAGGCCAACGAGACCGTAGGGCGACGCCCAATCGGCGGCGTGTGCGTCGAACAGCAGGCGCTCGCCATCGACGGCCTGCGCGTACGCGGCCGCGAATTGGTCGAATGAGCGGTCGTCGAACTGCGTGGGTACTTCGACCAGGCGCGTCATACCACCGAGAGCCTGCCCATCAGGTGATCGCGCAGGCCCGTGGCGCCGTGGTGATTCACATTCCTCGCGCCGAGCTGGTTGCCGGTGCGCAACGCGTCCTCGATACTGGCGCCGGCCAGCAGCATCGCGGCCACGGCGCCGCCGAACACGTCGCCGCACCCGGTCGGATCGACGATCTGATCGAACGGCGCCTGGTGCATGGCCGGCGCGGGAATCAGCTGCGTTCGAATCGGGTTGCCGGTGAAATACGCGGCGCCGCGTCTGCCGAGTGTCACGCACAACGTACTGCAGCCCTGCCGCAGCGCGTCGGCGGCGATCGCGAGGGGATCCGGTCCCAGCTGCCGCATCTCGTCCTCGTTCAGCTGCACGACGTTGAAACAGCCGAACCACGCAGGGGCTTGGGGCAGGGGGCTAGGGACTCGAGTGCCGTCCGGTTCCTTTGCCAGGAAAAGGCTGTGAAGATCGGCATAGATGAATCCGGGAAATCCGCGCCGCAGGAGCTGCGCGGTGTCGAGATTCATCTCGAAGCCCGAAATGAAATTGACGTAGACCGCGTCGAGGTCCCGCACCAGCGGGCCCAGCTCGGGCCACGTCCAGGGTGACACTCCGCCGCTCATCTGCTCGCAGCGCCGCTCCGCAGATTCGTAGCGCAATGTGACGCGATTGTTGGGCTCGGGAACCTCCAAAAACCGTGCGTGGTGCGTCGTGCGTCGAAGTGTCCGGAGAAACTCATTGGCCTTCGGCGCCAAGTCACGGCCGACTTTGATCAGCGGAACGATTTCCCAATCCTCGGGGAGCGTCGCATCGAGCGCGGCGAGTGCGTACGAAATGCCGCCCCATTCCTGGACGGCTGCTTGGGCGGGATCGCGGCCATGAATCGTGTCCCAGACCATCGACCCGATGACACCCAGTCGCTTCAGCGCAGGCCCCAATGTTTTTGGATGAAAACTGCCGCGGCGCCGTACACCCCTGCGGTACCGGGAAGGGTTCCCGGGACGATCTTGCACGCTTCCCACGCCGGCTTGAACGCGCGCCGCTTGACCTCGCTGCGCAGGGGGTGAAAGAGCTTGTCTCCGGCCTGCGTGACTCCACCGCAGATCACCACGACTTCAGGATTGAAGATGTTGAGGAAGCTCGCCACCGCCGCGCCCAACAGCCGGGCGGTCTCGTGCACGACGTCGAGCGCCCATTCGTCGCCGTCGTTTGCGGCTTCGTAGACAATCTGGGCAGTGATCTTGGTGAGATCGCCCTGCACATACTGCGACAACGACGTCTCGACGCCCGACTGGATCCCTTCGATCGCACGTTCGGCGATCGCCGGTCCGGCGGCGTAGGCCTCGATGCAGCCGTAGTTGCCGCATTTGCAGCGGCGCCCGTTGGCATCGATCGTGACGTGCCCGAATTCCCCCGCGACGTCGGTCACGCCGTGGTAGATCTCGCCGTCGATGACGATTCCGCCGCCAATCCCCGTGCCGAGCGTGAGCCCGATGACGTATTTCGCGCCGGTTGCCGCGCCGCGCCACCACTCGCCGAAGATGGCGCAGTTGGCGTCGTTATCGAGCGTGGCGGGAAGGCCCAGCCCCTCGCTCACTCGATCGCGGAGCGGCATGTTCGTCCAGCCGAGGTTGGGCGTGAGCAGTACCACACCGGTCTTCGTGTTGAGGGGCCCCGGCGAGCCGATGCCGACTCCCTCGACTTTCTTGCCTGCCTCGGCGATGCTCGCCTTCGCGAGCTTGACGATGCGGGCGGTGACGGCGTCTGCGCCCTGGGCCGCCATGGTCGGCTCGGAGACGACACCGTGAATCTCGGAGCCGTCCTCAGCGAGGACTCCGGCGACGAGATTCGTTCCCCCAACGTCAACCCCGACGACGTAGCGCACCAAGTTCCTCGATGGCCGCGATCACGGCCGCAACAGTGAGCTCACGCATACAGCGGTGATGTCCCAACGGGCACTGTGGTGGACCGTGCGACGAGCAGGGCCGGCATGGCAGCTCGTCGATGCCCAGCGCCACATCCCCGGGGCGGAGCGGCCCAAACCCGAACTCCGTCACCGTAGGGCCGAACAATGCGACGATCGGCGTCCCCATCGCCGTCGCCAGATGCAGCGGTGCGCTGTCGTTCGTCACGAGCACGCTCGCCCGCCCGATCAGCGCCGCGGATTGGCGCAGCGTTAGTTTCCCGCAGGAATTGACAACCCGTTGCCGCCCGTTGCCGCCCGTTGCCGCCTTTTGGATCTCTTCTCCCAAACCGACATCGTCCTGCCCGCCAACCACAACGACCGGAACATGATCCACGAGTTGCCGGGCAAGCTCCGGGTAGTACGGCCACCGCTTGCTGCCCCAGATCGAGCCCGGCGCCAGCGCCACGAAGGCTCCGTCGATAAGCGCTGCCGCCGCTTGTTCATCGGCGGCCGTTGGCCGCAGTTGGGGAGGATAGACCCCCGGAGGCTTGTCCGCGAGGGCCAAAAGTCGGTCGCTCTCGTGCCCCAAAGCAGGCTTGGGTCGAGCCTCTGTATAGAGGAAAGACCAGGCACCCGAAAACCCGATCCGCGTTGGGATCCCGGCGAGTACGCCGAGCGTGGCCGTCCGCAACGAGCGATGGGGCAGGTAGGCACGCTCGTACCGTTCGGTCCTCAAGCGCCGCGCGAGATTCCGCAGGCCTGCCCAACCGCGGTCGCTGCCACGCTTGTCGTAGGGAATCACCTTGCGGACCGCGGGGTGCGTTTCGATCAACGACGCCGCGATCGGCGTTGTGACGACATCGACGGGGCCGTGATCGGCCGCGAGGGCGGAAAGTAGGGGTGTCGTCAGCACGACGTCGCCCAGAAATGCGGTTTGGACGACGAGGGTGGCCGAGCTCAAGGGAGCTGAGCCACGGCCCAAACGGGGTCGTGGTCGCTCGTTCCAAGCGTGTCGCGGACGATCCCGGTGAATCGCTGAGCGTGTGCCGGCGAAGTGAAACCCTTCAAGAAGACGTGGTCCCAGTTGAAAAAGGCCGTGGTGAAGCCGTTGTGCTCCGTCGGCCAGACGAAGCCGTTCGCGACGAACTCCTTCCCAATGCCATGGCTGTTCATGTCGCCGGCCACGATCACGAGAGCGTACGCCGCCGCATCGGCGAGAATCATGTCCGCCTGGTCGCGCCGCTTCGAGGGGCGGATGTCACTCGGCGTCCCAAGGTGGGCGCTGTAGACGCGGACCTTGACCGTCCCCACCTGCACGGTCGCCGCGGTCGCGATGCGCTGCGCATGGCGCAACCCGCCGATGTGCGGCAGCATCAGCTTTTCGTCTGCGACGATCGGCCACCGAGATAACACCGCATTCCCAAAGTCGTGTCCCAGCTTGGGGTGCACCGCGGCAGGGTAATAGACCCAGGACATCCCCAGCGCATCGGCAATGCGTCGCGTGCCCTCAGCATCCATCTCCTGCAGGACCACGATGTCGGCATCCGGCAGCGGGGCGCGCGTCTGGAGCACGTTGATCGCGCGGTCGATGTGTTTGCCCCACTGGACGTTGTACGTAACGACCCGCAGCACGTGACCGTCAGCGTGCACCGGCGTTGTCGGCGCGGGCGCGCCGGCGTACCTGGGCCCGAGCGCGCTCGGGTAATTGAGCACTGCATGGCAGCTCGCAGTGAAACCGACGAGCAGCAGCAGTGAGGTGAGTCTCCTCAAAGTCGGCATCTCCTACTGCCGGCCGGTGGCCCGCGTTTGCGCGGCGCTTCCCTGCAGGAGCTGCCGCTCCAGGAACTCCGCCGTGGCCTTGTCGACTGTCAGAATGTTCGCGTACCGCAGGAAATGGTGCGTGTCGTCCGGAATCACCAGCGTCTCAAACCGGACTCCAGCGGCCGCGAGACGCCGCACGAGATCGGTGCTCTGGCTGAACCTGACGTTGCGATCGTCGTCGCCGTGAATCAGGAGCACCGGCGACTTCCAGCCCGCGACCGACGAGACGGGAGACGAGTGCCAAGCGGTGGCGATTGCGGTGTCCACGTCTGGAGTCTGCTCGTAGCGTTGCCGGTCGAATCGCATGTACGTCGACCAGTCGTGCACGCCATGGATGTCGACGCCCGCCGCGAACACGTCGGAGTTCCGCGCCAAGGCCAGCGCGGTCAGGTAGCCGCCGTACGAGCCCCCGTAAATCCCGACGCGGTTCGCGTCGACCCGCGGCAAGGAGCGAAGGTAGGTGGCTGCCGCCTGAATGTCCCGATACTCGGCAGCACCGCGTGCGCCGGAGTTGGGTGGTTGATGGAAGTCATAGCCGTAGCCGATGCCCAGCCGGTAATTCACCGAGAGGACGATGAATCCGCGGCTCGCCAGGTACTGATTGAGCGCATAGGCGTTGGAGTAATAGTCCGAGTAGTGCCATCCCAGCAGCATTTGCCGCGGTGGGCCACCGTGGACGTAGACGATGGCGGGCTTCCGTGTGTTGCCGCCACCGGGTGCTTCGAACAATTGCCCATGAATGGTCAAACCATCCGCTGAGCGGAACATCACCTGTCGCGGGGTGACGAGACCGGTCGGGTAGTTCGCCGGAATGCGATCGGCCGCGATGGGGCGGATCGCCGCGCGCGAGTTGCCGAGCGGCAGCGACGCCGGCAACGGGGGACGTTGCGGCGTCGCGCTGATGAAGACGAGTGTCGCGCCGTCGCCGGTGATCGCCGGCGACCACTCGAGGCCGCTGCCGGGCGTCATGACCTGCGGCGCCGCGCGGTCGACCGGTACGCGAATCACGTGGCGCCGATCGATGTCGAGCGAGTCCGCGCCCATATTGCCCGCAAACACCAGCCAGCGTCCGTCGCCGCTGAGCGAGATGTGCTCGGCCATGTAGCGGCCCGGAGTCAGAAGCAGGGCGGCGCCGCCCGACGCCGGAATGGAGTAGAGATGCGGCCAACCGTCCTGATAAGAAAGGAAGACGACCCGGTCGGAGGCTCCCCAGCCGAGGTTCGTCCCGCCGTCGGTCGACGGCGCGGAGCCCACCAGCGTTTCGGGCGATTTCCAAAGGCGCTGCGCCGCTCCCGTCGCCGCGTCGCCGGTCCAGATCTCCCACGGATTGGGCCGGGGTGGCAGCAACGAGTCCGGCGCGCCGCCGGCACCAGGCAGCCGCACGTAAGCGATACGTCGACCGTCGGGAGACCAGCGCGGCGATCGGTCGCGCGCGAACGCCGGCGCGAGCCAGGTGATCGCGGTGCTGTCATTCGTGTAGAGGCCAATGAACGAGTGATCCCCGCGATTCGCGACGAACGCGAGCCGGGACCCGTCGGGCGACCAACGCGGGTCGCTGTTCTCGCCGCGCGCCGTGAACAGTGCCTTGGCGGGTGCCGAGCCGTCGATCGGCGCGGTCCAGATCTGTCCGCCTCTGACGAAGGCCACGACGTCGCCGCGCGGGGAAACGACCGGCTCGTCGCCGTCCGCGATCGGTTTCGGATCGCCGCCATCGAAGGGGACGCTGAAGATCTGTACCTTCGGCGCCGTGGGGTTCGAGCCGACGTTCACCGGGAGCCCGTCGTCCCAATTCGAGCCGTGATCTCCGCCGCGGACGAAGACGACCCACTGGCCGTTCGCGGAGACCGTGACGCTGCTCAACTCCTGGCCGTCGTCGCGGTCGTAATGCGTGAGCTGTCGCGCGGAGAACGCGGGCCCTTCGGCGACAAAGATATTCCGCCGGCCCTGCTCGTTGAACGCCCACGCCACGCGACTGCCGGTCGCGGCGGCGGCAAGCTCGTTGGGGAATGGATACGAACGCACCTGGTCCAGCGCGAACGGTGCCGAACGCGAGGCCTGAGCGGCCACCAGAGAGGATGCAACGAGCGAGAGACCGGTTACCGCCGTGACGATCGTGCTGCGCATGAAACCTCCTATTCCACCTGGAGCACTGCGAGAAACGCTTCCTGGGGTATCTCGACCGTTCCCACCTGCTTCATCCTTTTCTTACCTTCTTTTTGCTTCTCGAGCAACTTCCGTTTGCGGGTAACGTCGCCGCCGTAACACTTCGCGGTGACATTCTTGCGCAGCGGCCGGATCGACTCGCGCGCGATGACTTTGGTTCCGATCGCCGCCTGGATCACCACCTCGAATAACTGGCGTGGGATGAGCTCCTTCAGCTTTTCGGCGATCTTGCGGCCCCACTCGTACGCCTTGTCCGTGTGGATGATAACGCTGAACGCGTCCACCGCTTCGCCGTTGAGGAGCATGTCGAGCTTGACGAGGTTACCAGGCCGGTAGGCAAGGAACTCGTAATCGAGCGAGGCGTAGCCGCGCGAGATCGTCTTCAGCTTGTCGTAAAAATCGAGGATGATCTCGGCCAGCGGGAATTCCCAGTCGAACTCGACGCGCGTGGGATCGAGGTACTGCATGCCGCCATACACGCCGCGCCGCTCCTGTCCCAGGTTCATGATGCCGCCGATGTACTCGGACGGTGCGAAGATCCGGGCTTTGACGTACGGCTCCTCGATGCGGTCCACTTCCGAGCCATGCGGCAGGAGGCTCGGATTCTCGACCAGCTCCATGCTCCCATCGGTCTTGTAGACGTGGTACTCGACGTTCGGAACCGTGCTGATCAGGTCGAGATCGAACTCCCGCTCCAGCCGCTCGCGCACGATCTCCATGTGCAGGAGACCGAGGAAACCGCACCGAAAGCCGAAGCCGAGCGCCACCGAGGTCTCGGGCTCGTAGTGCAACGAGGCGTCGTTCAGTTGCAGTTTCGCGAGCGCGTCCCTAAGCTCCTCATACTGCTCGGCGTTGGTCGGATAGAGGCCCGCGAAGACCATCGACTGGATGTCGCGGTAGCCCGGCAGGAGCTCGACGTCACGATGTTCGGCGTCGAAAATGGTGTCGCCGGGACGCGTCTCGCGCACGCCGCGCACGTTCGCGACCACGTAGCCGACCTCGCCCGCCTCCAGCTGCTCGGCGGGCTTGTGGCCCAGTTGCAGATAGCCGACCTCGTCGACTTCATAGAGGTCGTCGCGGTGCGCGCCGAAGGCGATCTTCATCCCGGGGTGAACGACACCATCGACGACGCGAATCGAGGGAATGGCGCCGCGGTACCGATCGTAGTAGGAATCGAAGATGAGCGCGCGGAGCGGGGCTTCATGGTTGCCGCGCGGCGGCGGGACCCGCGCGACGACGGCCTCGAGCAGTTCGGGCACGCCGCGACCCTCTTTTGCCGAGATACGCAGGATCTCATCCGGCTTAGTACCGATCAGGTCATGGATCTCCTGGGCGCGTTTGTCCGGCTCGGCGCCCGGCAGATCGATCTTGTTGAGGACGGGTATGATTTCCAGGCCGGCGTCCATCGCCAGCAGCAAATTGGACAATGTCTGGGCCTGAATCCCCTGCGACGCATCCACGACCAGAATCGCGCCTTCGCAGGCAACCAATGATCGTGACACTTCGTAGGTAAAATCGACGTGTCCCGGCGTATCGATGAGGTTGAGCTCATACAACTGGCCGTTCTTCGCGTGATAACTCATCCGCACCGCATTGAGCTTGATCGTGATGCCACGCTCGCGCTCCAGGTCCATCGTGTCGAGGACCTGCTCACGCATCAGCCGCTTGTCGAGTGTCCCGGTCAGCTCGATGAGCCGGTCGGCGAGGGTCGACTTGCCGTGGTCGATGTGCGCCACGATGCAGAAGTTGCGGATGTGATCCTGTCGCATGCGGCCGTAAATATAGCGTGTAGCTTTAGTCAGCCTTCCTAAATGCCTCCCATGACCGGTTGGTTTGACCCTTCGCAGAAAGGCGGCGCGCTCCGGCTCGCCGCTAACAGTTATCTGCCCGCGAAAGGCGATCCTGCCGTGCGCCTGCCCGGTCTCCGCCGCGGGGATCTGATCGTCCTCGACAATGGTCGCGTGACGACGGTGAACGGCGAGCCGGCAGGCCAGCTCGACGGGCGGCCCGATTTCGCGAATCTGGGCGCTGTCCATCCAAACCGTCCGCTGACACTCGAGACGCCCAAGGCATCGAGTCCCCGCACCGCGGAGACGCAGCGCGTCGTGGATCTCATTTGCCCCTTCGGCTT
>Ga0137418_10003371_pt1 | contig 14685 bp, 9 predicted proteins | sample CZODoug3_1_2_16f_FD_122242 | JGI IMG/M metagenome (GOLD analysis project Ga0137418, IMG submission 122242) | Vadose zone soil fungal communities from Angelo Coast Range Reserve, California, USA - CZODoug3_1_2_16fungal (Hybrid Assembly) | ecosystem: Environmental > Terrestrial > Soil > Vadose... | reverse complement strand
CGCTTCGGCGTGACTCGTTCGAGTCTGGGTCTTGACGGAGTTTTAATTCTTTCGTCTGATCGGACTAGCCAGCTGGTCGTCGCAAATCCGACCGTACGTGCAGCAGATGAAGACGAAGAGGGGAAGCTGCAGCGGTCGCAATCGTGCAATCCTAGTTCTTGCTCTTGGGATTGGAATGAGCACGCACTCCACTCCCTCGTTCAAGGAGCGAATGTGAGAGTACGCCTTCTGCTCTCTATTATATCTTGGTCTTTCTTCGCATTCCCCGCTCCTGCCCAGGATTCCCAATTTCGGCCTAACAACCAGCAAATTCCTGTTCCGGACTGCTTGAACGTAAAAGGTCTCTTGGATAGCAGCTACAGGCCCTGTACTACAGAAGATCATCAGCTCTGGTTGAAGGACATTACCCACTGGCGCAACGAGCGCCGCATCCGTATCGGCTACAACGGCTCGCGCTATGAAATGCCGGAACTCGTGTGGACGCAGTCCAGCTTCATGCAGCCACAAATGATGGTACAGGACCGCTTCTTCTATGATCCCGTCTCGAGGAAGTACACTGTCGACCGGTACCTCGATGATCTGCAGAAACGCTACGGCGGTATCGATGCAGTCCTGATCTGGCCGACTTATCCAAACATGGGCATTGATAATCGCAACCAACACGACATGATTCGCTGCATGCCGCGTGGCGTTGCCGGTGTGCGTCAAATGATCTCGGACTTCCACAAGCGCGGCGTTCGCGTACTTTTCCCGATGATGATGTGGGATCAAGGCACGCGCGAGCCGGAGAAGCCGTGGACCGAAGAAATCGCCGAACTCATGAAAGAAATTGGCGCAGATGGCGTCAACGGTGATACGCAAGACGGCGTGCCGCTTGCTTTTTCTCTCGCAGCGGACAAGACCGGCCATCCGCTGGCCTTCGAACCAGAAGGCGGCCCTTCTGACGAGGCGCTCGCTTGGAATGTAATGACCTGGGGGCAGTATCAGTATCCGTTTACTCCACTCGTTGACCGCTACAAGTGGCTTGAGCCGCGTCACATGGTCAATATTTCCGACCGGTGGAACCGGAGTAAGACCAACAATCTGCAATTTGCGTTTTTCAACGGTGTCGGTTGGGAAAGTTGGGAAAATATTTGGGGTATTTGGAATGGAATCACGCCCCGCGATGGGGAAGCAACGCGCCGCGTCGCCACTCTCGAGCGTGTCATAGCTGAATACCTCATGAGCGGAGATTGGGAACCGATGTATCCGATGCTGCGCTACGGAATTTTCGCCAGTCGCTGGCCGCTGAAGGGCCGCACAGTGTGGACAATCGTGAATCGGAACGAATATGACGTGGACGGACCGCAAATGGAGGTTCCCGCCACGCCCAACATGCGCTACTTCGATCTCTATGGCGGCACCGAGTTGCAGGCGCAAAAAGACTCCGCCGGCAAATCCGTATTGAGTTTTTCGATGGAAACCAATGGTTTCGGCGCCATCTTCGCAACGAATTCCGAACCCGACACGAAAATCCAGAAGCTCATGTCAGAGATGAAGCAAATGACTGTGAAGCCGCTAAGCAGTTTTTCAAACGAGCGTAAAGTTCTGAACCAAGAGATCGTGCCGATCGCCGCTACGAGTGCGGGTAGCACCGCTCCCTCGGGCATGATCAAGATTCCAGAAGCGGACTTTCTCTTCAAAGTGTCGGGTATAGAGATCGAAGGATCCAACGATATCGGCGTGGACGTGCAGTATCCCTGGGAAGGTGCGCCGCGCCGTTTTCACGAGCATCCGATGCACATCAAATCGTTCTACATCGACAAGTATCCCGTATCGAACGCCGAGTTCAAGAAGTTTCTGGACGCCACGCGCTACCATCCCAAAGACGATCTGAATTTTCTGCGCGACTGGAAAGACGGTGCCTTTCCCTCAGGCTGGGACAATCGGCCCGTTACATGGGTGTCCATCGAGGATGCGCGCGCCTACGCCGCCTGGACAGGGAAGCGCTTGCCGCACGAATGGGAGTGGCAATACGCCGCGCAAGGCACCGATGGCCGAGTCTATCCTTGGGGCCATCAATGGGATCCATCTGCCGTTCCTGAGCCGGATAAGAATCGCACGATGCGTGGTCCCGATCCGGTCGACGCACATCCGAAAGGAGCCAGTCCGTTTGGCGTGATGGATCTCGTCGGCAATGTTTGGCAATGGACGGAAGAGTTCACGGACGAACACACCCGCGGTGGCATTCTCCGCGGTGGTAGTTATTACCAGCCACAGGGGTCGATCTGGTATTTTCCCCAAGCCTACAAACTCATCGAGCACGGCAAACTGCTGATGATGTCTCCCAGCATGGATCGCTCGGGCGCAGTCGGTTTTCGTCTCGTCGAAGATGCGCGCTGAATTTTTTCTTGGCATGGAACTGCAATCCGGTGTCGCGACCGGCCTATTTTTCAGGCATAGAACAGGGTGCGCACATCGAAAATGTCGCAGGTCCGGGCGCGCGGAAGCCAGAGCATACGGAAACGGTTAGCTTAAGCGGGGCCCAGAAAATATTCATGGAGGGGAAGTCTTCTGATACACACGAATCCAGTGGTTGCGAACATTGGCTCTTAAGCGAGAATCGTCGGCGTCCAATACGAGCAGGTTAGAGGGTTCGACAGGCATGTGGCAATCGATGCAGTTGGAAGCAATCTCCTTTCCGAGTTTCTGAATCATTCCGCATTGATCCGCGCGGTGACACTCGAGACACCGGGCAGAATAATCAGCGGCTGGACGCTCTCGTGCGTGAACCTCATGGCAATTGGAGCAAGACAATTCAGGTGAGGATTGAAAGCAGCGGCTCCTAGCGAGAAGAAGAACTTGATTGCCGTGGACATCTAACCGGTCCGTGGCGTTCGGCTGCTGTAGCCTGACGTATTCCGAAAGCGCCTCGCCCGGCCTGAATGAAAACGCTGGCGCGATTGGTTCACCCGCTCCGCCGTGGCACTGCGCGCACACCTCAATCTGTCGATCGCGGCTCAATCGGAGTGGCGGCATTGGTTTCTTGCCCGTTGAATCTGCGGAATTCGCCGAATGAGTTTGAACGTGTTCCCTTCCCGGGCCATGACACCGCTCACAGGAAATACCAAGGACAATATTGTCTCTGTTGTAGTGATTCTCGGATGGCGCGGAACTCATCGGCTGGAAGAGTGTTGCATGACACTCGAGGCAACGGGGCGGCACGGGGCGATCAAAGTCCGCCGACCCGTCTACATATCCCGGGCTGTTGACCCAACGATGGACTTCCGTCCAATACGACACCGGAAGCTCGAACAAGCCATTCTGCCTCCAATAGAGATAGGTCTGGCCTTTGGTGGCCGACCCGATAACGAGATCGATCTGCTCCGTCTGCTTCGTAATCCGACCTCGCTTTTGTCGAATGGCAGTTTGGTAGAAATGACCATCGCGTGCCTCCATCCTGAAGGTGAGTTCGGGGTTGAGCGTGGTCAAAACGTCCTGGCCCTTCATGAAGCTCCCCGCGATGGAACCTGCATCCGGCAGCCGTGAAGTACGATGATGAGCCGTCAGAAGATAAGAACTGAATTTGTCCTGATGGCAGGGACGGCAAGCGAGGTCTCCCGCGAAGCCACTGCTTTCCTCGTGAGGAGAACTCAAACGGGAGGCGGGCGAATCTTGTGGACAGGAAACGGCGGAAGGACACTGCGACAGACCTAGCGCGGCGAAGCAAATCGCAATCACGAAACGCAATACGGGGGCGAGCGGTTTGGCGTTCGTGGGAGTTATCCTCCAGGATGACTAAGGTACGGCATCTCCGGTCCGGGAAGTGCCCGGAATTTCTTGAATGAAATACGTTCTGGCTAGACCGGCTGTTCCGTTCCTTGGCGTTCCTTCAAGAATGCCTGGACTTCTGCCTGCGTGGGCATGGACGGTTGAGCGCCTTGGCGGGTGACGGAGATGGCGGCGACAGCGGAGGCCCAGGTAGCACATCGCACGGGATCATGGCCTTCGATCAGCGCTGAGGCAAACGCGCCGTTAAAAGCGTCACCGGCTGCCGTCGAGTCAATCGCGCGAACCGCGTAGGCGGGCAGAAATACCCTTCTGCTATCCGCCAGCGCAAGAAAACAGCCGCGCTGCCCGAGTTTGAGGAGGACGTTGCGGCTGCCGCGCTGCAAAAGTATCTCCGCGACTTCTTCCATGGCCTCCTCGGGAACATCTTGCGATTGGAGTCCCAAAAGCGAGCACGTCTCGGATTCGTTCGGCGTCAGCCATTCCACACACTCGAGCAGAGAGGATGGAAGCGGCCGAGCGGGGGCAGGATCCAGCATGAGAGGTATGCCCTCCTTGCGCGTGATCGAGCCAAGGTACTCGACCGTCTCAAGCGGGATTTCCAATTGCGTTAAAACGATGCTGGCGCTGCGAATGACGTCCAGATGTTTTTCGAGGTAATGAGAAGAGACATGAGCATTTGCGCCGGGGATTACCACGATCACATTCTCGCCGTTCCCTGCGGTGATGATCTGGGCGATTCCGGAAGAAGTGGATTCAACGCCGACGGATGCCGTGTCAACACCGGCGGATTCCAGGTTGGCGCGGAGTTGGGTGCCAAAGGAATCGTTGCCGAGTTTTCCGATCATACTCACTCGGGTACCAAGGCGGGCGGCCGCGAAGGCCTGATTGGCGCCTTTCCCGCCCGGGAATGTGCCAAAACTGGTTGCGGTTAAAGTTTCGCCCGGTAACGGAATCCTCGGAGCCACGGAGACAAGATCAACATTGATGCTTCCAACGACGACCAGGCGCTTTTTCATGTCATTCCATCTCTCTTCGTGTGAAGTTGTGAGACCAGAGTTCATTTCTAAAAATGCCCCCTTTCCGTTACTTGGAGATTACAGGGGCGAGGGCGACAGCGGCCAAACCAACCAGGAAAAAGAAAAACATAAGGGGAATGAGTTTGCGGGCGTTGGCGGGAGCATTGGCAAACTCCTTCCAGACGAACACTCCCCAGATGGCGGAAACCATGGTGGCTCCCTGTCCAATGGCATAGGAAATCGCGGGGCCAATGATTTGGGCGTGGGAAGCAACAAAGTTCAGGACCGCTCCCGTGCACCAAATCGCGCCACCGAGAATTCCCCAGAAGTGCCAGAGTCCAGGACTCTTCCTGTAGTCGCTCATGCTGACGGGAGCTCCACCGGTCACAGGCTTGCGCATTAGAAGATAATTTGCGGGAACGGCGCAGATGGCGACTCCAATGGCGAAGAAAAAAGCAACTGCGTAGGGACCAAGGGAGTTCTGCCCGGTGATCGCCTTGGCGACGAGCGGATAAAAACTGCCCATGAGGATGCCGCAAGCCAAGCTGATCTGAATTCCACGAGCACCCAGAGCTTTACCGGTAGTTTCCCGTCTGCGGTAGGCAAGGGCATCAACGACAATGGCAAGAGCGACCAGCAGGACGCCTCCAAAGAGTAAAAGGGGATTGCCCTGGGGAGAAATGAAGTAGTTCAGAAGCACTCCGACCACCAGAGCTAGCCCGATGCCGATCGGAAATGCAACTGCCAGTCCCGCAATTTCGATCGCCGCGACGAGCAGAAGGTTCGCGACATTGAAAACTGCTCCTCCGAGGAGAGCGAAAAGTATATGAGTGGCATCAGAGCTGCGAATGTTGTTGAGAAAAGAGAGCGGCCCCCCGCCCGCGCTGCCGAGGGTCAAACCCCACAATAAGCTTGCGATAATAATTCCGGCCACATAATCCCAATAAAAAAGTTGGAACGGCCAACCGGGAGTCAATTTCATGGTGTTGGCCCATGAACCCCAGCAAAGCATGCTACCGATCATGAAGAGCAGTGCAATGGCGTACGCTTCAGGTTGATACATGAAAGTCTCGCTCCCTCTGGCTGTCCGCTTGCCGCCAATCTATCCGAAATTTGCTCGATCGGTTCCTGATATTTTTTCTCCTTGCCGAAGCCGATGGCACAAGCCGTTCGACTGAATACTCCTGAACCCGGCGCTTCGGCCCAGCCCCGAAATCACCACGGCCCGGGACCCGGAATCGGGCGGTCTCCCCTCACCGGTTAAAAGCGACGGTATGATGCCCGAAAAAATAGTGCTTGACAAGCAAATTGAAACGTTTTATTTTCTGCACCAATTCCTTGGATGATGAATCGCTTGTGTATCTTGCTGATTTGTTCGTCCGGGACGCTCCGGGGGTAAATTAATTGGAAGGTTTCAATTAAAGCTTGATTTGGTACGGCCAATGGACAGGGCCTAGCCCGTATCGAGGGCGATCCGAACAGGGGTCTTCCCGCACTCGGATTGATCTTTGACGTTTTCAGGCCGCGCGTCGAGGCGCGGCTTCTCCATTGCTCGTCTGGTGAGCCAGGGGTGGCATTTGCGGATAAGGTTCGCGGTCGATCGTAAACAGTGTCTGTCGTCCCCGAAGGTTGATGGTGTCCGCTCGGGTTCGTCCCGCGCCTGGGTGTGGATTGCTTGCCTCTGTTTCGCCGTGATTTTGCCTGCCAATCTACGCTCCCAAACCCCCGCAAGTAGGCCGGCGTCCCGTTCCGTGGATGCGAACAAGATGTATCGGCGAGGAGTCGCCCTCGCTCGGCAGGGGAAGCTGGATGAAGCGATTACTGCATTCGAGAAGGCCCTCCGGAGTGATCGTCAAAATCCGCTGCTCCTCGATGCTATCGGTGCAGCTTACAGCCTGAGGGGAGATTTCGAGCAGGCCAGACAATATTTTCTGGAATGCTTAGACGTTGACCCAGGATTCGTGCCCGCACAGAAAAACCTCGCCATCACCTATTTCAATACCGGCCGGTACGATCTCGCCGCGGCTGGGTTTCAGAAACTGAAAAACATCTCTGCGGCTTCACAGCCAGTCGCCAATCTCTTCCTGGGCATGATTGCGGAAAAGAATGCGGACTACGTCGAAGCAGAGCCGTTGCTGGAAGAGTCCAGAGCACTCCTCGACCGCTATCCGGAAGCGCTTCTATCTTTGGCGAATGCCGAGCTGCAACTCAAGCATTTCGACCGGGCTCAGGTCGCGCTCAGTAATTTCGACAGTGTTCAGGGTGCTACGGCCTCCCAATGCCTAAAAGCAGCAGAACTATATTCGCGACTAGGGCAGAACCGAAAGGCACTGGCGGATTTGGATAAGGCTCGTGCCAAGGGCGGCAAACTTGAGCGCCTCGCTTACCAGCGTGCGCTGGTGCTCGACCAGCTGAATCGCTCCCAGGAAGCCCTGACCATCCTCGAGGACCTTGCCGCCAAGAACCCGGACAGCGACTCCTTGAATCTTCTCGCACATGTCGCTCAAAAGAATGGTGACTTTGGCCTGGCGATGCAGTCGCTACGCGAGGCAGCGAAACTCGATCCAACAAAAGAGGACAATTATTTGGACTTCAGCACCATCTGTGCTGATTACGGAAATTACGCGCTGGCGCTCGAAGCCGCTAGCGTCGGGCTCGAGCATATCCCCAATTCCTACCGCTTACTCGTACAGCAGGGCGTGGTTCTCGAAAATCTAGGGCACGTGGAGGAAGCAGAGGAAAGCCTGCGCAATGCCAGCCAGTTGCAGGCGGATAACAGCGTTGCCCTGCTTAGCCTCGCGATCATCCAGACACACGCCGGGCAGTTGCAAGATGCCCAGGCCACGCTTACGGCTGCCATCGAAAAATTCCCGGCTCACTACTACATGCACTACCACCTTGGAAAGATACTCGTTCAGTTAGAGGAGGGTCGCTCCGCCGACCCGGGGCTGGAGGTGAAGGCCAAGCACGCTTTCCAGCAAGCGATTCGATTTAACCCCTCCTACGCCGATTCGTACTACCAACTTTCGAAGCTCTATCTGCGGGAGTCGCCCAAACTCGCGGAGCAAAACCTCGTCACCTGTTTGCGGCTCGATCCCCACCACGCGCCGGCGGAATACACGCTCGCGCGGCTCTATCTCGGCACGGGTAGGCGCGCGGCGGGCCAGGCATTGATTGACCGGTTCGAAAGCCAGCAACAGGCCCAGAAATTGAAAGAGCAGCAAAAGCCCAGGATTGAATCAGAGCAAAAGTAAGTTTCCGCATCTTCAAGGGAGGTACGATGGCCCGCGTAATTCGTCCGAAATCAGCAGCAATTTCACTTGTTCTTTGTATTCTATTTTTCCTTGCAGCCGCGCCGGGTGCGTTCGCCCAGTTCAATAGCGGATTCACCGGTGTGGTTGTGGACCAAAGTGGCTCGGCCGTTCCGAATGCGAAAGTGACGGTCACCAATCAGGCCACCCATATAAGTCAATTTTCGATGAGCACAGACAACGGCAACTTCCGCATCTCCTCTCTGCCGGGCGGAGTGTACACGATCGAAGTTGAGGCCAGCGGATTCAAGCAGTGGATTCAGAAGGATGTGCAAGTCGAATCGAACCAGGTGAAGACGATATATTCCTCTCTCGCGCTTCCGACGGAGTCGACCTCCATTGAGGTCACTGGAACAATCGCCGCGGTTGAGACGGACAAGAGCGATACATCGCGCGAAATATCGCAAGCGAGCATTGAAAACGCGCCTTTGCTTGGACGAAACATTTACACGAGCATGATCGAGCTCGCTCCTGGCATCACCGGTTCGGGTTTGCCAAGCGGCGGTGCGCTTGGTTCCGGATCCGCCAACAATGATAGCTTCGAGCAGGAAGCCGGCTATCAGATAAATGCCGCAGGGCAGCGACAGGAAAACAACGAATATGACGTCGACGGCTCCGGCACGAACAGCGCTTCGCGCGACGGTGTTGTGAACTTGTCTCCCGAACCGGACTTTATTCAGGCAGTGCGGATAGCGGGTGCGACGTTCGACGCGTCCAAGGGAAGGTACAGTGGCGCGTACGTGCAGGTTTTCACCAAACCTGGAACCAACGAACTTCACGGCACGCTGTCGGAATACCACACCGACAATGCCTTGACGGCCCGAACGATTTTTCAATTCTGTCCGGCGGGAAACACGGCTTGCCGGCCAATTCGCGCGTTCCGACGAAACGAATTCGGCGGAACCCTCGGCGGTCCCATCTTAAAGAACAAATTGTTCGTTTTTGGCGGCGCTTTCGGGTTGCTTTCTTCGAGCGCGACGACGCAAGTTGCGACCGTTGAAACGCCCCAATTTGTACAGTTCGTGCAGACTAACTTTCCGAACAATCTTGCCAATACATTCTTCAAGCAGGCGCCACCCGCAGTTCTTCCCACGGCGAATATCCTCACGGTTGCTCAGGTCGAAGCGCGAAACCCAGGGTTCTTTTCGAGTTCGGCGTTTCCAGCAGACTTGCCTGCGGTCGGGACCGCTTTTTTCCCCGAGAGTCTGACCCACAATGCCTACCAATGGCATTTCCGCGTGGACTACAACGTGAACGAATCCAAAGACCGGATCTTTTACGATATGTTCCGAACCTATTCCAACCAATTGGGAGCGGACCCCCGTACCATTTACCGGGTTGTGGTTCCAAACACCGGGTTCTTCGCCAAACTCGATTGGACGCATACCTTTTCGCCAAGACTCTTGAACGAAGCGGGCTTTACTGTCGTACGGGCGGTGGGCTCGAACCCGGGCACATCCAGTCATCGGGAACTTCCGAACGTGAACATCTCCGGGGTTTCCGGATTTTCGCAGTGGGGCCCGGCGGGCTGGGTTCACGAGAATTTCAACTGGCACGATGTGCTGACCTGGACACACGGCAGCCACACAATTTCCGCCGGCGTGGACATCGACCGCCATCACGACGATGATAATTTCACGTCTCCGCTCCTCAGGCCGACCTTTGGCTTTGCCAACCTCATTGATTTCGCACAAGACCAGCCTTTTTCCCAGGGTGGACCGGCAATTTCCGTGGCCAACAGTGCTCTGGCCGGCAATCTCTACCAAGTGCTTCGCTGGGTGTATCTCGGAGGATTTGTCCAGGACGATTGGAAATTGACGAAGCGTTTTACGTTGAACCTGGGCCTGAGATACGACTACTTCGGTCACTGGGGGAACTATCACAACTCGACGACGCCTTTTCCGCTGTTTACGCCTGGTTCGGGGAGTACTTTTGCCGAACAGGTAACAAGCGGGGTGATGTCTGTGCGAGGGGGGCAGAATGCCTATGTCGTACAGAATACCCCGATGGGAGTTGGACCACGCATTGGCTTTGGCTATGACGTTTTCGGCAATGGCAAGATGTCGGTGCGGGGAGGCTACGGTCTGTTCTACAACAACGTCGCGGATGGCTCCTGGTCGTTCCCTTCTCGCGCCAATCCGCCCGTTTGGGCCAATCCGTTCTTTAATTTGAACAACACGTCGCATCCCTTCACCTATTCGCTAGGGAATTCGAGCGGAACCGTTTGGCCCGTTCCTCCCGGTTTAACTTTTGCAACGAATCCCGCGGGAGGGATCGTGGGTCTTCCCGTCCTTACGTCCGGCGTGCAACCACAGATCGATCAGCCGCGCACCCATATCTGGATGCTGGCTGTTCAGAAGGATCTGGGACACAATCTGATCGCCGAAATCGATTACAACGGCTCGCATAGCGACCATCTGTATATCCAGACGGACGTGAACCGATTCCCGGGCGACCTGATCACCAACAAAGATGTTCAGACTCGCTTGAACCCAAACTTCGGCCCGATCATTTTTGGCCGAACCATCGGCATCGCCGACGGCCACTACGGCACATTCATGCTCACCAAACGGATGAGTCACTCCTGGCAACTCCGGGGGATCTATACTTTCGGGAAATCAACCGATGACATGAGCAGCAACGACAATGGAACGGCCAACGGTGAGGCGATCTTCAATCCACTCAACATCTCGTCTCAGCATGGCTTGTCGGATTTCGATGTTTCCAGGCGCTTTACCATCGACAGCCTGGTCCAGTTGCCATCGCCCTTCAGCAAGGGAATCGGGAAAACCGTTTTGGGCGGATGGCGAATGTCGACCATCGTCGTTCTGCAAAGCGGTTTGCCTTTCACTGTAAACACGACCGCCGCGTTTAACCCCATCTTCGATTCGAATGGGAACGTCATCGGACTAAAACCTGGAAGCGGCGATTTCAACGCGGACGGCTATGGTTACGATACGCCGAATCGGCCAGCCGCTGGAGCGGTATCGACGGGGAGCAGGAGTGACTTTATCAAGGGCTTTGCTTCTGCTTCGGCATTTCCAACGCCAGCCTTGGGAAGCGAGGGAAACCTGGGACGGAACACCTATATCGGTCCCGGATTGGCCAACGTAAACAGTCAATTCTCAAAGGCCATCAGCTTCGAGCGCTTCAGCTTTGAAATTCGCGCAGACATCTTCAACATTTTCAATCGCGTGAATCTCACTCAACCGGTGAGCAATCTCTCGAGCGGCCAGTTCGGGCACTCGACGTCACAAAACCTCCCGCGTTCGGCCCAGTTCGGGCTTCACTTCAGCTTCTAGCTTTCACGCCCTAGCGTCCCATCCGGCTAGGCAGTTTGGCCGGGTGGGACGCACCCCTTACAGGTGAAAATCTAGGACGGGTTCAATCCCCACTCTTGTTCTTTCTTGTGGCAGGTCGCGCGAGGGATCTAGAGCCAGGTTTAACCCTTTACCGATTTCTTACCCGAAACGATTCCCATTCCTTCTTTAACCACGACCATTTGATTGGACGTTACGCCCTTCAGAGACTCCCGCATTCCGCTGGGCCAGCGAATCTCCAGATCGGCAGAGGTTTCCCCGCCCAATCCGAAGTGAAGTCGCCGGTCACTTGCGGAGTAAAAGCTGGATTGGCTCAGCACTTCCTGCGCCTGGATCTTCCGTCCATAACGCGCCAAGACTCTGGCTCCGATGGCGCTGCGGTTCGACTTGGTACCGACCAGTTTCACCTTTAACCAATGGTTGTTACCGCTCACATCGTTGCGCAAGAGTGATGGAGCTTCGCTGAGATTGACGATAAGAATGTCCAGGTCACCATCATTGTCGAAATCACCGAAGGCGCATCCGCGGCTCGAATGGGCAGCCGCAACACCGGGTCCAGCTTCCTCGATCAGTTCCTCGAAACTGCCATTGCCCAGATTTCGAAAAACGACGCGGGGATTCTTATTCGGATATTGCAGGAGCGTTTTTTCCACTTCCGGGTAGACACTCCCCGCGGTCATGAAGAGGTCGGGGAATCCATCGTTGTCGAGGTCCACGATTCCTGCTCCCCAGCAAATGTAGCGATTTTCGGTTCCCACATGTGCGGCCATCGTGGTGTTCTCAAACTCAGCTTTGCCGTTGTTGTGAAAGAGCCCCCCGGTGTCATCCGTGAAGTGCGTCTTGAAGAGGTCCAGATGTCCGTCAAGATCGTAGTCGCCTACGCCGACGCCCATCCCTGCTTGCTCCATTCCGTCATCGCTGAGCGCCACGCCGCGGATTACGCCCTCTTCGCGAAAAGTACCATTCCGCTGGTTCATCAGCAGAAGACTCGGCGTCGAGTCACAAGCGACGAAAATGTCGGGCCAGCCGTCTTCATCGAAGTCCGCCGCGACAACGGTCATGCCGTAGGAGCTGCGAAGTCCGTCAATACCTGCCTGAACGCTCACATCCGTGAAGGTCCCGTTTCCGTTATTGCGGTAAAGCGAATGATACCCCGGTGGCAAGCCGCGAGGGCCGCAATTTACGGGCACGCCTTTCCAGTTGCAATAGACATCTTGGCCCGGCTTCGGAATGTGTGTCGCATCAAACTGCACGTAATTCGAAACAAAAAGATCCAGGTGGCCGTCACGGTTGTAGTCCACAAAGGTGCAACCTGCGCCCCAGCGCGTCTTGGAATTTTCCAGGCCAGCTTGTTTGGTTACGTCGGTAAACGTCCCGTCGCCGTTGTTCCGATAGAGTTTGTTTTGTCCGTAGAACGTGCAGAACAGGTCTTCCCACCCGTCGTTGTTGTAATCGCCTACACAGACACCTGAACCCCAGCCGGTGAATCGCAAGCCAGACTTCTCGGTAACGTCGCTGAAGGTTCCATCGCGGTTGTTCCTGTACAAGCGGTTGGACGCGCCGGACGGCGCTCCCGCCATGGAAGAGCCACTCAGCAGGAAAATGTCCATCCAGCCGTCGTTGTCATAGTCGAAAAAGGCGCAGCCGCAGCCGACAGTTTCGAGGATGTAGTCCTTGTGATCGGCTTCGCCGTACACAACCGGCAACACAAGACCTGCTTCCTTGGCTATATCCGTGAATCGGGCGTTAAACGGACGGCCCGAGGGGGCCATCCGCTGTTCTGCCTTGGCCTTGCGAGAGACTACTCCTTGTCCGGGACTGCCCACGGCCAATGCACCCAAGGAGTAATGCAGAAAAGACCGGCGGGTTAGTTTCATGAGTGCAATTTGATTCTAGAGTGCATTTTTACGTAAAGACTGCGAGAAGCACCCTGCTTTTCTGGGTGAATTCTCAGCCGCGAAAATGATTTGCGAAACCGTTCGCATGATTCCCGCGCCAGGAAAGTTAGTCCGTCTGATTTCCATCATTTGGTCGCACCACAGAATTGCGGATCCTCAGTTCAGTGGGTAGAACGATTTGCTGGGGCCGCCCTTTCTTGCCTCCAATACGGTCAAGGAGAAGCCGCGCCGCCGTCGCCCCCATTTGGTAGCCGGATTGATGCACCGAAGAAAGCGCCGGATCCGTGAACATGCCCAGTTCCAGGTCGTCAAAGCCAATAATGGACACGTCCTTTGGGCACCGCAACCCTAACTCCCGGACAGCCAGCAACGCGCCCAGGGCGAGCATGTCATTGGCCGCGAAAATTGCCGTGGGACGCGGCAGCATGTTGAGCAAGCGCAGGGCGCTTCGGTAACCACTGTCTCGATCGAACCTGGTTTCCTGCACATATTCGGGCGTAATGCTCAACTTATGTTTTGCTAGAGCTTTGCGAAATCCTGCGAGACGCTCAACCGCGTTCGTAACGTGAGACGGTCCCGCCAGCATCGCCAATCGCGTATGACCCATCTTCACCAGATATTGTGTCGCCTGAAACGCGCCCTCCTCGTTTGCCACCATCACGGCATCGCCTTTCCAGTCCGATGGCCGGCGATCGAGAAAGATCAGCGGTATGCCCTGAGGAATCGAATACCCTAGCTCGGAAGAGAGGCCGCGCTCCGAAGCCGGAATGATCAGGAGACCGGCAGGGCGATAGGAGCGCAATTCGTCGATATACGCTTTCTCTTTTGAAGGGTCGTTATCTGTATTGCACAGCACCACGCGAAACGATTTGTTGAACGCAACATCTTCTACGCCACGCACGACTCCTGGGAAAAAAGGATTGGTAATATCTGGAATCACCATACCCAGCATGTTTGTCGAGTCGCGTCGAAGCCCACGGCCCAACTGGCTGGGCTGATATCCGAGCCTGGCGATGACTTCGAGGACCCGTTTTCGGAGTTTGTCTCGGACCGGGGCGGTCCCATTGACGACGTGTGATACCGTGCCGATCGAGACTTGCGCACGCTCGGCTATTTCTTTCATGGTGGCTGGTTTGGTCATAGGGGGCAAATCAGTTCCGATTCGTTCGTAGGGGCTATGGTGCGAGCCGCTCTCCGAGCTTCAGTCCACCGACCGTCTGGCAGCTCACTGTGCGTCTTGAACGCAGCGGAATCCCACCGCGCCCGAACGATCCATGCTTGGCGCCATCATTAAGAGTTTACCGTGCTCTGTCAATTTATATGCTTGGGGGAAATACCAGATCGATCCCCGCGGCTGGTAATAGCTTCC
>Ga0137418_10003368_pt1 | contig 14710 bp, 16 predicted proteins | sample CZODoug3_1_2_16f_FD_122242 | JGI IMG/M metagenome (GOLD analysis project Ga0137418, IMG submission 122242) | Vadose zone soil fungal communities from Angelo Coast Range Reserve, California, USA - CZODoug3_1_2_16fungal (Hybrid Assembly) | ecosystem: Environmental > Terrestrial > Soil > Vadose... | reverse complement strand
GTTGCAGGCCGGCGGAAAACCAGTGGAGACGTTTTATTCCGGGGGCATACAAGCCAAAAATCAAACCTATTTCAGCAAAGAAAACGGTGAGCCCTACCTGGTGACCATTCCGGGCTACCGCGTTTATGTGGCGGGAATTTTTGAATTGCCCGAAGGCGGCTGGCGCAACAAATTTGTGTTTGGCTTTAACTGGCGCAATTTCCAGCGCCTGGAGACGGAATTCCCTTCGAAGCCTTCCGATAATTTTGCTGTGGCCTTGCAGGACCGCTTTTTTACGGTCCAGGGCCTCTCGCAGGCAGACACCACAAAACTGAACAATTACCTTGACGCCGTTTCGCTTTTGGCCGTCGACGAGTTTGTGCCCACCACCGGGGCCCTGGACAGTCTTTTGCAAACCCCTGCTGTGATGACCGTGCGGGTGAAGGACATTGGTCGGAAAGAATACGTTTTGACGCTCTATGCGCCACGTACTGTGCGCGGGCCATTCCGGGGGTTGATCGATGGGGAGCAGTGGGCGTTAGTTGCTGAGGATAAGGTGATTCCCATTCTGCGGCCCCGCCATTTCTTTGGGAAATAGTACCGATTCCTAAGCACCTTTTTGACCAAAAAGGGCGGTTTTATTTTTCGGTTTTCTTTCTAACTTTACCCCGCTTTAAAAACCAACCACTCTTTCGAATGAAGTTTATTGTAAACTCTGCTTACCTGCTTAAGCAACTCTCCAATATTAACGGCGTGATCACCACCAACCCCGTAGTGCCGATTCTTGAAAATTTCCTTTTCGAGCTGGAGAAAGACAGCCTGACGGTCACGGCTTCGGACCTGCAGACGTCTATGATCACCGAACTTCAGGTTGAATCCAAAGAAAAAGGCAGCATCGCCGTGCCCGCCCGCATCTTGCTGGATACCCTCAAAACCCTCCCCGAACAGCCCGTTACGTTTTCGATCGATGAGGGCCCGGTCTATCATTTCGGCGACGTCGATATCGTCTGCAATGTACCGGGGCTGGATGCCGAAAAACTTCGTCGCCTGGTCGTCACGCGGTCGGGCGCCGTGTTCGACGGTAACGCGCTGGACAAGACGGACGAAATTCTTGCGACCGAGCTCTCGAAGCTTGGTTTTCCCTTCGCACAAGCTGTCCCCCGCACCACCCGCGATGCCGCTGGACGGCGCATCGATGTTTCCTTCGTGGTCGATCAGGGGCCGCGGACCTATATCGAGCGCATTGAGATCCACGGCAACACGCGTACCCGCGGCTACGTGATCCGGCGTGAATTCGACGTCGCCGAAGGCGATGCCTACAACAAGAGCCTGATCGATCGCGCCGAGCGGCACCTCAAGAACCTGAACTATTTCAAGACTGTCAAGATTTCGACCAAGCCGGGCTCGGTGCCGGATCGCGTTATCCTCGACGTCGAAGTTGCTGAACAATCGACCGGTGATTTTACGATTTCCGGAGGTTACTCGACGACCGACGGCCTTCTTGCCGAGGTCAAGGTGGGCGACCGTAATTTCCTGGGCTCCGGCAAGGCGGTCAGCGCCTCCGGGACGTACGGCCAATACGCGCGCGGGTTCGACTTGTCGGCTTCGGAGCCCTATTTCCTCGGCACTCGCGTTTCCGCCGGCATCGACCTTTACGCCAAGCAAACCGATGCGAGCCCCTACCAATCCTACGGCAGCGATACCTACGGCGCGACCATGCAGTTCGGCGCGCCGCTGACCGAGCAGCTTGGCGTGCAGTACCGCTACTCGATCTATAACCAAGACATCACGCTCGATCCGACGTCGCTCGTCGCAGCACCCTCGCTGCCGATCCAGCAGGCCGCGCTCGCCGGTCCCGCCTGGGTCTCCGCCGTCGGCAGCACCGTCACTTACAATACGCTCGACAATACCAAAAACCCGACCAGCGGATTCAAATCGCAACTCAGCCAGGATCTCGCCGGCCTCGGTGGCGATGTGAGATTCTTGCGCACGACAGAGGACATGCGTTACTATCACCCGATCAACGATGACGTGGTCAGCCTGGTGCGCGCGCAAGGAGGTTACATCACCGGTTGGGGCGGCCAGCAGGTGCCGCTGATGAACAGCTTCTTCGGCGGCCCGACCATGGTGCGGGGATTTGCACCCAACGGATTCGGTCCGCGCGACCTCACCCCCGGCACGACCATGGATAATGTCGGCGGCAGTATGTACTGGGCAACCACTGCGGAATTGCAAAGCGCCATCCCCGGCGTGCCGCAGGAATACGGTCTGAAGGCGACGGCTTTCGTCGATGCCGGCAGCGTCTTTCATTACGGCGGGCCGACGACATTTCCAGGTTCGACGCAATCATTACAGGTCGCTAATGCCAACGTCGTGCGCTCTTCGGTAGGAGCAGGCCTGACCTGGGCCTCGCCGTTCGGCGCGCTGACCGTCGACTACGCTGTACCACTCACCAAAGCGGCTTACGACGTGGTCCAGCCGCTTCGCTTCAGCGCCGGAGGGTTCTAAGCTGTCATTAGTGGCTGGTGACGCACTCGCCGCCGCGCGAGAAAAAGAAGCCGCGATCTTCGCCCTGCCCTCTTTGCCATTTCTCGTTACGTCAAAAGCGTTATGCCAGGATTACCATCAGCCCAGGTCCGCATCCACAACACTTGACCGTTGGTTCATGGTCGTACGGCGCGATTGCTGCCTCGGGTCAGAAGATCGAATGACATCCTAAGTCGCCTCTTGTCAGAGCCTTACCAGATTTCCGCCTTCAATCATGTGAGGACGGCTCTACCTGGGCTCGCTGCGGACATAGTCAGAGATCGACGTTTCAATACGATCGCGCGAGGCCGCGCTGAGTTGGACATCGCTTTTTGATACATGCGATCTGACGAGCGATACGGCCCGCTCGCCAGCCAGCATACCGAGAAGTCCGATGAGAGCGATCACGGGCGGTGCCGGAGACCGTACTTTAACTATTCCATACACCACTCCAACTCCCACACCCAAGATAAGTGAAGTGAGATAGAATCGCATCGAATGCTCCTTGGCGAGTCACTATCAGCGTGAGCCCGTCAGTCTAACGGGCGACCTCCGCAACCGACTAGCGATAGCGATGATCCCATCGATCTGCGCCCAAAAAGGGCAGCGGCGCGGCTTTGCCGCTCTCGACACCGGAAATTTCGACGAGTCCACCCCCCGGCACGATCCAGCCGGATATAACACAGCTTGCTGTCACCAGCCTCGATCCGACGATGAGCCTGGCCACGCCCGGGATGATGGCGCCGGCCAATGCCACCGGTGCCACGGCACCCCCCCGGCGTATCGCCTCCGCCGGGCTGCTGATGCGCGAATGCCACGATACTAATTCGTCCGCAAAGAGCCAGATATGCAACGACATTCACAACTCGCCAATCGTCCTTTCGAAGTTGTCTGCAGCTTTCTCCAGGCCCATGCCGCTCTCAGGTGACGACCTCAAAAGGCTAAATTGCTATTTAATTGAAAACCTCGAGACCGGGAAGGATTTATAGGTTGTCCGTTGGGTACGTAGCAGCTCAGTCCTGCTTACGGTTGAAGGGCGCCCGACCAATGATCAACGAGGTTACTCATATGTTGCACAGAACGTCGCTCACGACTCCCACGACTCTCTCGGAAAAAGCGGTTCATGACATTTCGGAAGCGCTTATGCTGCTTCTCTCGGACGTGTTTGCGTTATACCTCAAAACGAAAAACTTTCATTGGCACATGTCCGGGCCGCATTTCCGCGATTATCACTTGATGCTCGATGACCAAGGTGAGCAGATTTTCTCGATGACGGATGCCATTGCCGAGCGCGCGCGGAAGATGGGCGGGACAACCGTTCGCTCGATCGGACAAATCTCGCGTCTTCAGCGCATCGCGGACAACGATGCTCAATACGTCGAGCCGCTCGACATGATCGCTGAGCTTCGGGACGATAATGCGATACTGACGCAGAGCATGCGCGAGACGCATTCGCTATGTGACGAGGCGGGAGACGTGGCCACGGCAAGCCTGCTGGAGAACTGGATTGACGAAGCCGAGAAGCGAACCTGGTTCCTCTTCGAGTGCGGTCGGCATGCCTGAACGCAACACGAAAGATACGCTACGGAAGACAGTTCTCGCAGATATCTCGCCATTTTGCTCATCGATGGATGGACACGTTCGCCCAGAGTTCCAACGGCAACTTTTCCGTCCGAATAAAAGGAGCCACCAATGAATGACAGGAGCGACCGGTCAGTTGCGAAGCGTAAAATCAAGGCTCAAAAGAAACCTCGTTCAACGAGATCAAGAGCGCAAGGTGCGGAATGGGAACGTACAAATGACCAACTCGACGACGCTCTCAGGCAGACCTTCCCTGCCAGTGACGCGCTATCGATTATTCAAAGTGTTCGCTGCTGAGGCTCGAGGCCGGAACTTTTCGCGGGCTGATTTACGCGTCCGTGCCCGTGGGCTTCCAACCGGAAGAGCCGGCTTTCTCGCGAACGCCCTTGCTCGTCGAGAATCTCGACCACCCCCAAGCCCCTATTTGTTGGGTTTTTGGCGCGGCTAAAGAGATTCGAACTCCAGACCCTAGATTCGTAGTCTGGGCCGGCCGTTGCAATCATTGCGGTTCGTTAGCGTTCGGTCCGCATGGAGGCGCTGCGCTCGGAGATGAGCTTTAAATTCGGGTCGGCCTTTAGCGATTGAGCTGTACGCAGCCGGGGCACATAGCCCATTTCGGGATTGCCCCAGAAGGTCCAAGTAATGAGACCCAGGCAAGGGTTGCGCTGCAGATAAGTAAAAGGTCTCGCCTCATCTCGCCCTCTTTTCGCCTCCTTAAGGCATGAATGGGGCCTACGTTTGGCATGGTGAGATTGGAAGTAGTTGTTCCTCGAAAGGAGACCAGCCACCGGTACCAGCGCTGGTGCGATGCATATCGCGCGCACTGGCTTCCCTGGACGCTTAGGCGGCTAGAGCCACACACCCCGCCCTAACCGGCGAGCCTTTCTTTGCCGCCCAAAAAAACGGCCTCAGCGCGGGGTTCTTGCTGAGGTCGAAGTTTACAGTTTTTGAAGGCGCCGGAGACCGGCGCAATCCTAATGTAGGTTCGCAATCCGCCGATACCAATTAAATTCTGTCTTAGAAGCCAAGAGTGGCCTGTTTTGAAATCGGCCCCGGCAATGACGTTACGCGCATCTTTGAGTGTGACGACGACATCCTCCGATCTTAGGCCGCCTTGGGGAGTTGCCCGTGCGGATCGATGACGAATTTGTTCGCGACGCCGGCGTCGAAGTTTTTGTAGCCTTCCGGCGCCTGCTCAAGGTCGATCACCTTGACATTGACGATCTTGGCGATCGGCAGTCTGTCCCAAAGTATCGCCTGCATGAGCTGCCGGTTGTATTTCAGCACCGGCGTCTGGCCGGTATGGAGAGTGTGGGACTTTGCCCAGCCGAGACCGAGGCGCAGGCTGAGGTTGCCATGTTTGGCTGCCTGCTCCTTCGCACCCGGATCATCGGTCACATACAGGCCGGGAATGCCAATCGCACCGGCTGCGCGGGTGATCTCCATCAGGCTGTTGAGCACGACAGCCGGTGCTTCGACGACTTTGCCGTCTGCTCCTTGCGACTTTGCCTCAAAGCCGACGCAGTCGATCGCGCAGTCGACTTCCGGAACGCCGAGGACGTCGGCGACCAGTTCACCCAAGCGATCGTGCCTGGTGAGGTCGATCGGCTCGAAGCCGACGTTCCTGGCGTGAGCGAGCCGCTCCTGATTCATGTCTCCGATCAACACGGCTGCCGCGCCAAGGATGCGCGCGGACGCTGCGGCCGCGAGGCCAACCGGGCCGGCGCCGGCGACGTAAACCGTCGATCCTACGCCGACCTTGGCGGTGACGGCTCCGTGGAATCCCGTTGGTAGAATATCGGAGAGGCAGGTCAGATCCCGGATCTTTTCCATCGCCCGCGCCTTATCCGGAAATCTCAGCAGGTTGAAATCGGCGTAGGGCACCATCACGTAGTCGGCCTGCCCGCCGATCCATCCGCCCATATCGACATATCCATAGGCGCCCCCGGCGCGCTCGGAATTGACGTGAAGGCAGACGCCGGTGTCGCCATCTCGACAGGTGCGGCAGCGGCCGCATGCGACGTTGAAAGGGACCGATACGAGGTCGCCGATCTGGAGATACTCGACGTCGCGGCCTTTCTCGATCACCTCGCCGGTGATCTCGTGTCCGAGCACCATGCCAGCCGGCGCTGTCGTGCGGCCCCTGACCATGTGCTGGTCGGAGCCGCAGATATTCGTCGTTACGACCTTGAGGATGACGCCGTGGTCGATCGTCTTTCCTGCCGGATTGCGGAAGGTCGGAAAGTCGATCTTCTGAACTTCGACGCTGCCGGGTTTGAGGTAAACCACGCCACGATTGGAATTGGAAGACATCTGTAATCTCCTCTAGGTCTCGGTCTTCATTTCAACGCGCTGAGTTTCTGTGGACGGAGGGGCGCGTTCGGCGCGCGATCAGACAAACTCAACGATCTCGATGTACGAACGGATCTTGGGATTGTCGCCCCAAGTCGGCAGCAACCGGGTTGACTCGAACATTATCGATCTTCCGGCAAATGACTTTCCCCTTCTTGCTGCGATTGGCCCGATCTTGCGTCAATTCTCAGCGGTATCAGGGCTGCGTATTGATGACGATGTGAGCACTCGTGAGCTGCCGATGACTCTGTCACTTCAAATCACCGATGCGGTCGAGCGTTTCTCGCTTCCGCCGAACGACAGCGAAGAAGCGCCGGAAGCCATGGAAGTAACGCTCACGCCGTACCTGGCACCGCCGCCAATATGGATGATCGGCGGCAGAAACCAGCACATGCCTCGCCCCCGCCGGCCGGCCGATCGCACAATTGCCACCGCCGCGAGTTAAAAGTGCATCGAATGACGGCAAGCCACGTTCAGGTCACAGAAGCGAGAGGTCTAGGTTCGATCTGACCTCTGCAAGCAGGTCGCCTCAAACCCATTCGGATGTTGGTGATGAGGCGGATAGCGAATCCTTCAGCGATTGGAGAAACTGCTGTAGAATGTCGTTGGCCGAGCTGGCGCCGGATGAGTGACGCTGTCGGAAGAGGACGAACTGTCCGTGGGCGGCGGACCCGCCGTGATGGCCATGGTGTGCGCCGCCGCGCAGCCCGGGCCACCGTCGCTGCCGCTGGCAAACGCCGCCTTGAAGACGCCCTGCAGCTCGGTGGCCTGATCGCTGGTCAGCTTGCCGCTGGACCGCTCGCAGGCAATCAGGTCGCTATGAGTTCACGCCCTAGCTAGGCAGCAGTCCCGCTAAGCCGCGGGGCTTTTCTTTTTTTACTGGCGCACCCCGGACATCCGCATCATGGGAGCTGGGGTCGGGATTGGAGCCAAAGCGGGGCTGCCCGGCAGGGGCGCTGCGGGACCAGTGTTACTCCACGTAGGTTGATTCATGTATGAGCCCACCGCTGGAGCAACATACGAACCAACCGAGGGAGCCACGACCGAACCTATTGAGGGAGCGTACGTTGCTTGCGCCAATGCAGCCGAGCTTGTCAGCGCGAGTGCAGTTGCCAATGCGATTGTAGTGATTTTCATGGTTCTTCTCCTGCTCTTTACATAGGAGAGAATCTCACCGTTACCACTAAACTCTTCGTTAGCGCGATAGAAGCCACCAAGCTGTTCACATCTCGCAGAGCCTCGATGCTCCAGCAATCGTTCCATCGCGTGTCATTAATAAACTCGTATTTAATTGAACAAGCGGGGCGAGCCAACCACCTTCCGAGCATGAGACCTCTCCGAAAAATCTTAGCAACGGAGGCTTTCGACGTTCGACGCGAAACAACAGACGTTGGACGCGGCGGTGAACAAGAAATTGAACATTTGCCGCTGCTGATTTTTCCGAAGCTTCATGCGCCACCATTGACACCGAAGTGCTATAACGAGGGATTGACCGATGTCCAAAGCCTCGCACTAAGCTAAATCGGCGTAAAACTGATCAACAAAAACTGGTCAACATAGTTGCTCGCCGCGGTGACGCGGTTTGCAAACGGAGAATGCAAATGAGATTCTCGTTGATTGCTGCGGTCCTTCCAGCGCTATTCGTCTACAACGTTGCCATGGCGCAAGTTGGCGGGATGGCCACCCCGACACCCACTATCGGAGCGACTTCGCCCCTTGGCATCTCGTCGGGCTCGTCAGTCTCCCCGACCGGAATCCCAATGGGCTCCACGGAGATCGCCTCACCCGGAGTCAGTCCGATGCCCACTGGCGTAACGGGCACAATTACAATTCCAAGCACAAGCAGCGGTACGACATGCTCGACCTCGGGGACTTCGCCATCGGGAATGTTCGGATCCACCGCGAGCTTCGACGGCGGCGGAACGGCAGTCGGAACTGCGACGCCCGCGACCGCAGCAACGTTGGGCACCACGTCAACGTCGTCGGGGATATCGGCGACGTCGGAAATGTCGATCAGCCGCAGGAACGCTGAACACGGCGGGAACGTCGGGAATGTGCGGCTCCGGCTCAAGCAGTATTGCTTCATCGTCGACTCCAACAACGTCAACGTCACCCACAACGCCGGGTGGCGGCGCTCGAACCGGAATTCCGATGGGATCTACCGAGATTGGCAATCTTGGGGTTAGTTCCGCAGCAGCGGTACCGACGATAAACGTATTGCCCACTGTGGGTACAGCACCGTTGATGCCAACGATACCCACCGTTACATCTCCGGCTACCGTTCCGGCTACTGTTTTATCTACGACGACAAGCACTGCCGCTCCCGGGATTCGTCCCGGGAGTAATCCGAGCGGATCAACATTAGCTCCCACGGGTGCGGGCTCATGACTAAAGAACAGGGTCTGACCATGGGTATCACCGGAACGTCGATCACTCCGGTGGCAGCTGAATCTTTTTTCATCTGTCAGTGAAAGCGGTCATGAACAAGAAAATCGTTGTCTCCGCTGCTTTACTGACTGCGGTGCTTGGAGCCACCGTAATAAAGGGATCTCTATCAGACCGCACTTGGCCAAGCCCGTAAGGGTGGATTAAGCCGCACCACATCAATCGGACGATTCCGCTGAACGGCTTCGGAACCGATAAAAACTAACTCGCCCCTTCAGTGTCGTGCGCACTCATGTATGAAGTTGCCATGGTGAGAAGGTGAACAGCAGCAGTTCCTAATTCCTGCATCTCTTTGTCCAGAGTGTAGACGCCTGCTGCCCGATGGTATGCAATGGCTACGGTAGCGCAAGCATCGGTGACGAAGTCGGCAGTTCGGTCATCTTTCTTCAGCGCATCCCGCTCCAAGACTATTTTCATCGCTGCACTGTAAGTGGCTTCGGCGATTTGAGTATCTTCTAATTCCGGAGGCGGTAAACTTAGTCCCGACGGGCGGCATTGCTTCGATGCCTCTTCGACCGCCCGATAAAATTGCGGCTTTCGCGTCTCATCTGCGTTCAGATAAATTTTCAGAAAGCGAGGGTCCACCGAGCGTAACACCGCTCGCCGTCCTTCATGCAGATGTTGACCCTGTCGGTGTACCGGCAGGGGTTTGCTTTTGGGCGGCTTCGATTTCTTCGTGTTCTTTTTCTTCGCAACTTTCTTAGCGGTCTCCTTTGCAACAGCCTTCCGTCCGGCTGGTAATTTCGTTTTTCTGGCAGATTTCTTCGTAGACTTCTTGGCTGCCTTCGGGGCAGATTTTTTCGAAGCCTTTTTACTAGCCTTTTTGGCGGCTGTTTTCTTCGGCGGCATCTTGGCCGGTGCGTGTTTTTACCCTAGCGTTCCGCTTCTTTTTGGCGACAGGTTTAGTTAGGATCAACGGAGGAGGCATCGCCGCCGCGTCGGTGGCTTCGGGGATGTAGACTTGCTCGTTGGTTGTTCCGGCGACTTGCTCGGGATCGGGCTTCGGGTCCGGCTCCTTTGCAGACTTCGCGGCGTTTGTTACCGAGGTCGCCATGTCTCTCACAGCTTCAATTGTCTTTTCAACTAAGCCCTTGTCGTCCTTCTCGTCGTCCATGGCCCCCTCCCAAAAATTTACAAAACTCAGCCTAGCGAGTTTTACGGGCTTTGAAATAACAAAAACGTCCGCTGTTGGTGGCGGGCGTTTCGTTTAGATGAAGTTTCCCAGCTTATTTCGCCGGTGATTCAGTGTCCGAAGCCGGTCCAATCGGCCCAGTCGTTGTCTTGGGCATCGTGCTGGGCGTGCCATTAGCTCGGCCCTTGTCAGTCATTCCAGAACCGCCACCTGATGACATGCCAGTTGTGCTGACCTTCTTCACGGCATGGGAATTGGTGTTCGTCATACTCGGCTTGTCCATGTCCGTCTGAGAGATTGGGCCGGTGGATTGTGAATATGCCCCACTGACCAATCCAAAAGCCAGAGCGCCTGAGAGTGCTGCAATCTTTAACATGATCTATCCTTTGGTTGGTGATGCAAAGCCAACCAAGTATTGCAGGCAACGTTCCGTGAAAATGTTTTGAAACCCAGTCGTTTGCGGTGCGGCAAAACGGGCAACGGCCTAGCTGAAATATTTGTCGGAAGGGTCTTCGGCTTTCTCGTCGTCAGGCAAAGCGACCTTTGACGAATCAACCGGTGTCGCGCCTATGAAAAGCGATCCCGAATAAGCCGCTGACCGACATGCCAGCGCTGTTATTATAGCCGTCATTTCCTTCATACTCAGCGCAGCGATACTACTGGCGCTCGTGACGACGATACATGGAATCGACACCAGGCTCGCCAGCAACGATGCGCCGCCCGGCACGATGGGATTGGCAAGGCCCCACCCGCCGCTCGACAGGGCACCGGGCGAGCCAGCACGAAACTGATTGCCGTGTCCCTGTTGCGCATATCCCTGCCGGTGTTGCCGGTTACATAACCCGGCAGGGACAGCGCTGGGACGCAAGCTAGATGTGAAGCGTCCAACCTCGTCAGTTAGAAATCCCGTGAACTTTTCGCGAGTGTGCGATCAGTCTTTCGGTCTCGTCGGTTTCACCTTGCGGGAAACCCTGTGCAACGGTTGCGCCGCGTTGAACGTTGCTGAGCGCAAACTGGCCACCGGCTTAGGCGTCACAGTAGTGTCAACGAGCATTGCGAACGCGTTGTCTCCCGCAGCGCCATCCTTACAAAGGCTTATTTCTCTAAGCCGTGCACGTGTAACAAACTCGCACGGAATGGCCCGCGATTGTCTCGTTATGCTCTTCGGTGATATCGCAACCAATCGAGACAGCAGCCCACCGAGCGAGCAGCTTGGCTCAAGCCGTTGCGCCACGTTCCAGAAGCCCAGCCGAAGTATGGTTTTAGATCGACCATTGTTCGTCGGTGAGATTAGCAACGTTGACGGCGAGTTGATCTAGCGTTTCGGCCGCTCGCAGATTTCGCGGATCGTTGGGGAAGTTAGCGGTAATCGCTTTTCGCCAAACGGATGTTCGCTCTAAAACTCTCGCGACTGAATCGATACAATCTTGCTTGTCGTTCAATAATCTTTGCTTTTTCTGTTTTATAATCGTGTGTGAAAATCCCGTCGCGCATTGCGACGGATCGGATGCAACGCAAAAAATCCCGCGCGTATGTGATGGCTAAACGTTTGTTCATCGGAAATTAAGTTTCTGCTCATCCCTCGTTCACATGCAACTTCCTACTGTGTCGCACGTTCTGGAGTTCCACAGGAGGACACCATGAGACTCAAGCTTGCATTCGTTGGATTAATTGCGCTCAGTGGCGCAGCGCTCACCGCTGGAATGGCATCGGCCATGCCGCTCGTCCCACTCGGACAAACATCAAACGTTGAGAGTGTTGCATTGGTTTGCGGCCCGAACGGGTGTATCCGCACCGCGCCCGGCTATCGGTACGGCGGTTACGGCGTCCGACGCTATGGTTACGGTCATCGATATCATGGCGGATACCGCAGTGCTTATGGGTATCACCGGGGCTATCGCCGTTACTGAGTTCAAGGGGCTTCGGCCCCTTTTTTCTTACCCATAGTTCGAAAGAGCGCGAACGGAATCTGCGGCCTTGGTGGCTAAATGGAACCGGCAGAGCGTGATTGAACCTTGAGCCGCTGGCGGAGACCTACCTACCAGAGGCAGTTTTCTCCGAGGCTGTTAGGGAGGGTGTCATGGTAACCAAAAACGGTACAATCGTAGAGACGGCAATAAAGGTGCACCCAGCCGAAACCGGCCCGTCAGTGCTCGCGCGGCTGACCGTTAGTACCTGCCTCGTCGTATTGATCCTTGGCGTTTGGTTCGCGTTCTTGCAAGCCTAATGGGAACCGCCGGTTTGATCCGGCGGGTGAACTATTACCAACTACATGCCCTTCATGCCATCTGACTTCATGGTGGTAGTAACCTTAATAAGAGTTAGAACGCGAATTTAATTGCGCTCCAAACGTTAACTTATATGGCTGATGGATGTCCTCGTCATTTCACAACGCAGACAAGCGCACCCACCGAAAAGTCATGCTGGTAGGCTTACTGTTTTGCGCGGCGTTTGTGGCCATCAGTTTTTTTGCAAGAGAACAGCCTGACAATAATTATGTTCTCATCAAAGCGGATAAACTGGTTCGTACTGCGGGCACGCCGTTGCCTGCCAAATAACTCTGTGCAATGGGCGCGAACGGAATCGTCCTGCCACCGCCGCGATTTAATAGAGCATGTTTGAACCTTGAGCCGCAGGCAGCGACCTACCTAGCAGAGCGAGCTAGGGAGGCCACGATGGCTCGCCACTGGCGAAAATCATATCCACCAACGTCTCAATTCAATTCCTTCGCAGGCTGGATGATCGGCGCTTCGTTGCTAGTAGGGGCGCTCGTGTTCATCGCTAGGCACGTGCACGTTTAAAGAGTGGCTTGGATGTTCGGGAACTTGTAGTCAGCGAGCAGATTGACTTGTTAGGGAGTAGTCCAATGACACAGAGCAATCGCCACCCAAGTACAGCCGAAACAGGCGAACAAGTCCCGACACGACCGCACGACTCAGGCAGTCAGGCAAATGAAACCGTTGATGGCTTGGACGCTACGACCGAGTCTTTACGGCACGCCGCCGAAGATACGCCTTCCGGGACACGCCATAGCGATATCGAAAAAACGCCCGTCTTTGACCGGGCTGGTGAAGCACCGAAAATCTAAGCTGGCATTCGTCGATAAAATAGAGGCCGCCAACTGAGGCGGGGTCCGGAGAGCCCCCGGACCACTAACACCGACCGGAACAGCTAACACCGACCGGAACAGCATCCCCTCGCGGGACCGCTCGGTTGATGCTCCGCCGACGATTAATCGCCAAACTGCATGGCGCATTGATTTTTATCAGTATCGCCAACTGAGCCATAAACCTGCGGGTGTTCTGCCAGTGGAACGCCCTGTTGGTGCAACGTTTCTTATGTTCAAATCTATTTCGGGAAACATTGTTCCCGGTCTACTTCCCGCGCACGCCGCTCAACCTCATCGGCAAGTTCATACAGTCGGCGGGACGTTTCGCGGTCTAATATCTCCGCAGCCAAGCGGCGGCATTTGATGACCTGATCCTGTATCGCGATTAGCAACTCGAGATTTTCAGCCATGGGCAAAGCTTAAAACGGACCATTGCTCAAATCAAATTGGGCGGTCTTACTTCGGCGGCTGAAGTTCAGGCGATGACAGCCATTGATTGATTTGCGAGGCGGTCTCTAACTGCCGGGCCTTTCTCACAAGGGCATCGCGCTCCTTACCATGGGGAAGTTTTTGAGCCTCGTTTTTGGCGGCTTCCGATTGCTGATGCCACTTCTGTTCAATCGTTATTTTGCCAGTCATGGGTGGCTCCCTGATGTCCTGAAGGCAGGGGTGTGCAGCGAAATTCCGCGTATTAAAATTATCAAACGGCCCACCGGGTTCCAGCTCAAAAATCAAAAATAGGCCATGCTAATTTCAAGTCAGGCTACCAAGATCTAAACGGGGCAGTCCCGGCACTGAGGTACTGGCAGAATTAGCCACTCGCACCTTCAAACAGGCCACTAAAACGAAACACCCGGCTCGAAGGCCGGGCGGATCGCGAGTATATTTCAAGGTGGTAATGTAGCTGATTGAAGAATGAAGTATCCGCCGCCGTCTGTGCACTAGGTAACACTGGAACTCGCTAATTTTCGGACGGCTGGCTCCAGTTCGCTCCCGCATTGGGGCCGTTTCTCTGTGAACGAGCGGAACACCGGGCGAACGGACTGCACGGATTTTGCGTGTCGCCCTGGACCAGGGCGTCTTCGAATTTTGCGATGGCATCGATCATTGATTGACGCCACGCGCCAAGGTCAATAATGGCACGAAGTGCAACGGTCTGGTGTCGGCTGTCATTAGTGCGGCGAGGCGTCCGTTCACTTTGAGCTTAATTGGCTCACCTGGCAGCGTTTTTTCTACGATGACAGATTCGATTAATTCGCGGATCGCGTCCACGATTTCGTCAACCGGAGACAAGTCTCTTGTCGCGCTTGCGAGGTTGTTCACTACGTTCAAGTAGTGTTCTTGTGCGGCGGGATGCAGCGCGACAGTTTTGTTCGGTACCGTCAAATCCTTCAGCTTCTCCGCCCCCAGCAAATCCTTGTAATTGTCCGGCATGATCGAAAGATCATTCGGCGCAAGCGAACTCACCTCGTTCCGCTTAATGCTCGTGGTCTCCCCCACTCCTTCCGTCACCAGCAGATTCTCCCCATCTCCCGTCACCAACCCCGCCAGCACCTCCCCATTTTTCAGCTTCACGCGATAGTTAA
>Ga0137418_10003367_pt1 | contig 14711 bp, 7 predicted proteins | sample CZODoug3_1_2_16f_FD_122242 | JGI IMG/M metagenome (GOLD analysis project Ga0137418, IMG submission 122242) | Vadose zone soil fungal communities from Angelo Coast Range Reserve, California, USA - CZODoug3_1_2_16fungal (Hybrid Assembly) | ecosystem: Environmental > Terrestrial > Soil > Vadose... | reverse complement strand
TTGAGTGCACGTGCGAAGGCATCGAGTGGTTCAGAAAATAGCATGGACGTCGCGACGGTCAACGGCAAAGACATCAGGGGCCTCGATTATCAGCGGCGCTATCAGAACCAGATGATGGCGTACCAGGCCGGCGCGAAGCTGCCTGTCATCGCGAACGGATGCGGCAGTCCTGCGTCAACGCCCCGTGCGAATTTGTGCGAATAGAGTCGTCGCTGGCGTCCACGTCGGCATGCATCTGTTCAGAATCCGTCAGAAGAATGCGAGTCAGTTCACACCAGTACGGGATTTCGGCCAGCTTGAGGGGCTGGCGGTAGCAATACCGTGGGGGTTCGAGTCCCCCCTTCCGCCCCAACAACTTACGGCCATTTGTGACGTAAGTGGCTGGTCAAGTGGTCAAGTGTTTGGTCAAGTCTGGCAGAGCGGTAAAACGAACCGCCTTGGCACCCTGCCAGGCCCTCTAGTCGCCACCGCGTAGATCCGTACAGCCCTCGAAAAATAAATGGCTCGCTGCGACAGTAGCCGTCGCTGGACGCGCGCAAGGTGTGTCAAGACCGCGAAGCGGCGAGAGGCGCAGCCTCGACGCATCTGAACACGCTCGTAACCCCCAAACGACGATTCAACCGAGTAGGCGGAGTCGCAACGTGTTGCCTTAGAGCGCCTGAGCGAACTCAAGGCCGGACTGCCCTGATATAGACGCCGATTCGTTGCTCCTGAGTTTTGAACGATCGACGGTCGAGGGATTCCACGAAACGTAATTGATGCCGCCGGTCATCGCGTCCTTGACTGTCTTTCGGAGGGGCGATACCACACTGGTGATCGATTCCGCTGGAGCCGAGCGCACGGCACACGTGCGCGAGGCACTCGGCTACACTCGTATGCGATGAAGATGCCGGACGGCGATGCCGCGATCGTTGATCGGCAGAAGCTGACTGGGTACTGCTTGAACCCGGAGCACCCGCGCGGCAAGCACAAGGCGCGGGTCTTCGCAACGCTCGGCTTCACCGCGCCCACGTACGCCGCCCGCGAGCTGCTCTGGAATGTGGCAAACCGAATCGATCAACGGTTAGGCTCGGCTTCGCGGCCACGCTCGCACCGTTCAAGCGGCCCAGCATCCCATCCCATCGTGGCACGGCGATTGCTCCCGCCTCAGGATGAGATATGAATCCTGCTATCAGACAGTCGCGTGACGTGATGGCAGTGCTTCGCGGTCGCGATGCTTCTCGCCAGGCTGTCGGATCGGGTCGAGCTCTGCGGACGGACATACGCCCTGCGCAGGGAGGGCGACCCTGACCTGATCGGATCCTCGTCATCGTCATTCATCGTTTAGAGCTGCCTCCCGCATTCCCGCCGACTTCACGCTCTCACGCCAATTTCACTTGACCCGGATACGGACGCCGCGCGGTTGGAGGTGTGCTCCACACCCGCGCCCGCAGACCGGCTCGCGCCGACAAGACATGGAGGAGAGAATGAATCGCATCAACGGACGGATCGCGAAGTATCTGTTCATTCTGCTTGCGTCCGCAGGTGTGGCCGCGTGCAGCAACGAGCCCGGCACAAACCCCGTAGCGCCCACGGCGACGCCCGATGCGGCCTCGGTGGCCGGTGGATCCCCGGCGTCACCGCAACCCATCAGAAAAATGGACGAGGACGAACCCGACGAGGACAACACGATCATCATCACGGACTTCGGCGTGCAACCGCAAAACCTGAAGATTGACAAGCCCGGAGTGGTGACCTTCATCAATCGCAGCCACACGAACCGCTGGATGCGATCGAACCCACACGTGCCGGGCGGACATAACACCTGCCCCGGCAGCGACGGAGCTGATGTGTTCGAACTGGTCGGCGTTCTCACGCCGGGCCAGAGTGGGAGGACCGGTGTCATCATCCAGCAGTCGTGCGGTTTTCACGACCATCTTCTGAAGGATCCGGGGATCTTTCAGGGCACAGTGACGGTCGAGGAAGGTTACCGGACGGCTCTATCGGCGCTCTCTGCGATCTCGCTCAGTCCGGCGAGCGTCGTCGGCGGGAATCCGTCGCAGGGGACCGCGACCCTGACGAGTGCTGCGCCGTCGGGCGGCGCGGTCGTCATGCTGTCGAGCAACAACACGGCGGCCACGACCGTGCCCGCGAGCGTCACGATTGCGGCGGGGAGCATGAGCGCGACGTTCGCGCTGACGACCGCGGCCGTCGGCGCGTCGACGCCGGTGACGATCACCGGGTCGTACGGCGGCGCGACGCGGACGGCAACCCTGACGGTGACGCCGGTGCCGGCACCCTCGCCCTCGCCCTCGCTCTCAGCGATCTCGCTCAGCCCGGCGAGCGTCGTCGGCGGGAGTCCGTCGCAGGGGACCGCGACCCTGACGAGTGCCGCGCCGTCGGGCGGCGCGGTCGTCATGCTGTCGAGCAGCAACACGGCCGCCGCGACCGTACCCGCGAGCGTCACGATTGCGGCGGGGAGCACGAGCGCGACGTTCGCGCTGACGACCGCGGCCGTGGGCGCGTCGACGCCGGTGACGATCACCGGGTCGTACGGCGGCGCGACGCGGACGGCAACCCTGACGGTGACGCCGCGGATGGCGACTGTGACCTATGTCAATGACGCCAAGCCGATCCTCGATGCCAACTGCATCGTCTGTCACAGTGGACCGAACCCTGCTGCGGGGCGTAATTACACAACGTATGCGGGCGTGATGGCCGTCGTGACGCCGTTCAGCGCTTCCTCACCGCTCATCGTACAGACCCAGGCTGGTGGAGGGATGGCATCGCATCTGACGGCTGCCCAGGCGGAAGTACTTCGCCAGTGGGTTGTGGTATACGGAGCGCCCCAACAATAGGGAAGGTGCGCGCCGATCGAGCCAGGCGTGCAGAAGCCGGCCGAGCGTGAGGACCTCGCGATTTGCGCGGATAGTCGCGAGGTCCTCACGCGCCAGCGATCAAACAAGGGACGCGATCATCCGTCGGCGCCGGCATCCCCGAGACGTACTACCTAAGTGCTTCATCCTCCGTCGAGTCGAGTAGTCGCCGATTGCCGTCAAACCGTCCTGCTTCCACATCCGTCCACGCCGGCGAGCCTATTCAATACGTCCCTACGTCACCGTCAGGGCAACGCAGACTGACACGGGCTTCGCTCGAAGCGATGTCACTGATGAGAGAGGGTAGTCCGCATTAAGGGTGTGCCGCCGACCAGGTTGACGGACGAGCCCTTTGGCCGACCCGGCCCGCCCCGCTTCAGTCCTTGGGTGTTCCGTGTCACGGCTGATTACGAATTGTTTATTCGTGAGTCCTCGGCAACGACGTTAGCCGCGCTCGCCAGCTCCTCGGCTTCATGGCGGCGTTCAGCCTGGCTTCCGGTGCATTCCAGCTCCATCAGGAGTACGCGAATGACGACTCACGAGTCGTTCGTGCCGCCTGGCAGTTAGGCCACGGGCTGCGTGCTCGCCTCCAACGCCGTATCCACCCACGACACTCGAGCGCGAATGCATTTCCTACCGACGCCGACGCGGGCACGGCGCAACAGCCCCGCGCGAATCAGGCGACGCAACGTCGCCTCATGGACATGAACCCGAGCCGCCGCCTGCTGTAATGTTTCCCAGGGATCAGACGGATTTGCGAGATCGGTGCGGGTGCTTCCATGCACAGCACGATACGGGTGTGCTAAAGAACCGCCAAACTCTTGTTACCGAAAATCTCCGAAATTCAGAGTTGGCCTTGCGGGCTTTCGCTCTCGTTTCGGAGAGCCCCTTGCGCAGGTAGTTGAAGTGAGAGCGATAGGCGGGGCTGTCTACGTAGGCCTTGGCGCGTTGAATGGCTTCAGATCGTGATATCCCTTCACTGGCGAACTGCTTCGTGAAATAGCGAACCGTCGACCCGCGGAGCGTCTTGGTATCGCTGAGGTCTTCCTCGTAGGTCTCGTAGTATCGGGCTTTGCGTTGGTCGATTTGGTCCAACCATTCGCGAAGCTCCGCTGAAGTCAGCTCCCCCGGGCGCTCGCGAGGGCGAATCGGTGGGCCGGTCAACAGCGATGACACGGGAGGAGTAGGCTGATGTTCCGGTCCCACGCGCAGCTGGCGGCGTCGATTCGATGCCGCTGCAGGTGCTGAGGACGCCGGTGCGCGTTCCACTGCACGCGGCGCGGATCGTAGCGTATGAGAGGCCGACGCTCTCAGCACCCTGGCGCGCGGCTTTGCTAGACACGGTCTGCTTCGCCTCTGATAAGGCAGTACACTTCTGGAAAGGCTAACGGCTGAAGGTTTTCCCGCGTCGGACGCCCTGGTCGTTTCCAAGGAGTATCCGTTTTCGATGACCGTGCGTTTCAGCGGGTTTTCAAGTCGGCGTTCTACTCCCAGGCTCTCGTCCCTGCTCGCCATGCTGGCAATGCTCGCCGGCGGATGCCGCGCCAACGCCGGGGGCAAGACCCCGGCCGACAGCGCGGCTGAGCCGACCGCTGCCGTTGCGGTCACGACAGCTCCGGCCACCGAGCGACCGATCAGGCGATTCATCGCCGTCACCGGCACGCTCACCGCTCAGGAACAAGCCGATGTCGCGGCGGAGATCGCGGGGCGCATTGTCGCCACGCCCGTCGAACGGGGCACGCGCGTGGCCGCCGGCGCGGTCCTCGTACGCATCGCGGAGGCCGAGGTCGGCGCCCAGGCGCAGGAGGCCGAGGCCAATGCCCGGCAGATCGAGGCGCGGCTCGCCATTGCCGACGGCGGCGAGTTCCGGATCGACCGTGTCCCCGAGGTGGCCAGCGCCCGAGCCGCCGCCGAACTCGCGCAGGCCGACTTCGAGCGGGCGCAGATGCTCGTCGACAAGCAGCTTCTCTCGCAGGCCGATTTCGACAGGAGCCGCACGCAAGCGGAAGCGGCCCGGCGCCAATACGAGACCGCGCGTAATTCCGCCGAACAGCAATATCAGTTGCTCCTGGCGGCGCGCGCCAGGATGGTCCTCGCTCGTAAGGCGCTTGCCGACACGGTCGTACAGGCGCCGTTCGAAGGGGTCGTCGAGCAGCGCCTCGTCTCGGTTGGCGACTACGTGACCCGCGGCACAAAAGTGGCGTCAGTGATGCGCACCAATCCGCTGCGGGTAGAACTCACCGTACCGGAACAGTTCATCTCCGAGGTCTCGGCCGGCCGTGCCGTGACGTTGGAGGTTGACGCGTATCCGGGTGACATCTTCACCGGACACATTCGCTACGTGTCACCGGCGCTCAAGGTCGATACACGCGCGCTCATCGTGGAAGCCGTCGTTGCCAACGACGCGGGCCGTTTGAAGCCGGGTTTCTTCGCGACCGCGCGTATCGAAGAGGCGTCGGAGAGGCCCGCGATCCTCGTGCCCGCCGCCGCCGTGCGCATCGTCTCCGGTTCCCCCCGCGTCTACATCGTCTCGGGCGACCGCGCCGAGCAGCGCATCGTGACGACGGGTCAGACGGTTGGTGACGCGGTCGAAGTCACGAGCGGGCTGACCGTGGGTGAGTCGGTGGCGACGAGCAACGTCGCGCAGCTTGTCGACGGTGCGAGTGTCATCGTGAAAAGGTAGAGGTCGATCATGCAGTGGCTTGCCGCGCTCTGTGTCCGCCGGCCGGTGTTTGCGTCGGTGCTCATCCTTGCGCTGACCGTCATCGGCGCCTTCGGCTTCACGCAGCTCGGGATCGACCAGTTCCCGAACGTCGACTTCCCCACCATTCTCGTCACGACGCGCCTGCCCGGCGCCGCGCCCGAGCAGGTCGAGAGCGAGGTCACCGACCAGATCGAGGAGGCGGTCAACACGATCAGCGGTATCGACACGCTCACCTCGACCTCGTCCGAGGGCGTCTCGCAGGTCGTCGTCTCGTTTCAGCTCGAGAAGAGCGCGGACGTCGCCACGCAGGAGGTCCGGGACCGCGTCAACCGAATCCTGCCGCTGCTGCCGAGGACGATTACGCAGCCCACGGTCGAGAAGCGAGACCCGGACGCGTTCCCCGTCTTGACCGTCGCGCTCACGGCCAACGCCCCGCTGCGCGACATCACCGAGTACGCCGACAAGGTGCTACGGCGCCAGCTCGAAAGCGCGGACGGCGTGGGGCAAGTGCTCGTGCTCGGCGGACGCCAGCGGCAGATCAATGTGTGGCTCGACGCGGGCCGCCTGCAGGCGCAGAACCTGACGGTCAACGATGTGGCGCGGGCGCTGCAGGCGCAGAACGCGGACGTGCCTGGCGGTCGAATCGACCAGGGAGCACGGTCGATCACCATGCGGACGCGCGGCCGCGTCGAGTCGCCCGCCCAGTTCGGCGACATCGTCGTCCGCGAGGTCGGCGGGCATGCGGTGCAGGTGCGCGACGTGGCGCGCGTCGAGGACGGGATGGCCGACGCCCAGACCCTGGCCAGCGTCAACGGGGTTCCCACGGTGCTCCTCCAGGTTCGCAAGCAGTCGGGGACCAACACCGTCGAGATCGTCAACGGCGTCAAGGCGCGTCTCGCGCAGGTCGACGCGACACTCCCGACGGGCTACCGCCTCCGCATCGTGCGCGATCAGGCCGAGTTTATCGAAGCGTCTATCGACAGCGTCGAGGAGCATCTCGTCGTCGGATCGCTGCTGGCCGCGCTGGTCGTGCTCCTCTTCCTCGGTAACTTCCGGTCCACGATCATCGCGGCTATCTCGATCCCGACGTCAATCGTGGCTACCTTCGGCCTCATCTGGTACATGGGCTTCACCCTCAACATGTTGACGATGCTGGCCCTCACACTGTCGGTCGGCATCGTCATCGACGATGCGATCGTCGTGCTCGAGAATATCTACCGCTTCATCGAAGAAAAAGGGATGCCGCCCATGCAGGCGGCCGTGGAAGCCACACGCGAAATCGGACTCGCCGTGCTGGCGACCACGCTGTCGCTCGTGGCGATCTTCGTGCCGGTCGGCTTCATGGGCGGGATGGTGGGCCGGTTCATGAAGAGCTTCGGGCTCACGATGGCATTCGCGATCATGGTGTCACTGGTCGTCAGCTTCACGCTGACGCCGATGATGTCGGCGCGCTGGCTGAAGGTAAGACGGCCAGGTGACGCGAGTGACCGAGACCGGCACGACTCGAAGCATTCGAAAGTGTTCGGGCCGCTCGATCGCGGGTATACGCGGCTGCTCGAATGGTCCATGGCGCATCGTGGGATCGTCGCGGTGCTGGCCGTGTGCGTCCTGCTGTCGAGCGTGCCGCTCTTCCGGTTCGTCAACATCAACTTCATCACACAAGACGATCAGTCGGGCTTCGACGTCAGCGTGCGCGCGCTCGAGGGGACGAGCCTTGAAGCGACAGAGGTGATGGCGAACCGAATCGGCACGGCCATCCGCCGGATTCCCGAGGTGGACTACACGCTCGCGACCGTGGCGGGCGACGGCGCCGGCACGCAGAATACCGCCTCGCTCTTCGTGAAGCTGAAGCCCATCGAGGCGCGCAATCGCGACCAGTTCGCCATCATGTCTGACGTGCGCGATCACGTCTTGGCGCCATTAGTCGGACAGGGGGTTCGGGCCAGCGTCGGCGCGGGCGGCGGACCGGGTGGCGGCGGGATCCAGTTCGTCTTTCAGGGTCCCCAGGTGGCCGAATTGCAGCGCTACAGCGAGCAGTTGCTCGCCAAGGTCAAGACGATCCCCGGCGTCGTCGACGCGGATACGTCGCTCAACGTGGGCAAGCCGGAGATGTCGATTCGCATGGACCGGCCAAAGGCGGCCGACCTCGGCGTGCCCCTCGCGGACGCGGCCGATGCGCTGCGACTGCTGGTCGGGGGCGACGCCGTCACGACGTACAACGAGGGTGGGGAGCAGTACGAGGTGCATGTGCGGGCGGAAACGGCCGACCGCGACACGGCTGCCGCGATTGGCCGGCTGCCGATTCCCTCGTCACGACTCGGGAGCGTGATGCTCGACAACGTCGCGAGCTTCGCCTCCGGCGAGGCGCCCTCGGACATCCGCCGACTGTCGCGGCAGCGACAGGTGACCGTGGTGGTCAACCTGCTGCCAGGCACGTCGCAGGCGGCCGTGCAGAATCAGATGCTGGAGATGTCGCGCGACCTCGGGATTGGTACCGACTACAAGGCCGGGTTCAGCGGTCAGTCGCGCGAGTTGAACCGCACCGCCACGGCGTTTCTGACGGCGTTCGCCCTGTCGCTCATCTTCATGTACCTGGTGCTTGCGGCACAGTTCGAATCGTGGCTGCACCCGGTCACGATCCTGCTGTCGCTCCCGCTCACGCTGCCGTTCGCGCTGCTATCGATCGTCCTGTTCCGCCAGTCGCTCAACGTCTTCTCGGCGCTCGGACTCCTCGTGCTGTTCGGCGTCGTGAAGAAGAACTCGATTCTCCAGATCGATCATGCGAACCAGTTGAAGGAGGCCGGCATGAACACGCACGACGCGATCGTGCAGGCCTGCCGCAATCGACTGCGTCCCATCCTGATGACGACGCTCGCGTTCGTGGCAGGTATGTTTCCGCTGGTTGCCACGAGCGGCGTCGGGTCTGCGACCAACCACTCGATCGGCTGGGTCGTCATCGGCGGCCAGAGTCTGGTGCTGCTGTTGACGTTGCTTGTCACGCCTGTGACCTACTCGCTCTTCGACGATCTGCGCGAGCGGCGCATTGTGGTGCGCGGCGTTCGTTGGTTCCGTGCCAAGCTGCCCGCCGCTGAGCCGGCGACGCCGCTCTAGTCTCCGTGACCGCGTAATGTCCCACTGTTGAACCGGGCCGTGGATGTGGCATCGGATCTGGTTAGGCGGCACGACGGTAGCTATTGAGTAGTCCGCCGAGCCGCTGGTGGCGGTGAATGCGGCCAACACTGACCACGGGTGCACGTTGGATTAACTCGTTCGCCAAGCCTTGGTGATTCCGCTCCCGATGGTAGTGCTCGACGAACTCCGCAATCGTGCGACGCAGATGACGATCGCCCAACGGAATCACTCGGTTGAGACACTCGGCCTTGATCGATCGCACGAACCGTTCCGCGTGGGCATTCGCATTCGGCGCCTGGAATGGCGTCTGCACCACGCGAATCCCCGCGCCGTCCAGGCCTGCGCGCACGGGCGCGCTCCACTTGGAATCGCGGTCACAGATCAACACGCGATGATTGAGCAGCAGGCCTTCGTCCGCAGCGGTCAGGGTTCGCGCGACTTGGCGCATGAACAGATCGTTGGGATGGCGCGTCGCGCCGACAATCTGCACGCGACGCGAGGCGAGATCAATCACGAACACCGTGTAGTACGTCACGAGGCCTCGCCAGCTCCAGACCTCCGTCGTGAAGAAATCCGCCCCGGCGATCTCGCCCCAATGGGCACGCAGAAACGTCTGCCACGACGTGGGCCGCTCCGGCACCGGCGGCACGCCCGCCGCCTTTAAAATCCGCGCGATACTCGACCGGCCCACACGATGCCCAAGCTTCTTAAGGGCACCTTGAATCCGTGTGTATCCCCACGTCGGATTCTCCTCGGCCATCTGGACGACCAGGCGACGGATCTCGGCGAACACGACGCGGCGGCTGGACTGACCGCAAGGGTAGGTCCACTTCCGCGTAATCAATTGGCGGTGCCAGCGCAGCAACGTGTCCGGGGTGACGATCGTGGCGATCTCGCGCAACCGCTGACGGCCTACGCGGTACGCCCGTATAGCAAGCCGGCGCCGGTCCTGATCGGTCAACTCCAGACGCCGCCCTGCAGCTGGCGTCGCAGGACACGATTTTCTTCAACGAGATAACGGAGGACCTCCCGCTCTCGGCGGTCCAGCCAGCCCGTCAGGACGGCGAGCACCAGTTGGAGGGCCAAGGCTTCGATCACGGCCGGAGTCTACATCACGTGCTAATCATTCCGCGCCGTTGTCCGTCGATCCAGACTTGGGACATTACGGGCGCGCGCGGGTCGATTCACCGAGAGCGATGACGTCAGCCGGTCACTCGCGCAGGATCGACGCACACGCGCGCGCATGAAGACGAAGAAAGGTCAGGGCGATCGCGGCGAACGCTACGTTTGATCCGAGTCAGTTATCTCTGAACACCAAGCGGCCCGCGATCATGTTGTAAGCCATTTCGATATTGCCGGGGATCCGGTTCTTCGTCATCCACTGGTCGTACTCGGGCATCTGCAGGTCTCTCTTGATCTCATCCAGCGATTTGCCTGCCTGAACCATCTTGCCGACGCGCTCGACCAGGAGGGCGTAGTAGCGCTCCATGTCCTCGAAGATCTTGACCGTCCCCGGCGTTCCATGGCCGGGAACGACGACCTCGGGCTTCAGCGCCTTCAGCATTGTTGTGGCGGCGAGGATATCGGGGATGGTAACCCAGGGACGAATCACGTTGAACTGGTTGTTGACGGCGACGGAGGCCGAGAACAACACGCGCTCTTTCGGCAGCCAGACGGCTGTATCGGCTTCGCTGTGCGCGTTCTTCATGTACAACAACTCGAACGTTCTCTCTCCAACGTTCATGGTCATCTTGTGCCGATACTCGATCTGCGGCAGGACGAAGTGATAGCCCTCGAGCGCCGCGCGCATCTCCGGAGAGCTGGCTCTCAGTCTCTCGACGCGCGCTGGATCTCCGGGCTCGCGATCCTTGAGCGTCGCCGTGCTGCCTTCATGCGCAATGCTGACACCGGGAGGAGAGAAGACGTAATCGCCGCCGTGATGATCGCCATGCGTCTCGGTGGCGATGACATACCGGACCGGCTGCGACGTGAGTTTCTTGATGGCCGCCTGCACCGCGCGGGCGTCGGTCGGGTTCTGGCCGGTATCGACCAGTACGACGCCTTCCTGCGTCAGGATGATGCCGACATTCGACTCTGGTCCGGCATCGTTCGGGCGGTCCTTGCCGACGTAGACGTAGATCCCGTCCTTCAGCTTATGAATGTTTGGCCCGAGACCCTCCTGTGCCGCGAGGCTGCCGGCCGTTAGCAGACTGACACTCACTGCGAGCGCCAATAACGTGTGTGACCTCATAGCTCCTCCTGCGAAATGCGATCGCGGCGAGTGTGCTCAGAACCTGAAGAGGACTCCGAACTTGCTCTGACGTGCGCCGAGGAATGCTGTCGGGTTTTGCCACAGCGACCCGAAGGTGTTGTTCTGCGCGAGCGTCGTATTCCGATTCAGCACGTTGTAGATGTCCACATAACCCTGGACGCTGACGCCCTCCTTCACCTTGAAGTCCTTCGCCACGCGCAGATCGACCTGGTTGAGTCGCGCGCCGTACATCGTCCCCGGTGGAACCAGCGGCACCGTTACCGATCTCACGTTGCCCGATGGCGCACGCCCGAGACCGGCCTGCACCACCGCCGCAGGTGCGGCCCACGCCGCGAGGATTTCCGGTCCCGGAATGCTCTGGAACGTCGCGCTCGTCTGCAGGTCCCACGGCAGACGATAGGTTCCCAGCAATTTGACGTCGGTCCGGAAGGGCGGGACGACGTGGCAGTACTTCGATGTGGCAGGGATGACCGCTCCCACCGCGTACGCATTGACGACCGGGAGCGCGACATTCGGAGACTTCGCAACCACGCCGCACAATTCATCGCGAATGCGCCCAGTGCTGGTGCCTCCCTGCAGCGTCAATCCGCTCCGCAGCCGCGCCATGACGTTGACGTCGATGCCGTCGAACGTCTCGCTCAGCCCGCCGACGTTCTTATCCAGCGTGATGACGTTGTCGTTGCGGCCAAACTGCGCCGGTGTGATGTTGAAGAGGCCGCACACCTGGTAACCACCGCCGTTCGGGAGCCGCGCATCCACCGGCGCCGTCACGCAGTACGGATCGAAGTCCGCCGGCGTCACGGCGACGTTCTGGGTCATCCGATAGTTGCCGCGGGTCCGTCGGAAGTAGCCCACATCCACCGAGAGGCCAGGTTTCAATTCGTGCTGCGCGCTGACCGAGTATTCCCAATTCCACGCGCGCTTTCCCCAGCCGGTCGTGAAACCATCCGCGTAGCGGACGCCGACGTTATCGGTGCCGAAATTGCGGTTCGAGCTCGGCCCCAGTTCGCTTTCCTGCGGGAAGAAATCGCTGTTGACGTCCTGCCACGCGCGTGTGGTGACGTTGCTCGAGGCGGCGCGCGTCGGGTTGACGCCGATAGATACAGCCGTGCCCAACGACTCGACAAACTTCCCCGCACCGACTTTCAGCGCTGTCTTGCCGGTGCCGAACACGTCGTAGATCGCTCCCAGTCGGGGCGACACGTCCTTCCAGATCGGGAGGCCCTGATACTCCGGATAATCGCGAGCGCCTACCAAGACCTGCGCCGGGACGTGCTGCTCGGGAATGAACCCGCTGTGGTAGTCAAACCGCAGACCTGCATTCAGCGTGAGGCGATTGATCGTCCACTGGTCCTGGCCGTAGATGCCCAGCGCCAGCTTCACTCTGTCGTGCGCAATCGCGTCTCTATACGCGGTCACTGAGGTGGGCACGCCGTTGACGAAGCTATACACGTATTGATTGCCGGTATCCGACCAGATCTTGTTGTTCTCGACGATGTTGGCCATCGAATTCCACTGCGTGCCGATCTTCAAATTGTGCGAGCCCGTCACATAAGACAGACTGGCTTTGCCCGGTTCGAGGAAACTCAGGTTCATCGTCGTCGGCCCAAGTGCCCGATACGTGATGCCCCTGCCGCTATCAACAACCGAAATCCCGTCGCGCGCGCCCGTCGCATCCGGAATGCGGCTCGTAAAGTGCGCATAGTTGTACTGATTCCACACGTCGCGCTTGAAGGCCTGCCCGACCTCGACGAGCAGATGGCTCGACGCTGTCCAACTCCACGTGGCATTGAAGAAGTTGTTGAGCGGCGTGTCGCGGCTATTGGCCGCCTCGGGCGCCACATTCGACGCCGCCGAGCGGATGCAGTTGCAGGTTTCCAGATTGTCTACGTAGAACGTGATCTTGCTGTTGGTCGAGGACTGCCACGTCAACCGCAGGTTGTGTGCCTTGACCCAGGTGGACTTGATGACCGGGCGGCTCAGATCGCGTTCGAACGCGAAATCGTACGGGTCCTTCTCGAAGTACGTCCCCGGCGCTCCATCGTCCGTACCCCAAGATCGATAGCTGTAGAAGAACCACAGCTTGTCCTGCCGCAGCGGCCCGCCGATGGCCGGATTCACATCCCAGATTCGTTTCACGACGTACGGAGACAACCCGACGGCCTCCTGCGCGGCGTCGAGGTTGTTCGCCTGCAATCGATCGTTCGTGTAGGCGCCGGCAAACGAGCCCGAAAAACGGTTGCCGCCCTGTTTCATGATGTAGTTCGCGCGCACGCCACTCTCGGCTGTCTCCGCCGAGAAGGCGGACGTGTCGATGATCACTTCCTGCACGATGCCGGCGTTGGCCGACCAGACGCTGTTGGCGCCCCCATTGTTCGCGCCGGCGTTGTTGGTTTTTACGCCGTCGACCATCTGCGGCATGTCGGTGCCGACGCTGCCGTGATACGCGAGCGTTGGATTCCGCTCCCCCATCGACCCGCCGACATCCTGCCGCGGGCCGCCGGTCACGCTCGCGACCGACACGCCGGGGATCAGCACCGCCAGCGACGAGAACATCTGCGTGGTCGGCAATTCGTCCATGCGCTCGCGCGTGAACGCGGTCTGCCGGGAGGTGGTACGCGTATCAACCAGCGGCGCCTGTCCCGACACCGTCAGCGTTTCCTCCACGCCGCCGAGCGTCAGCTCTCCGTTGACCGTCGCGGTGAATCCCACGGACAGCTCAATCCCGTCGCGTCGCAGCGTGCGAAATCCGGGCAGGGTGAAGATGACGGTGTACACGCCGGGACTGAGTCCGACGATGCGGTACTGTCCTTCGTCGTTCGTGATTCCTGTTCGGAATTTTTCAATCAGCGCCGGGCTGGAGGCTTCCACCGTGACGCCGGGCAAGAGTCCGCCGGTGGTGTCTTTCACCAGGCCGGCGATCGCCGCGCTCGTCTGACCTTGGGCTGAGGTCATCGCTGGCAGCAACGCTACCAACACCAAGGCTCCCGCACTCGCTCTGACGACGCGCATGCGCACGGTCATAAGCACCTCTCGGCGGTCGCGTGTTACCCGTGATTTGTCAGATTGTCCTAGGGTAGGAACGAGCAGACTGTAATGTCGACGCGGAGAGCGTGTCAAGCGTGTCTTGTGATGATCCGCTATTGGCTCGCGCCGACTTCGGCGAGACACGGCCCAGTCTTCCCACTTCAGACGCTTCACTCGCCCGAATTCGCTGGCGTTCGACGTCAAGACTGTCGCGCCGCGCGATGCACGCGCTCATGTCGAGGAGGTACGTCAGTCGTCGAAGATTAGTGCCGCGATGTTCAGCGTCGTTGATGCAGTGTTGCTTCGACCGCTTCCCTATCACAACCCGGATTTAGCTCGCGATCCTTGGACCGGCATTCCAGGCCAAACCAACCAGAGAGCGGCAGCTCAATCGTCGACGGCATCATCGTCGTCGACTTCGCCGGCGTCATCGTCACCAGCGTGCGCTTTGTCGGCGGGAGGCAGCGTCCACTTGAGGAAGCGTGCTATCGCATCCTCGCCTCCTGCCAGCGCGCGCGCTGTCTCAATGCGCGATTCGAGCTCGCAAGAATTCTTTGCGCACGGCCGCGCTTGAAGATCCGGTCGCGGCCCGCTAGCCTACGGATGAACGAACACGACGAAACAAGGAGGCTATCCTGCTGAAGAGCCCGTACTGTCCCATCACTCAGTCGACGTCGATTCGCTCGGAATAGACTCGGGCTGTGATCGACGTCTCGTCCCT
>Ga0137418_10003366_pt1 | contig 14711 bp, 16 predicted proteins | sample CZODoug3_1_2_16f_FD_122242 | JGI IMG/M metagenome (GOLD analysis project Ga0137418, IMG submission 122242) | Vadose zone soil fungal communities from Angelo Coast Range Reserve, California, USA - CZODoug3_1_2_16fungal (Hybrid Assembly) | ecosystem: Environmental > Terrestrial > Soil > Vadose... | reverse complement strand
GACTATCTCGCCTACCGGTTCCCCGGACTGAAAGGCGCCCCGCTGCTCGAGTCGCGCGTCTGCCAGTACGAACAGTCGCCCGACGAGCATTTCATCATCGATCGGCACCCGCAGGCGGCGAACGCGTGGATCGTGGGCGGGGGATCGGGGCATGGCTTCAAACACGGTCCCGCCGTGGGAGAGCTGGTCGCGCGACTGGTGCTGAGCGGCGCGGCGGGGGCGCCCGATGAGCAATTCCGGCTCTCTCGCTTCGCTCACTAGCGACTTCGAGCGGTTCAAGCGGGAGTTGCCGCGCGATTTTCCCGCGCATGTGCGCGACACCTACCGCATCAACCTCGCCGCGCGGTACCTCGGCCGGGCCCTGCCGCATCCCATCGGGAAGGGCTCCGGCCAGCTGTCGCTCAACAGGGGGCAGCTCGAGACCGATGCAGACGCAGGGCTCGGGTTCGCGGTGCTGAAGACGGTGATCGCGCAGGATGCGGCCGGCGCGCAGTCGATGGCCGCCTGGGCAATTCATGAGTCGAAAATGAAGGTCGAGCGACGCGGCGCGGGATGGACGATCACCTGGAAGGGGAGGGGATGGGATCGCTCGTTCGACGAGTATCTCGCGCTGGTGCGGACGGGCTGGGATCTCACCCGCGCCGGCCAGCTATTGACGGTGCCGTCCGTGAAGTACCATCTGCCGCGGTTGGATGAGCCGTTTCGCGACGCCGAATACGCCTTTACCACCGTTGCACTGGCCAAGGCCTGGGGCGAGTCTCCGTTGCTACTCGAGAAGGACTTTTCGCCCACCCTCGCCGGAGATCAGCTCTCGGATGAGAAGGCCCAGATCCTGCGCTGGCTGCGCGAGGTGCCGCAGCGCATTCGCGCGCACGGCGATGTGCGGCTGTCCATGAAACTGATGAACGCGCGGTTCGACGATGACTTTCAGGTCGAGATGATGGATGCCGCGAGCTCGGCCGATGCGCTCGTGGTCTTCAATCGGCTGTTTGATCCCGAACAAGGTGTGGCCTACGGTGGACCAGAATTGAGCGATCGAAATCTCCGCGTGTTGGCTTGCCTGACCCCGGGCGGAAGCCCGGCGATCCCGGAATTCTCGGGGACAGGAGACATTCACTCGGGCCGCATGATCGTTGAATACGCGCTGCGCGGGTGTTCGTCAGTCCAACTCCATACGTTCTTCCAACTCCCGCTCGAGGAATATCCCGCGACTGACGGCTCGCGTACGGAGCGTGCGCTCCACGCACTAGTCTTCGATCCGCGCGACGGGTTGATCGCCGTAATGCTCGAACGCGAAGCCGCGGGCACTCTCGCGCGCCGCGGTGGCGAGCTGCACTTCCTCGATCTCGTTCCGGGAGAGAACGGGTGAACGAACGTCGTCGTCTGGGAGGACTCGCGTTTCTCGCGCTCGCCGGAGTCTTGGCGTGGGGCGGCAGCGTCGATCAAACCAGGGCGTGGGCGCGTTGGCCCGCCGTGGGCGTGCTGGGATGCTTCGGGGTTGTCGTCCTCCTGTCCGAGCGGATCCGGTGGCTGCGTGAGCGTGACCGGATCGAGGGCGCATACCTCTTGATGATCATGCTCGGCCTCGCCATCGCCGCCGTGGCATGGTTGGTCCCCTCGAGTGGGAGCAAGGGACTCCTCGCCGTCGGCGGGCTGCTCGTGATGATTCCGCTTGGTCTCTGGATCCGGGCGCGGCGCCGCGTAGATGACGATGACCCGAATCGCCCGCGCTGAGCTGTTCGAGCTTGCGCTGCCACTCCTCGAGCCGTTCGTGATTTCGGGGGGCGCGATGATGGAGCGGCGCTCGCTCATCGTGGTGTTGCACGATGATGCCGGGCACGTGGGCTACGGCGAGTGCCCGCCGTTTGAGCTCCCGTTTTATTCGGAAGAGACGCTCGCCGGTGCGCGCGATCTCATCGCGCACGTGTTGCTGCCACGCGTCGTGGACCGCGAGTTCGACCGGCCCCCCCCGCTGCCCGAAGCCGTGGATGCCGTACTGCGCGACGGGGTGCGGGGAAATTGGTTCGCCCGTGCCGGCGTCGAGACGGCGGCGTGGGATCTCGAGGCGCATCAGCGGGGCACGGGTCTCGCCGCGCTGCTCGGCGAGCGGCTCGCCGTGACGCCGGCGGCCACTGTTCCCTGCGGCGTCGCGCTCGGCATTCCCCCTGACCGCGATCCCGCTGCGCTGACGCGCGCGACCTACGACGCGGTGCGGCACGGATACGCGCGCGTCAAGATCAAAGTGGCCCCCGGGTGGGACGCGGCCGCGGTCCGCGCGGCGCGGCAGGGGCTCGAGGGGAGCGATCTCCCGCTCACGGTGGACGCGAACGGCGCCTACGAGTGGCCGCGCGACGAGGCGGCGCTGCGTGCGCTCGACGATGCCGGCCTGCTGTACATCGAGCAGCCGCTTCACCCCGACGAGCTGGTCGGGCACGCCCGGCTCGCCGAAACACTGCGCACCCCGATCTGCCTCGACGAGACGCTGCGCGACGCCCGGGCGGCTCGCCAAATCATCGCGCTGAACGGCCCAAAAGTCTGGAACATCAAAGTCCACCGCGTCGGTGGGCTGAGCGAGGTCTGCCGGATTTACCGGCTCGCCGCCGAATACGGCGCCAAACTGTGGGCCGGCACCATGCCTGAGTCGGGCATCGGGTCCCAGGCCGCGCTCGCGGCGGCATCGCTGCCCCTGTTCGTCTATCCTTCTGATCTCGAACCGTCCGCCCGGTGGTTCGGCAGGAACGGCGACGTCATTAAGTTGACGATGGGCCGCGGCGGCCGTATGGCCGTGCCCGACCAGTCGTGTGGCCGGCTCCTCGATCCGGGACGGTTTCGCCACTTGACCACGCCTGTACCTTGGGGGCGTCAATGAACAAACCAACGACCGAGTACTGGGCTGCTCATCTGTACTTAAGCCCGCGCCAGCGGCCCAAGCCCGATCAGCCGGTGCGCGACCTCTCGGCCCGCGCCGCCCAGCGATTCAAGACCGCCCGCGAACAGCTGCGCGGCCTGCGGCATGTGACCGAGCAAGTCGTCTACCTCGGCACGACCTGGAAGTGGGTGTGGATGTACGAGGTAGGGGGCCGGAAGTTGGGCTACCTCCATCCCATGCAGTCCGGCGTCAGCGGCACGTTCGTGTTGTCGGGACTCGAGGAGCAGGAAATCAGCGCAACCAACGGATTGCCGCGCGTCATCAAGCAGGCGGTGCGTGACGGAACGATGTCCGACGGCGTGCGCCATTGCTGGATGGAATTCGAAGATCTCGACTCCGTCCACGCGTTCGTCGATGTCGTGCGATTGAAATACCAACTACTGGCGCGTCCGGAGTAGCCGTTGTTACATTCGTGAGCCTTCGGGCTCAACCACTGATCAGCCTTAGAGGGAATCTGCGTTCAGCTGCGGTCGTGGTGTTGATCCTCGCCCTCCCGCCTGCGGCCCTTAGCGGCCAGCAGGCACAATCGGCTTCTTCGCAGTCTCCCCGGTATCAGGCTCCTGTCATCAGCGACACCGGCGCGCTCAAGGGACCGCGCCAGCCGATCTTCTTTCGCCACGACATCCATGCCGGCCAGGACCAGATCCCGTGCATGTATTGCCACTACTCGGCCTCGGTTTCGAGCGAGCCGGGCATCCCGTCGCTGCAGACCTGCATCGGGTGTCATCAGCTGGTCGGTGGATCGACGGCACCACATCAGGCGGAGATCAAGAAGGTTCGCGACGCGTGGCGGGAGCGAAAGCCGCCCGAGTGGACGCGCATCCACGCGCTTCCCGGGTTCGTGCGCTTTCCCCATCAGCGCCATATCAAAGCGCTCGGCACCCAGGCGTGCGCGACCTGCCACGGTGATGTGAAGACCATGCCACAGGTTTATCAGGTCTCGACGCTGCGAATGGGTTGGTGCGTGAGCTGCCACGTGCAGAACAAGGTGAGCCGCGACTGTACCGTGTGCCACTACTAGGCGGAGCCGCATAGCGATGACCGACGGCCCGAACAGTATCGATCGGAGACGCTTCCTCAAGGTTCTCGGCGTGACGAGCGCCGGGGCTGCGGCGCTCTCGTCCTGCGGCATCGGCCCCGAACCGACCGAAAAACTGATCCCGTACCTGGTCCAGCCCGAGGATCAGATCCCGGGGACCGCCACGTACTACGCCTCGACCTGCCGGGAGTGCGCCGCCGGCTGCGGCATCCACGTGCGCGTGCGGGAGGGCCGGGCCGTCAAGATCGAAGGCAACCCGGAATCCCCCATCAACAAGGGCCGCCTCTGCGCCCGCGGTCAGGCGGCGCTGCAGGGGCTCTACAATCCCGACCGCGTCACCGGCCCGATGGTACGCAATGCCGCGGGCGGGTTCGACTCGATCACGTGGGACGACGCGATCAAGCGGGTCCAGGCGAAAGTCACCGCGGCGCGAGGTCATGGGATCGTGTTCCTCTCGGGGACCGACGCGTCCTCGTTCGGCGATCTCGCGGACGACTGGATGCGCCAGGTGGGCGGCCGCCGGGCGAGTTACGAGGCCTTTGGGTTCGAGGCGCTACGCGCCGGCAACCGGCTCGCCTTCGGGACGGCCGCGGTGCCCAGCTACGATTTCGCCAACGCGAAGTACGTCCTCTCGTTCGGCGCGGACTTCCTCGACACCTGGCTGTCGCCGGTCTCCTTCCAGAACGGTTTCGCGCGCGCGCACGGGTTCGACGGCGGGCGCGACGCCTCCATGGCCAAGTTTGTGTTCGTCGGCCCGCGCATGTCGCTGACCGGCATGAACGCGGATGAGTGGGTGGCCGCCCTTCCGGGCACCGAGGGGATGCTCGCGTTGGCCATGGCGCAGGTGATCGTGAGCCGTCGCCTCGCGGCGCTCCCCGCCGATGTCGGTCGTCTCGCCGGTCTGCTCGCGGGCCACACGCCCGCGACCGTCGCCCCGATCGCCGGTCTGGACGAACAACTGATCGTGCGCCTGGCGCGGGAGTTCGCCGCCTCCAAGGGCGGTCTCGCCGTCGCGGGAGGCATGGCGGCGCACTACGCTAACGGCGCCGAGATCGTCGCCGCGGTGAACATCCTGAACTACGTGGCCGGCGCGGTGGGGACGCTGGTGAAGTTCGGCGCCGACCTCGCGGTGGGCGACACCGGCACGTTCGGCGACCTGGCGCAGCTCAGCGCCGATATGACGGCCGGCAGCGTGGCGCTGCTCTTCGTGCATGGCGCGAACCCGGCCCATTCGCTGCCCGGTGCCTTCACGCAATCGCTCGGCAAGGTGGGCTACAAGGTCAGCTTTGCGTCGCATCTGGACGAGACGGCGGCGGCCGCCGACCTGATCCTCCCCGACCTGCATCCGCTCGAGCAGTGGAACGACAGCCGGCCACGCGCCGGCGTCTTCGCGCTACAGCAGCCGGCGATGCAGCCCGTCTTCCCCGAGACCCGCCACAGCGGCGATGTACTGCTCCGCGTCGCAGGTCGCCCCGGGACGTTCAAGGACTACCTCCAGGGCAAATGGCGCGAGCTGCACCGGCGCTTCGGGGCAGGGAAGAGTTTCGAGCAGTTCTGGATGGACGCGGTGCAGCACGGTGGCCTGTACGGCGACGCGCCGGCGCGGGCCGTGCGCCTCGCCCCGAGCGCCGCCGCGATCTCACCGGCGGCCGTGGCTCCGGAGGGAAGCGGCGACCAGACAGTTGTGGTCTTTCCGCATCCGGTGCTTCACGACGGCCGCGGCGCCAACAAGCCGTGGCTTCAGGAGCTGCCCGACCCCGTCTCGAAGATCGCCTGGCACAGCTGGGTGGAGGTGCACCCCGAAACCGCGGCCCGTTGGGGCGTCGCGACGGGTGACTTCCTGCTGCTCAAGTCGGCGTTCGGCGCTCAGAAGTTCCCGGCGTGGATCACGCCCTCGGTGCGACCCGATGTGCTGGCGGTGCCCACCGGGCAAGGGCACACCGCCTACGGTCGCTACGCCAAAGACCGGTCCGCAAATGCCTTCGAGCTGCTGGGCGCCCAGGCCAACGGCTACGGCGGTCGCAGCTTCGCCGTGCGCGCCACCGCGACCAAGACGGGCGAGCACCGCAAGATCGTCACGACCGAGGGGAGCCCGCGCGAGCGGGGCGAGGGCTCGGTCGAAATATTGACCCTGGCCCGCGCCAAGGCGCTCGGGGCCGGCGACCATCCCTTCCACTACGAAGAGACGCCCGAGTACGCCAAGGACGCCGTCGAGTGGTGGGGCGAGCGCCAGCACGAGCAAGCCGAGCTGGGCAATTACCGCGGCGAGCACCCCCGCTGGGGGCTCGCGGTGGACCTGTCGAAATGCACGGGGTGCTCGGCCTGCGTGACGGCGTGTTACGCCGAGAACAACCTCGCGACGGTGGGCGAAGAGCTGATGCAGCGCGGCCGCGAGATGGCGTGGCTGCGGCTCGAGCGTTACTGGCTGACCGATGCGGAGGGCAAGCCGCAGGGCGCCGTCAACTCGCCGATGATGTGCCAGCAGTGCGGCAGCGCCCCGTGCGAGCCGGTGTGCCCGGTGTACGCGGCCTACCACACCCCCGACGGACTGAACGGCCAGGTCTACAACCGCTGCGTGGGTACGCGCTATTGCTCCAACAACTGTCCGTACAAGGTCCGCTACTTCAACTGGTACAACTACGCGGAACCCGGGGGCGAGTGGGAGGCGTGGCCCGAGCCGCTCCACATGCTCTTGAACCCCGACGTGACGGTGCGCGAAAAGGGCGTGATGGAAAAGTGCACGTTCTGCGTCCAGCGCATCCGCGGGGCGCAGAACCAGGCGCGGCTCGAGGACCGCAACGTGCGCGACGGCGACATCGTGACCGCGTGCGCGCAGGCGTGCCCCTCGGAGGCGATCGTGTTCGGGGACCTGAACGACCGCAACTCGCAGGTCTTCAAGCTGGCCGGCAATCCGCGCGGCTACCACGTGCTCGCGGGGCTCAACACCAAGCCCGCCGTCACGTATCTCGCGCGGGTGGTGAGCAATGGCTGAGGCGACGCCGCGCGTCACCTACGACTACGTCACGCGCACCATCGCGCGCACGCTCGGCAATCCGGGGCGCGGGTACTTCCTGCTGCTCGGCGCCGCGGTCGCATTGCTGAGCGTCGGGATCGTCACGCTGCTCTTCTTGCTGCGCTACGGTCTCGGCCTCGCCGGGTATTCGCACCCCGTCTATTGGGCGGTCTTCATCACCTGCTTCGTGTTCTGGGTCGGTATCGCGCACTCGGGCACGCTGATCTCCGCGATCCTGTTCCTGTTCCGGTCGGCGTGGCGCACGGCGGTGTATCGCACCGCCGAAGCGATGACCGTGTTCGCGGTGATGACCGCGGGTCTCTTCCCGCTCATTCACATCGGCCGGCAGTGGTACTTCTACTGGCTGATCCCATACCCCAACGAGCGCGGCCTCTGGCCCAACTTCAAGTCGCCGCTCATTTGGGACGAGTTCGCCATCGGGACGTACTTCACGGTCTCGACGGTGTTCCTCATCATGGGGCTCATCCCGGACATCGCCGCCGTCCGCGACTTGGCGACGGGGTGGCGCAAGAAGCTCTACACCCTGTGCTCGGTGGGGTGGCGCGGCACCAACGAGGAATGGCGTCACTACACGCGCGGCTACCTCTATCTCGCCGCGCTCGCCACGCCGCTCGTCCTCTCGGTGCACAGCATCGTGTCCTGGGACTTCGCGATGGCGATCGTGCCTGGCTGGCACGCGACGATCTTCGCGCCGTACTTCGTGGCCGGCGCCATCTACTCCGGCTGCGCGATGGTGATCACGCTGCTGGTGCCGATTCGCAAGCTCTTCCAGCTGGAGGAGCTGATCACCATCAAGCACTTCGAGAACCTGTCGAAGCTGTGCTTGCTGACGGGCTCGATCGTCGGCTACGCGTACGTGTGCGAGTACTTCATCGCGTGGTTCAGCGGCAATCCGACGGAGCGGGCCGCCTTCTGGTATCGCGCCTTCGGGCCCTACTGGTGGGCCACGTGGACGATGCTGATCTGCAACGCGTTCCTGCCGCTGCTCCTCTGGGTGAAGAAGATCCGCACGAACCTGACGGCGCTATTCGTGATTTCGATCTTCGTGAACATCGGCATGTGGTTCGAGCGCTACGTGATCATCGTGGTGTCGCTCGCCGGCGAGCCGCACACGCCGTGGACCAACGCCGTCTATAACCCGACCTGGGCCGACTGGGGCATCATGGCCGGCAGCTTTGGCTGGTTCTTCATGTGGTTCCTGCTCTTCGTGAAGAACTTCCCGGCCGTGTCGATCGCCGAGGTGAAGGAAGTCCTGGCCCCGCCGAGGCGGGTGGCCGCGAAAGGGGGCGCGCACGCATGATCCCGCTCCCCAAGCCGCTCCACGACCTGTTCCGCCCGCCGCCGACTCCCGGCGTGCTCGGGGTCTTCGCACACCTCGATGCGACCGTCGACGCCATCAAGAAGCTGCGCGCCGGCGGTCACACGAACTTCACTGTCTACTCGCCGATCCCGCGGCATGAGATCGAAGACGCCCTGGATCAGCCCGTGAGCCCCGTCCGCATCTTCACGCTCATCGGCGGCATCGCCGGATGCGCCGTCGGCGCATGGCTGACGCTCTACATGTCGTACGACTGGCCGCTGGTGGTCGGCGGCAAGCCGATCGGAGCGATCCCGCCGTACGTCGTCATCATGTTCGAGATGACGATTCTGTTCGGCGCGCTGTCGACGATCCTCGGCATCGTCTTCAACGCCGTGTTCGCCGCGCGCCGGCTCGGCACCATTCAGTGGGACGGGCGCTTCACGAACGACAAGTTCGGCGTGTTCGTCCCCGCCGCACCCGACAAGGCCGCGGGCGCCGAATCGCTCCTCAAGGGCGCCGGGGCCGAGGAGGTGCGCCGTGGGTAAGCGCGCGCTAGTCATCGCCGGCCTGCTGCTGCTCGTCGCCTGTAACCCGGACGACGTGGTGCACAAGATCGGCTGGTTCCAGACGATGCGGCACCAGCGGAACATCAAGCCGTACGCGCATCCGATCGCGCCGGTGGATGGCACGGTGCCCGTGACCGTCGGCGAACTCCCGGTCACACAAGAGAACGCCAATCGCCTGGTGAATCCGCGCACCCGCACCGCCGAGTCGATGAATCGCGGCAAGTGGGTGTACGAGACCTACTGCCTCGTATGTCACGGGGAGAGTGGTCGCGGCGATGGCCCCGTGTCCGTCGCCGGGGGTGGGCCGTTCCCCGGCGTGCGCTCGCTCGTGACCGATACCCTCAGCCGGAAGAGCGACGGTTACATCTACGGGACCATCGTCGATGCCGTGCGGATGGGCCGCCTGATGCCGCACTACGGAGACAAGGTGCGCGGCACCGATCGCTGGGATCTCGTGAACTACGTGCGCAGCCTGCAGGTGCTGTCGCGGGGGCCCCGGTGAGCGCTGCCGTGATGAGCCGCGCCGACCTCGCGCAACGGGCGCGCCAGGCCCCCGCACGCCGCGTCGCGCTGATCGGCCTCGTGCTCTCGGTGATCGGGGGAGCGGTGGTCGCCTCAGGGCTCCTCGGCGGCTCTCCCGATCGCACCTGGTGGGCCTACCACGCGAACTTCCTCTTCTGGGCCGGCCTGGCGCAGGGCATGGTGGTGTTCGCCGCGACCCAGAAACTGGCCAAGGGCCATTGGTCGGGCGTACTGATCCGGCTCGCGGAGGCCGGTGCGGCCTTTACCGTCGTCGCGATCGTGTTGTTTGTCGGTCTCTTCTTCGGGCGCGACCACATCTTCTCGTGGCTGCACGAGCCCCGGCCCGAGATCGGCGGCTGGCTCACGACCAAGTGGTTCTTCGCGCGCAACGGCGTGATCCTGGTGGCAATGGCGTGGCTGTCGTGGCGCTTCGTGGGTCGGGATCTTGCCCCGGACGTCCGCGAGCTCAATAGCGGAACCCCTGTCGACCGGAAGGAAGACGCCGACGCGATCACGCGCGACGCCGCGATCCTCGTGCTGGCGTACGCGTTCGGTTACAGTCTTCTGGGGTATGACCTCGTCATGTCGCTCGCGCACAAATGGGTGAGCAACCTGTACGGGGCCTTCTACTTCATGGGGAGTTTCCTCGCGGGGCTCATGACCCTCGCGATCTTCGGCATCTGGCTGCGCCGCGCTATGGGCCTCGGGGATGCGTATTCCATCAAGCAGCAGCATGACCTCGGCAAACTCTGCTTTGGGTTCACGGTGTTTTGGGCCTACCTGATGTGGTCCCAGTTCCTCGTCATCTGGTACGGCAACCTGCCCGAGGAGACGTATTTCATCTTCTATCGCTTGTACGGGGCCTGGCGTCCCGTGGGCATCGCGGTCTTCCTGCTCGTGTTCTTGGTGCCGTTCATCGGGCTGCTCGGCGTGAAGCCGAAGAAGAATCCGGGCACGATGGTGGGATTCGCGCTGGTGAGCCTCGTGGGGATCTGGCTGGAGCGCTACCTCGAGGTGGTGCCTTCGATCAATCACGGGGCGGGCCCGGCGATCGGCGTTCCCGAGATTGGCACCAGCGTCTTCTTCCTCGGACTGTTCCTGCTCGCCTGGGCGTGGTTTGCATCGCGCTACCCGATGGTGTCGCCGCGTCTCGCGGCAGACGCGTTGGAGCGGGAGGCTCATTGAAGCTCACCTGGCTGTGCGCGTGCGCCGTCGCGGCGATTGGCGTCTTCAGTGCCTGCAACGAGCCCTCGGGGGGCAACACCTGCGCCAGCGTCCCCGGTGTGCCTGTCGATGCCAGGGACAATCAGACATTCGACCCGACGCCAGTTCAGGTCACACCCAGCCAACGGGTGTGTTGGCAGAATCTGGGGACCTTGACGCATAGCATCACCGCCGACGACCAGCTCGCCGATTCGATCGACATCACTTTGCCACCGAACTACACGTTCTCCACGTCGTGGGGGACTTCGGGGAAGGATTTCCATTACCACTGCCGCTTCCACGCCGGGATGACCGGCGTCGTGAACGTGCGCTGAGCGCCGAGCAGCTCTCGTTTGTTCCGACCAGGGCCGCGCCGATCCAGGCGCGGCCCTTTCGTCGTATCACGGGGTAGATACCGCGTTCCCTTTTTTCCAAACTCATGCGGGGAAGGCACGTATGCGCTTGAACCGCTTGGCGGTGTTCTTGGGCGCCGTCGTCATGGCGGCCTGCAGCAGCAGCGATCCATACGGGACGGGCGGGAGTGGCGGTGGCGGCGGTCACACCACGGCGCTCACCGTTTCAAACGACAGCTTCACGCCGACGCCGGACACCGTTTCGGCCGGGCAAGTGACGTTCACCTGGTCGAACGCGTCGCACGGACACACCGTGACGTGGGACTCAGGGCCCAGTGCTCAAACGAATACGGCGACGATGACGTCCGGGACCTATCAGCCGACGCTCATCTCGGGCACCTACAACTATCACTGCTCCGTTCATGGATCACCCGGCGCCGGGATGCACGGTACGATCGTCGTGCAGTAGTTAGTTTAGAGGGCATGACCGATACCCTCGAAGCCTTCCGGCATTTCCGCGAAAAGATGAACGCGGCGATCCTCGAGGCTGGCAACGTCAACATCAACCGCTTCTTCGCGCTCGACACCCGCACTTACGAAACGGGCGCCCTGCCGGTGAAGACCAAGGAGCTGCTCGGGCTCGTCGCCTCGATGGTGCTGCGCTGCGACGATTGCGTCACGTACCACGTGGTGCGGTGCCGCGAGGAGGGGGTGACCGACCCCGAATTCTTCGACGCGTTCGCCGTAGCCCTCGTGGTCGGCGGATCGATCGTGATCCCGCACCTGCGCCGCGCCGTCGCGCGGCTCGAGGAGCTCCCCACCAAATGAACGTGTGGCGCGCCGCCGCCGACCTGGCCCGGGCAGGCGCATCCGGCGCGATCGCCACGGTGGCGCGCGTCCGCGGCTCGACGCCTGTCCCGTCGGGCACCAAGATGCTCGTGGGCGAGGCGGGACGCCTGATCGGCTCCGTCGGTGGCGGCTGCGTCGAAGCCGACGTCATCGGCGCCGCCCTGGAGGCGCAGGCCCGCCGCCAGCCGTCCATGATGACGCATCATCTCAACGCCGACCTCGCGGGCGATCTCGGCCTGTCGTGCGGCGGCACCGTGGACATCTTCGTCGAGCCCGTCGTCTCGGACGATGACTATGTTCGCGTGCTGGAAGCCGCGGCCGGCGCCGAGTCGGGCGTCGTGCGCACCGCCGTGACGTGGAACGCCGCGGCGGGTCCCGTGAAGACGTTCGAAACGCTGGCGCCCGATGCTCCGCGGGGCGAGCCGGCGACACTGACTAAGGACGGACGCTTCGTGGTCGAGCGCATCGTCACCGCCCCGCGCGTGTTTGTCTTCGGGGCGGGGCACGTCGGGGCCGCGATCGCGCGGGTGGCAGCGGCGGCGGGGTTCCGCGTGGTCGTGATCGACGATCGCGCCGAGTACGCCGATCCGGCGCGCTTCGACGACGGGATTGGCGTCCTGGCGGGGGACGTCGACGCCGCCCTCGCTCGCTACGCGCTCAGCGCCGCGGATGCCGTGGTGATCGCGACCCGCGGCCATCGCAACGACGCGCTCATCCTCGAGCGCGTAGCGACGTCACCCGCCGGCTATGTGGGTCTGCTGGGGAGCCGCCGCAAGAAGCTGGTCGTCACCAAGGGACTCACCAAGGCGGGCGTGCCCGCACGGGCGTTGAAGCGCGTGCGGGTGCCCGTGGGTGTGGCGATCGGCGCGGTGACGCCCGAGGAAATCGCGGGCAGCGTAGTCGCCGAGCTTATCGCCTGGCGACGCCAATAGGTTCTGCAGTCTGCAGCAGATTCACGAGTTCCGCCGGTGTCATCGCGTCACCCCAAATGCGCATCGTGAGATCGTCGGTGTAGCGCGTAAACCAGCTCCGCGCGAGGCCCCACGGCAAGCCCATCGTGTTCGACGGGCGCACATACGGACCTGTCGGGCTTGGAGTAGAGGTGTACGCAACACGCTCGAGGTCGTAGCGCTCGAACGCCAGGAAATCGCGCAGTTGAGAGACGCGCACTTGTCCCCGCTCCTGTGACAGCGCGACAAGGACGCCCGGCTTGAGGCGTTGCTCGACCATGACGACCTTCCTGGTGCGGTCTGCGTGGATCGCCAGGATCTCGAGGTCAGGGAAGGCGTAGGGCGTGGTGCCCAGAATCTCACGGGCTTCGGCTACGGTGATGCCGGACCGGTGCCAGGCGGCCACCCGTTCGTCCTGCGCGTGCCGGATCATGCTGCACCCTCCGGTGAGGGCTAACAGAAGCATCGTGGCGGCGCGTCGCGTGACTGATAGCATAAGGTCTCCGGTGGGATGTCCGGCATGATACCGCTGCACGTCCCGTGATGTTTCGGAAGGCCCCTCGTTGCGTGTGCGCATCACCTACCACTTCCCGAAAAACGACGTGATGTCGAAGCACACGGAGATCGTGCGCCCGTCGGCCGCGTTGAAGACGAGGACGTCGAACGCGCGGCCCTTGGACATCGACAGCGTTTGGCTGTAGCGGGTGTGCCCCGGGAACTGTGTGTCGATCCAGTCGCGCTCGGCGGCGATCCCTTGGCTCTCTGTTCCTGCCTTCACCACGAGCGGCCGGTCGCAGTCGATGGTATCGGGTAGCGCGCCGCTCGGCGTCAGGACGCTGGCCTGCATGTCGATCGTGGCCCGGGCACAAGCGAGCGCGAGGGTCAGGCACGCAGCGGCAATCAGAGAGCGCATCGATCCTCCTTGAGCTACGGCCCGATGGGTTTCACCTGCTCGAGGAGGCGATTGAGCGAATCAGCGGACAATGGCCCCGAGATTTCCACGCGTACTCCTCCGATGAATCGAGCCAGCCGCTCCGTTCCAGCCGTCCCGCCCCGCACCTGGACGCCGCCTGCCTGCTGGCGGGGCCGCGCCGAGTCGGACCAGGAGTATGTGCGCGACGCGTATTGATCGTTCTCGGCTCGCTCCTGGAACAGCTGAATCACGGTCACCGAATCAATCGCCTGCTCGACCAACACGACCTCACCGGTGGGACTGCGGCGGATGTTGCGGACCGCCAACCCAGGTACGCCCATCGGCTCGGCGCCGAGGATCTGACGCGCCGGGCCGCGCCGAATGATTGGCCATTGGGTGGCCACGAGCGCACGACGAGCGTCCTGGCGCTGGACGATGGCGTTGCTTGTCCTCACGTCGGCTTCCTCGAGCCCCCTCTCGGGTAGCGCTCGGGCAGTCGGGGGGGCCGGGGCTGGGGCGGGGGCGGCGGCGGGGGCGGGGGCGGAGGCTACGTTCGCGGCGCCCGTGTCCCGACTCCGGATCGCCACAACGCCGTTGGCAGCGCCGGCGCCGACGGACACGGTGTCCAGCCGCGACGCGAGAGGCGCTCCATCCACAACCATCACCGGCTCCCGCTGAGTCTCCTTCCGCTCGGCCGCAGCGAGCGGCCGCGTCTGAGCCGGCGCCTGGGCCCGAGGGGGGATGGCGGTCAGGCGCGGCGTTGGCGTGGTGATGTAGCCCAGTCGATCGACCGGCCGTGCTGCGCGCGCCGCGCTCGAATCCGCGGCGTACCTGGCCACCGGTTCCGGCGCCGCACTCATGGACGTCCGGTCTCCGGCGTAGTAACCGAGCCCCAGCGCCAGCACGACCGTCGCCGCCCAGGCGACCGGGACGCGCAGGCGCCACGCGACGGAGGGCCGTCGGAGCTCATGGAGGGGAGGGGCCGCGCGCTCGGGTGGCTGTGCCAGGCCGAGCAGGCCGCTGGCCCGTGTGATCAACGCGCGCTCTTCCTCG
>Ga0137418_10003365_pt1 | contig 14712 bp, 10 predicted proteins | sample CZODoug3_1_2_16f_FD_122242 | JGI IMG/M metagenome (GOLD analysis project Ga0137418, IMG submission 122242) | Vadose zone soil fungal communities from Angelo Coast Range Reserve, California, USA - CZODoug3_1_2_16fungal (Hybrid Assembly) | ecosystem: Environmental > Terrestrial > Soil > Vadose... | reverse complement strand
CGACGCGGGGTGGAGCAGTCTGGTAGCTCGCCGGGCTCATAACCCGGAGGTCGTGGGTTCAAATCCCACCCCCGCTATTAAGTAAGAAAGACGCCGAGATTTGGGACGCCGAGGGGATGTGAGGGGCGAGGCCCTGCCACCTCAACGTCCACTCGGCGTCTCGGCATCTCGGCGTCTTTGTTACCTGAGCGGGCGGTTAGCTCAGTTGGTTAGAGCGCCACGTTGACATCGTGGAGGTCACAAGTTCGAGTCTTGTACCGCCCATCCCGCGCCCATAGCTCAACTGGATAGAGCGCTTGACTACGGATCAAGAGGTTGGGGGTTCAAGTCCTCCTGGGCGCATGCAATAATTGAAAGACGGGGCGTAGCGCAGTCCGGTTAGCGCGCCTGGTTCGGGACCAGGAGGTCGGAGGTTCAAATCCTCTCGCCCCGACTAAAGAATGATCAATGATCAATGATCAATGATCAATGATCATTGGACATTGATCATTGGCCATTCTTTAGCACGCGCCAGTAGCTCAGTTGGATAGAGCGTCGGCCTCCGGAGCCGAAGGTCCCGCGTTCGAATCGCGGCTGGCGCACTTCAGAAGACGAGAGCGAACCCGATCCGTCCCAAGGACTGTTGGATCGGCGCCGGGAAGTCCCCACTTCCATCGTTGGTCTTCCGCGAGAAGCGCTGGAATCCGTAGTCCCCCGTCACCCGCACGCGGCCGCGCAACGCATCCACCGTGAGCCCAAGGCCGAGCTGCAGCGCGCCGAGTGCCGACGTCGATCCCCCACCCGAGTATTTCGAGCCGAACAGCAGCCCGCCGCTCAACGCCATGCGGACGCCAGGCCCCAGCAGATACGCCATCTGCGCGCCGGCCGTCACCGCCCCGACCGATTGCGCTTCGAATTCCGGATCCGCTTTGCGGTTCATGAAGCCGAGCTCGGCGCTCACCGGACCGGTGATGTAATACCGCAGCCGCACGTCCACTTGCGACGCGTCGAACTCCTTCGTGGCGGTGCCGTCATTGCTGGGCTTGTACTTCAGCTTCGAGAGCACGACGTCTGCCGAGAACTGCTTCCATTGTAACGTGGCGCTGCCGGCGATGCCTGAGCCGCGATAATGCAGGTCGGAGGACACCTCGCGATAATCCCCGAACGCGATCTGCGGGCCGACGGAGAAATGCTGAGCGGAAAGTTGGAATGATGGAATGATGGAAAGTAGAACGATACTCGTCGCCATCAATCGTTCCATCATTCCAACATTCCAACGTTCCACTCTCATCGCCCGCCTCCCTGCCGCGCCACCGGTACCACACTCAGCGCCACCTGCTGGCGGCGGCGCGTGTTCTCCTGGGCAATCTCCGTGTTGCGCCGCGAGATCTGCTCGCGCAGCAGCTGGTTATACAGAATGTTGCCGCGCGCGGGCTGCGGCGCGGGCTTGCGCAGCGTCATGACGAACCCCGCGAGGATGACGCCGCCACCGATCAGGCTCCCTTCGCGCAACGACGTCTTCCCCAGATCGCCGCTGGAAAAGGCAGAGGTTCCGGCCAGTGCAATCCCGGTATACACGAGCGCCAGTCCCATTGGCTTCCAGCTCTTGGGCGGGACTTCGGTTTCCGGCAGATACGTGTAGCCCGGTAGACTGGTGAGGTGCGGCAGTGTATCGACCGCGCCATGCGTAACGCGGATCGGCTGCGACGTCGAGAAGTTGTTCTGCCCCACCGTCGCTTCCACGACGATGTTGTAGTCGCCGGCCGGTACGGGATCGCCACTCGCCAACCGGGCGGGCCAGCGAATGTTCACCTGGCCGCTCGCCACGGTCGAATCGATCCGGAGCGAGGTTTGCGGGCCCCCGCCAAGGACCCGCGTGACGACACGCGCGGGCTGCGTCACGGTGTAGCGCACCGCCACCACGCCCTGCCCACCCACGAACGTGACGCTGTCGACGTGCAGCTGCCGGATCACGAGCACCTGCGTAAGGGCGACCTGGAACGCGCTCAGCGCCTTTGGCGATGTGCGGGTCGGATCGAAGTCGCGCTCGGGCTCGAGCAGAATCACCTGCTTGAACGCGTCGACCGCACGCAGAATCGAATCCATGCCGCTGTAGGTGAAGCCGAGCAGCTCGTAGGCCCGGGCGCGCTCGAATCCGGTGAGCCGCTCGCGCAACGCCGCCTGCGCCCCGCTCAACGCCGGGCGAAACTCGAGATTGTCAAACGCCTGTTGCGCCTTACGCAGCGTGGCGTTCTGCACCGTCTGCGCCGCGCACAACGCCGGCGCCAAGCCCAAGGCAAGGACGAGCAGCAGACGCACGCGCATCAGGTCATCCCTCCGGATCGAGCACCCAGTTTTTGCGGACGGGCCCGTTGGGCGGGACATCCACGGTCTCGCTGCGTGTCTTGTAACCGGGGCGCTCCACACGAATCGTGTGACGCCCGGGGCTCACCGAAAACTCGACGACCGGCGTCGGCCCAACATCTCGGCCGTCGATGAACACCTCACCCGGCGGAATCGAGTTCACCGTGATAAACCCCTGCTCGGCGGCTGCGGCAGGCGGCGGCGCCGGCGCAGGACGCCTCGCCGGAGGTGGTGGCGGCGGCGGCGCTACTACGCGTTGCGTTTCAACTGGGACCACAGCGGCCGGGGGCGGAGGCGGCGGCGGAGGAGCCGCGCTCTTCCTGCCAAACGTCAGATAGCCACCCACCCCGGCCGCGACGACCACGATCGCGCCCACGAGAGTGCCGACGCCCGAGCGCTTCTTCTTGCCCGCGGGAATCTTCATGCTCGCACGCGGGATCGGCGTCGTCGGTGCCGTCGTCACCTCGGTCGGCGCATCGGCCGACGCGGTGCGCTGCCGCGGCGGGGGCCGCCGCTGGCTCTTGCTCGCCCCGGGCTTCGGCGCTGCCACCGGCTGTTCGGGCCACACCGCGGTGGCGAATTCTTCCATCGTGTCGAAGCGCTGGGCCGACTCCTTGGACAGCGCACGGGAGATGGCGCGAGTCAGGAACTCGGGCGCATCGGCGCGCTTGGCGCGCGCGCTCGGAATTTCCTCGAAGATGTGCTTATAGAGGATGGTGTGGACCGAATCGCCGGTATACGGCAGCTCACCGGTGATCATGCGATACGCGACGACGCCGAGCGAGTACTGGTCGGCGCGGCCGTCAACGGTCGCGCCCTTGGCCTGCTCGGGGGCCATGTAGTGCGGCGTCCCGATGATCATCCCCGTGCCGGTGAAGCCGCTCGCCGCCTGCAGCGCCTTGGAGATGCCGAAGTCGGTCAGCATCACGCGGCCGTCGTGGTCGAACATGATGTTGGCGGGCTTCACGTCGCGGTGCACGACGCCGCGTTGATGGGCATGGCCGAGGGCGCACGCCGCTTCCCACAACACGCGCTGGATGTAATCGATACTCAGCGGTTGCTTCTGATCGAGCACGTCCTCGAGCGACGTGCCCGCGATGTACTTCATCACGAAATAGTTGAGCCCGCCCTCGCTCTCGACGCGATAAATCGGGATGATGTTGGTGTGGTCGAGCTTCGCTGATGTCTTCGCTTCCTGCTGAAAGCGTTTGACGATGTGCTCGTCCATCGAGATGTCAGGCGGCAGGACCTTGATCGCGACTTCGCGCTCGAGCGTCAGGTCATGCGCCAGAAAAACGGCACCCATGCCGCCTTTGCCGAGCATGCGCTCGACTTTGTACTTCCCTTCGACCAGGCGCTGCAGCCGTAGCATCAGTGCTTCGGTGCTGCTTGTGCCCGCGCCCAGCGTGCCGCCCCCCGTCACATCCGCGCCGCAGGCGTAGCAGAACTTGCTGCCGTCCGGCAGCGGCGTGTGGCACTTGAGGCATTCCATCATGGACCCTGCGGCTCCGGTCATGGACGCACGGCCGGCCGGAACAGGGGCGGACGCCGGGCCCCGGCGACCGCGCGAATCGACCCCAGGACTTTCTTGACCGGGTTGGGCCGCGCCGCCGGGAAGGGCAGACAGCTCGAGGTGTCGATGCACAGATCATAGGCAAGCGGCGCGCCCAGGTAGTCCACCGCGACGAAGTAGTAGTCGCCGGGCGAGAGCAAGCTCGTCATCGATTCCACCGAGCCCGTATCGGTGGAGCTGGCAAGCAGGTCGAGGGTGCTGCTGGCGCCACCGCCCGGCACGGTCAGCAGATAGATGTCCACGTCGGTCGGGTCGCTGGTGACGGATGTAAGGGGAGCGATCTTCAGCGTCACGGTCGACAGGCTGCTCACCCGGAAGCGGATCCAGTCGATATCGTGCGCATTGTCGATCGTCAGCGTATCGCGCAACGAACCCGCCGGCAAAATGACGGCAATTCCCCTGGCATCGGCGGCGTCGCAGAAGTCGTCTTCTTCGTGCGCATCGCGACCGACCCGCGGGTCGGCGGCGTAGCCCTCGAACACCGCGAGGCCGTAGCGTCCCGGCTGGGAGTAGATGGAGAGCGCATGCAGCCGTCCAGCCGGCATCCCATGTAATGCGACGACCGTCGACTCCGGTTGTGCCTCGGCGGGCGAGAACGGTTGGCCCTTGCAGGCGTGTGAGCCGGGGCCAAGCGTCCAGGCACTATCGCCAATGAAGTACTGTCCCGGTGTGGTGCCGCTTCCCGGCACGAACAGCAGCGAGTCCGAAAGGAACGTTGAGAAGGTGCCGCGCACGTCCGGCGCCGTGAGAATGATCGTCAGATCCCGCGGCGTGGTTTGCGAAAAACGATACCAGTCGACGCCCTGCTCGTCGCGTTTCAGCGGCTCGAACGCGAGCGCGGGATTGAAGAACTTGAGGGCCGGAATCGAGGCGATGAGCGGCGCCGCTTCGAGATTGATCGCCCGCGGCGCAATGTCATTGGGCTCGAGCACGTCGAACGGCAGGATGTACGTCGTATCGGGTGCATCACCGAACACTCCCGGGCCAAAAAACGACAACCGCGTGGAGTGGGCCTCCGGGGTGACCCAGAACTTGGCTGTGGAGAAGCCGGTCGAGTCACGCGTGCGCGTCACGATCTTCCCGGGGAAGGGAAAATCGAACTGCGTCGTCGTGCCGAGAAACGCGATGAAAATCGAATCGACGCCGACACCATAGACCGTAATCGTGTCGCCAAAACGCACCAGGCTGGGCCGGACACTGTCGATTTCCAGCGGCCGCGAGACCCGCAGCGGCACATAGTCGGTTCGCGACTTCTCGAATGCCACGGCTCGCGCGCTGAGCGAGACATTCCCCGACGCGATTCCGGTCACTTCGGCGCCGCCGTATCCCTGATCCTTGACGATCGCGAGCGAATCGTTGTCCGTCGCCCATTGGAACACGACATTCTTGATCTCGGCAGAATCCGTCCCGGCGTGCTGCCAGAGCGTGGCATGCGCGAGGAGTTTCTGGCCGGCGAGCACGACCTTCCTGCCGGAGTCCGTTTGGATGGACACGGAGACATCGTTGCTTTTGTCGGTGGGAAACGCGCAGGTAACGGCGGCGAGCGCCGCGGCGAGCGTGACGACAGGTATGGCTCGGTCTAACCTGCGCATCCGGTCCAATCCGTGACTTGAGGGACGAACATACTATACGAGGGATGGCCGGGCCAGACAGTGACTCAGAGCGTGCCCCGCCGCTTCAGGTCGAGATATTTCGCGACCACCGCCTGCGCCGCGCGCTCCGGTGTGACGTCGATCACCAGCACCCCCGCGCGCCGCATGTGTCCCAGCGCTTCCTCGCGCGCATGCAGCAGCTCCTCGGCGGCGGCCTTGCGAAAGGCATCGCGCGGTGTGGTAGGACGCTGCGTCGCGGCAGCGTCGAGCTCGGGATTGCGCAGCGTCACCGCGAGCGGCAGGTGGCGCGGGCGCAACGTCGCGACGTTCGCCACGAGCGCATCGGATGCAAAGCGATCGATCACGTCGGTGAACAGCACGGTCAGCGCGCGCTTGCGATTGCGCGCGGCGAGATAGCGGAACGCGCCCGGGTAATCGGGCTCGACGAGCTTCGGTTGGACCTCCGCCAACACATCGAGCACCCGGCGCACGCCGGTGCGTCCCCGCTCCGGCGCGACAAAGTGCTGGACGCCGTCGGCGAACGTCATGATGCCGACGTTGTCGTCATGCTGCGCGGCGGCGTAGGCGAGCTCCAGTGCCGCCTGGACCGCGAAATCGAGCCGCGCTACCCCGGCCGCGACGTCGGCGGTCATGAGCCGTCCCGTATCGAGCACCAGCAACACCTGTTGGCGCCGCTCGGCTTCGTACTGCCGCGTGATCACCTTGGCGCGGCGTGCCGTCGCCTTCCAGTCGATGTGGCGCAGGTCGTCGCCCGGCACCCATTCGCGCAACGACTCGAACAGCCGGCCCTCCCCCAGCTGACGAATCGGCTTCGAGCCGGCGTCGCGGCGCCGCAGCGCTTCCGCTACCGACGCGCGCAGCCGCACCGATACGAGCGGCGGATAGACGACGACGTCCCAGGGCAGCGGCAGGCGAAAGCGATGCCGCCCCAGCCCCAGAGGACCGAGACTATCGAGCACGAAACCTCCCGTCCCGGCGGACTCGCGGCCGCGCCGCAACGGAACGACCGGCACCACCTCGCGCGTCGCCGCTCGGGGAGGAATGCTCACGGGCCTGGGCGGCTGCGATCCGCCGAGGATGTCGGGACGCACTTCACGCACGCGCAGCCGCGCCCGGCGGCGCGAGGGATTGGTCCAGCGATAGGTGACCTCGCCGGTGTGCCCGACCGCCAACGCGGGGAGCGGCTCGCGCGCCACCACGACCGTCTGCGCGAGCGTGGCATCGAGCCAAATCAGGACAAGCAGCGCGATGTCGGCGACGAGCATGACGTCGAGGCCCCACGATGTCCAGAAGCCGAGCACGCCGAACAGCGACAGCAATCCCGCGACCAGCAGGGCTCGTGGCGTCCACAGGATGCCGGCAACGGCGCCGAGCACGAACCACAACGCGAGGAACGCGGCGATGACGGCGCCGATCGCCAGAACCGGCAGCAGGTTCACGCGGTGGGCGCCTCGATCCGGTCGAGAATCGCCTTGAGCGCCTGATCGGCGGTGACACCTTCGAGCTCGAGCTCCGGCGCGACGTTGACGCGGTGTCGCAGCACCGCGGGAGCGAGCAGCTTGACGTCGTCCGGAATGACGTAGTCCCGGCCGTCGAGCAGCGCCGCGGCGCGCGCGGCCTTGAACAGCGACACGCCGGCGCGCGGGCTCGCGCCCAGCGTGAGCGACGCCGCCTCGCGCGTCGCGCGCACGATGGCCGTGATGTAGCCGGTGATGCGGGTCTCGACGCGCACCGCGTCCACCGCCTGGCGCAGCTGCTCCAGGCCTTCGGCATTCACCACGGGCGTCACGCCATACGTGCCGGTGCGGTCGGCCTCGAAGCCTTCGACGTAGCGCGTGAGGATGCCCTGCTCCACGGCGGCGGACGGATAGCCGATCTGAATCTTGGCCATGAAGCGGTCCAGCTCCGCTTCGGGCAGCGGGTAGGTGCCCTCGAACTCGATCGGATTCTGCGTCGCGAAGACGGTGAACGTGGGGGACAGGGGATGACTCGTGCCATCGACTGTGACGGTGCGCTCCTGCATCGCCTCGAGCAACGCCGCCTGTGTCTTGGCGGGCGCGCGATTGATCTCGTCGGCAAGCACGAGGTCGGCAAAGACGGGACCCGGCCGGAACGTGAACTGCTGCATCCCGGTGAGGAGCGTGATGCCGGTGATGTCGGCCGGCATCAGGTCGGGCGTGAACTGGATGCGCACGAAACGCACGTCGAGCGCGAGGGCGAGGGTGCGAACGAGCAGCGTCTTCGCGGTCCCCGGCACCCCCTCGAGCAGGATGTGGCCGCGCGCGAGCAGGCACACGAGCACGTCGCGGGTGGCGGCGTCCTGTCCCAACACTACCCGGCGCAGGGCGTCTACGATGCGCTGCGCGTCGTGCGCGGGCGTAGTTCCTCCCACACGTCCTCCACGGCTTGAGCAACATGAAGCACGCGCTCAGATCCATCACGATCGCGTACGGTGAGCAGCTGATGTAAGCGACGAACCGCGGCGCGGCCCTGGGGACCGCGCATCGCCAGCTCGAGTCCTTCGACCCACGGCACGACGTTGCTGTCGGCCAGATATCCGGCGCGGCTCAGGCGGCGCCGCAGCCCCAGCGCCAGCCGCCGCACGGCGGTATCCGCATCGGCGGCGCTCTCGAGTCCCGCCCCCAACGCCTCCAGGTGCTCGAGCGGCGAGCGGCGCCGTCGCTCGATCACGGAACGCGCCGGTCCGAAGCGCACGGCGGTCATTGCCAGCCACACGAGCGCGACGGCAATCAACTGGAGGATCGCCCACCCGGCGGGTGAGCTGCGCAGCCAGCTCCAGGTGCGATCCGCAAACGAGGTCTGTTCCCCGAAGCCGAACCCCTGGTGGTATTCATCCCACGCCACCCGTCCGGGGCGCTCGCGCCGCGGCGTGAGCAGCGGCAGCGCGACGATGGGAACGTCGGTGTCGCGCCAGATTCTGTTCGTGAACCAGCCGGGATCGGCGACGAGCGTAACCGTTCCCCCGCCGCGGTAGCGCAAGCGCAGAATCGCCGGACGATTGTTCAGCGCGATGACGACGGTATCGACCGCGAACGGCGACAGCGTGTTGCAGATCCCCAGCCGCCAGTCTTGGTCGGCGCCCTTGCGGAGTGATTCGAGCCTGCCTGTTCCGCTCGTCTGGGGTTTGACCGCGGTCAGCACGCGCTCGGTCTGTGGCAGGTGCAGGCCGGGCGCGGGAGAGCGCACAGCGATGCTGTCAGTGGATATCCCGGCCGACCGGGTCCGCCATCCCGTGCACAACGTCACTCCGCCGCCGTTACCGGTGGCGACGACCGCGCCGCCGCCCCGCACGTAGCGCACGACTTCCTCGAGCTCGGCGTCCTGCAGCGAGATGACCGGATTCAGCAGGACGAGAATCGCGGGGCGATGCGCGCGCGCGCTCGCCAGGGTGAGCAGAGACGTCCGCCGTCGTTCCGCGGGCCGGCCCAGCCGCGAGAGGACCTCGTTCAGCCCCTTGCTGCCGCTCGGACCGCTGAGATACGTCGACGTCCGCAGGTCGAAATCCGATTCTCGGGTCGGCCGGCGGTTGGCGGCCCAGAGCGCGATGCCGATCCCCAGCGCGAGCAGCAGCGCGAGCCCGATCTCAAGCCGGTAGGACATTGCGTCCTCGCGCCAATTCCTGAGCCGCGGCGCCGAATGTCTCGTACTCCCCCGCGTCGCACGGTACCGCCCCGAAGAGATGGCGATACAGCCGGGCGACGAGGCCGGCGAGGGATGCGCGCCCGGCAGCGGTGAGACGCGCCTCGCCGACGTATTCGGCCGGCGTCTTCGACGCGTGGAAACGCACGGCCTTCATCCGGTCGAGCTCGAGCACAACGGCAAGGAAGCGATGACCGAGCGCCTCCGCGTACCGGCCCGCCCGCGCGAGTGCGTCGGCGCGGGCGAGATGCGCCGCCGCATCCATGATGATTCCGGCGCCGGCCGCCGTCTTGCCCGTCCCGGTCCGCGCGGCGGGCCGCACGATGCGCCACATCACGTATGCGACGTGTACCAGTAGCACGATCAGCAGCACGACGACGATGGCGAGGCCGACGTTGAAGCCGACGGGATAGCGATCGGCGAGATGGTTGATCCATTCAACCAGGTTATGCCACTGTCGCGCGAGCCAGGACACGAGCCGGCGGCGCTCCAGCCACTGGAATTCCGGGCGGCTGAATACCTGGCCGACCACGCGCCGCAGCGAGTCGGGTGCGACAGCCGGTAGAGGGGGAGCGCTCGACGCTTGCAGCAGGGCGAGCCAGGTGCCGATCAGCGGGTCCCCATTTGGTCGCTGAGGATCTGCAGATCAAACGCTTCGCGCCGCACACGCAAATCGTAGTAGAGCAACGTGATCGCGCAGGGCAGAATCGGCGCCAGGACGATCCCCATCAACGACGCCACCACGACAAACAGCGGCTGCAACGAGACGTTCCCCGCGGCGCCCAGCGCCCCGCTGATCCCCCCCACCACCATTTGCGGGAGGAACTGAGAGATCAGCCACGCGACCACCGCGGTTCCGAAGACCTTTCGCCGCGCGTCGCGCGTCAGCTCCCAGGAACGGCCGAACGCATCGAACGAGCTCGGCAGGTCTTCGAGAACGACGATGGGTGTGGTCGTGCCGTAGCCGCAGGCAACCCACACGACGAACCAGCCCAACCCGACGAAGCCGAGAAATCCGATGAGTCCGCCGACGCCCACCACCTTGCCGACCATGACCAACAGGAAGACGACGAGCGCGCCGACGCCGGGCAGCAGGATCAACAACAGGTTCTTGCTGAGCGTTACGAGCAGGAGCGGCAGGATCTTGGAAACACCGAATCGCAGCGCGCTGCCGAGCTGGGGCTCCTGGCCGAGATAGGAGTCCGAGATGATCCGAATCGTCCCGGCCTTCAGCAGCAGGCCCGCCGTCGTCCAGACGACGATCAACACCAGGCCGAGCAACACGCTGGTGCCGGTGTGCTGCTCGAGGATGTTGAGGATCTCGAAGGGACTGTTACTGAACCGGACCTGCATGTAGATGCCGGCGGCCGTCGGGAGCCACACCAGCGCGATACTCAGCCGCATGAAGAGGCCGAAGTGGCGCCGGTAGATGTTGAAGCTGCCGTCGAGGATTTCGCCCAGCTGCATGGGCCTGAGGTTCGAGCTAATGGGTCGCTCCGCGCGGGGACACGCGGTAAAATGAGGACATGGCGGCTTCCGCGCGAGACCTCGATCTACGCCAACACCACGGCGTCGAGACGCCTGAGCACGTCGACGTCCGCTTCGAGCTGGCCGGTGTCGGTTCCCGCATGGCGGCCGGGCTGCTGGACCTGCTGCTCCTGTTCCTCGGCCTGATGGTCGTCTGGATCGGCGGCGGCGTGATCGTCGGCGGTGTGTTTTCGAGGCAGGGGATGCTGCAGGGATGGTTCGCCGCCGTGATGGTGCTGATCATGTTTTCCGGGGTCTGGGGCTACTTCACGCTGTTCGAGGCGTTGAACGGCGGCCGCACGCCGGGGAAGCAGCTGCTGGGGATCCGCGTCGTCATGGACACGGGACGGTCGATCACGCCCGCCGCGGCGCTGATTCGCAATCTGGTCCGCATACTGGACTGCTACTTCCCCATCCCGTTTGCCCCCGCGCTGGTCACGATGTTTCTGCACCCGAGCAACAAGCGCCCGGGGGACCTGGCAGCCGGCACGATCGTGGTGCGTGACCGCCCCACCGACTGGGTGCTTGGCGCCGCGACGGAGAGCGAATCAGCAGCCGACCCGATTGAGACCGGCCCACCTGAGCTGTCCGAAGACGAGTTCCGGCTGCTGGATCGCTTTCTCGCGCGGCTGAGCGAGCTCAATCCGGACGTCCAGGTCCGCCTCACGGCCGACCTGGTGCGCCGTTTCGAGACACGCATTCCGCGCCGCAACGCCGATCCGCAGGGGTATCTCGTCACCGTGTTCGCCGAAGAGCAGCGCAAGCGCCGCAGCCGCTTCGCGCCGCGCGCGCAGGCGGGCGCGGCCGGCCGTATCACCGTGCCGGCCGAGCGATTCGTGCAGAAGAAGCGGCAGGGGTGGGAATCGTTCCGCACCACTGCGGTGCGCATGGAGCGGTCCGGGGTTGGCGCACTGGAGCCAGGGGAGATTCCGGCGTTTGCCGCCCAGTACCGCGAGGTCGCCGCCGATCTCGCCCGTGCCCGCACGTATCAAGTCGATCCGCGGGTGATCACCTACCTGGAGCGGGTCGTCACCGCAGGCCACAACGCGCTGTACCGGGCCCGTGGCAAAGGGCGCACGCCCCTGCCCCACTATATCCTGCGCGATTTCCCGGCTGCGGTCGTGGAGTCATGGCAGTACGTGCTGCTCGCTTTCCTATTATTTGCCATTCCCGCGGCGGTCGGCTACCGCATGATCCGCGACCGGCCGGCGCTGGCGGAGGAGATCGTGTCGCCCGTCATGGTCGCGCGCGCCGAGGAGGCGGCCGAGAATCAGGTGGAAGGACGAGGATATGCGCAGGCCAGCAAGGAGGATCGCCCCGTCGCGGCCGCGTTGATCATGTCGAACAATATCAACGTCTCGTTCGGCACGTTCGTCGGTGGGCTGACGGGTGGCTTGCTCACCGCCTGGCTGCTGTTCGTAAACGGGATGATGCTCGGCCTGGTGATCGGGCTGTTTCAGAACTACCACGCGCTCAACTATCTCATGACGTTCGTGGCGGGGCACGGCGTGCTCGAGCTGACGGCGATCTTCATTTCGGCGGGGGCGGGGTTTCGACTGGCCAAGGCGCTGATCGCCCCGGGCGACCGCACTCGCCGGGATGCCCTGGTCCTGGAAGGACGCATCGCGGCGCGCATGATCGGCGCCGTCGTCACCCTGCTCGTGATTGCGGGGACAATCGAAGGCTTGTTGTCCGCCTCCGACGCCCCCGCGATCTGGAAATACGGCGTGAGTGCCGCGACCGCCGTACTGTTGATCTTCTATTTGATGAACGGACGCAAATACCGCACGTCAGTTGTTGTTCGCTCCCTGTAGAATCCAGTTGCGAATGGTGTTGATCGTCGCATTGGGCAGGCAGGACCCCCCGCTACAGCCCAGCGGCATGCGCGCGCCCGAGCCGCCCACCGTGCCTTGAGTCCCCTGAATCTTGTGCACCAGATAGGAAGAATCGGGGAGGTAGGGGCGAACGCGTTTTAACGCCGCGACTTCGCCCGCCGCCACGTTGACGATCGCCCCATACGCCACGCCGTTGGCGAGACTCATCCCTTCCGGCGCGCCCGCTCCCGAGTGGCAACCGATGCAATTCGCAGAGAAGACCGTTTGCACGTTGTTCGCGAAGCTGACGCCGGTCGCCGCCACCGCCACGATCCGCTCGGCGAACAGGGCACCGATGGTCGCGCGCACCGTCTCGGAGCCGGTGGTGGCATTCGTCGTCACCGTCACCGTCGTCGACGCGCTCGCGGACAGGGTCGCATGCGTGCCGGGCATGGTGGACCACGTAACATCGCTGCGGGTCCGTGGATCGACGTGGTTCGTCGAGTCGCGCACCACGGCGATGAAGGGCGCACTCTGGCTGATCGTCATCTGTACGTCGGGCGTGCCGAAGTTGACCGGCAGGAGCGATACCGACGCGGCGACCTGATCGACGGTGACCGAGTTGACGCCGACGACGCTCGTCGCCGCCGTGGCGTTGATCGCGGTACTGCCGTTTCCCGCCGCGGTGATCGTGGTCGTTTTTGCCGTCGTTGGACTGAAGGTCACGACATTCGCTGTCAGTGCACTCCAGTTGCAGGGATGGTTTGGAATGGTGTCGCTCGCCGAATCGCGGACGACGCACGAGGCCTGCGCGCTGCGGCCAATCGCCGTCAACGTCCCGAACGAGTTGGGACTCAAGTCGGCAAACCGCGGGACCTGCCGGACCACGATCGACTTGGACGAGTCGGTCAATCCGCCGGTGGCGGCACGCACTTTCACCGTCACGCCGGTCGCACTGGAGCGCGCGATCGCGGTTGCCAGCCCGGCTGCATCGATGCCGAGGATCGCGTTATTGGTCGACCAGACGATCGTTTGACCCGGGATCACCGCGCCGCCCGAATCCCGCGGCTCGGCGGCGAAGCTTTGCGTATCACCGACGAAGTTCAACGGCGCGGGGGTCGCGGGCGTCACGGCGATCGTCGCCAGCACCTGCCGCACGACGAGCGGAACCGTGTCGGGGATGCCGCGGGCAACCACCATGATCGTGTCGGTGCCCGTATTGCTGTTGCCGGTTACCAGGCCGGTCGTGGAGCCAATCGTCGCAATAGCGCCTGGGTTCTTCAGCGACCAGGCGAAATTCTGTGGATTCGGCACGATGGTGTTGCCGATATCACGCACGATAAGTCCGAGCTGCAGCGAGCCGTTGAGCCGGGAAATGCGGGCCGTATCGAGTGGCGTGGGCAGCCCACCGGTCGTGGCGATTTGTACGGACGAGTAGATCAGATTCACGGTTACATCCACCGAATCTCCGAGCGTAGCCGTTGTGGCCACGACTCGTGTTTGTCCGTCATTGACGGAGCGGATGACGCGCTTGTTGTTGATTCCCGTCGTATTGACGGTCGCGACGCCGGTGTTGCGCGACGCCCAGGTGATGAGGGAGTCATCCAGTGGGTTGCTGTTTGCATCGAGGGCAACCACGCTGATCGAATCACCCCGATTGATGCGATCAAAGTTGAACGCGATCGGGGTGAGGCCCAGCGAAGTCGCTTGCTGATGCACCGTGGCGGTGATGGAGTCCGACACGCCGTCGCCCGTGAACACGATGCGCGCGATCCCGTTGGCGGTCGCCAGCAGATTTGCCAGATGACTACTGTCCGGATGAGCCGTGACCGATACAACCGATGGCGCCCGGGAGATCCATGTGAACGCCACGCCCGGGATCGTCACGCTCTGCGCATCGCGTGCCTGAGCCCTCATCAGCGCCCCAGCGCCGAAGGCGTTGATAGTCAGATCGCCCGGGGTGATGAAGATCGAGCCAATGCGCGTGCGGATCGCATGCGCAGCGCTCGAGGCTGACGTCGGCGTGCCGTTGAGCACGGCCAGCGCGGTAACGCCGGCGCTGCCGAGCCGCACGCCGCTGACCAGGCCGGATGCTGAAACGGTTGCGCGAGTTGTATCGGAGGAGGACCACTGGAAGGTGACACCGGTCGAGACCGGGGTGCTGCCCGAAAACGCCGCGGCG
>Ga0137418_10003364_pt1 | contig 14712 bp, 13 predicted proteins | sample CZODoug3_1_2_16f_FD_122242 | JGI IMG/M metagenome (GOLD analysis project Ga0137418, IMG submission 122242) | Vadose zone soil fungal communities from Angelo Coast Range Reserve, California, USA - CZODoug3_1_2_16fungal (Hybrid Assembly) | ecosystem: Environmental > Terrestrial > Soil > Vadose... | reverse complement strand
CACGGATCACAACGTGGAACAGACGCTCGACATCGTGGATCGCGCCTACATCATGTTCGAGGGCAAGGTGCAGGTCTCGGGGACCGTCCGCGAGCTGGTGTTCAACGACCGCGTGGCCGACCTCTATCTCGGGCCCACGCTCACGGCGCGGCTCCGTGCCCGCCTGTCCGAGGCCGCATGAAGGGCGGCATGCAGCAGCACCAGTCGATGCGCCAGGAGCTGCGGATCAATCCGCGGCTCTATCAGGCGATGGACCTCCTCTATATGCCGCTGCTCGACCTGCAGCAGCATCTGAAGCAGGAGCTCTTGTCCAATCCGTTCCTCGAGTTGATCGAGCCCGAAGACGAAGAGGATACGCCCACCGCCGCGGACAAGCAGGCGGAGCAGGAGAAGGCGGACCAGGACGAGCCCGATTGGGAAAACATCCTCCTGGACGACGGCGCCGAGAAGCTCGCCGGCAGCCCCGACCTGAGCGCCGTGGCCGATTACGTCGAGCCCACGCCCGTCGAGACTAAGGACCTGATCGACCACCTGCGCGAACAGATCCAGATGCTCGTCCTAACGCCGCGCCAGCAGCTGCTCGCCGAAGAATTCCTCGGCAACATCAAGGAAGACGGCTACCTCACGGCGTCCCTCGATCAGATCGTCGCCGGCGCCAACCAGCTCATCGCCGAGCACGCCGACGAGATCGGCAAAGACGGCGACGTGCCGTGGTTCACGCTGCCGGAAGTCGAGGAGATGCTGCACATCGTGCAGAAGCTCGACCCGCCGGGCGTGGGCGCGCGCGATTTGCGCGAGTGCCTGGTGTTGCAGCTCGAGGACCAGAAACAGCAGGACACGCTCGCCTACCGCCTCGTGAAGGAGGCGTTCGACGACCTCATCGCCCATCGCTGGAGCGACCTCGGGAAGCGGTTCGGCATCGAGCCGGCGGAGGTGCAACGCGTGGCCGACGAGCTGGCCCGCCTCGATCCCAAGCCGGGCCTGCAGTACGCGCGCTCCGACGACGCCTACATCATCCCCGACTTGGTGGTGGAGAAGGTCGACGGCCGCTACCACGTCTTCTTGAACGACGGCGGGCTGCCGCGGTTGCGCATCGCGCGCGCGAGGCTGAAGCCCCGCGGCATCGGCTCGGCGCGCGACTCGCGATACCGGTCGTAGGTCTCGCCGAACGCCTGGCTGAGAAACGCTTCTTCCGTGCGAATCGCCGCGGTGAGCGTCGCGGTCATGTAGATCGCCGCGAGCGCCGCTGCGACGCTGCTCCGCGACGCGATCGCGATCCCGAGCGCCATGATCGACGAGCCGACGTAGAGCGGATGGCGCGTCCACCGGTACGGCCCCGAGCGCGTCACCTCGCGGCTCTTTTCCAGGTGCCCGGCCGCCCACACGCGGATGACTTCACCGACCGCGGCGATCGCCAACCCGATTCGCCATGTCGCCCACGTCGGTTGCGCCAGGACAATCGTCGCCACCACGACCATCCAGCCGAGCGCGACTCGCCTGCGGGCCAGGAGTCCCACGAGACTCACGGGTCGGCCTCTACGCCCATCACCATCATTGCCTGCGCACTGCCGACTGCCCACTGCCCACTGCCTGTCACCCACGCGCGGCCATACGCCGGTGCACGGCGCTCACCACCTCGGCGACGTCGATGTCGTCGATACACCGCTCCGTCTTTCTGCACGTCCGCTCGTATAGGCACGCGCACCGCTGCACGCGCGAGATCGCGATGTCGTTGAGCCCCCACGGGCCGTTGCGCTCGGGCTGCGTCGGGCCGTACAGCGCCACGATGGGCGTGCCGACCGCCGCAGCGATGTGCAGCGGGCCGGTGTCGCCCGAGATCATCAGGCGCGCGCCTCGCGCGACGCCGACGATATCGGCGATCGTCGTCGGCGGCGACGGCTCCGCCGCGCCGCCCGAGGCCGCCACGACGCGGTGCGCGATCTCCTGCTCGCCCGGTCCCCACAGGACCAGCGACCGCCACCCGAAGTCGCGCACGATCGCCGACGCGACCTCGCCGAACCGCTCCGGCGGCCACCGCTTGTTGGGCCACGCCGCGCCCGGGTTGATCAGCACGTAGCCATCCGGCTCGAATCGATCGGCGACCTGCAGGACCGTGGACGAGCGCGGAACCTCCAGCGGAAACCGCACGCGGCGATCCTCGACCTTCAGCGGCGCGAGCAGCGCCAGGTTCTTGTAGATGACGTGCGTGGCATCCCCCGGATCGGGCGCGACGGTGTAAAAGAGCCGCGCGAACGGCTCGCGCAGGTGCCGGCGGGGAAACCCGATCGTCTTCCGGGCGCGCACGCTGCGCGCGAGCATCGCCGACTTGAGCAGCCCCTGGAGATCGATGACGGCGTCGTAGTCCGCCCGTCGCAGCTCGCGCAGCATCTCGCGGAACCTGCGGCGTCCTTCCCGATGCCTGATGGCGCGCGGGTCCACCGCGATCCGCCGATCGATCCCCTGCACCAGGTCGAGCAGCTCGACGTAGCGCGGATCGACCATCCAGTCGATGCGCGCCGACGGAAACTCCTGCCGCAGCGCCGCGGCGACGGGAATGCCGTGGATCACGTCGCCGAGCGAGCCGAGGCGAACGATCAGGAAGCTGTTCACTGCCGCCCGCGCGCGATGCGCGAGAGCAGCTCGCGCGTCGAATGGTCCTTCGGGTCGCCGACGATTGCCGTGCGGCCGCCGTAGGCGAGCACGATCTCGCGCTCGGGAACCGAATCGACGGTGTAGTCCGTCCCCTTGCAGTGCACATCGGGCCGCAGCGACGTCAACAACGGACCAACGGTCGGTTCCGGAAAGATGACGACGTAGTCCACGCACCGAAGCGCGGCCACCAGTTCCGCGCGATCGGCCGCCGGCAGAATCGGCCGTCCCTCCCCCTTCAACCGCCTCACCGACTCGTCCTCGTTGACCGCCACGACGAGGATGTCGGCTTCGCGCGAGGCCGATTCGAGATAGCGGACGTGGCCGACATGAAGCAGGTCGAAGCAGCCGTTGGCGAAGGCAATGGTCCGGCCCGCGGCGCGCTCGTCAGCCAGCCGCTGCGCGAGCTCCTCGCGCGCGACGACCTTACCAGGCGCCACGGTTCCCCGGCAGCTCACGCGTCACGGTTCACCGCGTCGCGCAGTTCGGCGGCGCTCACGGTCGCCGTGCCGCGCTTCATGACGACGAGGCCTCCGGCGTAGTTCGCCAGGCGCGCCGCCAGCTCGAAGGTCGCGCCCGCCGCGAGCGCCAGCGTCACCGTCGCCACGACGGTGTCTCCGGCACCGGTGACGTCGGCGATCTCGTCGGAGCCGAAGATTGGAATGTGGACGGTCGGCGCGTCGGATACGAACAGCGCCATGCCGCGGCTGCCGCGCGTGATGAGCACCGCCTGCATCTTCGTCCGCTCGAGCACCTCCCGCCCGGCGCGCTCGAGCACCCGCGCATCGTCGTTGATCCGGATGCCGAGCGCCTGCTCCACCTCGGATTCGTTCGGCGTGCACGCGGTCAGACCCGTGTAGTTCAGAAGCCGGTAGCGGGAGTCCACGAGGATTGGGATGGGATGTTCCGCGCGCTTCAGCTCCGCGCGAATCCTCGACACGACCGCGGGCGAGACGAGCCCGCCACCGTAATCCGAGACGAGCACCGCATCGGAACGCAGGGCGGCCGACACCGCGCCCCGAAAGAACGCGTCGCGGCTCGTCTTGTCCACCGACCCGCTGCCGAGACGATCGATGCGAACGACCTGCTGCTTGGCCGAATGAATGCCGCCGGCGAGAATCCGCGTCTTGATAGTCGTGCCGCGCCGCGCGCTGCGGATGACGGTGCGCGGGTTCACGCGCTTGTGGAGCGCCTTCAGCATGCGGCGGCCGGCTTCGTCGCGGCCGATCACGGCAGCCAGCAGCGCGGAGCCGCCCATCGCGGCGACGTTGTTGGCGGCGTTCCCCGCGCCGCCCGGCACGACCTCGGTGGAGTCGTACTCGAGAATCAGCACGGGCGCCTCGCGCGAGACGCGCGCGACGCGGCCGTAGACGAACTCGTCGGCAATCGCGTCGCCGACGACCGCCACGCGGCGGCCGGGCAGGGCATCGATCAGCGCGAGGACGTCCGCAGGATCCACCCAACCGCCTCCATCAAATTGTTGAGGATAGCATCGGGACGCGCGGCGCCCGGCGGCATCGACTCCTCGTGCGCGCCGTGACCGGTCCGCACGAGCACCGTACGCGTCCCCGCGCCGGTACCGGCGACGACGTCGAGCCGGCGATCGCCGATGGTGACGGACCGCTTCGGGTCGAGGGAGAGCTCGCGGCACGCCTGCTCGATCATCCCCGGCCTCGGCTTGCGGCAGGCACACTTGACGCGCAGCTCGGGAACGACGGCATCGGGGTGATGAGGGCAGAAATAGTAGCGCTCGATCTTCGCGCGGCCCGCCGCCAGGCGCGCGTCAATCGTCTCGTGCACGTGCCGGAGAAACGCCTCGTCGATGATGCCGCGGCCGATGCCGCCCTGGTTGGTGACGACCACGGTCGCGTAGCCCGCGCGGTTCAGCAGGCGAATCGCATCGGCGGTGAAGGAGTAGAGCTCGAGCAGATCGAGCCGATCGAGGTAGCCGCGCTCTTCGATGATCGTGCCGTCGCGATCGAGAAAGACCGCGGGACGCATCACGCGGGCACCCGCGAGACGCGATCGACGGCGAGGAGCACGCGTGCCGGATCAAGGCCCGTCATGCAGCGGTGATCGATCGGACATTCACGAAGCATACAGGGACGACACCAGACCGGGTTCAGGACGACCTCCGAGGCCACGCCGGCTCGCGCCAGGGGCGACGTGGCCTTCTCGTTCGTCGGGCCGAAGATGCCGACGACGGGAACGCCGGTCGCGGCCGCGAGGTGCATCGCCCCGGAATCGTTGGACACGCACACACCGGCACGGCTCATGACCGCGGCCAGCACCGGCAGCGTTGTCGCTCCGGCAAGGTCGAGGACGCGCCCGCGACACTCCGGCGGCGCAGCGTCCCGGATGGCGCGCGTCGTCGCCGCGTCGCCACGGCCGCCGACGAGCGCGCACGTCGCGCCGCGCTCGCGCACGAGCGCCGTGACCAGCCCGACGACATGCGCGGGAACCCACTGCTTCGCCTTGCCGTAGGCGGCGCCCGGCGCCAGCACGACGAGCGGGCTCTTCTCGTCCCACCCGTGCTGTGTCAGCAGACGCCGCGCGTCGGCGGCGGCGTTCGACGGCACGGTCAAGACCGGCTCCAGCGGTCCCGTCGCGATATCGAGCCCGCGAACGAGGTGCTGGTAGTACTCGCCCTGGTGCATCGGCTGCTTCGGCCGGCGAACGGCTCGCGTCAGCAGCACGCTGCGCATGTCGGTCGCGTAGCCCCAGCGCTCGGGCACGCCCGCACGTCTCGCGAGCCACGCGCTCGCGAATGAATTCGGAAACAGCACGGCGACGGCAGGACGTGCCTCGGCAATCGCGGCCGCGTCGGATTTCACGATGGCGGTGACGCCGGCCACCATGCCGAAGAGGCTGCTGACGGCCGGCCGCGCGGCGATTGTCAACGGATGTCCGGAGAAATGACGCCCGAGATCCGCGATCGCCGGCAGCGCCATCACGGCGTCGCCGAGCCAGTTGGGAGCGACGACGAGCAGCGGACGGCGCTCAGGCATCGCGCCACCGGCGGTGCATCCAGAGCCAGAGCTCCGGGTGCCGCCGCACGTACATCTCGAGCACGTCGGTGCAGCGCTGCGTGAACTCGCGCACGGCATCCGGCGTGTCGGCCTGCGGCGGATCGACGGGATGTTCGTAGACGAGGCGATATCGTCCACCGGGCAGCGGCAGCGCGAACACGGGCACCACCGGCGCGCCCGTCCGCAGCGCGAGCGCGGCGAGCGCGGACGTGGTCGCGGCGGGCCGTCCGAAGAAGTCCACGTAGACGGCGTCCGGCGTGTGGATATGCTGATCGATGAGCAGCGCGACGCCGTGGTTGGCTGCCAGCTCGCGCAGCACCTTGCGCACGGCGCCCTCGCGGTAGAAGACGGCGTTGCCCGTTCGCGTGCGGATCCGCTCGAGCATCTCGTTCAGCCGCGCGTTGTCGAGCGGACGCGCGAGCACCGAGATCGGATGGCCGTGCAGCGGCTCCACGATGGCCTGGATCTCCCAGTAGCCGAAATGGCCCGTGAAGAACAGGACGCCCCGCTGCCGGTCGTACGCCTGCCGCGCGCGTTCGGCGCCTTCGACGTCGATGGCGGCACGCATCTGCTCGGGCGAATAAGTGCCGAACTTGAGGAGCTCGAGCAGCAGGCTGCCGAAGTGCGCGAACATCATGCGCGCCAGCACGCGCAACTCCGCCTCCGACCGCGACGGAAACGCCGCAGCCAGGTTCTCGAGCGCGATGCGCCTGTGCCGGCGATCGACGGCAGAGACAAACCGGCCGAGCGCCGCGCCACAGCGGCGAACGACGCGCATCGGCAGCAACGAGACGACGGCCGAGACGAGGCGCACCGCCGCGAACTCGAGCGCGCGAATCATCCGCCCTCGCGCCCCTGCTGCGCCGCGCCGGCCGCCAGGCGCCCGATCAGCCACGATTCAAACGCGGCGGCCGGTTCAATCGACACGGTCATCGGCAGCACCGCGACATCGAAGTCGCACCGAACGGCGTCCTTCGCCGTCGTCACGACGAGTGCGGCGTCGGCCTCGCGAGCCGCGGATTGAATCACCTCACGGTCGCGGGCGGTGTACCAGTGGTGGTCGCGGAAAGCCAGTTCGCGCGCGACGTCGTAGCCGAGCGATCGCAGCGCGCCGAAGAACCGCTCGGGCCGGGCGACCCCCGCGAAAGCCACGACCCGGCCAGGCGGGTCCGAAAGGACCCGCCCTACGTTGTCCGTGTAGGCCGGGTCCTTTTGGACCCGGCAAAGGTGTCCGTACTGCGGCACGACACGAAACGCATTGTGGTGCTCGAGCGCGGCCGCGACCTGCGCAACCTCGTCCTCCGTCCCCGGCACGAGCACGGCATCCGCGAAATGCGCCGCGCTCAGCGGCTCGCGCAGCCGGCCGGACGGCAGCACGCGATCGTTCAGATCGTCCGGTGGCACGACCAGCAGATCGACGTCTCGCTCGAGCTGCACGTGCTGAAACCCGTCGTCGAGGATGCTCACCGTGACGCCAAAATGCCGCTCGGCAAAGAGGCCCGCGATGTATCGATCGGCGCACACGAGGACGGGAACACCTGGCAGCGTGCGCGCGAGCAGCTGCGGCTCGTCGCCGGACCGCGCGACCGGCTCGAGCACGCGCTGGCCGTCGCTGACGACGAGCACACCCTCGGTGGCCTCACGCCGTCCGTAGCCGCGCGTGAGGATAGCGGGCCGTTCGCCGCGCTGCAGCAGCAGGCTGGCGAGTGCGGCGACGACGGGCGTCTTGCCGCTGCCACCCACCGAGAGATTGCCGACGCTGATCACGCGATGATGCAGGCGCCGCCGGCGGCCCGCGCGCGCGTACCACGCGCGCCGCATCAGGGCCACGCGGCCGTAGGCGCCGTCGAGCAGGCCCGCACGCGACACGCGGCCACGATCGCTGTTCCGAGGCGGAGCCTCGCTGGTCAATGGATTACGCGGAAGGGACGGACCACGCTGTCACGGTCCGACGGCATCAGGTCGCGGATGACGGCCAGCGTCCGGTCGCGCGCGCCGCGATTGGATTCGACCAGCGCCTTGGCCGCCGCGCCGAGACGCGCGCGGCGAACCGGATCGCCGATCAGGCTCACCATCGCGCTCTCCAGCTCGGTGGCCGAGCGGACCTGGATGGCGGCGCCGTTGGAGAGAAACGCCTCGGCAATCTCGCCGAAGTTCTGCATGTAAGGGCCGAAGACGATCGGCTTGCCATAGAGCGCGGGCTCGAGGATGTTGTGGCCGCCGGCGGGCACGAGGCTGCCGCCGACGAAGACGACGGTCGCCACCTGGTACAGCTGCGCGAGCTCGCCGATCGTGTCGAGCACGACGGCGTCGGCGCGCGGCTCGCGGTCGATCGGCAGCTCTCTGCGCATGACCGTCGAGAGGCCTTCGTGCCGGCAGAGCCGTTCAACCTCCTCGAAGCGCTCCGGGTGACGCGCGGCGATGATGAGCAGCGCGTTGTTGCCGGCCGTCCGCACGCGGTTGAACGCGCGAATCACCGGCTCCTCTTCGCCCTTCAGCGTGCTGCCCGCGATGATCACCGGGCGGTTCGGCGGGATGCGGAAGAAGCGCAGCACGCGCTCGCGCCCGCGGCCCGGCGTCGGCGACGATTCGAGCGAGTCGAACTTCAGGCTGCCGGTGATGGTGATGCGCCCCGGGTCGGCGCCGAGCTCGACGAGCCGCCGCGACGTCTCTTCTCCCTGGACGCAGAACCTGTCCACGTCGCCGAGCACACGCCTGATGAACGGCCGGGCCAGGCGGTAGCGCGGAAACGATCGGTACGAGATGCGGCCGTTCACCATCACGGTCCTGATGCGCCGGCGGCGGCACTCGCGGAGCAGGTTCGGCCAGATCTCCGTCTCCATCATCACGAACAGCCGCGGCTTGACCACGTTCAGCGTCCGCCGCGCGGTGAACGCCCAGTCGAACGGAAAGTAAAAGACCGCGTCGGCATCCGAGACGCTCCGCCGCGCCAGTTGCTGACCCGTCAGCGTCGTCGTCGAGAGAAACAGCCGCAGCTTCGGATAGCGCGCGCGAAGCTCGGTGATGAGCGGTCGGGCGCTGAGCACCTCGCCGACCGATACCGCGTGCACCCAGATCGACTCGTCGCCGTCGAGATTGAACGCGACCGGCAGGTAACCAAGCCGCTGGCCGATGCTCCCGACGTACTTGTTGTAGCGCAGCGCCTGGTACAGAAAGTACGGCGCGGCCAGCACGAAGACGACACACGTGAGGACGCTGTAAAGGAGATACACGATAACGCTAAGTTGCGGGAAACGAAGCTCTTAAGGTGATCGCAGTATACCTCATTACAATCGGTTGTTTGGGCGTGCCGCCACGGCGGCACACAAGGAGATCGTCGATGGCAGTGCGAGTGGGCATCAACGGCTTCGGCCGGATCGGACGCAACATCATGCGCGCCGCGATGGGCAGCAAGGACATCGATTTCGTCGCGGTCAACGATCTCACCAACGCAGCCACGCTCGCTCACCTGCTCAAGTACGACTCGGTGCTCGGCAACCTCGAGGCGGATGTCCGCACGTCCACGGATGGCATCACCGTCGCGGGTGATGAGTTCAAGGTGCTGTCGGTGAAGGATCCGGCGCAGTTGCCCTGGAAGGATCTCGGCGTCGACATCGTCCTGGAGTCAACCGGCATCTTCACGGATCGGGACGGCGCGGCGAAGCACCTGACAGCTGGCGCGAAGAAAGTCATCATCACCGCTCCCGCGAAGAAGCCCGACATTACCGTCGTGCTCGGCGTCAACGACGACAAGTACGATCCGGCGAAGCACCAGATCATCTCGAACGCGTCCTGCACGACGAACTGCCTGGCGCCGCTCGCCAAGGTGATCCACGAGCGGTTCACGATCAAGAAGGCGTGGATGACGACGGTCCATTCCTACACGAACGACCAGAACCTGCTGGACCTGCCGCACAAGGACCTGCGGCGCGCGCGGGCGGCGGCGGTGTCGATCATCCCGACGACCACGGGCGCGGCGATCGCCGTCGGCGAGGTGATGCCCGAGCTCAAGGGCAAGTTCGACGGCATCGCGATGCGCGTGCCGACGCCGAACGTCTCGATCGTCGATCTCAACGCCCTCGTCGAGAAGAAGACCACGGGCGAGGAGGTCAACGCGGCGCTGAAGGAGGCCGCGAACGGCAGGCTGAAAGGGATCCTCGCGGTCAGCGACGATCCGCTGGTGTCGATCGACTTCCGCGGCAACTCGAACTCGTCGATCGTGGACAGCGCCTACACGAGCGTGATGGACGGTGACTTCGTGAAGGTCCTCTCGTGGTACGACAACGAGTGGGGCTACTCGAGCCGCTGCGTGGATCTGGTGAGGAAGCTCGTCAAGGCCGGCTTGTAAGCGCGGCTTCACGCCCGCATCGACTGTGGCCAAGAAGACCGTCCGCGACCTGAGCCTGAAGGGGCGGCGCGTGTTCATCCGTGTCGACTTCAACGTCCCGCTCAAGGGCGGCGCGATCGGCGACGACACGCGCATCACGGCATCGCTGCCGACGATCAAGTACGCGCTCGACGCGGGCGCGTCCGTGGTCGTTCTCGCCTCTCACCTGGGGCGCCCGAAGGGCAAGCCGAACGCGGACATGAGCCTGCGTCCCGTGGCCACGCGCACCGGCGAGCTGCTGGGCAGGGACGTCGCGTTCGCCGGGGATTGCATCGGCGCGGCGGCGGCGGACGCGGTCAAGGCGGCGCAGCGGGGCGGCGCCGGGAGCAACGCCGGGAGCAACATCGTGCTGCTCGAGAACCTGCGCTTCCATCCAGAGGAAGAGAAGAACGACGAGACGTTCGCGCGCGAGCTGGCGACGCTCGGCGACGTGTACGTCAACGACGCCTTCGGCGCCGCGCATCGCGCGCACGCGTCGGTGGAGGCGATCGTGCGCTTCCTTCCGGAGGCCGGCGCCGGCCTGCTCATGGAGGACGAGCTTCGCTATCTCGGCGAGGCCGTCGGCAATCCCGCGCGCCCGTACGTCGCGGTGCTCGGCGGCGCGAAGGTGTCGGACAAGATCGAGGTCATCGAGAACCTGATCCCGCGCGTGGACCGCCTGCTGATCGGCGGCGCGATGGCGTACACGTTCCTCAAGGCGCAGGGCAAGCCGATCGGCAGGTCGCTCGTCGAGGACGACAAGCAGGACGCCGCGCGCGACATCCTCGAGCGCGCGAAAGCGCGCGGGCTCACGCTGCTCCTCCCGGTCGATCACGTCGTCGCGCCGAAGGTCGAGGAGGGCGCGCCGGCCGAGACGCTGAGCGTGGACGACCCGAAGATCGGCGATCGGCTGGGGCTCGACATCGGGCCGCGCACGGCCAGGGCGTACGCGGAGGCGCTCCACGACGCGCGGACGGTCGTCTGGAACGGGCCGATGGGCGTATTCGAGATCGACGCGTTCGCGCACGGCACCATCGCGGTCGCGCAGGCCGTCGCGGGCGCGAAAGGCACGACGATTGTCGGCGGCGGCGATTCGATTGCGGCGGTGAAGAAGGCGGGCGTCGCCGACCGCATCACGCACATTTCCACGGGCGGCGGCGCGTCGCTCGAATTCCTGGGCGGCCGCACGCTGCCGGGCGTCGCGGTGTTACCGGACAGGTAGGGCGAAATTCCATGCGAACTCCCTTCATCGCCGGCAACTGGAAGATGCACAAGACCGTCGCGGACACGGTCAAGTTCGTGAAGGAGCTCCGCGGCCTCGTCAAGGACATCACCGACGTGGACATCGTCGTGGCGCCGCCGTTCACGGCGCTCCATCCGGCCGCCGAGGCGGCGCGCAGCAGCAACGTCTGCATCGCCGCGCAGAACCTGTACTGGGAGCGCGAGGGCGCCTTCACGGGCGAGGTGAGCGCCGCGATGATCGCGGAGTCGGGCGCCGAGTACGTGATCGTCGGCCACTCCGAGCGGCGCACCTTGTTCGGCGAGACCGACGCGTCGGTGAATCTCAAGATTGCCGCGGCGTTTGCCGGCGGGCTGACGCCGATCGTCTGCATCGGCGAGACGCTCGACCAGCGCGAACGGAACGAGACGTTCGACGTGCTCGATCGGCAGATTCGCGAGGGGTTCGACGGCGTGACTGCCGATCAGCTCGTCGAGCTGGTGATCGCGTACGAACCCGTCTGGGCGATTGGCACGGGACGCAACGCCACGCCCGCGCAGGCGGCCGAGGCGCACGGGCATATCCGGAAGCGGCTGCAGCAATGGTTTGGCGCGCAGCCGTCCGAGCAGTGCCGCATCGTCTATGGCGGCAGCGTCAAGCCCGACAACATCCGCGACCTGGCGGGTCAGCCCAACGTCGACGGCGCGCTCGTCGGGGGCGCGAGCCTCGACGTGAAGGCGTTCTTCGACATCGTCTCGCGAAGCCGCAACGCGGCGGTGTGAACGGGGGAACCCGTTCCGGCCCGTGCTGGCCGGAACGGTGTCTTGCGACTCAGCGCGTCTGGAATCGGACCGTGTGCGGCGTCGGGTCGCCGCTCACGCGGAAGGTCACCTCCCAGATGCCCTGCGTCAGGCCCTTCGTGCTCAGGTTGAAGATGTAGCCCGCCGCCCCATCGAGCGACGTGAACCGGAAGTTTCCGTCCGGGTTCGCGTTGCCGCTGTCCTCCACCGACTGCGACGCGTTCGACGACAGGCGCGACAGCGACGTGGCTGTCACCGTGACGTCGGGCGAGGACGCGTTGCCGCCGGTGGCCGAACAGAGGCGCAGCTTGATCGGCAGCGTGCTTCCGAGGCGCACCGCCTTCGTCACGTCGTATGCCGTGCAGACGTTGTAGGTAATGGTCAGCACGCCCGGGCGGAACGTGATGATGTAGTTGCCGGACGTGACGCCGCCCGGCGTCACCTCGTAGACGCCGACCGCGGACTCCGCCGTTGCCGTCGTGGCAAACGTCAGCACGCCGGCGAGCGCCGACGGCGCGTCGCCGGCCACGAACCCGTCGTAGCTCGCGGTGAACGCGGGCACGGGTGCGCCATACAGCTTGGTCGCGCTGTTGGCCGTCACGGTCAGCGGCGCCCTGGCGATCGTCAGCCGTCCATCCACGAACGTGATGTCGTAGTTCGGCGAGGAGACACCACTTGGAGTGATCCGATACGAGCCGACGGCGCTCGCGGACGTCGCGTCGGTCGTGAACGCCAGCACCCCGACTAGCACCGCGGACGACTCGCCCGGCACGAAGCCATCGAAGCGCGCGTTGAACGGCGGCAGCGCCGCGCCGTACAGCCGCGCCGCGTCGTTCGCCCGAACGGTGAGCGCGGCCTTTGTTACGGTCAGCGTCCCGTCGGCCACCGTGAAGTTGTAGTTCGCCAGCTTGCCTGCGGGATCCTGCAACGTCGGAACGATCGCGTAGGTGCCCACGGGGGTCGAGCCATCGGCGTCGGTACCGTAGCTCGCACCGATCGCGTCGCCGTTGACGACACCCGTCACCGTGCCGGTGAACATCGGGTTCGCCGTGCCGTACGCGCGCGTGGCGTCATCAGCCTGAACGTGCAGCGGCGCGGCCGTGACGTCGAGTGCGCCGCTGATCAGGCGAACGTCGTAGTTCGCCAGCTGGGGCGTCGGGCTCACGGCCGGCACGATCGGGTAGATCCCGACGGAGCTCGACGCGTTCGCCGACGACGAATAGGTTGCGGCGATCGCGTCGCCATTGACCGCACCGCTGATGTGCCCGCCGAACATCGGGTTCGGGGACCCGTACTGCCGCGCGCCGTCGTCAGCCGCGACCGTCAGCACCGCGGGAGCAACGGTGAAGGCCTGATCCACATCGGGCGCTGCCGCGTAGGTGTCGTCGCCCGGTTGTGACGCGCGAACGACAACCGTCCCGGCGCCGGTGACCGTCAGCGTGGATCCGGACAGCTGCGCCGGTCCGGACATCACGCTGAAGCCGACCGGCAGTTCGGACGCTGCGGTGGCGAACAGGTCGACGGAAGGCGAGCCGTACGTCAGCGCGGGGATGGCGTCGAAGGAGATCGTCTGATCCGCCTTGGTGACGTGCACCGACGTCTGGCACGTCGCCTCCGCATTCTTGTCATCCGCGACGCGCAGCACCACGGAGTGCGTACCGATGGCGAACGTTTCCGCGAGCGACGCCGGTGTCGCCGATGACGAACCGGCCACATGTTGCGACTGGTGGGTCGTGCCGTCCACGATCAAATCGACGGTCAGCGGGTCGCCGTTCGGATCCGAGACGATCGAGTCGAGCTGCACGAACGTGCCGGCCGGCCCGGTCGCGGCCGTGGTGACCGGCGCCGGGCAGCTGTCGAACGCCGGCGGCTGATTCGCTTCGACGAAGACCGTGATCGACCGCAGGGTCTGCAGGAACGTGTCATCGGTGGCCGTAAACGTCACCTGAAACGACCCTGATTGCGCGGGTGTCGGCGTCCACGTGAACGTGCTCGTCACCGGCGGCGCCAGGAGGTTGCCGAGCGCCGGCGTCATGGTTGCGCCCGACGGCAGACCGGAGCTGCCGATCGACACGCGCGCGTTCGCGTCCGCGTCGGTTGCCGTCACCTCGAAGATGACCGGCGTGCCCGGACGGACCGAGATGGGGCCGGAGGGCGTGAGCGTCAGCGCGGGCGGCACGCCCGACGTCTGAACGATCTTGAGGATGACGTCGATCGGGGTCTTCGATTTCGCCTGCGCTGACGCGTCGAGGTCCTCGATCATGATTTGCGTCGTCCAGAGCGAGCCGATCAACAGCGACTGCGTGTTCCAGGACACCTGGCCCGTTTGCGCGTTGATCGACAGGCCCGACGGCTGTGCGACGCCGCTCTCATCAATGGTTGCCAGCCTGAAGCGCAATGTGTCGCGGTCCACGTCGGACGCAGGCACGACAAAGCCGCTCGTCGTCCCGCGAGCCACCGCGACGATGGCCGGCAGCCCCGACACGGGCGAGCTGTTGCCCGACCTCGGCGTGACGATCGTTCTCAAGAAGAGGTTCTCGTCGTGACCGTTGGACAGGGTGCTGATGCGGCAGCAGCCGCTGAGCGTTGCGGCAAAGGGACCAAGGCCCACGTAGGTATGGCGGACCACGAGATCGACGATGTACCAGT
>Ga0137418_10003363_pt1 | contig 14713 bp, 15 predicted proteins | sample CZODoug3_1_2_16f_FD_122242 | JGI IMG/M metagenome (GOLD analysis project Ga0137418, IMG submission 122242) | Vadose zone soil fungal communities from Angelo Coast Range Reserve, California, USA - CZODoug3_1_2_16fungal (Hybrid Assembly) | ecosystem: Environmental > Terrestrial > Soil > Vadose... | reverse complement strand
GTTCATCTTGCAGCTGCGCGCCAACTACACGATCGCGCCCGATCTCACGCTCGAGGTGTACGGGGAGCCCTTCGCCGCCGCCGGCAAGTACCGTGGGCTCGGCGAGCTGGCGCAGGCGCGGAGTTTCCGGTTACGCGAGTACGGCACCGCCGGCACCACGATCGCGCGCGATACGAGTGGCAATTACACCGTCACGGACAATGGCGGCGCCGACACGCTGCAGATTCCGAACCCCGACTTCCACGTCCTGTCCTTCCGCAGCAACGCGGTGCTGCGCTGGGAATGGCGGCCCGGCAGCACGTTGTACCTGGTGTGGCAGCAGAGTCGGCAGTCCTCCAATCAGAGCGGCCGACTGGTGGGATTCCGCGACCTGTGGGACTCGTTTGGGGCGCAGGGAGACAACTTCTTGGCGATCAAGATCAGCTACTGGATTCCGGTTAACTAAGAAACGCGGACATGCAAAGACTAGACGCACAGACGCACCGCGGTGAACAGGAAAAGCACGGGGGTCGGGACAATCGTGTTGTCCCGGCCCCTGTTGACGGTTTACCGCTGCGCGTCTGTGCGTCTAGCTTTTGCCGGTCCCAGCTTCTTTTTCAAGAAGCGCTTTTTTTCGCGCTAATCCCCATCGATATCCCCCCATCTCACCATCCTCACGCACCACGCGGTGGCACGGGATGATCAAGGCCGCCGGATTCGTCGCGCATGCTCTCGCCACCGCCCGGCTCGCCGTCGGGTGTCCGATGCGCCGGGCGACGTCTGCGTACGAGCGCGTCTCCCCGTAGGGAATCCGCTGCAGCTCCTGCCACACGCGCCGTTGAAAGGCCGTCGCTCGGATGTCGAGGGGCAGGGCCAGGTGCGGCTCGCGGCCATCCAGGTAGCCGAGGATCGCCGTGACCGCATCCTCGAGTGTTGAACGATCCTTGCGGATCTGAGCGGCGGGGAACTCGGCCGCGAGATCCGCCTCGAGCGCCGTCGCGTTGTCGCCGAGGCTGACGCGGCAAACGCCGCGCGGCGTGGCGGCGACGAGCAGCCGCCCGAGCGAGCAGGGCACGACGGCGAAGGCGATCTCCGTGTCCGCCCCGCCCCGGGCGTAGGTGGCGGGCGTCATGCCCAGCTGCGCGTTGGCGCGCTCGTACACACGACTCGAGGAGCCGTAGCCGGCTTCGTAGACAGCGGGACTCACGTGGGGCCTCCGTTTCAGTTCGTGTTTGAAGCGCGCCACGCGGCGCGCGTCGCGGTATTGCAGGGGCGTGACGCCGAGCACCCGCTTGAAGGCTCGCACTAACCGACGGTCGAGTTTCGGCGTCTCGGAATCAGGGGCGTCGAGTGCCCGGCAGGTCTCGCGCACCAGCGCGACGGCGGGATCACCACCGTTCGCGTCGGCGGGGTGGCAGCGGCGGCAGGCCCGGAACCCCTCGCGCTCGGCCGCCTCGGGAATCGGGAAGAAAGTGACCTGCCCACGGCGCGGCCGGCGGCTGGCGCAGGAGGGCCGGCAGTAGATGCCCGTCGAGCGTACCGCGTAGACGAAGGCGCCGTCGTAGCGACGGTCACGGGCCAGGACGATGCGCCAGCGATGCTCGGGAGTCACGCCGAGAACATAGTGTGACCTGGGGCTACGATCTATCCGGTTTTGGCGCTCAAACCTAGGTCCTTAGCATGCTTCGCCTTCTCGCCGGTGTGGCATGGCTGCCTCCGGGGTGTGTAGGTTTCCTAGGATGTTACTCGGTCTAGCCTTGGCCGCGATCGCGGCGCTCGTTGGCGTCACCCTGGCCTTGCGCAAGAGCCTCGCGCGCGAGCGCCGGCTGGCGCGCACCGACGACGTAACGGGCGTGCGCAACGCGCGTGCCTTCCACGAAGCCTCCCTGATGGAGATCGAGCGGGCCCGCCGCTATCAGCACCCCTTCACCGTCGTGGCGGTGGACCTGGGAACCCGTGTGGGCGACGAGCTGCTGCGCTCCGCCGCCGCGGCGTTGCGAGGCGCCCTGCGGGCGACTGACCTGATCGCCCGGCTCGGTCGGGACGAGTTCATCGTGCTGCTCCCCGAGACGTCGTCCGCGGCGGCGCGCATCGTTCTCGAGAAACTTCGCACCGGTCTGCTCGAGGTCCGAAGCGGAGACAGCCGGCAGATCGCCGCCAGCATCGGCGGCGTCACCTTCCTCAATCCGCCCACCTCCTTCGAGGAGATCGTGCGCGCGACCGACGAGCGCATCGCCGAGGCCAAGGCGACGGGCACCGTGTCGCACGTGACCTGGAACGCGGTGCCGGAAGCGCGATGAGCCGCCGCAACATCGCCAGCGGAGCGCCGTGGGAGCCGATCGTCGGGTACTCTCGCGCGGTGCGAGTGGGGCGGGTGGTCCACGTGTCGGGGACGACGGCGACCGACGCGACGGGGCAGATCGTGGGGGCAGGGGACCCATACGCACAGGCGGTCCAGGCGCTTCGCAACATCCAGCGTGCCCTGGTGCAGGCCGGTGGACGGTTCGAGGACGTCGTGCGCACGCGGATCTACGTGACGGACATGGCGAATTGGGAAGCGGTGGGCCGGGCGCACGGGGAGATCTTCCGCGTCATCCGGCCTGCGTGCACGCTCGTCGCGGTGAAGGGCCTCGTCGATCCGGCGATGCTGGTCGAAATCGAGGCGGAGGCTCTTCTTCCCGAGTGATCGTCGCGCTGAGCGGCGCGACGGGGCTGATCGGCGGCGCCCTGGCTCAGCGGCTCACCGGGGACGGACATGAGGTGGTCCCTCTGGTGCGACGGCCCCCGCGCCCATCGGAGCGCGCCATCGCGTGGGACCCCGCCCGAGGAGCAATCGACCACACAGCGTTGGAGGGGTGCGACGCCGTCGTGCACCTCGCGGGCGAAAGCGTCTTCGGCCGCTGGAGCGCGGCCAAGCAGCAGCGCATCCGCGACAGCCGCGTGGCTGGAACGCGGATCGTCAGTGAGGCACTCGCGCGGCTCGCGCACCCTCCGCAGGTCCTGCTCGCCGCCTCCGCGATCGGCTTCTATGGCGACCGCGGTGCCGAGCAGCTCACCGAGCGGAGTACGCCGGGCGACGATTTCCTGGCGCGCGTCGCGCGGGACTGGGAAGCGGCGACGGCCTCCGCGACGGCGGCGGGCGTACGCGTGGTGAACCTGCGGTTCGGCGTCGTGCTCACCCCCACGGGCGGCGCGCTCGCCAAGATGCTGCCCGCGTTCCGCTTCGGTCTGGGCGGCCCGATCGGGAGCGGGGAGCAATACCTCAGCTGGATCGCCCTCGATGACGTCCTGGCCGCGATCGCGCACGCGCTCACGACCGCGTCGCTGAAGGGGCCGGTCAACATCACGGCACCCGAACCCGTCACGGCCCTGGAGTTCGCCCGCACCCTCGGGCGCGTGCTGCGCCGGCCGGCGCTGCTCCGAGTGCCACTGTTCGCCCTGCGAATCCTGTTCGGCGCGGAGTCGGCGTGGCTGCTCCAGAGCGGGCAGCGCGTGTTGCCGTCGCGGCTCATCGCGTCCGGCTTCCGGTTTCGCTTCAGCGCGGTCGAGCCCGCGCTGCGTCAGTTGCTTGCCGCACCTCGCGGTAGCTCGTAGAATCGGACATGCCGCTGCCCCAGCCATACGCGCCGTCGCCCGAACGCGAAGACTCGGAGGTCTCCGAGCGCTCGCGCGGGGTCGCGCTCGCGCTCGGCTTCTTCGGTGGCTTCTTTGGGCTGCACCGGTTCTACGTCGGCAAGCCCCAGACCGGCATCGCCATGATTGTGACGTTCGGTGGGTTTGGGGTCTGGTGGTTGTACGACATGGTGCTGCTCGCGTCGGGGGAGTTTCGCGACGCCGACGATCTGCCGCTGCGGAATTGGGCGGTGGAGGAGGGGCGCCACCATTCGGGCCGCGCCGATCCCCGCGTCGAGCAGGTTGAGGAAGAGCTCCAGGCGCTGCGCGACCAGTTCAACGATCTGGCGGAGCGCGTGGATTTCGCGGAGCGGATGCTGGCGCAGCAGCGCGAGCGGCCACAACTGCCACGAGGGTGAGGGGAGAGGGGGCGGACCGGATGCGGGTGGGAGTGCCGAAGGAGGTGGCCGCGAACGAGCGCCGGGTGGCGCTCGTCCCCGATGCCGTGGCGCGCCTCGTGAAGGGCGGATTCGAGGTGGCGATCGAGCGTGGCGCGGGGACGGCGGCCGCGTGTCCCGACGAGGCATACAAGGCGGCCGGGGCGGCGATCGCCGACCGCGCGTCCGCGCTCGGGCAGGCCGACGTCGTGTTGCAAGTCCAGGCGCCCGCGGCGGCGGACGCGGGGCTGTATCGCGAAGGTGGCGCGCTCGTCGCCCTGCTCCAACCCGGTAGCGACGCTTCACTCATCCAGCAGCTGGCTCGGCGCAAGCTGACGGCGTTCAGCCTGCTGCTGCTTCCCCGCATTACACGCGCCCAACCCATGGACGTGTTGTCGTCGCAAGCGACCGTCGCCGGCTACAAGGCCGTGTTGCTGGCGGCGACCGCCACCGGGCGATTTCTGCCGATGCTCGTGACAGCCGCCGGGACCATCCCCGCGGCACGCGTGCTGGTGCTGGGAGTGGGCGTGGCCGGCCTCCAGGCGATTGCCACCGCTCGTCGCCTCGGGGCGATCGTCTCCGCCTTCGACGTGCGACCCGCCGTCAAGGAGCAGGTGCAGAGTCTCGGGGCCCAATTCCTCGAGATGGCGATCGAGGAGCATGCCGAAACCGCGGGGGGATACGCGAAGGAGCTTTCAGAAGAGACCCACCAGAAAGAGATGGCCTTTCTCGCGGCCGCCGTGAAGGACGCGGACATCGTCATCACGACGGCCGCCATTCCGGGCAAACGGGCCCCGGTGCTGATCACGGCCGCCGCCGTCCAGGGCATGAAGGCGGGGTCGGTGATCGTCGACATCGCCGCCGAGACCGGCGGAAACTGCGAGCTCACGGAGCCCGGGACCGAGATCGTGCGCAACGGCGTCGTGATCCTCGGGCCCGTGAACCTGCCGAGCACGCTGCCGCTGCATGCCAGCCAGATGTACGCGAGGAACCTGTCGGCGTTCCTGGGGCACGTCGTCCAGGACGGCCGGCTGCGTCTCGACTTCGAGGACCCCATCATCCGCGACACGTGCGTCACGCACGCCGGCGAGGTGCGCAAGACATGACCGACTTCGGATCTGTGCTGTTCGTCTTTGTCCTAGCGACGTTCATCGGGCTCGGCGTGATCCGCCGCGTGTCGCGCCTGCTGTACACGCCGCTCATGTCGCTCACCAACGCGATTTCGGCGATCGCCGTCGTCGGGTCGATCGTCGTCACTGGGGCCGAGTATCCTCGGACGATCCGGATCCTCGGGGCGATCGCGCTGTTCGCCTCGATGACCAACATCGTAAGCGGTTTCCTGATCACCGACCGCATGCTCAAGATGTTCAAGAAGCAGTGACGCACCTCGTCGGCGAGCTCGCCGCCGTCATCGCGACGGCCCTGTTCATCTTCGCGCTGTACTGGATGAACGATCCGAAGACCGCGCGCCACGCCGTGGTTGCCGGCGTGACGGGCATGACCGTGGCGGTGCTCGCGACCTGGATCCAGCCCGAGATCGTGCATCACGGGTGGATCTTCGTGGCGATCGTCGCGGGATTCGCGGTCGGCATCCCCCTCTCGCGCGTTCCGCTGACCGCCGTCCCACAGCGCACCGCCCTGTCGCACGCGTTCGGCGGTCTTGCCGCCGGCCTCGTCGGCACCGCGGAATACTTCCTGTGGCTCGGGCAGCACTCGGCGGAGCTCACGCCGTTCCGGACGAGCGCCCTCGTCGCCGAGGTGATTCTCGGGTTTCTGACCTTCACGGGCAGTCTGATGGCCGCGGGCAAGCTTCAGGAGGTCCGGTGGATCCCGCAACGGCCCGTCACCTATCCCGGCCAGAACTTCGTCAACCTCGGCGTCTTGGGCCTCGCGGTGGGCCTCGGCGTGTACCTCGTGTTGTATCCCACGGCCGCCTGGTCCGGACAGGTGTTCATCGCGATCGCCGCCCTGGCGCTGATCTTCGGCGTGCTGCTCATCATCCCGATCGGCGGCGCCGACATGCCGACCGTGATTTCCATTCTGAACGCGTACGCAGGGCTCGCCGCGGTGGCGATGGGATTCGTGCTGGACAATAAGCTGCTCGTCACGGCGGGGGCGCTGGACGGCTCCAGCGGCTTGATCCTATCCATCATCATGTGCCGCGCTATGAACCGGTCCTTCACCAACGTGCTGTTCGGCGCGTTTGGGAAGGCACAGCCGGCCGCGCTCAAGGGTGAGCAGAAGGAATGGAAGCAGGAGAGCGTCGAGGGAGCGGCGCAGTTGCTCGAGCAGGCGCGCTCGGTGGTGATCGTCCCCGGGTATGGGATGGCGGTGGCGCAGGCGCAGCACAAGGTCCGAGAGCTGTACGATGCGCTCACCAAGCGCGGTGTGTCCGTCAAGTTCGCGATTCACCCCGTCGCCGGGCGCATGCCGGGGCACATGAACGTGCTGCTCGCGGAGGCCAACATCCCATACTCGGCCCTGGTCGAGATGGACGAGATCAATCCAGAGATGCCGCAAACCGACGTGGCGCTCGTGCTCGGCGCCAACGACGTCGTCAATCCTGCCGCCCGCTACGCCAAAAACACGCCCATCTATGGCATGCCCATCATCGACGCCGACAAGGCGAAGACCGTGATCGCCGTCAAGCGCAGCAAGAATCCCGGCTTTGCCGGCATCGACAACGAGCTATACGTGCTGGATAACACCTGGATGCTGTTCGGCGACGCAAAGGCGGTGCTCGGCGAGCTGGTCAAGCAGTTCGCGGGTGGGGGGATCCACTGATGGATATCGCCACTCTCGCGCTCATCGGCGTCGTCATCGTCGTCGCCGCGTTGCTCTCCGGGGTCGTCGAGCGCACGCGCTTCCCGCAGGTCGCGCTGTTCCTGTTACTCGGCCTCGTCATCGGCGTGTTCGGGTTCGGGCTGGTGGATTTCCGCCTCGACTCCCAGATCCTCGAGACGATTGCGACGCTGGGCCTCGTCCTCGTGCTGTTCACCGACGCGGTATCGGTGGACATCCGCGAGGTGAAGCGCCACCGCACACTCGTCCGCCTGGTGTTGGGACCCGGGACGCTCGTCACGGCGGCGCTGATCGCGGTGGCGGCGTGGGGGTTGCTCGGCCTGGCGCCCGGCCCGGCGGCGATCCTCGGCGCCGCGCTCGCTTCGACCGACCCCGTAATGATGCGCGGGCTGCTGCGCAGCGGTGACATCCCGGCCGCCGCGCGTCAGGTCCTCTCGCTCGAGAGTGGACTCAACGACCTCGTGCTGCTGCCCATCGTGCTGGGCGCGATGGCGCTGCTCGTGGGCAACCAGTCGGGGAACTGGGGGCGAGCCGCGCTCAACCTGTTCGTCGTCGGGCCGGGAGCGGGGATCGCGGTAGGGTTCGTCGGAGTCGTGCTGCTCGACCGTATGCGACGCTGGGTGGGCGTGCGTCGGGACTACGAGTCGCTGTACGCCCTGGGTCTCGCCTTCACGGCATATGCGCTGGGCGAGACGGCACACGGCAGCGGATTCCTCGCCGCGTTCGCCGCCGGGCTGACGATCGCGGCGTCGGACGCAGAGTTGTGCGACTGCTTCCTCGACTTCGGCCAAGCTGCCGCCGAGATGTTTCTGCTCTTCACATTCGTCGCATTCGGCAGCTCGCTTATCTGGACCGGGCTCGCGGGGATCACGTGGCGGGGGCTCGCGTTCGCCGCGCTGGCGCTGGGCCTGCGCTCGGCAGTGCTCGCCCTGGCCCTGCCGAGGAAGGGACTCGACCCGCGGAGCAGGCGACTGATCGTCTGGTTCGGACCGCGGGGCCTCTCGACGCTGCTGCTGGTGCTGCTTCCGGTATTCGCTGGCTTGCCCGCAGCGGACCGGCTGTTCGCGCCCGCGGCACTGGTCGTGCTGCTGTCGGTGGTCGTACATGGTGGGGCGTTGATGTTGGGGCGCAGGCCGCGTGGCGGCCGCGCGCTCCCGCTCGTGCAGGAGCCCGTGCCGACGCCCACGGAGGCGGCGCCGGTGGAGCGTCGGGACAGAATCACCCTTGCCGAGCTCAAGGAGCTCGAAGCGCGAGGGGAGCGGGTCGTGCTGCTCGACGTCCGCAAGGATCGCGCGTGGAACGAGAGCGATCAGAAGGCGCGTGGTGCCATCCGCCTCCATCCCGATGGAGCCGCGCGGAACGCGGCCGAGCTGGCGCTACCGCGCCACGACTGGCTGGTCGCCTACTGCGCCTGACACAACGAAGAGACAAGCGCCCGGGTGGCGCGAGAGCTGCAACAAGCGGGGTGGCCCAAGGCTCGCGCCCTCGTTGGCGGCTGGGACCTCTGGGTGGCTACTGCGATGCCAGTGGAGCCTCGGTAATTACCGGGTCCAGGTGTTGTTCCTCCGCTCGACGTCGGGATACACCTGGCGTGGGTCCACGACCACACCCGTGATCTGTTTCGCCGAGCTCACGCGATATGCGAAGCGGCTCCCCAGGTACCACATCTCGACGGGCAACTGGCGCGTTTCGCTAGTCCCGTCGGCGTAGCGCAGCTCCAGCGTCAGGGGCAGCACCATCTGCCCGCGGTTCGACAGATGGACGAGTGTCGTGTCGCCGGCACCGCGGGTGACCGAGTCCACCGCCTGATCGAGCCGCGCCGTCGTAAGCACCCAGCCGCGCCAGAACCAGTCGAGGTCGCGCCCCGTGACGTTGGCGAACGTCCGGTAGAAGTCGGCCGGCTGCGGGTGCTTGAAGCGCCAGCGCCGGGTGTACTCGCGCAGCGCGCGCCCGAACTCATCGCGACCGAGGACCGCGTCGCGTAGCACGGTGAGCATCAGGGCCGGCTTCTGGTACGCGGTCCAGTACAGCTCCCGGACCTCGGCCGGCTTCGTGATCAGGGGCTGTTCGTTCCCGGGTATCGCCGTGGCGGCGTGCGCCGCGAGCAGCTCCCGCCGCACGGTGTCGCCGTAGGCGGTACCCTTGAAGTACGCCTCCGCCGCGTCGTAGTCGATGAACGTGTTGAATCCCTCGTCCATCCAGGGATAGCGCCGCTCGTCCGACCCGACGGTCATCGGGAACCACTCGTGTCCCAGCTCGTGCGCCAACACCCAGAACTGATCTTCCCGTTTCTCGAGCGAGGGGCAAAACGTGATCATCGGGTACTCCATCCCCTCGACGAGTCCCTCGACCGTGGAGAATTGTGGCCAGGGGTACGTGAGCCACGTTTCCGAGAAATGGCTCAGCGCCGCGCGGACCATCTTGTTCGCTTCTTCCCATGGCGCGGCGTCGGGGTGGTAGAACGTCTGGATTAGGACGCCCTTCCAGCCGCTCGCGTCCCAGCGCAAGTCGGGCCCAGCGGCCCAGGCGAAATCGCGCACGTTGGGCGCCGTGAAACGCCAGGTCTTGGTGCCCGTCGTGCGCCGTGCGCCGTTCGCCGTGGCTTCGGCCTTGGTGATGATGGCGACAGCCTGGCTGGACCGACGGGCGCGCTCCAGACGGGCGCGCTGCTGGCCCGTCCACACCGCCAGCGGATTCGACACGCTGCCCGTCGCGGCGACGACGAACCCGGCGGGCAGCGTGAGGGCGACGTTGAAATCGCCGTACTCGAGGTAAAACTCACCGGCGCCGATGTAGGGCAGCGTGTTCCAGCCGTTCACATCGTCGTACACGGCCATGCGCGGGTACCATTGGCCCAGCTCGTAGAAGCGCGATCCCACGCGGCCCATGCGGCCGCCGCCGTAGGGCGGGACGGGGAAGTGCCAGGCGACCTCGAACGTGATGGCGCTGTCGGGCGCGAGCGGCCGCGCCAGCTCGACCCGCATCATCGTGCCCGTCACCGTTGTTGCGAGGGGCCGGCCGCCGGCACTGAACCGGTCCACGGTCATGCCGCCGACGAAGCCTTTCCCCCCGAAGTCGAAGACTACCCCACCCGCGAAGCGCAGCGGCGGCTGGTTCAGCACGCTCGTGATCGACCCCGGGGCGAAGAGGTTCTGATCGAGCTGCAGCCACACGAACGCGAGCGCGTCGGGAGAGCGATTCATGTAGCGAATGCGCTCCGTGCCCGACAGGACGTTGGCGCCGGTGTCGAGCGTCGCGGTGATCGTGTAGTCGGCGCGCTGCTGCCAGTACTGCGGCCCCGGAGCGCCGGATGCGCTGCGCACGCCGGTCGCTGCCGGCAGGGGGAGCGCGCGGAACGGGGACGTGTCGGCGACGGACTGCTGAGGAGCGACGGCGAGGACGGCGAGCAGGGCGAACATGAAGAACTCCGTGCTAGTGAGTGCTGATGATGTGCGCCGCCCGATGTGCCATCCCCATGATCGTCAGCATCGGGTTCACGCCCGACGCCGTGGGGAAGGCGCTTGCATCAGCGACGTAGAGACCCTTGACTCCCCACACGCGATGCTCGGGGTCTACCACCGAGCTGCGTGCGCTCGCGCCCATCCGGCACGATGACATCTGATGGAACGTGACGAGCAGCAGCTGGTTCGCACCCCAGCCGGCGGCATCGACACGGCTGAGCCACTGCTCGCGGGCGCGCGGCGCGCCGGGCCGGTAACTGATCCACCGTGCCAACGGCGGCCAGATCTCGTGCGCTCCGGCCGCCTCGAGCAGCTCGGCGGCGGCGGCGAGGGCGCGCCGCAGGTGCGCCGCGTCGTAACGCGACACCCGGTAGTCCACCACCGGAGATCCGTCGCGATCGACGCGCACGCGGCCGCCGAACCGGTCGCGCAGCAGGATGCCGCACAACGCGGTGCGCGCCAGCCGCCCCATACGGTCAGTGAACTGTGGCGCCGACTCCCAGGGCGCCGCCAGCGCGAGCAGCGACGGATGGACCGGCGCCGTCTCGAACTTGAAGCCGTAGCCGCGATCGAGATCGGCGAACTGGTCGGAATAGTGCGCCTGCAGCGTCCCCGTCCAGGGACGCACCGCTTCGTCCATCTCGCCGAACACTGCGGTCGCGGGATGCAGTGCCAGGAATTTTCCGACTGCCGGCAGGCTCACGCCGGACCGCAGCAGCAGGGCCGGGGAGTGAATCGATCCGCAGGCGACGACGACGGCGCCGGCGTGCACCGTCAGAGCGTGCCCGCCGGCGCGCGACTCGACTCCGGTGGCCTGAGCGTTCGTGATGGTGACGCGCCGCACGTCGCAGTCCACCACGATGCGCGCGCCGTGGTGGGCGGCGTCCGGCAGATAGGTGACGAGCGTCGATTGTTTCGCCCCGGCGCGGCAGCCGTACCCGCAATAGCCGCACGCGTCGTCCTGGGTGCAGCCCCGCACGTTGCGGGGCAGGAGCCCGTGGTGCCACCCGAGCCGCTCCAGTCCGCGGATCAACACGCGGTCGCGCCCGCTCGGCGCGGCGTGGTCGGTGTTGACGCCGATGCGGCGCGCCACCGCGTCGAGCGACCGCGTGAACTCGGGCGACGTGAAGTGCGACAGGCCATGCTCCCGCGCCCACTCGTCGCGCACCGACTCGGGCGTCGCGAAGCTGGTGGTATAGTTCACCACGGTCCCGCCGCCGAGTGTCGCGCCCTGGAGAATTACGAGACTGAGATCGCGCGTGGCGAGCAGGCCCCCTGCATCGTACAGGCGCTCCAGGCCGTCGCCCTCCTGGTGCGTGAAATCGGATTCGTTGTGATAGCCGCCCTTCTCGAGCACGATGACGTCCTTGCCCGCGGCCGCGAGCTCGGCCGCCACCACCGCGCCCCCCGCGCCCGATCCGACGACGACGACGTCGCAGCTCAGCGTGGTGTCGCCCGCGATCGCCAGCGGTCGGATCGGTTTCGGCACCGCCGGCGGAGGGGGGGGCCCCAGCGGACCGGGATACCCGATCGCTCGAGCAGCTCCCGGCGTCGTGTAGTGCGTGACCGTGACGATCCGCTTGAGCGCCTGGAACGCCTTGCGGCGGGGGGCCAGGCGGCTCGTGGCCCAGGCGCGCAGGTAGCGCTCTTGTTGGGGCGGCGTCATGGCGCTGAAGCGGCGGGGAATGCCGGCGATAAAGAGGTTCACGATGCCGCTTTCGAACAGCCTGAGCAGTAAATCCAGCTCGGCGCGGTCGGCGGCGCGGGGCAGTGTGGCGACGTGACCGGCGACGCGCGCCGCGAGCGCCGCCGCCGCGCCGTCGCTGCCCCCGACGAGCGTGGCCGCCACGGCGCGGAGGGCGGCCAACGCGCGGGGGCTGAGGCTCAACTCTCCTGCTGGAACGTCAGCTTGAACCCGTCCGGGTCGGAGATCATGAACACCCGCGCGCCCCACGGCATGTCCTTCGGTTCCTGATCGAGCACCCCGCCGCGCTCCCGGATCTGCGCGGCGAACCGGTCGATGTCCTGGGCGGTGCCGCAATAGAAGCGCGTGCCGACCCCCTTCTGGCGGTCCCGGCCCTTGGCGAAGTCGTCCTGGCTCAGCATGAAGGTCACCGCGCCCGCGTGGAGCTCGACGCCGAGGAGCACCCCTTTCTCCCGCCACTCGTCGCCGATAATGAAGCCCAGCACATCGCGATAGAACGCGATGCTGCGTTGCAGATCGGTGGTGGTGAGCGACGGCGCGATGCTGCGGAGCCGCAACGTCTCGGGCTGACGGCGCGCCGGGGGTCGTTTCGCGGGCGCCCGCTTCGCCGCCGGTCGCTTGGCGGGCTTCTTCTTTTTCGTGGCCATACGGTTTCGCTCCGTTACGCTGGCTGAGGGGCCTCAAGCGTAGCGCAGCAGCGCCGACCTCGCCAGATTCCCCGATTCGACGAATCCTACACTGGGAGGAGTACCGACGATGCCGACGAGCAATGCGAGCGCCGCCTGGGAAGGAAAGCTCAAAGAGGGGAAGGGGACGTTCAAGGCGGAGAGCGGCGCCTTCAGCGGCCCCTTTAGTTTCGGCACGCGCTTCGGGGGCGCGAAGGGGACGAACCCCGAGGAGCTGATCGCGGCGGCGCACGCCGCGTGCTTCAGCATGGCACTCTCGGCGGGCCTCGAGAAGGCGGGGACGCCGGTGACGCGGGTCGAGACCCGCGCGTCCTGCACCCTCGAAATGGTGGACGGTGCGCCCAAGATCACCAAGATCGAGCTCTCAACCCGCGGCAAGGTCCCCGGCATCGATCAAGCGGCGTTCCAAAAGGCGGCGGAATCGGCGAAACAGAACTGCCCCGTCTCCAAGGCGCTGCAGGGGAACGTCGATGTCAGGCTCGAGGCGAAGCTGGTGTAACGCGTTGTAGCAGCACCAGGCCGACAACGAAGAATAGACCGACGGCGACCACCGCCGCGCGTTGGTTGCCCCCCAACAGGAACGACACGGCACCGAATACGAGCGGTCCCAGCACCGCCGACGACTTGCCGCAGAACGCGTAGAAGCCGAACATCTCGGCTTCCTTGCCCGGCGGAATGAGGGACGCCATCAGGGCGCGACTCGCCGCCTGAATCGGCCCGAGCCCCAGCCCGGCGATTACGGCCACCCCGAAGAACGTCGCCTTGCTGTGCGCGAGGTACGCACCGACCGACACCGCGATCCACAAGACCAGTGTGATCGTGAGGACCCGCTTCGGGCCCCAACGGTCGGTGGGCCGCGCGAGCAGCAGCGATCCGGCGAGTGCGGACGCTTGCACCGCGAGGAACAGCTTGATCACTTCCGGCGTGGTGAAGCCGAGCGTCTTCGCGGCGAAGATCCCGGAGAAGTAGATCGTCGTCTCGACGCCGTCCAGGTACACAAAGAAGGCGAGCAGGAAACGGCGCAGCTGGGGTTGGGCGAACACGTCGCGCGCCAGTCCCCAGAAATCGAAGGGGGCCGGATGCGGGTGGTCGGCGGGGAGCAGCAGGAACGCGGGAAGCGAGAAGATGGCGAAGAATGCGGCGACCGCGAGCCACAGCAGGTCGAGTCGATGCGCCGCGGCGAGCGGCAGGGCGATCAGCAGCCCCACGATCGATCCCAGATACCCGATCCCGAACCCCAGCCCCGACACGGTCCCGAGCTGTTCCGGCCGCGCCACGTCGGGCAGGTAGGCGTTGTAGTAGATCTGCGAGCTTTCGAACGCGAAGTTGGCGAGCGCCGCGAGCGCGAATCCCCACACAATCATCCCCGGGCCGATGGTCGTGAACAGCGCCACGCAAACGATGCACAGCAGCGTGAACGCGACGAACGCGCGCTTACGCTGGCCGGCACGGTCCGCCAGCGCGCCGAGGACCGGGCCCGTCAGCGCGACCGCGATCATCGAGACGGAGATGACCCGGCCCCACCACAGGTCCCCCAATCCCCGTTCGTTGCCGACGATCGAGGTCGTGTAGTAGATGCCGAAGACAGTCGCGACAATGACCGCGGAGTAGGCGGAGTTCGCGAAGTCGAACAAGCACCACGCGAGGATACGGGTCACGGCGGGCAAAATGGCGCCGCAGAGGAGCCTCCGCTAGCTTGCAACGCGTGACGTGGATGGTCTATCTGCTGCGCTGCCGCGATGACTCCCTCTACACGGGGATCACGAACGACCTGGCGCGCCGCCTCGCCGCCCATCGGGCGGGGAAGGCGAGCGCCTATACGCGCTCGCGCCGGCCGCTCCGGCTCGCCTATCGTGAGACGGTATCCGATCGAGGCGCGGCTCTACGCCGCGAGGCAGCCATCAAGCGGCTCCCCCGAGAAAAGAAGCTGGAGTTGATTAGGGCGTGAGACTCGGCCGGCGCGACATCCTTGGCGCGGTCGTCGCCCTCGCGGTCGCGATCGTGTGCGTGCGTTTAGGGGTGTGGCAACTC
>Ga0137418_10003362_pt1 | contig 14715 bp, 6 predicted proteins | sample CZODoug3_1_2_16f_FD_122242 | JGI IMG/M metagenome (GOLD analysis project Ga0137418, IMG submission 122242) | Vadose zone soil fungal communities from Angelo Coast Range Reserve, California, USA - CZODoug3_1_2_16fungal (Hybrid Assembly) | ecosystem: Environmental > Terrestrial > Soil > Vadose... | reverse complement strand
GCCAGTTTCGCAATCCGGAGTTTGAAAATGCGGCCTTTGCGCTCAAGACCAATGAAATCAGTGGCGTCATCACGACCGCGTTTGGCTACCACATTATCAAGCTGTACGAGAAAATGCCGGCGCATAAACTCGAACTGACGAAGGTGAAGGACGATCTCAAGGAACAGCTCACGCGTTTCGAGGTGCAGGACAAACTGCTGCCGCAATATCTAAAAAACTTGAAGAAGGACTCGAAACTTGAGTATCTGAACGGCCCCAAAGCGCCAATAGAACCTGCGGACGAAAAACCGGCGGACAAGCCGCTCGCCAAGCCGGAGCCGATTCCGGTCCCCGCGCCGGTGTCGATGCCGAAGCGGAGAGGATGGTCCTTCGGTAGACCAATGTAATCCGAAGCTCGGTCATTCAGGAAGGTGAGTGCCCCGGACGGGACAGCGTACCAAGTGTGCGCGGGAATCAGATTAAGAGCGACCTGCAGTTCCGCTCCAAGCGGTAGCCGTTTCTCAATAGCGCTAGCGACATAATCAATCATGAGCCTCACCCAAGCAGAATATAGCATTGGTGCGGAATCAATGGTGTTTATGATGCTGCCGAAACCGGGTGACGAAGCGCCGCAGTGACGGAATCCAGCAGCGAGTCGAAATATTGAATGAGAGCGACAACCTGCCAGATCTCGTCATCGGACAGAAGCGTCGAGCTCACTTCGGTGGTTCATGCTTGAACGGAATCTTCAAATGGCGCGCTTTGTCGATTTCGATGATCAGGGCCACACGGCCTTCCGGACTGCGCATGGAGAATGGTTTGCCCGTGTATTTGCGTGATACGAGATCAGTGGATTTCAAGTCCGGGTCGGGACGGTGTTCGACGACGCGACCACGGAGTTGAGCCTCCGAATCCGAAGGAACCCATCAACAGCCCATAAGCGGTTGGACTGTTCTTCACGGTATGAGAAAGGGATGGCAGAAGTGCGAGAAGCCCGCTCGCAAAGAACATCACCTTGTCAGCGCTGCGTTATAATCAACGCTCAAATTTCACGAGACGAGGAATTCACCCATGCCGAAATCAAGTAAAAAGCAAACCAGTCGTCAAGCAATCGAGGGTGCCCTTGCTAGTCTGCCGGTGCACCGAGCGGGCTTGCCGGCAAAAGATTCGGTTACCGCCGTGACAACGGTGGCCGGTAAGTACACCATCATTCACACTAAGGAACTGGACGCGTATGAGAAGGGCGCGATGGGCCCGGGCTTCGCCGCTCCTGCTGCGGCGGCTTTACCCGTGGGCGACAACTTCAGCGGCCAGGCGCGGAAGGCCGCTAAACTGTCCATCTCCGCGTCAAAAACCGAGAACTTCAAGGACGTAGATGCTCTTGTGAAGTCTCTGACGCCAGACAGCAAAATGATAGCTCACAAACCGGTGATACAAACCACGCCAACGTCCGGCCGCGTCAAAGAAGAGGAGCGAAATGTGCATGTCAGCGCGTTCATGTACGCAGCGAGCAGAGAGGCCGACAACGACTTCCATTTGATTATAGGCCGCGACCCCAAAGCCGCTCCGGAGGTGTACATGACGATGGAGTTGTCTGGCTTACCGCCAGGAAACAGTCCCTCGTTTACGCAATTAAAGGCCGCGCGTGACGCCTTCAAGCAGTTCTTCAAGGCCAACGCGGGAGGTACACTGCCAGGTCTGACCTACGACTTTTACCATCCCCCCGTTCCGGTGCAGATTGATGGGTCATTGTTCTTTGATATGACACACGCTACCGGTTCGCGACCAGGACCGCCGAGCTTAAAGAGTCGCATGCCCGTGATCTGGGAAGTACATCCGATAACGAAAATACTCTTGAAATAAACCGAGGACGCGATGTCGCCATCAAAACATAAGAAAAAGACGGCTGCTCGTCCCTTGAAAACGGCGACGGCAAAGCCGCCTTTGGATCCGCTCCGGACGGGTATGCCAGCTCAGGACTCTATTACTGGCGTGGAGGAGTTCAGAAAAGGCAAAAAGGTATTCCGCATCATTCACACTAACGAGGTGGATGAGTATGAGCGGACGCCGTCGGAGGCTAAGCGCAAGAAGCGGTGATTGAGCCGGCGGGCTTCGTCCCGAATCTCCCGCCGGCAGGGTGTGTGCATCCTTTTGTCAAAACATTTAATTAAGAAGTCATCAGCCCGTTAAACAATTCTCACGAAAGCGATATTACGCGTTTGAAAGATTGACCCCTCTTCACGCTTTCGATACGCTGAGGTACCATGGCGTTGCTGCGAGACAGAACTCGCGATGAAGAGTTGGTGCGCGCCTGCCTTAACGGAGATCAACTCGCATGGGCCGAGTTAATTCGGAGTTACCAGAGACTGATCTATTCGGTCGCTCGAGTGTTGTGTCCGGACGACGGCGATGCGGACGAGATCTTCCAACAGGTCTGTCTGGAGCTATATCAAAGGCTGGCCGATGTTCGGGATGTGGCGAGTCTTCCACGGTGGCTGGTCATCGTCACACGCCGCCAGAGCGTGACGTTCCTACGTAACTGCAGGAGAACGTCAAATTTGGAAGAACAGCTGCCGGGCGAATCCCGGCTCGAAGCTATCGAACACCTTCATGCAGTCGAACGCGCGCTCGAGCAGATGCCGGAGCGCTGCCGCCGTCTACTCACCGAACTGTATCTCAGCGAGGACTCCTCTACCTACGCCACAATTGCCGAGCGCATGCGGATCCCCATCGCCAGCATCGGTCCGACGCGTGGACGCTGTCTGGAAAAGCTGCGAGCGATTCTGAGAGCCACATGAAGTCCAATGAGTTGGGCAATCTTCTCCTGAAGGACGAAGAGTACCTGCGCGCATATGCGGGCTCCAGTACCACCGCACAGCTTTCCGAAATTTTCGACACCATGTGGTCACGGATCCGTGCGGCCAATCTCACGTCGGGTCAGCCGCGAGGATCGGAATCGGTGGAAAGCGCATCTATCGCGCGGCTGGCCGTGACCCTTGCGACTTCAAAGATGGATCCGCTGCTTGATGCGGAAGCCCATCGAATGATGGCGTACACATTGAACGCCAACGAGCAATATGAAGACTCGATCGATCATTACCGGTATGCGCTCCAGGGATTCGACTCCGCCAAAAAGTTCGACACAGCTGCCCGAACGCGGCTGGGATTCATCGCGGCCTTACAGATGACCGGCCGTTACACAGAGGCTGTGGAGGTCGCCGAGCATGCGCGCCGATTATTGCTCGCCATTGACGATATGCAGGGACTCGCCCGGCTGTACACCAATCTGGGTAATGTCTACTACCGGCTCGACGACTATGCTCGCTCATTCCAGTACCACGAAGAGGCACGCGTCATACTCCAGCGGCAGAAGGACAAGCGTGCGCTGGCCCAATGTTGCGTAAATACCGGTAATTGTCTCTCCTCGCTCGACCGCTTCGAGGAAGCGGATCGTAGTTATCGCAAGGCCGAGCGGCTAAGCAGGGAAATGGGTATGTCGGAGCTCCGGGCGCAAGCGCAGTACAACCGCGCGTACCTGTTCTTTCAGCGCGGCCGTTTCAGCGATGCCCTCCGCGCGTTCGGCACGCTGCGCATCCAGTTTGAACGGCAGCAAAGCATTCGTTATTGCGCCCAATGCGACATGAATATGGCCGAAATCTACCTTCAGCTCAACCTCGCGGCCGATGCGGCCTTATTGGCTGGACGAGCTTCCGAGAACTTCGGCAAGCTCGGCATGCGATACGATCAGGCCAAGGCGATGGCGTTGGGTGGAGTTGCCTCGACACAACGTTTGGAGTTCAAGAACGCCCTGTCGATATTGGAGCAGTCCCAGTCCATATTTGTGGAAGAGCAGAATCGTTACTGGCTGGCGCTGCTCGATCTTTACAGGGCGGAGATTTTTTTGGCAATGAACCGCTTCCCCGAAGCAGGAGCCCTCGCGAATGAGGCGCTTCAAAAATTCACGCTGCTGGATTCCACCTCCAGGCGCGTGGTCACACTCATTCTGCTGGCGCGGATTGCTATGGGCCTGAATGAGCAGACCGAGGCCAGGGTGAAAGCAGAAAAGGCGTTGGAGCTGGCGCGCGAGCACAAGATCCAGCTCTTGATGTTTCCCAGTCTTGTAATCAATGCAGAAATTGTGGAAAACGCCGGGGACCTCGGCAAAGCCGGCGATTTTTATGAACAGGCCGCAGCGGAGCTGGAGATCGGCCGCACCGCTTTGCGCCACGACGACCTGAAAGTGGCCTTTTTCAAGGGTAAGCCCGCCGTCTACGAGGCGCTCGCCCGGATCGTCCTTGACACCGGCGATCCGCACGAAAGCGTCGAGCGAGCTTACAACTGGTGCGAACGCGCTAAATCACGCAGCCTCATCGACCTGCTTTCTCACCATGTTCCCAGGATTCGCCCTCACGCGCGAGACCCGCTACTGCCGCAGGTCGAAAAGCTGCGAGAAGAACTCAATGGCTACTATGTCCGTTCGTGGCCCGCCTTACGGCAGCCGTCGGCAATCGAACGCGACACCATCGAATTGAAAGAGCGCGAACTCGCGCGAATGCTTCGAGAGATGTCCCATAGGAATCCTGAATACGTCTCACTGCAGAAGGTCTCGACCGCGTCGCTTGAAGAAGTACGGCAATGCCTCAAGACCGATATGACCCTGGTCGAATACTTCACAGTCGCCGGCGAGGTCATGGCTTTCGTGATCGGCCCCCATCAGGCAGGAGCATTTCGGCCGCTCTGCTCGGTCGAACGCGTGCAACATCTTGAACAGGGCCTGCGATTCCAGCTGGAACGGTTCTTGATCGAGGACGGCCATATTCGCGCGCACGAACAGCTGTTAACCAGGTCGACAATGCGGTATCTCTCGGAGCTGTATGAAGCCCTGTTTGCACCTCTGCGCCAGATCATCCAAACGCCTCAGCTCGTTGTGGTGCCTCACGGCATCCTGCACTATCTGCCGTTTCACGCTTTCCACGATGGCACACAATACCTCATCGATTCCTACTCTATCTCGTTCGCTCCAAGCGCGTCGGTCTTTAAGTATTGTGTTGAAAAGCCCGATGTGACCGGCTGTTCTCCGCTGATCGTCGGCGTTCCCGACCCGCATGCTCCGCGGATCAGTGACGAAACGGATGCCCTGCTCCAGTTGGTGCCCCACGCGCGGCCGCTCGCCGGCCACCGCGCCAGCCGGAAGGGCTTTCAACGCGAAGCCGCCCGAGCGGATTTCATTCACATAGCCACTCATGCGGTCTTCCGCGAAGACAATCCGATGTTTTCCGCATTCAAGCTGGCCGATGGCTGGATGAGCGTGCTGGATCTCTATGGCCTGACTTGCGAAGCGAACCTCGTCGCGCTCAGCGGGTGCAGTTCGGGCATGCATCAGGTGGCCGGCGCCGATGATCTGCTCGGACTGGTCCGGGGTTTTCTGTATGCGGGCGCTCGTTCGCTGCTACTCAGCCTGTGGCCGGTGAACGATGAATCGACCTCGCAATTGATGAAGATCTTCTATACCCGCTGGACTGGCGGCATGTCGAAGGCTGCCGCCATGCAGCGCGCGTGCCAGGAAGTCCGCTCCACTTTCTCGCACCCGTTTTTCTGGGCGCCGTTCGTTCTGATCGGAAAACCTTGATTTTTTTTTGAGGCAAGTATTTTTCCGGGCTTTTCTTGCGACCTATCTTATGCAGAGGGTACAGAAATGGACCACTTCGACGTGGCAACGGTCATGGATTTTCTCGAACAGCGGCTGCCAGAACCAGAGATGGCCGCATGCGGTGTGCATATGGAGACCTGTTTGACTTGCGCAGAAATGTACCGCTTCTGGTGGTATTTTCTTTCCACAATCGAATCGGAGCGCCTGGTTAATGCGCCGGAGCAACTGATCGATCGCTGCATCGGTATTTTCCCTGGTGCGCCGGCGCGGAACGGATTCCGTCAGGAGTTCGGCCGGATCCTGTTCGACAGCTTTTTCCAGCCTGCGCCGGCACCGGCTATCCGCGGCGAGCATGCTGCGCGGCAAATCGTGATCCAGATGGATGAAGTCGATGTTCATCTTCGCATCACCGGAACGCATTCCAAACTGAACGTACAGGGGCAAATTCTGCCGCGCATCGAGGGAATTTCCATCGATGGCGCGCGCCTGACACTGCTTGCGCTGGGCCAAACGACACGATCGACGACGAGCGATCATCTTGGAGTGTTCGACTTTCGAGATGTGCCCGAAGCGACCCTGGTGATGTCCGTCGAGTTGGCTTCGAGCCGTTTCACCGGTGTCGTGTCCGTTCCAGAATCAAAAATCGGGGGTTAACCAATGTTTGTACGCTGGATGCGTGGAATGATTTGCGCGATTCTGCTGATCGCTATCATGGGAAGCACCGTCGGAGCGGAAGCGGCCGGCGACATTCGGATCATTCTCAAGCTCAGGACAGGAGCATTGATTGGACCGCTCCTTACGCTTCTTGGGGCGGACCTTCTGGACAGCATTCCCTCGGTCAACCTGTACCTGTTGAGAGTGCCGCACGTGCCGGCGCTGAGTTTTACATTGTCGCTGCTCGGCGTCGCATATATCGAAACCGACACGACAATGGATAATCCTACGTTCCGCAACCTGGGATTGTTAACGTCCGTCGCGCCGCCCGATTTTTATCGCCTGCAACCGGCCCTTACCCTTATTCGCGCCGATAAGGCCGTCGACTATTACGCTGGATACGGGGTCATCGTGGCCGACATCAACAGCGCGACCGATTCCAGTCATCCTGCGCTGCAGGGCCACGTCGTTGGAGGTTTCGACTTCGTACAGGCCCAGGGACCAACGTATGCTCTCCTCAATCAGTCCGCATCGAATTTCCTCGATCAGACCGCATCGAGCTTTCTCGATCAGTCGGGCTCCGTTGATCCGGCAACCGCCGCCTTTATGACGCAGACAGCCTCGAACTTTCTGGATAATGGGTTGCCGGCCGGTCTGATTACGGGACCAAGTGTCGCTTACGGCCACGGCACAATGGTGGCCGGCTTGATCGCAGCCGTTGCTCCGCTTGCGATGATCATGCCGCTTCGTGTATTTGACGACAACGGACGTGCTGATGCGTTCACGATTACGAAAGCGACTTACTACGCAGTCAGCCACGGCGCACAAGTGATCAATATGAGCTTTGGGATGAACACGCGCTCCCGTTCTGTGCAGGATGCGATTACAGCTGCCGTCAGCGCCAACGTGACGATCACGGGATCCGCGGGTAATGCGAATTCCGAGGTGCCGCAATATCCCGCCGCATACCCCCAGGTGATTTCTATCGGGGCGACGGATCTCGACGACAAGAAAGCAAAGTTCTCCAATTTCGGCACGTTTCTGGATGTCACGGCGCCCGGCGTCAACATCATCTCCGCATATCCTGGAGGTTTTTACGTTCTGGCCTCGGGCACGTCATTCTCGGCCCCTATTGTGGCCGGCGAGGCTGCTCTCGTCCGTTCGAAGCAGGCTACCGGCGCGCGCGATGCCGTGGTCAATGGGACCATTAACATCGATATGCTGAATCCGGCTTACTACGGAAAGCTCGGCAAGGGCCGTGTCGATGAAATAAGAGCGATTGGACAGTAGCGAGAAGATATCTACATACCCACGAACTATCACCCCAACCTGAAGACGGACTGGAATTCTCGCATTATTTATCGATCTTCTTAAGACGAGAAGGTTGATCTCGGCAGTCGACCCCATGACCTCCCACGGCTTGTCCACGGGCCGTCCGCGCGACGGCTCTCAAGCGCAGGGAGCAAAGGAGAACAGGCACATATGTCAACACCGGGAGTGTATCCTGACCTCGTCTTGTCCGCGGCGCAACTCGGAGTCTGGGTGGCGCAGAAGCTCGATCCCACCAGTCCGATCTTCAATCTCGGACAGTACGTCGAGATTCGCGGGAGCGTGGATTCGGAACAGTTGGAACGAGCGTTGCGGCAGGTGGTCGACGAGGCCGAAACGCTCCGATTGGTTCTTCGCGAAGGGGACAATGGTCCGCGGCAGACCATACGTCCATCGGTAGACTGGCGGCTCCAGATAATCGACATGAGCCGGGAGAGCGATCCCGTAGTAGCGGCTAAAGCCTGGATGCGGGGAGATCTGTTGCGCCCGATGGACTTGCGGGATGGGCAGCTCTTCGAGTACGCGCTTCTCCGGGTTTCGCCTGGTCGCGCGTTCTGGTATCAGCGGAATCACCATATTGTCAACGACGGCTTCGGCGGTTGGCTGGTAACACGGCGCGTAGCCGAAGTCTACAGTCGTCTGCAGAACAGACAGAGTCCAACCGACAGCCCATTTCTTCCACTGCTGGACCTCCTGGAAGATGAGCGCACATATCGCGCGTCAAACCAATTCGAACGGGATAAGCGGTATTGGATCGACAGTATGGGCGGCGCCCCGGAACCGGTTAGCCTCGGTTCGCGTCCCGCAACTGGCAGCGGCATTCCCATACGCCGCACTGTACTCCTTCCAGCCTCTGTGACTGACTCACTACGGCAGATAGCCCACCAGACGGGAGCGACACTAACTCAGGTAGTCAGCGCCGCCCTGGCGACTTATCTATACCGGATGACAGGATCGACGGACGCGTGGCTCGGTCTTACAGTAGCCGGCCGCATAGGCGCCGTGGCTCGACGGACGCCCGGAATGATGTCGGATGTCTTACCCGTGCGTGTGACCCTCGGCCCGGAACTCCCCTTCGGACAAGTCGTGCAACAGATTTCATTGGAGCACCGGCGCGTATTGAAGCATCAACGTTTTCGAAGCGAAGACATCCGCCGCAGCCTCGGTCTGCTCGCGAGCGGTCGGAAGCTATATGGACCAATCGTCAACGCAATGCCGTTCGACTACGACCTGCGCTTCGGGAGATATGGCGCAACAACGCACAACCTCGCGAACGGACCCGTGGACGATCTGGCGATCGCCGTATATGACCAATCGGACTCGGGCACGTTACGGCTCGATTTCGACGCCAATCCGGCTGTCCACACAGTCGATGACCTTGCCGCTCACGAGCGCAGGTTTCTGCGGTGCTTGAAGGAAGCTCGTGTGACCGAACCGATCTGGCGGATGAACCTGCTGGACCAGCGAGAGCGCCAGCAAGTTCTGGTCAAGTGGAACGATACGGGCCGCGCACTCGAGCAAACGACGCTGCCTGCCCTCATTGAGGCGCAAGTCGCTCGCAAACCCAAGGCGATAGCCCTGGTCTTTGGCGAAAGCACGTTCACATACCACGAGCTAAACCGTCGGGCGAACCAGGTGGCCCACCGGCTCATTGAGCTTGGTGTTGGCCCGGAGACTTGCGTGGCGATCGCAGTCCCGCGGTCGGTCGAGATGGTTGTGGGATTGATCGGGATCCTCAAGAGCGGCGCAGCGTATCTGCCGATCGATCCCGAATACCCGTCGGATCGGCTGGCCCTCATGGTAGGCGATGCGCGGCCCCCGGTAATCCTCACGGTTTCTGCGACGGCGGCGCGCGTCCCGCGGGGCGATTGGCGCACCTTGATGCTCGACCGATACGAAGATCTGGCAGCGGGGGCCGTGAATGCCACCGGCAATCCACGCGACGAAGACCGCATCCAACCACTGCGCCCGCAGCATCCCGCGTACATCATTTACACTTCGGGCTCGACGGGGCGGCCCAAAGGCGTAACCAATACGCATGCGGGCATTGTGAACCGACTCCGTTGGATGCAGGCGGCATACGGGCTCACGCCCCAGGACCGTGTGCTCCAGAAGACACCATTCGGGTTCGACGTCTCGGTCTGGGAGTTCTTCTGGCCGTTGCTGGAAGGAGCAACTTTAGTGGTGGCCAGGCCAGGCGGGCACCGCGACGCCGGCTACCTGGCAGAGTTGATCCGCCAGCAGAGGATCACGACCGTTCACTTCGTGCCCTCCATGCTTCAGGCCTTCCTCCAGGAGCCCTCGGTGGTGGGGTGCAGTACACTCCGTCGGGTCATTTGCAGCGGTGAGGCGCTATCGCCAGAGTTGCAGACAGAATTCCAACGAAAACTGGATGTGCCGCTGCACAATTTGTACGGCCCGACGGAAGCCGCGGTGGATGTCACCTTCTGGGAGTGCCAACAAGATGGACCGCCGGAAGCTGTGCCGATCGGCCGGCCGATCTGGAATACCAACCTCTATGTGCTTGACGCAGTACTTCAGCCAACCCCGGTGGAAGTTGGCGGGGAGTTGTACATCGCCGGCGTTGGGTTGGCCCGCGGCTACCTCAACCGGCCGGCGCTAACGGCAGAACGCTTCGTCGCCGACCCATATGGCGACGGCACTCGGATGTACCGGACGGGCGACCTGGCGCGTTGGCGCGCCGGTGTCCTGGAGTATCTCGGACGCAGCGATCACCAGGTCAAGATTCGCGGCTTCAGGATCGAACTGGGTGAGGTCGAGACGGCCATCCTTCGCGATCCGGAAGTGGCGCAAGCCGTCGTAGTGGCACGCGAATACAAGCCCGGCGACAGGCGGCTGGTAGGTTACGTCGTGCCGGCCGCAGGCGTGAAGGTAGATGCAGACGCGTTGCGCGAATCTCTGGCACAGGTGCTGCCGGACTACATGGTTCCAGCCGCGATCGTCTCCCTCGACGCTCTGCCTCTAAGCGCCAACGGCAAGCTGGACCGCAAAGCACTTCCGGCGCCGGACTTCACCGGCGACCAGCCATCACGCCTGCCACGCACGCCACAAGAAGAGGCTTTCTGCTCGCTGTTTGCGGAGATCCTGGGAGTGCCGCGCGTCGGTGTCGACGACAGTTTCTTCGAGCTTGGCGGTGACAGCATTCTCGCCATTCAGTTGGTCAGCCGGGCACGACGCCGGGGATTGGCTCTGACCACCCGCGATATATTCCAGCATCCGACAGTCGCCGCCCTGGTGACTGCTGCCAGCACCACGCACGTGACCGCCGGAATCATGTCCGTGGATGACGGAGTGGGGTCCGTTGTCCCGACTCCGATCATGCGCCGGCTCCTGGAGAGAGACACTTCCTGCCGACGGATCAGCCAATCGATGCTATTGCAGGTCCCGGCGGATCTGGGGGAAGGAACGCTCGTGCAGGGCCTGCAGACGTTGCTCGACCATCACGATGCGCTGCGCCTGCGAGTGCGAGATGGCGGGCTGGAGGTTCGCCCTCGAGACTCGGTGCGTGCTTCGGAATGTTTGCGGGTCGTCGATGCCGGCGAGGCAATTCCGGCCGAAGAAGCCAGGGTAGCGGAAATGCGCCTCGACCCCGACGCAGGTGTGATGTTGCAGGCCGTATGGTTTCGCCCTGGACGGCTTCGTATCACGATCCATCATCTGGCGGTCGATGCGGTTTCCTGGCGCATTCTGATCGCCGACCTTGCATCCGCTTGCCAGGATGCAGGGCGGCCGCTATGCCCGTGCGGCACGTCATTCCGCGGGTGGGCGGCTCGGCTGAACCAGGAAGCGCGAAGGCCGGAACGCACTGGGGAACTGGCGTACTGGACCGATATGCTTCGCGAGCCCGTTGCCCCGATCTTCCGCCGCAAGCTGGACCCGAGGAGGGATACCGCGGGCGTAGCCGGCAGACTTGTTGTCAAACTCGCCGCGAAAACAACCGAAGTGTTGTTAGGCGCGGCACGCACCGCGTTTCGCGCGCGCACGCATGAGATTTTGTTGGCCTCATTCGCCGGAGCCGTTACAAAGTGGCGCCGGCGCCGCGATCGCGGTCAGGGCACGGTGGTACGGTTGGATCTCGAGGGGCACGGCAGAGAAGAGATCTTCGAAGGCGTGGACCTGTCGCGCACCGTGGGCTGGTTCACCAGCGTGTACCCCGTCCACCTGGAAGCCAGCCCCTCGGATCCAACCTCCGTGTTGAAGCAGATCAAGGAGCAACTGCGGCATCTGCCGGACAACGGCATCGGATATGGGCTGCTGCGCTATTTGAACCAGGAGACGGCACGGGCACTGAGCGAATTACCCGCCTCGGAAATCTGCTTCAATTACCTGGGCCGTATAGCGAACGAGGAATCGACGGAATGGGGAATGGTCCCCGAAGCGGAGTCGTTTAGCGGCTCTTGCGATCCGGAAATGCCGCTGAACTACGGCCTGGAATTGAACGCTCTGATTCTGGACGGGACCTCAGGGCCACAACTTTCGGCTACCTTGTCCTGGGCACCGGCGCTGGTTTGCGAATCGGAAGTGCGCGATCTCGCCGAGAGTTGGTTTGCGGAGTTGGACGGGCTGGCGCGCGAGGTCGCGCGACCCGGCGCGGGTGGATTGACTCCTTCGGATGTCCCGCTGGTTGCATTGACCCAGTCCGCGATCGATCGGCTGGAGGCCAAACATGGACGTATCGACGAGATTCAGCCGTTATCCCCGCTGCAGGAAGGACTCCTGTTCCATTCGCTTTACGACCGGCAGGCTGCAGACCTGTACACGGTCCAGTTGATCGTCGGGTTGGAGGGGCCGCTTGATTCAAAAATTCTGAGGACCCGCGCGGAATCGGTGTTGCGCCGCCATCCTAATCTGCGAGCGGCTTTCGAGGACGAAGGCCTGGTTCGTCCGGTGCAAATCTTCCCGGCTGAGGTTGCCTTGCCATGGCGCACCGTCGATCTCTCTGCCAACAGCGACGCCGAGCGCATGCCGCACTGGCAGCAATTGCTGGAGCAGGACCGCTCAGAGCGCTTCGAGCCCGCAACCTCGCCACTACTGCGGTTCACGCTGGTCCGCCTCTCTGCCGACCAGCACCGGCTGATCTTCACCTATCACCACCTGCTGCTCGATGGGTGGTCGATACCCGTGTTCCTCGAGGAGTTGCTCAGCGCGAAAGAGGCGTCGCGACTGCGGCACTATCGAGACTACCTGGCTTGGCTCATGGCGCAGGACTGCGCTGCTGCAGAGCGTGCGTGGCAGGGCGCGCTGGCCGCGTTGGAGGAACCAACGCGGCTGGCGCCGGTGACGGTGGGAACGCGGATGTTCCCGGAGACCGTCACCGCCGATCTGACGCAATCCCTTACGTCGAGATTGACCGCCACGGCGCGCTCTCACGGCTTCACACTCAACACCATGCTCCAGGGCGCATGGGCAATTCTGTTGGCGCGGTTCACAGGGCGAAGCGATGTGGTCTTCGGAACAGCCGTGTCGGGCCGGCCGGCGGAGATCGCGGAGAGCGATCGGATGGTCGGGCTGTTCATCAACACCCTGCCCGTGCGGGTCCGTCTGCGTCCGCAGGAGTCTTTGAGACAAATGCTGGGGCGGCTGCAGGAGGAGCAGTCGGCGCTGATCGCTCACCAGCACCTGGGTCTCGGTGAGATTCAGAGTTCCGCAGGGCTCGGGGAACTCTTCGATACCTTGATGGTGTTGGAGAACTATCCGCTCGACCGGAACGCGCTCCACGAAACCGCGGTTGGAGCCCGGGTCTCCACTGTGGAGAGCCGCGATGTCACGCACTATGCGTTATGCCTGGCAGCCATGCCGGGAAAGCGGCTGCACTTGCGGCTGCAGTACCGCCCGGACTTGTTCCAGCGCGAGATGGTGGAGGGGATCTGTGGACACATGGTCCGGCTGCTCGAAACAGTTGCGAACGACGTAGACCGATCGGTCGGGCAGATCGACCTGTTGAGCCCTGAAGAACGGCGGCGAATCCTCGTGGAATGGAACGGCCACGCGAGTGGTGTTGAGGGAGGCACGATTCCGGGGTGGTTCGAAGCGCAGGTGGAGCGCAGCCCCGAGGCCACAGCGGTCGTATTCGAGGAAACCCGGCTCAGTTATTCCGAGCTCAATTGGCGGGCAAATCGACTGGCCCATCGCCTGATGGTGGAGGGCGTTGGACCGGAGGACTTCGTGGCCCTGGCCATGCCTCGCTCCGCGGAGATGGTTGTGGCGCTGTTGGCAGTGGTGAAGACAGGCGCCGCGTATCTGCCGATCGATCCCGATTATCCTCCGGACCGCATCGCGTTCATGCTCGAAGATGCGCGGCCGGCGCTGATCTTGACTACCAGGGAGATGGCGTCGCGGCTGCCGGATCGCGCCGTCCGATGCCTGTTCCTGGACTCACTGTTTGAGACCGCTGCGCTCGACGTGTACCCATCCTCGAATCCGCGGAACCATGAGCGTACGTGCTCGCTGATGCCGCAGCATCCCGCTTATCTCATTTACACGTCCGGCTCCACGGGCAAACCTAAAGGCGTCGTGGTCACGCATCAGAATGTCACCCGGCTGTTCCGTTCCACAGAGCAGTGGTTCCACTTCGGACCGGATGACGTGTGGACACTGTTTCACTCATACGCGTTCGACTTTTCGGTGTGGGAGATCTGGGGCGCCCTCCTCTATGGAGGACGCCTGGCGGTGGTTTCCTATCTCATCAGCCGATCGCCGGCGGAGTTCCTGATCTTCCTTTCGCGCGAGCGTATCACTGTTCTCAACCAGACTCCTTCAGCATTCTATGCGCTGATCCAGGCGGATGGCCAAAACCCTGGAGTGGGGCGAGATCTGAGTTTGCGCTACGTCATTTTCGGCGGTGAAGCACTCGCGCCTGGGCGTCTGCGGGATTGGTACTCGCGACATGGAGAGGATGCGCCGAGGCTCATCAACATGTACGGCATCACCGAGACCACCGTGCATGTGACCTACGTTGCGCTCGATCGTGAGGCAGCCAATACTGATGGTGATAGCCCGATCGGCTGTGGCATACCGGACCTGCGGCTGTACGTCCTGAACGACTGGCTGCAGCCCGTGCCGGCCGGCGTCACAGGGGAATT
>Ga0137418_10003361_pt1 | contig 14716 bp, 13 predicted proteins | sample CZODoug3_1_2_16f_FD_122242 | JGI IMG/M metagenome (GOLD analysis project Ga0137418, IMG submission 122242) | Vadose zone soil fungal communities from Angelo Coast Range Reserve, California, USA - CZODoug3_1_2_16fungal (Hybrid Assembly) | ecosystem: Environmental > Terrestrial > Soil > Vadose... | reverse complement strand
CATTGGCAGATGTGTTTAGTGCGCCTGCCTACGACTGTAGAGTGTTAGGTCAGGAACAAAAGCCTGAGTTTGCGGTGACGCGGCTGCGCTCAGGCCCGCGCGAGATGGAGAAGGCCCCGCAATATCCCGCCGATAACGCCATCCTCATCTGCGTCGCGCTTACGCCGTCAGCAGTCGGGCAGTGGAGGGCGCGATATGACGGGCGCGAGGTTGGCGTTACCAGAGCGATCCCGTTTGCAACGACCTATATCGATCTGAATTGTCCGATGGAAATGTGGGTTCGTGGCCCCTTCGATTACCTGCATTATTACTTTTCCAAACAATTGCTCGCGAGGATTGCCCTGGATAACGGAGTATCGTCCGCGTTTCAACTTCAGGAAGTATTCTTCATCGAAGACCTGGTCGTGGCGCAAATGACAAAGAGCATTCTCGCACCTGTCAGGCACGGGGAGCCCCTCGATCGGTTGGCACTAGACCATATCGCCATGGTGCTCGGTGCCCACACTTTGCAACAGCATTGCGATACGCCAAGGTTCGCGAGCAGCCCACAACACGGTCTCGAGGCGTGGCAGAAGCTGCGTGCTGAAGAGATGTTGCTGGCAAGTCTCGCGGAACATCCGCCCTGTGTAGAACGGGTTAGGCCGATTCCACACGTTCAAGAACGGATGGATCAAAACCTCCTTGCGCAGACTCTGTGCGCGCACCGGGCCTTTGCGGTAGAGGTGCCAATCCGTCGACGCGAACGCTTGGCCGATTTGGAACACGATGGCAAACAGGGTGCCCACCGAGCCGTAAGCGGCGTACTCCCGTTCTCCCCCGATGGCTGCCTCCGCGGAGAACAGACCACCGAGCCCACTGGAGTAGGGCACTGGGGATGCATTCTGAGGGGCTCGTCGAGCCGGCAACAGGGATGATACTAGGTCGCGCATTTCACCCCCTTAACGACGGTTTTGTCCGGCGTCTGCCGGCTCGGAATCACTGGAGCCAGTGAACAGCCACGAGAAAATGAAGCAAGACACCGCAATTGCGCACCAGCCGGCAATGATGTTCCAGTGAAACATAGCGTTTGTCAACGCCGAAAATCCTACAATGTGCAGGGTAATTCGAATGAAGGAAGCGAACAACCGAGCGCGCATGGGAGCGCTCTCAGTAGCTACCGAAACTCGCTGAGCGCGCTTCCTTTGAATCCAGTTATTGAGCACCATTGCGGAGTAAGCCATCGGGCTAGGAACTCCCTCATAAACCGACATAGCTAGCTCTCTTCCCATGGGATCCAAGACTTAATCTGACCGTTATCACTATGCACAAACAAGAGTGTTAAGAATCCCTCTCCACCAAACAGATCAATTGGATTGTCGTTGCTCTTTTGTATCTCAAGAATGATGCTATTATCATCTTGATTGAGTATTCGACCTACTCGAATCTCACCGTATTTGCCTTGCACCTTTGCCATTGTTTAGTACTCCAATGAGGTAAAGCGAGCCTTACCGCGGTAATCGAAGTGCATTGTTATGTACCTTCCGCAGTCCAGCCCATCATCGTCTTTCTTGACTGGCTCATCTTTCTTGCGACCCTCGGTGTCTGTCTTCCATGAATAACCGGACGGCTCATCCGCGGTGCATGTCGGGCGCAATTCATCTACTAGAATTTGATCACGCTCTACTAGTGCATCAGCCATCAGGAACAATTTGTATTCCTTGAGCCGCGCCTTGACCAAGTCAATGCCATCATTGACAAACTTGATAGCCGGCTGCGTACCGAGCCCGGTGGCTTTCTCGAACGTGCGTCGCCCCTCGGCATCGTGGTCACAGATCACGGTGACTGGCTTGGGCTCAATCCATTCACGCTCCAGGGTCGGCACCATAATTATTTGTCGTGCGGCAAAGTCATCCTGAGGCTTGAGCACCTCCACCTCGGGGCATACAATGTCCATGATGGTTTGCGCATGCTCAGACACAATTCGGTTGGTCATATAGATTTCCCGATACATATAGATTGCATCTGTATCGGGATCTACAGCCCAACACTGCAACACAAACGGGTGCTGTAGGCCAAAGTCCAACACCCAATAGCGATCCCACGTTTCCCAACCCTGCCGGATGATACGATTACCTTCGGCATCCTCTTGCCACGGGAGCACATGGCGCGCAGGGTCAAACTCGTCATAGATGATTCCCTCTGAGGAAACCCACAACCCGAGCCGTAGACGCTTGTACCGTACGCCAGTCAGGGCGTCGAGAATGTCTATATACTTCTTTCCGCGCTCGGTCAGCTTGAGCCATGCGCCGCGGTACTCCACCGCCTCAGGATCATCCGGTGCGCACAGCACAAACAGCACGGGATTATCCTCGTGCCGGCTCTCAATAAGCTTGCACAACCCGTCTTTGCACCGCAGCAACAGCGGGTGCTTTGCCGAGCCCGGATTACAGTCCATGAGCAGTTGTTGAAATGAGATATTCCAGTTACGCAACCGGGTCTTACAAGACTCAATGTCATCGATGGTGCATTCGGTTGCCTCTTGAATATAGATGATGTCATACTCAGTTGACATCACTCGCAATGGCTTATCCAAGCCACCGATGACTACCTTGGAGCCATTACGGAATCGATACTGTGGTGGTTCCTCGCTCGATCCTCCGTAATAGACTACGATGCCAACCTCAAGCGGGTCTACATGACTGGTGGGCGTTGGTACGGGACGCCGGAAGCGTCTCCGGGCTGGGTCTACGTTTACCAGCAGAAGGACCCCGACCACTATGATTTGATCTCGAAGATCAAGAGCAGACCCGGATCAGGCACTTCGCTTTTTGTGCCCGAACTCAATCGTTTTTATGTCGCGTCTCAGGCGCTGGGCAATCAGGACGCCGCGATACTGGTATATGAGCCGGTGCAGTAATGATTTCTTGGCTTGGTCAACGGGGTTAGGGGTTTGACTGAGCCGAAACTGACCCCCCACAGGTCGAGCTATGGTGCTGCTAACGAGGAGTGAGGAAGCCGACTTTCTTCGATCTACACCCGATCCGCTCTTTCAATCCTGACGAGTTCCTGAAGACTTTCTGACTGAAAATTAAGGATTGCGTCAGATCTTCTGAAGAGTGGCTCCATCTCTCCCGCTCCCTGCGTCAATCCATACTCGTGACAATTAATTTACATCTTGGAGACATCTAGTGTAACGTGTGCGTGTAATGGTTATAACAGTGGATGTTGACACAACGCCATGGCTGCTACTGATCTTCAGCCTGCCGTCGAAGAAGGCCAGTCAACGAGTCGGGATATGGAGAAAGCTCCAGAAGTACGGCACGCTCCCATTGCGCAATTCGGGCTATATATTGCCGAATACGCCATCGAATCAGGAACGCTTCGAGTGGGTAGCTTCAGCGATACGAGGCTACAAAGGGGAGGCCTCGGTGCTTCAGATTCGGGGGATTGATGACCTTTCTCCTGAGGTCCTCAAGGAACAGTTCCGGGCTGCGCGTAAACCTGACTATGTGGCATTCATCTCCGAGGTCCAACAACTCAAACCCTCCGAACAGGGGTTTTCGGCGCAGCTTACGCGCTTGAAACGGCGCCTGGACGAGATTACTGACATCGATTTTTTCGGTTGTCCGCTCAGAGCGAAGGCGGAGGAAGTGCTCTACAAAGCTGAACATCCAACCACGGTTCAGGCAACGACACGGAAAGGAGGAGTCACGAAGACGGAATATCAGGCTCGTGTTTGGATCACGCGTCCTCGACCCGGGATTGACCGGGTCTCCTCAGCCTGGCTTATCAAGCGGTTCATTGATTCCAAATCTACCTTCGTCTTTGGGGGTGATCCAGCCGCTCACCCCGAAGCCATACCGTTCGATATGTACCAGGGCGGTGGTTTCGGCCATGAGGGGGAGAAATGCACGTTCGAAACGCTCTGTGCTCGCTTCGGTACGCCCGATAAGAAAGTGCGCCTCATCGGACAGGCCATTCACGATGCGGACCTCGATGATGAGAAGTTTGGGCGAACCGAGGGCATCACTATTAACCAGATTCTGAAGGGATGGGCCAAGCAAGGAATCCCCGATGACGAACTGCTGCGTCGAGGGATGGACCTGATCGAAGGGCTATACCAGTCTTTGACCTAATATCTGTGGTTTTGTGATGGCGATGGATAGTGGTGGCGACAGCCTTCGTGTATGAAAAAACCGAGAGGCAGGGTTCAGGAGTTCGGTTCAGATTCGCAACCTAAGAAATAGGAGTGTGTGACCATGCTTACGATCGCTTTGCTTAGCACCACTGGCGTCCGAGTCTTGAAACTCTTCACAACAGCGAGTCTCGCCATCTCCCTGTGTTGTGGCACTTTCGCTACAGGACAAACAGCTAGTTCCACAACCACCAAGGCCAGCGGGAGCGACTGGAAACAGGTTGAGGCAGCGATGGGCCGTCCGGGTCAGATTCAACCGGGTGACGTGATCAAGTTTGGAATGCCACGAAAAGACCTGCATGTCACGCTCGACGGGGTCGAAATCAAAGCGGGACTCGCGTTAGGGTCATGGGCAGCATTCAAAAAGGACGGCGGCAGCGCCATGGTCATGGGCGATCTGGTTCTGACTGAGGACGAGGTGGAGCCAGTGATGATGAAGCTGCAGGAAGGAGGTATCCACGAATCCGCAATCCACAATCACCTGATCGGGGAATCGCCGCACGTGATGTATGTGCACGTTGCCAGTCACGGCGACGCTGTCCAAATGGCGAAAGTCATTCACGATGCGCTGGCATTTACGAAGACTCCGGGCCCGGACCCCACACCCACTCCCGCGGCGCCGGCAGCAACGGACCTCGGTTTTGATCAGAAAGAAGTTGAACAGATACTCGGGCACTCCGGGAAGGTCAACGGCGGAATTCTTCAGATTGGAGTGCCAAGATCGGAGGCGATTACAGACTCGGGCATGGCGGTTCCGCCATCGATGGGCGTAGCGACGGCCCTGAACTTTCAGCCGACAGGCAACGGCAAGGCGGCGATCACAGGAGATTTTGTGCTACTCGGAAGCGAAGTCAACGCGGTGATCAAGGCGCTGCGGCAGAACGGCATTGCCGTCACCGCACTGCACAGCCACATGCTGATGGAAGAACCTCGACTGTTCTTTATGCATTTCTGGGCGAATGATGAGGCGGTGAAACTCGCGCAGGGATTGCGGGCCGCGCTCGACAAAACAAACTCCGCAAAATGACCCCCGTAGACAACTCGACGGCGCCCGATGCAACGAGAGTGTCGCTCACTCAATTCGTGGGATATTTTCTGTGGCTGGGGACGGTGGGCTTCGGCGGTCCGATTGCCCTGGCTGGACACATGCAACAAGACCTCGTCGACAAGCGCGGGTGGATACGCAAGGAAGACTATGTGGAAGGTCTGGCGCTGGCACAACTCGCGCCGGGTCCGCTTGCCGCGCAACTCGCGATTTATTTGGGATACATTCGGGCAGGCCTGCTGGGAGCCACGGCGGTGGGTGTGGCCTTCGTGTTGCCATCGTTCCTGATGGTGCTAGCACTCTCAGCGGCCTACGTTCGCTTTGGCGGGCTGCCCTGGATGCGGGGCATGTTCTACGGAATTGGTGCGGCGGTGATTGGGATTATCGCGCGGTCGGCGTTCAAGTTGACGAGACTCACGCTGGGGAAAGACAAGTTTCTGTGGGGAATCTTCGCGGTTCTGGCGATTTCGACGGCATGGACCTCGCGTGAGATTATCTGGCTGTTTCTGTTGGGAGGCGTGGTGGCCGTGGTGGTGAAGGCTTTGCCGACGCGGCAGCAAGGGCGAGCCATGGCCTCGGTGTTTCTTCCTGCGGTCACCTTCGGAACGAACAACACCTTGCTGCAGGTTTTCCTCTATTTCGCTAAGGCGGGAATGTTTGTATTCGGCAGCGGGCTTGCAGTGGTGCCTTTTCTTTATGGCGGCGTGGTGCAGGAACATCGTTGGCTGAGTGACCATCAATTCGTTGACGCCGTTGCGGTGGCGATGATCACGCCGGGACCGGTGGTCATCACGGTTGCGTTTATTGGCTACCTGGTAGCCGGCGTTGCTGGAGCGACGGCGGCGGCGCTCGGAATATTTCTGCCGGTGTATCTTGTGGTGGTTGTGCTCGCGCCCTCCTACAAACGATGGGCCAAGAATCCTCAGTTGAACGCATTCGTGCGCGGGGTGACGGCGGCGGCGACAGGCGCAATTGCTGGGGCAGTTGTCGTCCTGGCCCGTCGTTCGGTATATGACTGGCCGACGGTTGCGATCTGCTTGATTAGTGTTGCGGTGTTGTTTCGCTGGAAAGTGCCCGAGCCTGCGGTGATCGCGTGCGCTGCGGTTGGCGGCTTGCTACTGCAACACGGCTAAACGGCGATAGGGCGGCCCGAGAGCCTGACCTTGCCGCAGGTACGCGACAAGGTCGGAGTCCTTGGAGCGGGCCCGTGAACCTGAAACGCTCAGCCACTCCTACGCGGCGGTGGTCGGATCGATCTTTGTTCCGATCTCTGTAACTTTGGAGGCGGGAAAGCCGCTGAGCTCCGCATGCTTCCGGATGACGCCTTCATCCTTGGCCAGGTACACACAGAACGTCTTGTCGGCAGCTACGAAGGACTCCACCCACTGAATGTCCGGGCCTAGTTGCTGCAGGGCCTGGTTGGACTTGGCGGCGGCTTGACGCAATTGTTCTGCGTCCAGAGTCCCCACTTTCGGGATCTCACGCTCGATCATATATTTCTTCACGCTATCCTCCTTGTGATTTCGAAGTTTCAGGTTCGACCCTTTTAAGGTAGACGACAAAGGGGCTTGCAACAAGATGGCAGATTTGCCATTCTACATGGGTGATTAAGCCATGGTAGGGAGGTCACTCATGATCGACATCACAGTCCTGCTGCTGGACGGGACGTTCTCCTCAACCGCCGTGGGCCCGATGGAGGTGTTCCAGCATACTGGCACGCTTTGGAACATGTTCGCGGGAAAGCCGGCGGCGCCTCGCTTTCGGGTGACGACGGCATCGGTGGACGGACGTGCGGTACGGTGCGACGGGCCCATCGAGATACGGCCGGCTGCGGCGCTTGCGGACATTCGCAAATCGGAAATTATCTTTCTTCCTTCCACGGGGCCCAGTTTGCATGACGTTGTGGAGCGCAATGCAGCGGTGGTGCCCTGGCTGCGGCGATGGCATAAGCGGGGGGCGGCCATTGCCAGCGTGTGCTCGGGTGTGGGTCTGGTGGCTGCGACTGGGTTATTGGACGGAAAACGTGCGACCACACATTGGGGGCTGGCTGAGGAATTCCGCCGGAAGTATCCGAAGGTGAAGTGGATGCCGGAATTGATGGTGACGGAAGACCGGGGATTTTATTGCGGTGGAGGAGTGAATGCATCGCTCGATCTGAGCTTGTTTCTGGTGGAGCGATTCTGCGGCCACGATGTGGCCATGCAAAGTGCCAAGGCCCTGCTGATTGAGACGCCCCGGGCGTGGCAGGCAGGGTTCGCGATTGTGCCGCTGAAGACGGAACATTCAGATGACACAATTTCGCGGGCGCAAGAGTGGATGCACGAGAATTTTCAGCGAACTTTTGGGCTGGAGGCACCGGCTCGGCGTGTGGGCATGAGCTTGCGCAATTTCGTGCGGCGCTTTCAGCAGGCTACGGGAGACAGCCCGCTGATTTATCTGCAGAAATTGCGGATAGCTGCGGCCAAACGCCTACTGGAGAGCGACCGGCGCACAATGCAGGAGATCTGCGATGCGGTGGGGTACCAGGATGTAGCGTTTTTCCGGAAGCTGTTTCAGAGACAGACCGGCGTTTCGCCGAGCGCGTACCGGCGGAGGTTTGGGGTGTAGAGGACGCGAGGGATAGCCGAGATGATACGAAACGTTGCGTTAGCGGTTAAAACCCGTACCACATAATGGTGTTATCCCCATGGCTGAAGTGCTTTGCGCCCCCCAAAAGAGCGGGAGCGAAGCCTCGGCCCTTGGACGGGCGAGGACGGTCGTCCTGACGTGAGCAGGCGAAACCTGATCCTACCTTCGTCCTTGGACGGAGTCATATACCACCCAAGCGATGGTTGCCAATATCATTCCCCCTGCCAGTCGTACTTGGATCGCGCCCCATCCCCTCGCGTACTTTTTCTCGGTCAGTGAGCCTCGTTTCCCGAGCCAATGGGCAATCGAAACCAGGCTCGAGGCGAAGCGAGCATAAATGCACCGTTGACGGCCATGCATATTCCCAGTAGAACAACAATCGACCAACCTAAAATCAGCAGCATTGGCATCCCCACTCTTTACGGAAAAAGTTTTACGAAAGGCATTGCGTAGACTCCGAAACTTTAAGTAAGAAGGAGCTACCGTTCCACTGCCATGGCTACGGCGTTGCCGCCTCCGAGGCATAGAGCCGCGATGCCGCGCTTCGCGTTGCGGCGCGCCATTTCATAGAGGAGCGTAGTGAGAACGCGGGCGCCGCTTGCGCCAATGGGGTGGCCAATGGCTACGGCGCCTCCGTTGACGTTCACGCGGGCGGGGTCGAGGTTGAGTTCCTTCATCACGCCGAGTGCCTGGACGGAAAAGGCTTCGTTCAGTTCGTAGAGGTCGACGTCCTCGCGCTTCCATCCGGTTTTCTGCCAGAGTTTTTGGACCGCCGTGACGGGAGCGAGCATGACCCACTTGGGTTCGACACCGCTGGTGGCTTGGCCGACGATGCGGGCCAGGGGTTGCATGCCGAGTTCCTGGGCGCGAGCGGCGGAAGTTACGACAACTGCGGCGGCTCCATCGTTGACGCCGGGAGCGTTGCCGGCAGTGACGGTGCCATCTTTCTTGAAGGCGGGCTTGAGGGCGCGGAGGGCTTCCATGCTGGCGTCTTCGCGCGGGGATTCATCTTTGGTGAAGAGCGTGGGTGGGTCGCCCTTCTTGCGGGCGGGGAGCTCGACGGGAACGATTTGGGAATCGAAACGTCCTTCCTTCATGGCGGCGATGGCCTTGCGGTGGGAGTTGAGAGCGTATTCGTCCTGCTGCTCGCGAGTGATGCTGTGCTTCTCGGCGACGTTCTCGCCGGTGATTCCCATGTGGTAGTTGTTGTAAATGTCCCAGAGGCCGTCGTTGATCATGGAATCGATGAGTTGGCCGTTGCCGAGGCGATAGCCCTTGCGGGCGTTGGGGAGAAGGTAGGGGGCGTTGGTCATGGATTCCATGCCTCCCGCAACTACGATACTGCTGTTGCCGGTTTGGATCGCCTGGGCGGCGAGAGCTACGGCCTTAAGGCCCGATCCGCAGACCTTGTTGATGGTCAGCGCGCTGACTTCGTTGGCCAAACCCCCATAAATAGCGGCGATGCGCGCCGGATTCTGGCCGAGACCTGCGGGCAGAACGTTGCCTAGGATGCATTCGTCGATCTGTTCGGGGTTGAGGCCGGCGCGCTTGACGGCTTCTCGAACTACGATGGCGCCGAGCTGCGTGGCGGCGATATCCGACAGCGCACCCTGGAACTTTCCGACCGCTGTGCGGACCGCGGAGAGGATGACTGCGTCTTCGTTTTTCATCGAACTCGACATGGAACTCGACATGAATGACTCCTAATTCGTGCTTTTATGATTATATTTTGTGTGCCTGGGGAAAAGCGATTCGCTGCGCGATGGCGTGTGCTCGCGTATGAGCGGCAGAAATATTTTTCGTGCAAAGGCGCGTCGTTAGCGGGTTGCATGCGAGTCGCGTGATGCGAAGATAAGGATTGCGTGCTAATGATGATCGCGATGGTGACTTTCGTACTTGCTTGGGTAGCCTCTTTGGCATCATTTTTTTCTTGACTTCGTTTTTGCGTGATTGTATTCATCAAGTAGTTGCAACATAAGACCGTTGCACAATTTTCCATCTACGATGGAAGGGAGAATCGTTCAAATGGCAACCAAGAAAAAGGCAGCGAAGAAAAAGGCTACGAAGAAAAAGCACTAAACGTGCACTTCGCTGAAAGGCAAACTAGGGGACGCGAAAGCGTCCCTTTAGTTTTTGCGTTCGTTTTGGGTGCGGAGGACGGCCAGGTTTTTTTCTGTGGCCGGGCAGAGGCTGCGGAAGCCGCACCAGTTGCAGTGGCGGCCTGGGGTGGGTTGGAAGTTTCCGGTGGAGATTTCCTGGGCTACTTGGTTCACTCTTTCCATGACTTCGCGCAGGTCGATGTCGTCGCGGGTGGTGACGGGCATGCTTCCGTCTTCTAGATTTTGCAGCGCCAAAGCGCTCGCTTTGTAGCCCCATTTCTGCTGGGCGGCTAGGGCGTAGATGGAGAGTTGCAGGCTTTCGTCGGCGTCGTCTTGGGTTTTCGCTTTGCCGGTTTTGTAGTCGACGATGCGGACGGTGCCGTCTGCCAGGCGATCGATGCGGTCGATTTTTCCTCGGACCTGGCTGCCGGCGACTTCAATCGTGAAATCCTGTTCGGTGTGCAGGACGTGAGGCGTAGCGCGTTCGGCGGTGGCGATGAAGTCCTGCAGTTGGCGCTCGCCCTGGTGTTCGTAGAGTTCGCGCTGGTAATCGTCGGGGATTACGGCTTTGGCGAATTCGTCGCGGAAGATTTGGACTACTTCAGCGACAGTGGCGGGTTTGCCGAAGCGGGCCGCGTCGTAATAGTGGCGCAGTGCCAGGTGCATGGCTCCGCCGTATTGCAGGGCGGCATGGGATTCTTCGGGGATTCGCCAATCGCGGCTGAGTTTGAATTGCAGCGGGCAGGTTTCGTATCTCTCGATGGCGCTGGCGCTGAGGCCGCGTTGGGCGGGTTGCGGGAGAGATAGTGCGATCCACGCGGAGACGGGCGATGGGGAGGCTGTGGCGAGATCGGGTTCGGCTGCGGCGAGGAGATCGATTTGGACAGGCTTGGGCTCGCGTTCGCGGCGCCAACGGGCTAGGTTTTTGTTCTTGATCAAGTCGCGTAGGTAGCCCGGCGGCGTGAGGTCTTTGCCGCGGCCGGGGGTGCCGTAGAGTGTGAGTGTGTCCTGGGCGCGGGTCATCGCGACGTAGAAGAGGCGGCGTTCTTCTTCCTGGTGGAGTTCTTTGCTATCGCCGGGGGCGACCGATTCGGGATCACGCAGTTCTTGCGGAAACTCGACCAAGGTCTCCTTATACTGAGCGGGGAAAGAATTGCTGCCGGCTCGGATCACGAAGACGTGGCGGAACTCCAGACCCTTGGCTGTGTGCGCGGTCATGAGTTGCACCGCGTCGCGCTGGGTGGGGGCGCTGGCAGGAACGCGACCTTCAGCTTCGCGGAACAGGTGCAAGTACTCGAGGAGTTCGCCTAGCTCTTCAGTCTCATTGATGGGCGGCTTCTTCTTTTCCCAGTTGGCGACGAATTCCACGAAGGCGCGGGTGGCGAGATTTTCGGCGGGCAGGTCGAAGCGCTGGAGGATGATGCGCAGGGCTTGCGTACTTTTGGCATTCTTCTGCGCGATTTCCGCGCGGACTTGATTCAGCTTGGCGAGCACGGCGGGACCACCGGGCACATCGGGGAGAAGACGGAACAAATCGGTTTCGCGGGATGCCGAGCGCATTACGGAATGCAGTGCCAGCGGTTGGATGGAAAACTGGGGCAAGGCGGCGGCGCGAAAGAGGCTGGCGCCGTCGGCTTGGTCGATGACGGCTCCGGCGCAGGCGAGCAAGTCGCGAATTTCCGGCGTATCGAGGACGTCCATTGCATCCATGGAGAACGGGATGCCTGCCTCCGCTAGCTGGCTGACAACCTCTTCGCGATGGGAATGCTGGCGGTAGAGGACGGCGAAGCTGCTCCATGCATTAGACAACCCTGGAACGGATAAAGAGCCTTTGCGGTTGCCGATTGTCATGGCCACATCTTCGGCTTCGCGTTCCTTCTTCGTACCGACGATCTCGACTGGCTCGGCGCGCAGAGGAACGCCTGCGGAGGCCGCCTCTTCTTCTCGCACCGACTCGAGCGGGCGGCGCTGGTTGGGAATGCCCGGGATGGTGGCGTGCCGGAAGATGGGAGGGTTGCCGTCGATGACGGCGTGGGCGCATTGCAGGATGGGCGAAAGCGAGCGGCGGTTGCGTTCGAGGCGAACGACCTTGGCAGCTGGGAACTGACGCAGGAAAATGTCGAATGCGCCCGAGGATGCGCCGCGGAAGCGGTAGATGGCCTGATCCGGGTCGCCGACGGCGAAGAGGTTGGCATCTTTTCCGGCGAGCAGGGCGAGGACGCGGATCTGGGCGAAGTTTACGTCCTGGAATTCGTCGGCGAGGATGTAGCGGGCTCCGGCTTGCTCGCTTCTTAGAACTTCGGAATCGGTTTCGAGGAGATCCAGCGCGCGCGTGATCATGTGGCCGAACGTGCCGAGACCCTCGTTGGTCAGCCAGCCTTCGACGATCTCGAAGACTCGGGCGATTTCCTGGCAGCGGCCTAGAGTTTCTTCTTCGGTCAGCTCGTCGGCGTCTTTCGACTTGGCTACGCGGTGGATTTTGACTTCTCCACGTTCGAGCTCTCTTACATAATTGCAGTAGTCGGCGGCGGTTACGAGTTCGTCCTGGCAGCGGCGCATGAACTCGAGGAGATCTTTTAAGAACTGGCCGACCTTGGCGGCGCGGACGTAGTACTTGAGGTTCAGCTGGCGGATGCGTTTGCGGAGGAGGATGTTGAGGTCGAAATCGTCGAGGACCTGAAAGCCGCGGTTGTGGCGCTTGAGCAATTCCAGGCAGTAGTCGTGGAAGGTGTAGGCTTGGATTTTTTGCGCCGCCGGGCACGCGAGCTGGACGCGCTTCTTCATCTCGGCTGCGGAATTCACGGTGTAGGTGAGGGAGAGAATTTCTTCGGACTGGGCGTGGCTGTTGGCGATGAGTTGGGCGATGCGCTGGGTGAGGACTGTGGTCTTGCCGGTGCCTGCTCCGGCGATGACGAGCATGGGTCCAGTGACGTGTTCGAGGGCGAGTTTTTGTTGGGGGTCGGGGGCGAAGTCTGGTTTTTGTTTCGGTACTGCCATGGGGTTAGGGTAGCAGAGGGGAGGTTGTGGGAATTTGGGTCGACTTGCTCAAAGAAGGCAAAAGATGGGGCCCCCGCATTCAGATGGAGATAAGACAACCAAAGAGCAAGGGTCGGCCACCCGCCGACAAACGTACGTCGCTCGAAGCGAATCCGACAACCACGCCAACCGCGCCCAACGCACTCAAGAAAAGCGCACGCTGCCCCACGGGCCACTTGTCGAAGTCCGTCAATTTTCTCCTTCCTCCAACAGGTCAGATTGTAAGCCCTGCGTGCTGAAAACGGCAGGATGCCCAGCGAAACAAACGATTACCGCTCGCAGAGCGGATTGTTGACGAAATGGCGTTTTTTCGTCATCAACAACAGCCCAGTATATGATTCAGTGATTCTAGTCGCGGGTTTGTGATCAATGAGCCAAGTGGACGCAAGAATTGAGAAGTATCGAGCAATCGGGTTAGGTAGTTTACCAGTCACGGCGTTGGAGATTCAGCAGGCTGTTCCTCAGTTAGGAAACGCCCGTCAATCCCTCTCTCTCCGGCTCCTGACGGGTGAGCAAACTGTAGTCCTTGCATTTTCAGGACTGCGACAACTCCGTCTCGCCGACCTTCATCCAGGAAGCCTGTGCAGGCTCTACATCACATCGGTCGCTGATGCTCAGATGGAGGGTGTCCGCTATCGAGTGTCCAATGATGAGCAAGACCTTACCTTGGACTTTTACTGCGCCGATTTCGAGGTTTTTCCAGCAACGTAAACCGCCAAGGATGCGTACGTTCGGGATGGTTGACGAAGACAGGCCTCTTCACGTTTTGACTGCTGGTCAATTGAGCGTGATGGCGATGTTTCAACAATCAGTACGATCCGCTCGTGATTATTCATATAATTCCCACTACTGTGAACAGAACGGGCTTCGTCATACTTGTAGTTCTAGCGTGTCTCTCCCACCTCGTTGCTCAAGATGCGGTCGTCGAACAACGAAAAGCTGAAACGACCGCGAAAGCAGACAAGCTGTTCGGACAGCGCTACACCGCAGCGGCGGGCAAGCCTCTGCGGCTCTATGACGAGGAGGCCGAGACGGGACCGCCAGACGCGATCATCTACGGACACGGTTCGAGTTATGTCATTGAATTGATCTTCGCAAGCGATGGGACGATTGCACGTCTGATATTGCTGCCGGAGGCCCTCTTGCACAGCCACTATTGGGGGGACGTTCCAAACATCGTTGAACTCTCTGCCGCTGAGATGCAACGGCTCGCGGCATCCGCGAATGACCTGCAACCACTCGGCAAAGCGCACGAGGTCTGGGATGCACCAGATGGTTGTTTCCAATCGGGCCCTAACCTTTACTGTGCCGACGCTTACGAGCTTGCGACCATCAGCCATTACCACGCCGAGGAAGGACGCGAGGAGGAGTTGAGGCGGGTTGCACTCAGAGATATCGAAATCCTGTACAAACAATCCGTCGACGGCATTGTCGAAGACGTGAGGGTCGAGGGGAGCCAGCGCAAACTCAAAGTAAGTGGGCAGTGGTATCACGGCGAGAAGTCCGGCGTAGAAATATTCTATACGGCGCAGAAAGGCTCCGTCGTGCACCTCGTCACGTACGGTTGCACTGCGAACGAAAAGGCATGTACAGCAGTTCCAGCGGAATCAAAGCACACCGTGAACGAGTAGTAACAGCTTAACTGTTGTAAACAGCAGTGGGTGTTGAAAAAGTCACGTCGATTAGCAGGATGAGATTCAGCTGAAGCATGTTAGAAGAAAGCATCTGCCCATG
>Ga0137418_10003359_pt1 | contig 14719 bp, 10 predicted proteins | sample CZODoug3_1_2_16f_FD_122242 | JGI IMG/M metagenome (GOLD analysis project Ga0137418, IMG submission 122242) | Vadose zone soil fungal communities from Angelo Coast Range Reserve, California, USA - CZODoug3_1_2_16fungal (Hybrid Assembly) | ecosystem: Environmental > Terrestrial > Soil > Vadose... | reverse complement strand
TTCGCCGACGTCGCCGGCTGCGACGAGGCGAAGCAGGAGCTCGAGGAGATCATCGACTTCCTGAAGGACCCGCAGAAGTTCCAGCGGCTCGGCGGGCGGCTGCCCAAGGGCGCGCTGCTCGTGGGCCCGCCGGGAACCGGCAAGACGCTGCTCGCCAAGGCCGTCGCGGGCGAGGCGGGCCGGCCGTTCTTCTCGATGTCGGGGTCCGACTTCGTCGAGATGTTCGTCGGCGTCGGCGCCTCGCGCGTGCGCGACCTGTTCGAGCAGGGCAAGGCGCACGCGCCGTGCATCATCTTCATCGACGAAATCGACGCCGTCGGGCGCCACCGCGGCGCAGGCCTCGGCGGTGGACACGACGAGCGCGAGCAGACGCTCAATCAGCTGCTCGTGGAGATGGACGGCTTCGAATCCAATGAAGGCGTGATTCTGCTCGCGGCCACGAACCGGCCCGACATCCTCGATCCCGCGCTCCTGCGCCCCGGCCGCTTCGACCGCCAGATCGTGGTCGACATGCCCGACCTCAAAGGCCGCGAGCAGATCCTGCGGGTGCACGTGCGCAAGATCCCGATGGCACCCGGCGTCAACCTTGAGCGCATCGCGCGCGGTACGCCTGGGCTCGCCGGCGCCGAGCTCGCCAACATCGTCAACGAAGCCGCGCTGCTGGCCGCGCGCCGCAACAAGGCGCAGGTGGACGGCCAGGACTTCGAGGACGCGAAGGACAAGGTGATGCTGGGCCTCGAACGCAAGAGCCGCGTGCTCTCCGACGAGGAGCGGCGTCTTGTCGCCTATCACGAAGCCGGCCATGCGCTCGTCGGGCTCACCGTTCCCGACGCCGATCCGCTCCACAAGGTCACGATCATTCCGCGCGGCCGGGCGCTCGGCCTCACCGCCTACCTGCCGGAAGAAGAGCTGCACAAGTACACGAAACGCTCGATCGAGTCGCGGCTCGCGATGGCGTACGGCGGCCGGGTCGCCGAAGAGCTGGTGTTTGGGCCGGAGAAGGTGACGACCGGCGCGGCGCAGGACATCCAGCAAGCCACGAACATCGCGCGGCGCATGGTGACGCAGTTCGGCATGAGCGCCGTGATCGGTCCGATCGCCGTGGGCGACCGCGAACAGGAGATCTTCCTGGGCCGCGAAGTGGTGCAGCGTAGGGAGATTTCCGATCGCACCGCGCAGATCGTGGACGAGGAAGTGAAGAACATCCTCACGCGCGCCTACGCCGAGGCGGCGCGGATCGTCGCCGAGCGGCGTGCTGCGCTCGATCGTTTGGCGGCGGCGCTGCTGGAGCGCGAGACGCTGGAGCGCGAGATGGTCGAGATGGTGATCGCCGGCCAGCCGCTGCCACCCTACGTCCCGCCGGCTCCGACGCCGCGCGCCGAAAGTGAGCAGGAGAAGGAGAAGACGCCGCAGCGGACGTCCGGCGGGATTCTCCGCAATCCGCCGCCTGAGCCTGCCGGGGCGTGACCGCTCCGCAAGCGGCAGACCTCTCCAAACTTCGGATCAATCGCGACGACCCACCGCCCGCGGTCAAGCGGGCGCTGGGTCGCGTGCTGTGGCTGGTTGGCGCGGCGGCGCTAATCGTCGCCGCGGTGGCAATCTTCGGGCGCCGCGGGGGCACGGTCCCCGTGCAGGTCGTGACGGTAGCCACAACCGCGGGCGGCACAGGTGCGGCAGGGGGCGGTAGCGGATCTGTCGCGGTCGTCGCGAACGGCTACGTTGTCGCGCGCACCAAAGCCGCGGTGTCGGCGAAGATTCCTGGCCGGCTTGCAGTTCTCAACGTCAGCGAAGGATCGCGCGTCGAGAAAGGCGCGATCATCGCGCGGCTCGACAACGCCGACTACGCCGCGGCCGTGGGCCAGGCGGAGGCCGGTCTCGCCAGCGCGAAAGCCACGTTGATCGAGGCCCAGTCGGACCGCGACCAGATGCAGCGCGATTACGTGCGTGTGCGGGACATCCACGCGCAGAATCCCAATCTCGTCTCACCGCAGGATGTCGAGAACGCGGACAGCCGCGCTCGTCAGGCCGACGCGCGCTTCGGCGCGCAGTCCGCGCGCGTGGATGCCGCCGCGGCGGCGCTCCGCGTCGCCCAGGCCAACCTCGAGAACACGTACGTCCGCGCGCCGTTCAGCGGCACCGTGCTGCGCAAGGAAGCGGAGGTCGGTGAAGTCGTCGCGCCGTCGGTCGGCGGTGGGTTGACGCGCGGCGCGGTGGTGACGATGGCCGACCTCGCGACGCTCGAGGTGGAAGTGGACGTCAACGAGGCCTACATCGCGCGCATTCACAGCGATCAGCAGGCGCGCATCACGCTCGATGCGTATCCGGACACGGCCTTTCGCGGGGCGGTGCGGCAGATCATCCCGACGGCGGACCGCCAGCGCGCCACCGTGCAGGTGAAGGTGTCCATCCTCGATCGCGACCCGCGCATTCTCACCGAGATGGGCGCGAAAGTCGAGTTTCTCGAAGCCCCACGGCCGGTCGTGGCGGGTGCCGCGCAGCCGGTCGAGCGGCCGCGCATCATCGTCCCCGCCGAGGCCGTGCGCAACGCCAACGGCCACGACGTCGTGTGGATCGTCCGCGACGGACGGTTACAGAAGCGTGACGTTGACGCAGGTCCGGTCAGTGGTAACTTCCGCGAGATTCGTTCCGGACTTTCGGGCGGCGAGCAGCTGCTCGTGGGTGGCGTTGAAACGCCGAAAGAGGGCCAACGCGTAAAACCGAATAATCAATGATCAATGTTGAATGATCATTGATCATTGATCACTCAACATTGAACATTGGACATTCCGAATGGCACTCGTCGAGATTCGCGACGTCTACAAGTCATTTCAGCGCGACACCCAAAAGATCGAAGTATTCACGGGGCTGACGCTCGACATCGACGAGGGAAGTTTCACCGCGCTGATGGGACCGTCGGGGTCGGGTAAGTCGACGCTGCTCAATCTCATCGCCGGTCTCGACAAGCCGACGCGCGGCACCGTGCGGGTCGGTGGGGCGGAAGTGAGCGCCATGAGCGCGGGGCAGCTCGCGGCCTGGCGGTCGCGCCACGTGGGGTTCGTGTTCCAGTCGTTCAATCTGCTGCCCGTGCTGACGGCGTATCAGAACATCGAGCTGCCGCTGTTGCTCACCAATCTCTCCAAGAAAGACCGCAACGAGCGCGTGAAAATCGCCCTCGACGTGGTGGGGCTGGCCGACCGGGCCGATCACTATCCGCGGCAGCTCTCGGGTGGGCAGGAACAGCGCGCCGCCATCGCGCGCGCCATCGTCGCCGATCCGACCGTGACGCTGCTGGACGAGCCGACCGGCCAGCTGGATGCCAAGAGCTCGCAGGAAGTGCTGACGCTGCTGCAGCGGCTGAACAACGAGTTCAACAAGACGATCATCATCGTCACGCACGACGCGCATGCCGCCGAGCGCGCCAAGACGATCCTGCACCTCGAGAAGGGCGACCTGATCGAGAAGCCGCGGGTGGCGACGGCCGCCCGGTGAAGTACGTCCAGCTGGTTCTCGCCAACCTGGGCCGCCACAAACTCCGGTCGATCCTGACGATCGCGAGCGTCGCGCTCGCGCTGTTCCTCTTCGCCTCGCTCCGCAGCGTCACCACGACGATGGCGGCAGCGGCCCAGTTCGGCGGCGCGCGACGCCTGGTCACGCTCAATGCGACCGGGCTCGTGTTTCCCCTGCCACTGGCGTACGGCAATCGTATCAAGGCCATGCCCGGCGTGACCGGGCTCTCCTGGGCCAACTGGTTCGGCGGCCGGTACGGCGACGGCAAGAACTTTTTCGCGAATTTTGCGGTCGATGCCGAGTCCTATCTCCACCTGTATCCCGAGATCGTGATGCCGGCCGATCAGAAGCAGGCGTTCCTGCAGGATCGCACCGGTGCGATCATCGGCGACCGTTTGATCAGTCAGTTCGGCTGGAAGCTGGGGCAGAACGTCACGCTGCAGGGAACGATTTTCCAGGGGGACTGGACGTTCAAGATCGACGGCGTCTACCACCCCACCGATCCGGCCATCGGGGACAACGTGCTGATCTTCCATCACGACTACTTCGACGAGCGCATCGGCCGCGCGGGGATCGCCGGCTGGTACATCGTGGAGATCGATGATCCGGCGCACGCGCCCACGATCGCCAAGACGATCGATGACCTGTTCCGGAATTCGAGTTCGCCGACCAAGACCGGTACGGAGCGCCAGTTCCAGGCGAGCTTCGCCACGATGTGGGGCAACGTGAGCTTCCTGATGAGCACGATCGGCCTGGCCGTCGTGTTCGCGATTCTCCTGGTCACCGCCAACGCGATGATGATGAGCGCGCGCGAGCGCACCGGCGAGATCGCCGTGCTCAAGACCGTGGGCTTCTCGGACCGGCTGCTGTTCACCTTGGTGATGGTCGAGGCGGGCGCGCTGGCGCTGACCGGTGCGGCGATCGGCCTCGGCGGCGCGACGGTCTTGTATCCGGCGATCAACTTCAACGGCGCCGGTTTCCTGCCGGGCTTCAAGGTGGCGACGAGTACGTTGATCATCGGCGCACTCGTGGCCGTCGGCCTGATGCTGGCGAGCGGTCTCGTGCCCGCGGTGCGCGCGGCCCGCCTGCCGATCGTCCAGGCCCTGCGGAAGGTCGAATGATCCCCATCGCCTACAACGTCCGCAGCGTAGTCCAGCGGCCCGTCTCCACCGCGCTCACCGCGCTCGGCGTCGGCCTGGTCGTTGCGGTCTTCATCGGCATGCTCGCGCTCGCCAACGGCTTCAGCGCGGCGCTCGCCAAGACCGGGTCGAGCCGGAACGTCCTCGTGCTGCGCAAAGGCGCGGACTCCGAGCTCTCCAGCGGTCTCGGGCGCGACGTGTCGAGCATCGTGGCGGCCGACCCGCACGTCGCGGCGGGCGCCGATGGCCGGCCGCTCGTGTCACCGGAGGTGTACGTCATCATTCCGCTCGCGAAATCGTTCGACACCACGCAGATCGCCAACGTCGTCGCGCGGGGCGTCAGCGATCAGGCATGGCAGGTGCGCAACAACGTCACGGTCACCGAAGGTCAAAAGCCGACCTCGGGCCGCCCGGAAGTCTGCGTCGGCAGCCGGTTGACCAGGCGCTTCCCGCACACCGGCATCGGCCAGACGCTGCATTTCGCCGGCCGCGACTGGACGGTGACGTGCCACTTCACCGCCGCGGGCTCGGCATTCGAGTCGGAGATCTGGGGCGAGAACGAGCAGTTCATGCCGGTGTTTCGCGGCGACGTATTCCAGTCGATCAGCTTCCGGCTGAAAGACCCGGCCTCGTTCGAGGAAACGCGGCGCGCGCTGCAAGCGGACAAGCGCATGACGATCGACGTGCATCGCGAATCGGAGTTCTACGCCCAGCAGTCGCAGCTCCTGGGCCGCATTCTCGGCTTCCTCGCGGTCATGATCACCGGCATCATGGCGGTGGGTGCCGTCTTTGGGGCCATCAACACGATGTACGCGGCCATCGCGTCGCGCGCGCCGGAAATCGGCGTGCTCCTCACGCTCGGCTTCAGGCCCGCGAGTGTGCTCGTGAGCTTCCTCGCCGAGTCGGCGTTCATCGCGGCGATTGGTGGATTGCTGGGATGCGTGTTTGCACTGCCGCTGAACGGCATCGTGACGAGCACCACGAACTGGTCGAGCTTCAGCGAGATTGCGTTCAGCTTCCGCGTGACTCCGGCGCTGCTGCTGGTCGGCCTGATCTTCGCAGTCGTGATGGGCATCGTCGGCGGGTTCTTCCCGGCGCTCCGCGCGGCTCGCCTACAGGTCGTGCAGGCATTGCGGTAATTGTCATTTCGAGTCCCGAGCCCCTAACCCCGAGCCCCCATTGAAAGTCACCGCGCTCGGCGCGCACACACCGGAAGCGGTGCGCGCGGCGCTCGCGGCGCGAGGGTGGGAAGCACAGCCGGCCTGGTTCGCCGCGGTCGGCATCCAGCCGTTCGTCGTCCTCATCGAAGACATCAGCGAATCAGAGCGCGAGGCGCTCGTGCATTGGGGCACCAAGTCTGGCGCCGACATTCTCACCGGCGACGGCTGGGCGCTCGTGGCTGGTTCGACCAGCCGCATCGCTCCACTCGCGCGGTACGATCGAGTACCCGCCGAACTGTCGCGCCTTGCCCCCGAGCTCGGGAAGCTGCTCGCCGCTCGAGCCGAGCCGCCGCGCTCCTGGGCGATCCGAGGCGGGGAACTGTCGCTCGAACGGCCCGTCATCATCGGCATCATCAACATCACGCCGGATTCGTTTTCGGATGGTGGTCAACTGGCATCCACCGATGCGGCAATCGCGCACGGTGACAAACTGATGGCGGATGGCTGTCGGCTGCTTGACGTTGGTGGCGAGTCGACGCGTCCGGGCGCCAAACCGGTGCCCCCGGACGAGGAGATCACGCGTGTGGTGCCGGTGATCGCCGGTCTGATCAAACGGGGCATGGGCCCGGTGTCGGTGGACACCCGCAAAGCCGCCGTGGCGCGCGCCGCGCTCGACGCGGGGGCCGCGGTCGTGAACGACGTGTCGGGACTGCTGTACGACCCGGGGCTCGGCGCCGTGCTGGCGCGCGTGGACGTCGGCGTGGTCCTGATGCATATGCGCGGGACGCCGGCCACGATGGACGATCTGGCGACATACGCTCATGTCGCTCCCGAGGTGGCCGCAGAGCTCGCGGCGACCGCCGACGAGGCCGAACGGGCGGGCATCGCCCGCGAGCGGATCGTCGTCGACCCAGGTTTTGGCTTCGCCAAAACGGCAACCCAGAACTTCCGGCTGCTCGATGAACTGGCAACGATCGTCGCCCTTGGCTATCCTGTAGCCGTCGGCTTGTCACGGAAGCGGTTTTTGGGCGCCGCGACGGGCCGGCCGGTGGAAGACCGCGATCGCGCCACGGCCCTCGCCTGTGCCCTCGCCTGGGAGCGCGGCGCGCGATTGTTCCGGGTTCACGACGTCGCAATGACACGCGAAGCCCTTGCACTGGCGGGCGCTACGACCAATCCAACGTGAACGTCGACGCCTTCAAGTTCCTCTCGCCGCGGCTCTGGCCGGATCTGTTCGAGATCCTGCTGGTGTCGTTCGTCATCTACCGCTTCCTGCTCTTTCTGGTGGGGACGCGGGCGCTGCAGATCGTCCTCGGGATCGTGATCCTGTCGCTCACCTACTTCACGGCGGTGTTTGCCAAGTTCACGATGATTTCCGAGCTCCTGGGCGTCGTGTTCACGTACGGCGCGTTCGCGCTCATCGTCGTGTTCCACCCCGAGCTCCGCAACGCGCTGGCACGGCTCGGCCAGTCGCGCTACATGCGGGTGTTCTCGCGGGGCGACCGGCAATCGGTGGCGGAAGAGATCGCGGAGGCGCTCGATCGCCTGTCGCGCGCCGGGACCGGCGCGATCATCGCCGTCGAGGGAGACATCGGGCTCGAGGAATTCATCACCACGGGTGTCCCGATGGAAGCCAAAGTTTCGGCTGACCTCCTGACCACGATCTTCACACCCTATTCACCCCTGCACGACGGCGCCGTCCTGATTCGCGGCGACCAGATCATCGGCGCCGGGTGCGTCTTGCCGCTGACCCAGTTCAAGGTCGCCGACAAGTCGCTCGGCACCCGCCACCGCGCGGCGCTCGGGCTGTCGGAGGAGAGCGACGCGACGGTGCTCGTCGTGTCGGAAGAGACGTCCACGATCTCGGTCGCGAGTCACGGACTCCTGTACCGGCATCTCACCCCGCAACAGGTGCGCGATCTCCTCTCCGGCGCCGTCTCGCATCTCGAGGGCGGCGAGCGCGTGACTCAGCCTGCCACCTAAACCCCCGTACCGGGAGGCGGCCGCTGTCGCGCTCCTGGTGCTCATCGGTTATGTGATCACCCTCGCGCCCACCGTCACCCTGTGGGACGCGGGCGAATTCATCACGGCGTCGAAGGTGCTCGGTGTTCCCCATCCGCCGGGCACGCCGCTCTTCGTGCTGGTCGGCCATGTCTGGGCCGATGTGGTCCGCATCGGGCAATACGCGTGGCGACTGAATCTGATGAGCGCCTGTTTTTCGGCGGCCGGTGCCGGATGCCTGTTTCTGGTGGCGTACCGATTGCTTGCCGACGAGAGCCGGATCCTGCGCGTGGGCGGCGCGGCGGCCGCGGCGATCCTCTCGGCATTCGCTTTCACCGAGTGGCAGAACAGCAACGAGACCGAGGTCTATACGTTCGCGACGTTCAGTATCGCCGCGATCTGCTGGTTGTGTTTGCGCTGGCGCGATGTGCGCGGGACGCCCCGCGCCCCGCACATCCTGCTGCTGATCGTCTACATCGCCGCGCTGTCGATCGGGAATCACCTGCTGGCGCTGCTCGTCGGGCCCGCGGTGTCGGTATTCATCGCCTACACGCTGCGCACGCATCCGGCTGCCGATCCCGGGGAGCGCGACATCGAATGGGCAGAGTGGGGCACGCTCACCGCGTTGTGGTTCGTGCTCGTCGCGGTCGGCCTGGGCAGCACGCCGCTGCTCATCGTCGGTGGTGTGCTGGTGGTGGCAGCGGTGGCGGCGTGCATGGTGACCGGCTCGCGCGCGTTCCCCCTGGTGGCCATCGCGGCCGCCGCTGCCGGCGTTTCGATCTACGCGTTCCTCTATATCCGCTCCGGTCTGCACCCCGTGCTCAACGAGGCCGATCCGGAGAACTGGCGCAACCTGCTCGCGGTCATCCGGCGCGAGCAATTCGGCAGCCGCGGAATTTTCGACAATCCAATGCTCCCGGGCAGTCCTCGCACCCTGACGGTCTTCGGGCAGCAGCTCTTCAACTACCTCGAGTACTTCACCTGGCAATGGGGTCGCTCCCTGCTCCCCGCAGCGAGATTGATCGCGTTTATCATCTTCCTCGTCCTGGGTTCGGTCGGATTCGAGTTCGCCCGCCGCCGCGACCGGGGCGTCGCGTACCTCCTGGGCACACTGTGGCTCGTCACCGGCCTGGGCCTCGTCATCTACATGAACTTCAAGGCGGGGTTCTCAAGGTTCTGGGATATGTATCCGTCCTGGGACCAACACGAGGTCCGCGAGCGCGACTACTTCTTTGTCGTGAGCTTCAAGGTGTGGGGCGTCTTCGCCGCATTCGGGCTCGTGGTGCTGGTGCAGTGGTTGTCGAAAGTCGCTTCCCGGCGTATCGGTATCGCCGTCGCTTCGTTCCTCGCGCTGGCGCCGTTTGCCGCGAACTTCACAGCCGCGTCGCGTCGCCACGGTCCCGACGCGACAGTCGCGCGCGACTTCGCGTACAATCTGGTGCAATCGGTCGAGCCGTACGGCGTGCTGTTTGCATACGGCGACAACGACACCTTCCCGGTGTGGTATCTGCAGGAAGTGGAAGGCATCCGGCAGGACGTCACGCTCATCAACCTCTCGCTTGCCAATCTCGATTGGTACATGAGCCAGCTCGCCTCGCGGCCCACCAGACCGTTCGATCCGGCGCACGCGCCCGCGATCTACCGGACCCTCGCGCCCACGGCGCCGCCGTCCGGTCCGATCGTGCGCATGACACCCGAGGATATCGCGGGCATGCGGCCCATGCAGGTGAGCGAGGACGCCGTTTTCCGCGCGGGAACCTTCGAGCTCCCGGTGCGCAAGGGACAGGTCCTCCGGACGTCGGATCTGGTGATCTTCACCACGATTGCGCAGGATCTGGCGACGCGGCCGATCACGTTCGGGGTGTCGTCGGGTCGCGGCTCGTGGCTCGGCCTCGATCCCCATCTCGTCTTCCAGGGCCTCGCCTTCAGAGTCGCCCCGCGGGCCGATACCACGCGCCGATTCCTGCGCGGCGTTCAGGGAACGATGGTGGATTCCACGCGGACCCACCTGCTCGTCGATTCCGTGTTCTCGTGGGGCAAGCTGTTCGAGCCCGATACGCTGGTCCTCGAGCCCGCGGCCCAGCAGGTCGCCACGTCGTTTTCGGTGCCCTTTCTGGAGCTCGGCAACGCCGCCGTCCTGCGCGGCGATCAACGCCAGGCGTTGTACTATCTGCGCCGCAGCTATCATTTGAGTCCCAACAAGGCGCTCGCCGGCGTCATCCACCGCATTGAGTCAGAGGGCGTGCAGAGTCTGTTTCGTCGCTAGCACCTAGCCCCTCCGTCCCTCGGTCTGTCAGCCCCTTATATTCACCGGCTATGGGTTTCGAGGCCCTCCCGGAGCGTCTGGCCCAGGTGAGGGCCGAGCTTGCGCGACGTGCCCCGCAGCAGATCACGATCGTCGCGGTGACCAAAGGGTTTGGGACGGAAGCGATTCGCGCGGCACTGGACGCCGGTCTTGCCGACATCGGTGAGAACCGCGTCCAGGAAGCCGTCCAGAAGCAGGACGAGTTGGGGGCTGGGGGTCGGGGATTGGGGATTCGTTGGCACCTCATCGGGCACCTGCAGCGCAATAAGGCTCGGGTCGTCGCGGGACGCTTCGATCTGGTACATTCGCTGGATTCGCTCGAGCTGGCGCGAGAGCTGGATCGCCGGTCAGAGGGCGGGGCACCCCAACGAGTGTTGTTGCAGGTGAACGTGGCGCGGGAAGCACAGAAAAGCGGATGCGCGCTGGAGGACGCACCGATGCTGGCGCGACAGATCGCCGCGCTGGAGCATCTGCGGCTGGAAGGCTTGATGACGCTGGCACCATTGACTGACGACGAGGACGTGCAGCGCCGGACCTTCCGGGGGCTGCGCGACCTGCGCGATAGGATCAAGGAGGAGGACGGAGTATGGCTGCCGACCCTCTCGATGGGGATGTCCGACGACTACGCTTCAGCAGTCCTCGAGGGAGCAACGGTGATCCGCTTGGGTACCGCCCTGTTCGGTCCGAGGCAGATGCCGTGAACGACGACGCGTTCAACCTGACGCCGCTGGATGTCCGCAAGCAGGAGTTCCGCAAGAGCCTGCGCGGCTACGACACGCTGAGCGTCGAAGACTTCCAGATGCGCGTCGCCGACGCGCTGGAGCGCGCGATGCGCGAACGCCAGGTTCTCGAGGAGCGAGTTTCCGCGCTGACCGAGCAGCTGCGCGTCTTCCGGGAGCGCGAAAAAGCGATGAACGAAGCGCTGGTCGCGGCGCAGCAGCTGCGCCAGGACTCGCGCGCCGCCGCCGAGCGCGAGGGGCAGGTGATCGTGCGCGAGGCGGAAGCCGAAGCGAGACGGCTTCTCGACGAAGCGCGCAACGCCGAGAACGCGGTGAAGGTCAAGATGGCGGCGACGGAGCGGCAGTTTCAGCAATACATGGGCGGCTTTCGCGCGCTGCTCGAGCGCCAGCTTGCCGAGCTGCGCGCGCTGGATGGAGGGAGCAAGAAAGCTTGAGCGGAGTTTCCGTCGCAGACGCGGTCCGCGCCGTGAAGACGCGGACCGCAATCGTTCCAGAAGTCGCGGTCATTCTCGGCACGGGACTCGGGGGGTTGGCCGACGAGCTGAAGGCCGACGTCACGATCCCGTACGCCGATATTCCCGGCTTCCCGCGCCCGACGGTCGAGACCCATGCCGGCCGGCTGTTGTTCGGCACGCTGGGCAAGACCCGCGTGGCGATGATGCAGGGCCGCTTTCATCGCTATGAGGGGTACACGTTGCAACAGGTCGCGTTTCCGGTGCGCGTGCTGCGCGCCCTGGGCGCGAAGACGCTGATCGTCTCCAACGTGTCGGGCGGGATGCATCCGCTGTGGGCTACGGGCGATCTCGTCCTCATCTCCGACCACATCAATCTCCTCGGCGACAATCCGCTGGCGGGCCCGAACAACGATGCCGAGGGCCCGCGCTTTCCCGACATGTCGGCCGCCTACGATCCCGAGCTGCGCAAGCTGGCGCGCGACGTCGCGCTCGAGCACAAGATCGTGCTGCGCGAGGGCGTCTACGTCGCGGTGCCGGGGCCGAACCTCGAGACGCGCGCCGAGTATCGCATGCTGCGCGCGTTGGGTGCCGATGTCGTGGGCATGAGCACGGTGCCCGAAGTGATCACCGCGGTCCACCAGGGCATGCGCGTGCTCGGGCTCTCGATCATCACGGACAACTGTCTCCCCGACGCACTCGAGCCGACGTCGGTGGAGCAGATCATTGCCGTCGCGCGCGGCGCCGAGCCCAAGCTCGCGGCCGTCGTGCGCGGCGTGCTGGAGCAGCTCTAGCAGATGCCGTATCCGCCTTCGGACCCGACGCAGTCGATCGACGAGCTGGAGAAGCACCTGCTCGCGACGTGGAGGCACGAGCGCCTGTTCACGCGAGTGAGCGAGGCGACGCGCTACGGGCCGCCCTTCATCTTCTATGAGGGACCGCCGACCGCCAACGGCCGCCCCGGCATCCACCACGTCTTCTCGCGTACGCTCAAGGACCTGATCTGCCGCTTTCACGCGATGCTCGGGCAGGGGGTGACGCGGATCGCCGGGTGGGACACGCACGGCCTGCCCGTCGAGATCGAAGTCGAGAAGGCGCTCAAGATAAACGGCAAGCGCGAGATCGAGGCGTACGGCATCGAGCGCTTCAACAAGCTGTGCCGCGAGAGCGTGTTCAAGTACAAGGCCGATTGGGAGTCGTTGTCGGACCGCATCGGCTACTGGCTCGACTACGAGCATCCGTACATCACCTACAGCAACAACTACATCGAGACGGTGTGGTGGTTGCTGAAGCGGCTGCACGAGAAATCGCTGCTGTATCGGGGACACAAGGTCCTGCCGTACTGCCCGCGCTGCGGCACGGCGCTGTCGTCCCATGAAGTCGCGCAGGGCTACGAGACCGTGCAGACAAACTCGGTCTACGTCGCGTTCCCGCTGCTGGCGCGGAAAGGCGATCCGGCGCGCGAGCTCGTCATCTGGACGACCACGCCCTGGACGCTGGTGTCCAACGTCGCGGTCGCCGTGCATCCCGATCTCGAGTACGGCGAGTACGCGCTCGCCGACGCGGCCGGCAAGGTCACCAATTACATCGTCGCGACGGCGCGCGTCGCGGACGTTCATATCCACGGCCGTCCGCTGGTGCAAGGCGAGCGGATCAAGACCTTCCCGGGCCGCGAGCTGGTCGGCAAGAAATACGCGCGCCCTCTGGAGGTGGTCCCGCTGCCGCCCGAAGGCCAGCGCGCCGTGGTCGTGGCCGGGTCGTTCGTGACGGCGGACGAGGGCACCGGGCTCGTGCACATGGCGCCGGCATTCGGGGCCGACGACTATGCCGCGGGCCAGCAGAACGGCCTCGCGTTCGTGAATCCCGTCGCCCCCGACGGCACGTTCCGAGGCACGAGCTGGCCCGAGATCGAGGGCAAGCTCGTCACCGACAAGGACACGAACCGCCTGATCATCGAGCGGTTGAAGCAGGACGGCCGCTGGCTCGAGACCAGACCCTACACTCACAGCTATCCGCACTGCTGGCGCTGCGATTCGCCGCTCATCTATTACGCCCGCAGCTCCTGGTTCGTCCGCACCACCGCGGTGAAAAAGCGGATGCTGGAGATCAACGCGGAGGTCGACTGGCATCCACCGGAGACCGGCGCCGGGCGCTTCGGAGAATGGCTCGAGAACAACGTCGACTGGGCGTTGTCCCGCGACCGCTACTGGGGCACGCCGCTCAACGTCTGGGAATGCGAGGGCGACCGCGAGCATCGCGAGGTGATCGGATCCTACGAGGAGTTGGCGCAGCGCTGGGGCAAAGCGCTCCCGGCCGATTTCGATCCGCACAAGCCCTACATCGATGCGTACACGTGGCGGTGCCGTACGTGCGCGGGCACGATGCGGCGCGTAAACGAAGTCATCGACGCCTGGTTCGATTCGGGCTCGATGCCGTATGCGCAGTGGCACTATCCGTTCGACCACCAGGCGGATTTCAAGTCGCATTTCCCGGCCGACTACATCTGCGAAGGCGTGGACCAGACGCGCGGCTGGTTCTACTCGCTGCTCGCGATCGGCGTGACGGCGTTCGACTCACCCGTGTACAAGCACGTGATCGTCAACGATCACCTGCTCGACGAGCACGGGCTGAAGATGGCGAAGAGTCGCGGCAACGTGGTCGATCCGTGGAAGGTGATCGGCGCGCACGGCGCGGATGCGGTGCGGCTCTATCTCCTGGGCCAGAGTCAGGTCTGGCTCCCGAAGCGTTTCGACGAACGGCAGATCCCCGAGGTGTCGGGCGGATTTCTGAACACGCTGCGCTCGACGTACGACTTTTTCCGCCGCTACGCGCAGGACTGGAATCCGCCCGCCGAGGCAGACGCCACGCCGCCGAGCCAGCGGCCGGCGGCGGATCGCTGGCTGATCGCCCGGCTCGATGAAGTGGTCGAGAGCGTGCGGCACGCATGGTCCGCCTACGACGCGACGGCCGGCGTCCGGGCCATCATGGATTTCGTGGGGGAGGATCTGTCGCGCTGGTACATCCGCCGCAACCGGCCGCGCTTCTGGGCACCCGATCGGGCGACCGATCCCGTCGCGCTGGAAACGCTGCACGAAGCGCTGGTCGCCGCGGTGCGCATGCTCGCCCCGGCGGCCCCGTTCTTCTCCGACTGGATCCACCGGGCCCTGACGGGGGCGTCCGTCCACCTCGCCCCGTTCCCCGCCGACCGGGGTCACCGGGAGCCGGAGCTGCTGGCGGCGATGACGACCATCCGACGCCTCGCCTCACTGGCCCGGGCAGCACGGGAATCGCGTAACCTGCGGGTCCGCCAGCCTCTGGCCCGCATGCAGGTGGCCGTGCCGGCGGCCGCCCAGGGCCCGGCCTTGTCAGACCTGTTAGATATTCTGGCTGCCGAAGTCAACGTAAAAGCCGTCCA
>Ga0137418_10003358_pt1 | contig 14728 bp, 7 predicted proteins | sample CZODoug3_1_2_16f_FD_122242 | JGI IMG/M metagenome (GOLD analysis project Ga0137418, IMG submission 122242) | Vadose zone soil fungal communities from Angelo Coast Range Reserve, California, USA - CZODoug3_1_2_16fungal (Hybrid Assembly) | ecosystem: Environmental > Terrestrial > Soil > Vadose... | reverse complement strand
CGAATTCCAACGGGTCTATCCGGGTCTGCTGGTCGATCTGAAATGCGAGATGCGCTCGGCCGATGTGCTTCGTCTAGAAGCCGATGTCGCCGTGCAGCTCGAGGAGCCCGACAAGCTCGACCTGAAAAGAATTAAGATCGCCCGCCTCCACAGCATGCCCTTCGTCAGCCCCTCCTATGTCGAGATTTACGGCATGCCGAAGGATGAGGACGACATCCGTCAAAATCACCGGATCGTCATTCAGGATGCCGACCAGACCCAAACGCAGCAGCTGTACGAAAAGTATGCCGGCCGCGAGCAATCCTCGCTCGGGCCTGCTGCGGCACCAAAGTGGTACACCGAAGCCGGAACGCGTGAACGCGAATACGTCCCTCCCGCAGGTCCACCTGACTGGAGATAGAGGCCTCGATCCGATTCCTGCGATTCGGTTTTGGCCCGGCCTCAGGAGAAACTCCTCGTGGAAATTCTTTTTTTTCTTCTTATTTTTATAGGAATTACAACCCTTGTTGGTCATGGTATCTGGCTGGCTCTTGCATGGTTTTTCAGATTCATTCTCGGCGACCAGGACTCTGGCTTCCACGCAGACGAAAGATGTCCTGCATGCAGCGCAAGATTGAAAGCCGAAGATCGGAATTGCCCCACCTGTAATCGTCGTCGTGGGGGCGAAACATTTTCGGAAGAATCCCTGCGCGAACTTGCTTCAACAACCCGGGTGCTGGCTAAGCTTCACAATGCCGGGAAGATACCTGAATCAACGCTGAACGAACTCCTGGCTGCAATTTCGGAAGAGCGGGAAAGGCTCGAAGGCAGAAGCTTGCGACAGCCGGATACTCGGTCCCAGGAACCGCCCGCACCAACGGTTGTTCAGCCGATCAGCATCCACGAAGATTCTGTAACATCTCAACGTACTTCCGACTCTCCCAGTCCTCCGAGAATTACCGATCGTTTGAGCGATCCGGAAACTGTCGAGACCTCCAATGCGCGGCCCGCATACAAGCCGCAATTCCAACGTGTCGACGAACAGAGAAATGATGCAACGCGAAGTGCGCCTGCGCCGGTGCAACAACCCGTCAAACCAGCCCGCCCATTCAGCGAGGTTTTGTTGGCGTTCATGGAGCAAAGCAATATTCGCTGGGGCGAGATAATTGGTGGGCTCCTGATCATCGGGTGTTCGACTGCTCTCGTCGTCAGTCTCTGGAACGAGATCTCTCAGATCCCTGTCCTGAAGTTTCTTATCTTTACAACAGTCACGGCTGCACTCTTTGCTGTCGGTTTGTATACAGAGCATCACTGGAAACTTCCAACGACAAGCCGCGGTATCCTTACAATTGCAACACTTTTGGTTCCGCTGAATTTCCTTGCGATTGCCGCGGTTACAGGGGGCAAGTTACCTTCCGGCCCGGTGGTCATTGCCAGCGAGATTGTTGCACCTTTGTTGTTCTTCTGGTGCGTGCTGTTTGCTGGAAGAGTAATCACCCCTGCATGGCCCCGGTTGCTTGTGGCCGGAGTACTGGCTACATCCGTTGGCCAACTTCTTGTTCGCCACTTTGTCACACCTGATTCCAGTCCTGCTCAATTACTCGTTATTGGATTTCTCCCGCTGGCGTCTTGTGCGGCGTCAATCGCATGGATGATTTATCGTGCGGACCAGGACGGCAAGGTCACCGATGCAGAAGCAAGTGCGATCTTCGTTACATTGGGTGCCTCAGTTTTCGCGACCGTTCTGCCGATAGGGCTCTTGCTCTTTAAGGCCGGCAATATCGGGCAGGCGGCTATGCAGATTTCACCGCTCGTTGCGATCGGTGCGCTGCCCCTGCTCGCGACAGGGTTGTTTCTGTGGAAGCGCCTTACCGATACCGACCTTGCAGTGTCCAGAACTGTGGGGACCGCGATCGCCATTATTGGAGCAGCAGTTTCGGTCGGGTCAATATTTATGGCGTGGCCGAATCCCGCCAGTGTCGTCTTAACGGCGTTGATCGCCTTTGCCACCTTCACCCTGGCCGCCGAAATTTTCTCTCTACCGCCGGCACACTTGATTGCAGCGCTTTGCCTCTGCCTTGCATATCTCACCGGGTTTCATGCAGCGATGGGACATATTGCCTGGCAGGTGCCCAGTGAAACATCCCTTTTGACCGTCCTGCTGTACCCGAGTTCGGGGCAATCGCTTGCACTTCTTTTTTTGATGTTGATTGCCGCCTCCGAATGGCTAAGAACACGCCGCTTCGGGAATGAAAGCGGGATCTACTACCTTCTCGTGGCCGGACTTGTTGCAGCTTTCAGCTCTGCCCTGATCTCAACTTATGGATTTGGGTTGGCAGGCGACCCATATGAGGTGTCGCTGGTATTCGCAGTGTATTGTTCCGGGGCGGGTTGGGTGGCCTGGAGGCTTCGGCAGGCGGGGATCTCGTGGATTGCCTCTGGGTTTTTGTTTGTGGCGCTCGCGCAGTTCCTGGGCGCTCTGATCGGGTTCCGGTTTCCCTGGCAGGCGGCCGCGTTGTTTCACGCGACAGTGTGCGCACTGGCGGCAAACTATTTGTATCGAAAGCCGGAGCTTGGTGGCGAGAAGATCCTGGCCACTCTTCGAACCTCAGCCCTGTTAACCTCTGCGGCAGCCGTTGTAATGATGATCCAGGCCGCCGCCTGGGAACCGTCCTCGATGCTCTCCTCCAGGATCTTCTGGCTTGCAGGGATCTGGCTTTTACTGCTCTGGGTAAATCGTTCGGAATGGTTATTCAACGCGTTTCAGGCTGCATTGGCATTCGGAGTTGTGATTGCTGTCAAGGCTTCGCTCTTGAACTTCCAATGGTATGCCTTCTCGCGAAACTCAACGCTGAATCCGTTTAGTCTGCAAATTCATGGCATCACACTGGCGATTCTTGGGCTGTTCTGGGTCGGTGTCCGCCATTTGAGCAAAGTTTCAGAGGCAGCGGACCTTAGCGAAGGTCTTACGAACTCCCTGAGGAAAGTTTTCGGTCACGATAGCCCTTTTGGCAGTTTTCTAACGGCAAATCGACCGACTTTCGACCGTGTGCTGAACTTTTGCCTGGTTGGAGGGTTTACTCTCTTTTGTTTTTACGCCGTGTTACCGGGCGTACGAGCGGAACTCGCGCCAAAGGGAAATATACCTTCTTCGATCGACATTGGCGGGTTCCCGCACGCGAACGCATTTGGGCTGGGCTCGTGGATTCTTTTGGCGTTACTGGTTCTGCTGATGCTTTGCTCGTTATGGCAAAGCCGGAAGGGCAGTTATCTGCTGGGAGCTCTTGCTGTCCTTCAGTGCAGCGTTCTGCTGTTAAGCGGGTATTTTGAATCCTCGAATTCGGTCGGCTCTGCGTGGCGGTGGCTCGCTGTGCTGTTTCTCGCCGGCATCTCAATCGTCTTTCTATATCGTGAACAACTCAAGAAAGTTCTCGGCCCACAGCTTACTGCTGGAACAGATGACGATTCTAAAACCTTCACGCAGTCGTTCATTGCGGAACTCCTGTTTTTGACGATTGGCCCGCTCATAACCCTCACAGCCTTCGCCACTATCAGTTCAATTGCGTATCTGCCGCCGACCGGACCGTCAACGGGAATCTTTTCTGCAATGGGCGAGGTCGCATCTTATACAGTGCCCTTGATTCTGATGGCGCTTGTGTTCGCCGGCTACGCCTGGAAAGCGGGCTCCCCCAGGTTCGCGTTTGCATCTGCACTTTCGTTCAATCTGTCAGTAACTGTCGCGCATGTTCTTTCGGTGATGACTGCGGGCGGGTCGATGAATCGTGTAGTACTTGCCTCCGCACTTCAATACAATTCAATCACCGCCGCCATTTGTGCGATTGTTTGGATTGCGTCACGGAAGCACTGGATAAAGGCAGACCAGGAACCAGAGACGGCCCTCAGGCTGTTAAGACTTCTTGTGGGGTTTGCAATCGTTTCCAACGTAGTCCTCATTGGACCGGTTGCTGTTCGGCTGGTCACACATCCCGAATGGGCAGGAATTGGTACTGCCGCTACAGGCGATCTTCATGGGTGGAACAGCCTGATCTTGTGTGCCGTCGCAGGACTTGGGCTTGCTAAGGAGTTCAAGCTGAGGATCAGCGCGTTGCCCTTATTTGCGTTTGTCCTGGCCGTCGGAACGCTAGTGGCTTTTGGTCTGGCGCCCCTGGGGACGACCTCCTGGCTGGGCTTCCACGCGCTCCTCGTGGCATGTGCACTTACAGGCTGGGCGATGCTGATTGCACTCGCGGCGGTTTCGGGCATCGACGACACGATGTCTGGGGCCGGTTTCCAAGCGGCACGTTTGCGCCTGAAAGACCAACTGTCTCCCTCGTTCGAGGTAAGCGCGGTTAGGATGGCATGTCTTGCCGGCCTGATCACTGTGTTTCTGGGCATCCGTGCGTCCGGAGACGATCCAACCGGTTACTGGTGGGTTATCGGCGCCTTTGCGAGTACCGCTGTCCTCATGGCCGCCTTGAGCTTTGTGACATACAGTACTTGGTTTCTGTATGCGGCCGGGCTCTTGTTCAACGTGGCGGCGTCTGTTTGGTGGATAAGCGTTCATTATAGAGACACTTCGATTGGCGTACGTATTACTGGATTTTTGTATTTCAATGTTGTGGCGCTCGCGCTGCCCAGTGTGCTGTGGACCTATCTGGGGCTTCGCTCCCGTAAAGCCAGAGCGGGAAGGGCTGATAACAGGTTTCAACCATTTTCTTTCCATCACGTTTCCGCCCTCCTGAGCGTCGCCTTGCTGTGTCTCCCGGTTTTCATTGGCATCCTTTTGGGCCTGGCGGGAGATCCAATTCGGCCGTATACCTTGCTGTCATGGGTTGCATTGCTGGCAGCAGCCGCCGCGATGACCGCGAATCTCTATGACGAGAAAGCGAGGTATGCAGTCGCTGGAATTTACGTAGTAGGGTTGCTCGGACTCGGCATGGTTCTCGACCACCTGGGGCTTTCCCCGAGGAATTTGTTCTGGACTGGAGTGATATTCGTCGCCGGCTACACTATTGTTACGAGTTTTGTCTGGCGCAGGCGACTGACCTTGCTCGAATTTGCAGAGCGACTGAAGATGCCGGTTCGGCAAGAGGAGCAGCTGCGATTTGCCTGGCTCGGGGTGTCAAATGCAGTGCTTTCGACACTTGTATTTCTAACTTCTTATTGGATGATTCTCTCTTATGGAAATTTCACGTTGCGGACATTGGCTGCAATAGCTGTGACCGCGCAAGTGCTTTCATTCGGCCTCGCTGATTTCGAAGCGTGGAGGCCGCTGTGGAGAAGAATTGGCCTCGCATTCTTTTCCGTTGGAATCATCCTGTGTTTCTGGTCTTACCTGGAGCCCGGCTCGAGCGGAACCTGGCTTAACCGGGCGGTATTAATGATGATCGCGAGCCTTGTATTGATTGCTGCAGACGGTTTGGGATCAAAGCGAATTTTCCACGGCAGCGAGGGTTGGATCCTTGCAGCTCGACAGATAGTTCCCTGGGTGGGTGTCGCCGGCGGCCTGGCCTTGTTATTCGTTCTTGGGACCGAGCTCCATTACCAAAATCAGTTTGGCATCGTAAATATCAATTGGGTTTCTCTTTTGACCGTTGCCGTCACGTTGTTGAGCGCGGCTGTTGTGTTTGTGGTGTTCGCGGTTTCTCCAAAGCGTGATCCACTTAAGCTGGACGAACGCGGGCGTATGCGTTACGTGTACGTGGCCGAGGTGATGCTGGCGCTTTTGTTCATGCACATTCGCTTGACCATGCCGTGGCTGTTTTCCGGGTTCTTCGGGCAATACTGGCCGCTGGTGGTGATCGCAATAGCGTTTGCCGGTGTGGGTATCAGCGAAGTATTCAGGCGGCAGGGAATCAGTGTATTGGCTGCCCCACTTGTACGTACAGGAGCATTGCTTCCGCTCCTTCCTGTGCTGGGCTATTGGTTTGCCAACTCTCGGGTGGAATATTCGGTTGTGCTCTTTTTGATTGGCCTTCTCTATATGGGTCTCTCCATATTGCGGCGGTCCTTCGCATTTGGGTTGCTGGCTGCGTTGGCCGGCAACGGGGCACTTTGGGACCTTTTCTATCACACACACTCGTTCGGGTTCTTTCAACACCCGCAACTCTGGCTTGTACCATTCGCCCTATCCGTCCTTGTCGCGGCGCAAATCAATCGTGACCGCTTGAATGACGGACAGTTGACGACCATTCGTTACGTTTCATTGATCGTAATTTACGTTTCTTCGACCGCCGACATTTTCATTAGCGGCGTCGCACAGTCTCCGTGGTTGCCCCTGGTCCTTGCCGGGTTGTCGATTGCTGGAGTTTTTTGCGGTATCAGTCTTCGCGTACGTGCGTTCCTCTATCTTGGCGCGGTCTTTCTGCTGATTGCGGTAATAACCATGATCAGTTATGCCTCAGTGAATTTGGGTTGGACCTGGCTTTGGTATGTTGCGGGTATCTTTACCGGAGGTTTGATCATCTTTATTTTTGCGATGTTCGAAAAGAAACGTGCGGAGATGCTTCGCCTCGTCGACGGTCTGCGCGAGTGGCAGAACTAAGCATGCTCGATGGCGAATTAAAGCCTTAGCGCATACTTGAATTGTGTGGCATCATATGTCCGTTTCCCTGAGGCAGTTCAGTCGTTCGTGAAAGCCGAATTCGAAGGTTAGGTGACAAATTCGGCGGCAATTTCTCCTTAAGCGTGCTCCCAGGCTTTAACCATTGACTCAGCTTGCTAAGAGCTGAGAACCCGACGTTTTATACCCAGGCTTCAACATCCCCCGGCAACTTCCATGGATTCAAGTTTCCATCGGTTTAGTTGACCTAGGTCGTCGCAATGGCCCTTAACCGTTTCTTAATGCTGAAAAGTGAATAATCAGGACCTCAGAGGGTTCGGGAGAGGAAATAATGAAAGGACTTGGTGTTTCATCTCAGGCGAACGCATTGCCGTCTCTTTTCTTACTTTTGCTGGTGCTACACATCACTGCCTACAGTCAGACTACGTCGCCTGACGCTCAACCAGGGCCTTCGCCCACGCCCACGCCATCCCTCGAAAAACAGTTCGTTCGGAATATTTTAAGGGACCAGGTCGCAATATGGACTTCACCCTTCCACATGTCGGGCGGCGACATGAAGCTGGTGGTTCCAATTGGGCTTGCCACCGCCGCGTTGATCGCAACCGACAGGCGAACTGCCAACGAACTGACTGATAATGGCGGCAGTCAAGACCTGTTGAGAATCAGCCATCAGGTGAGTCACTTTGGTGAATTCTATTCCACCGGCGGAATCGCCGCGGCATTCTATCTCGTGGGTGTTAAAAAGCACGATTATCGTGCCCGCGAAACCGGAATTCTGGGCGCCGAAGCGCTGATCGACGCCGGAATCGTATCCACAGTGATAAAGGAAGTCACGCAACGCCCGCGACCAGAGGTTCCCGACCCAAATGATGATTTCTTTGGTGGTGGCGTTTCATTTCCGTCAGGTCATGCAATAACAACATTTGCGCTGGCGACGGTTATCGCAAGCGAATATCACGATCACAAAGCGGTTCAGATTGCGGCCTACGGATACGCCACGGCCGTGAGCATTTCACGCTATACGGGGAGGAATCACTTCTTGTCCGACGTGCTTGTGGGCAGTGCCCTCGGTTATGGAATCGGCCGCTACGTTTATAAGAAGCACCACATAGCGGAGAGTGATCTGACAAACGGCCAAACCAAACATGGTTTCATGCATTCGAAATGGGTTCCGTTTGCTTCTCCGATATATAGTGGTAGCAATCATACTTATGGACTCGCTCTTGCTTGGGGGAATTGATGAGGGTGTTACTGGTCGAAGATGACCCGGGTATTGTCAATTTCCTGGCAAAAGGACTACGAGAGCAGACCTATGCAGTCGACGTGGCAACTGATGGCGATGACGCGCTCTATAAGGCTGCACTGAACGAGTATGATGCCATCATTCTCGACATAATGATTCCGGGTCCGGACGGTCTGGAAGTCTGTCGCGAACTTCGGAACTCGGGCTCCAATGTTCCAATAATTATGTTAACCGCACGGGACGAGGTGGGCGATCGGGTCCGTGGTTTGGACACAGGTGCTGACGACTATTTAACCAAGCCTTTTCAGGTGTCTGAACTTCTCGCCAGGCTTCGCGCATTGATGCGCAGGGGCACGACCCTAAGACCTGCAGTCATTCAGGTTGGGAACCTGGAAATTGATTCCTCGGCGCAGATTGTCAAACGTTCAGGAAAGATAATCACACTGACGGCAAGGGAATATGCTCTTCTCGAGTATCTTGCACGAAACGTCGATCGCGTGGTTGGCCGTTCGGAACTGACTGAGCATGTTTGGGACGAGCGCTATGACCCCTATTCGAACGTCATAGATGTCCACATCAACCACCTCAGGCGAAAAATTGACCACAATTCAGACCAACCCTTGATCCATACGCGCCGCGGTTCCGGTTATATCCTTTCAACTATCCCGCCCGCCATCGAACCGGAGTGATTGAAGGTCTCGTATCTGAGTTTCGATCTGAAAGTGAATTCAAAAATGCTGGAGTCAATGCGTGCAAAACTCACCTTGTGGTACACCGGGATTCTGGCCCTGGTCCTGACGGTATTTGCCGCTTCGACCTACATTTATCTGGTCAGGGCAACTGCTCAGAGGACGGACGATTCTTTGGTGGACTCTTCTGACCTGGTTGTGGCAAACCTCAAAGCAGAGCTCGGTGAGTCCGCCAGGCAGGGCGGTCAAGTTGTTCGCGAGGTTGTCAATGACTTTCGTTTCCGAGACCGGCAGGTCGTTGTTTTCGGTGAAAATCAGCAGGTTCTGGCAGCCTCTGAGCCGCCTGAAAGGGAACGGCTAGCTAAGAAGTGGCCCACGGCGGAGGCGTTTGCCAACCTTGCAGATCTTACTCTGAATACGGGGAAGGCTTGTTCAACTTTACCTGTGGGTCATGGAATCCGCTTTTGTGGAGTGGTATTGCAGAGCCCTTCGGACAAATTTCTAATCGTCACGGCGAAGTCTCCACACGAAGAGCAGGAAACTCTTGAACAGGTACGGACGGCCTTTGGGATAGCAATTCCCGTGGCTCTTATCCTGGCGAGCCTCGGTGGCTTCCTGCTCGCAAAACGGAGTCTGGCTCCGGTGGCGGAAATGGGCGAACAGGCGGCCCGTATTTCTTCGATGAACTTACATGAACGCCTTCCGGTGAAGAGTGAACGCGATGAAGTGGGACGTCTCGCGATTATTATCAACGATCTCCTGTCACGACTAAATCGATCGTTCGAGCAACAGCGGCGATTTATGGCAGATGCATCGCATGAATTGCGGACGCCTTTGGCTATTGTACGCGGCGAAGCTGAAGTAGCTCTTTCCAGGCCGGCTCGAACAGAAGTGGAGTACAGACAGTCCCTTGGTGCCGTTTACGACGAAGGGAAACGGATGTCAAGGATTGTCGAGGACCTCTTCAGTCTCGCCCGGGCTGATTCCGGACAATATCCGTTAAAACACGACGACTGTTTTCTAAATGACCTTGTTGAAGAGAGTCTTCGGGCAGCAAGATATCTTGCAGAAAAGCGTGGGGTGACACTCTGCTTCTCTCAGTCTGATGTCGAATTAGTGGTCGAAGGAGATGAAGAACTTCTGCGCCGGTTAATCATGAACCTTCTGGATAATGCGATTAAATATACGATGCCCGGCGGCGTGGTAACGATTCAGCTTCTTCAACTCCCGTCGGAGTCCGTCCTCATGGTAAAGGACACGGGTCGGGGAATTGCGATTGAAGCCCAACCTCACATTTTTGAACGCTTTTTTCGCGAAGACAAGGTTCGCAGACGAAATGTTGAGTCTGAAGGGAGCGGTGCAGGATTGGGTCTTTCAATCTCGCAGTGGATTGCAAATCTGCACGGAGGTCACATTGCTCTCGAGAGTTCATCCGAGAAGGGCAGTACCTTTTCTGTCCGGTTTCCATGCTCAAATACTCGTTTAATCAAAACTTAATCCGCAGTTCTCTATGATTGCTCTCTTGCAGCTTGTGCGCACCAGGTTGCGTTCTCACCGGGAACGAACGACACCGGATTTACTGTCGTCAAAAACGAAAGGATGAATCTGAATGAATCGTCGATTAATAATTTCAGCATTTGCGGTTGCCCTACTCATGGTGCCCGCAGGTCAACTTCTGGCAATGAATTCGTCGCAGGAAAACAAAGAAGAAAAAGGGGAGAACCAGGCTAAGCTCGCGGCGAAAGCGAAGATAACCAAAGTACAAGCTGAGGCAACAGCGCTGAAACGCGCGCCAGGCAAGGTGGAAAGCAGCGAGCTTGAGCGCGAGCATGGACGACTCGTATATTCCTTCGACATTCGCAATTCAAGCGGGACTATTGACGAGGTCCAGGTGAGTGCTATCACGGGGAAAGTGGTCCGCGTTGAACACGAAAGCCTGAAACAGGAAGCTGCTGAAAAGAAGAAAGAAGCCAGAGAGAAATCCGAAAAGCATTAACATAATTTCCCGAAGCCGCCGATCAAGTTAGGCGTAAGTATCGGCCGACCTCGGTACAAGCCATGATTTTCAATGGTTTTTGGACAGTTTTAGTAATCGGCGCGGCCTTTTTCGTCGGATGGGTAATTGCGGTATTTATTGAAAAATGCCGCAAAAACCATTGAACCTTACGCCGCCCGAGAATCGTCTGGATCCTTTAAGAAATACCTACACTTCGCGTTTGAAAGGGCTCAATCTTGTCTTTACGCCTGTTTTCGCTGCTCCTGATTTTCTGTTCTTGTTTAGTTGTATTTAGTCAGTCTGCCGTTGATCGATCAACCGTCACTGGCACTGTTTTTGACCAAACGGGTGCCGCGATTGCGGGCGCAAAGGTTGAGTTGCAACTCGCAGAAAAAATCCAGCAAACTACTGTCACTGACCAGTCCGGAGTCTTTCGTTTCCGGACAGTAACTCCAGCCAAATACAAACTCATTGTCGAGGGCAGCGGGTTTGAAACTTCCGTTGTTGAATTTGAACTTGGGCGCCAGCCTGTTCCGCCCTTTCAAATTCAATTGTCGATCGCCCAGCTGCATCAGGAAACGACAGTCACACCTGAACAGTCGGAAATCAGTTCAGAGACCAGTGACAACCTGAACAGCATTGCAATGAACACCGAAGCCCTTCAGAACCTCCCGGTATTTGATCAGGACTATGTCGGTACTATGTCGCGTTTTCTGGATCCCGGAGGCGTGGGTACTGGTGGTGTAACTCTCATCGTTGACGGTGTTGAGGCAAATGGTGTCGCAGTTTCGGCATCGGCGATAAAAGAGATCAAGATTAATCAGGACCCTTATTCGGCTGAGTTTTCACGGCCCGGGCGAGGCCGCATCGAAGTGGTAACCAAGCCGGGAACCAGTGAATATCACGGAACCTTTAACTTCATATTTCGCGACGCGCATTTAAATGCCCGCGACCCGTTTGCCGTAAATCGTCCACCTGAGCAGCGACGAATCTATGAGGGCGTGTTTACCGGCCCGGTTATGGACGGTAAACATACTTCCTTCCTGCTTTCGGTAAATCGTAGCGAAGAGGACCTTCAGTCGGTAGTGTTTGCACAGGGCCTCAGCGGCGCCATCAGACAAAACGTCGCGTCACCGTTGCGGAATCTCCTTGTTGCAGGACGGATTGATCACGCCATCAGCGAAAACAATACGTTTTCAGTCCGATACTCGTTTCAGAATCGAACCCAGGTAAACCAGGGCGTGGGCGGGACCACGCTGGCTGAGGCCGGGAGTAAAAATGGCCAACGAGAACACGAAGTTCAATTTAATCATCAGATTGTTCTCTCGCCTAAATTGATTAACCAGTTCAGAATTATAGTGGGCAACGAGGTTCAGCCAGCCGTAAGCCTTTCCCAAAATCCAAAGATCGTCGTGCTCGATGCCTTTGTCGGTGGCGGCGCCCAGGCTGATCAGCTTCGAACAGAGTCACACTTCCAATTGACGGAAATTTTGTCCTATACAACCGGAAGACATTTCATAAAAACGGGAATCAACGTACCTGATTTCAGCCGCCGCGGGATTAATAACAACCTGAATTCGGGTGGAACATTCTATTTCTCAAGCCTTGCTGACTACGCGCTACAGCGACCCTATTCTTTCACGCAACAGCGTGGAAACGGACATCTGGTTTTCTACGAAAAGGTGATCGGCGGTTTTGTTCAGGACGATTTTCACCTGCGTCGAAACCTGACGATTTCAGCAGGTTTGCGATACGACTGGCAGAATTATTTTCACGACAATAACAATTTCGCTCCGCGCCTCTCGTTCGCGTATGCTCCTGGTAAGGCTTCTAAGACTGCGATTCGCGGTGGAATCGGTGTCTTTTACGATCGAACCGGGCCCAGGCCGATACAGGATGAACTGCTCTTTAACGGCAGCCGGCTGGCTCTTTACGTGCTTCCGAATCCCTCGTTTCCGAGTCCATTCGGACCTGGTGGGGTGCCGACAACCCAGCCGATTAGTTCGACTCGATTTGAGCCCAACATCAGAATCCCGTATATCCTCCAATACGGAGCGCGCGTGGAACGTCAGCTTGCAAAGTCCCTGTCCCTCAGTGTGGCCTATCTTGGCGCCCTGGGCGAACACCTGTTTCGCTCCAGAGATTTGAACGCCCCGTTGCCACCATTTGATGGATCCCGTCCTGATCCGGCATTCGGACAACTGAGGGAGATCGAAGCATCGGGGCGTCGAAGGAGTAATTCGCTTGAGGTGACACTCCGAGGTCGCGCAGGCCGACTCTTCAACGGCACCGCCCAATATCGTCTTTCCAAAGCTTATGACGATACCAGTGGTATTAGTTCGTTTCCAGCAAATAACTACGATCTGTCAGGAGAGTGGGCGCGGTCGGATTTCGACCGTCGACACAGCCTTGACCTTCTGGGAACAATAAACCCCGGTAGGCTGCTGAGCCTTGGTGTATCTGTTTCTCTATATTCGGGATCGCCTTACTCCCTGTATACCGGAAGTGATGATTTTCATACTGGCATCGCAAACGCAAGACCGCCAGGAATTGGTCGAAATAGTCTGAACGGGCCGACTTATGCCGACGTCGATCTGCGCTGGTCTCACGACTTTCATTTGACGAAGTCGACGAAAAAAGATGGAGGCGTGAAAGCGACCGTCGGGATCGATGCCTTTAATGTTTTGAACAGCGTTAACTACGCCTCTTTCATCGGAAACCTCAGCTCGCCCTTCTTTGGACAGGCAGTGGCTGCACAACCGCCGCGAAGATTACAACTTTCCTGCAGATTGGCATTTTAATCTCTGTCGTACCCAAGAAGGGCCGTCGCGAGTGTAATATCTTGCGACGGCTCTTTTTGGATTATTGTGCAGCGGCCGTAATAACCCTGGTCATGACCCGTCACATCTTCCTGACCCAAAGTCATGGCCGTTATTCTGGAACTACGCTTTCGCAAAAAAAAATTCTACGCTCGTAAAATGCCCTCGCCTCCTGTTCGCGTACTCCCATAAGTCGCACATAATGGGACCAGGATAGTGGGAATTGGCCGCTCAGAACGGTAAGGCCAGATTTGCTAGACACTGTCTGGCTTTTCCTGCCCGTCGATTTACCAAACACTGAGTGCGCACTTTCAGAATAGGTGAGATAGAAGGATCGCATCTGCTGTAGATTCTGACGAGAGAAGCCGCGGCCGCACATCGCCGTGAGGTCAACCGCGAGCTTCTTGAGCAGAGCTTCACCATAGACTGCTCGGTGCTGTCCACGCTGCTCGAACGACGCGAAGCGTTTCATCGCGCCGTACTGGTCGAGAAGCTGTCGAGGAGCGATCCGCAGGTGCTCGCGCGCGTCGGCGCGTACGCGAACAGGTTCCTCGCACTCGGCTACAGCGGCCCCGACGCGACCGCCCACGCCCACAAGCTCCTCGATCTCGGCGTGTCCACGCAATCCGCAGTCATCGCGTTCGGCGATTGTTTTTGGGCGACCAGCATTCTCGTCGCCTGCACGATCCCGTTCGTGTTCTTGCTCGGCAAGCCGCCCCAAGATTTCAAAGCCGACGCCGGTCACTGATCGCGTGACCGTGCGCCCATGTCGCGCTGCGCGTCCGCGTCGTCAGCCGGCCTGCGCAACCCGCGAGCGCCACCTCACGCTCGACCACCGCGCGCCTGCGCCCGAGGTGTCCGGATCGCGGAGCGTGCCAGGAACGCGGTGACAGCACCATGTGCTGACGAACACACCCTCACCTGGGTGGCCTGCAGCGCGGCCGAACATTCGAGAGATCACGTGCGCCGCTGCGTTGCACTCGCTGGCTGGCCCGACGACTGCGAATCTGTTTCCGGAACAGCAGACGCCCAGGAACCTTCGCCCGCATCCGATCGTTTTGTCGTCCAACCAACCAGCCACGAGGCCGACACTATGAAGAGAGCATTAGCTATCACCGGTCTGATCCATGCAGGCCCGGCGCGCGCCGACGAGCGCGAGCAAGACGCCAACCCCCAACTGCGCGGTGACTCCAGCACGCTGCGCACGTGGAACAACCTCGCGCTCGCCGCGGTCCGCAAGGCGCAGTCGATCGACGCCGCCGCCGCGCGCACGTACGCGATGGTGAACGTCGCGATCTATGACACGGTGAACGGCCTCATCCAGCCCGGCAACCGAGCGCCGTCGATCTTCCCGCCCTCCACCGCGCCGTCGGGCGCCAACGTCAACGCCGCGGTGGCCGCCGCGGCGCACGCCGTCCTGGTGGCGCTGTTCCCCGATCA
>Ga0137418_10003356_pt1 | contig 14731 bp, 12 predicted proteins | sample CZODoug3_1_2_16f_FD_122242 | JGI IMG/M metagenome (GOLD analysis project Ga0137418, IMG submission 122242) | Vadose zone soil fungal communities from Angelo Coast Range Reserve, California, USA - CZODoug3_1_2_16fungal (Hybrid Assembly) | ecosystem: Environmental > Terrestrial > Soil > Vadose... | reverse complement strand
CGCAGCCTGAAAAATTTGGGAGTCGAGTGCGTGGACGTCTACTACTTGCACAATCCGGAGACGCAGCTCTCCGAAGTCTCGAAGGAAGAGTTTCTGAACCGTGTCCGCGAGGCATTCACGTTTCTCGAATCAGCGGTGGAAGCAGGTGAAATTCAGTATTACGGGATGGCTACGTGGAATGGTTTCCGGCAGGATGCCCGCGTTCGCGAGGCTATGCAACTTGGCGAGATTTCGCAGATCGCCCAAGAAATTGCCGGTGGCCGGCATCGCTTCCGCTTCGTGCAGGTGCCATTCAACCTGGGGATGACGGAAGCGCTGACGCTGGGCAATCAATCGCTGCGCGGGCATCATCGAACGATCATGGAGGCGGCCAGCGAACTGGATATTTCGCTGATTGCCAGCGCTTCACTGCTGCAAGGCCAGGTAGCCAAGAATCTGCCGGAGTTTGTCGCGGAGGCTCTGGGTCTCGCAAGCGATGCGGAACGGGCGTTGCAGTTCGTGCGCTCCTCACCGGGAATTACGACCGCACTGGTGGGCATGTCCCGGCTGGAGCACGTGAAAGCCAACGCGCGCCTGGTGAGCGTCCCTCCCGCCACCGTGGACGAGTTCACCAAACTGTTTGCGCGCGGCGAAGGCGCTTGAACTTGACAGTTTCCCATCAGCGGCTTCCGGCAGTGACGGGTTATATTAAGCTGTGGGGATGGTGATGAAGCCTTTGATTTTTGCTCTCTGTGTTGTGTTTGCGTTTGGCGGTCTGAGCGCGCAGAAATCCGGCTGGCAGCCCTCGCCGGGACATACGCAAATACCGATATGGCCGGGCGCTGTCCCTGATGCGCAACCTGTCGCGGGGCCCGAGGTCGCCGTGACGGCGAAGGGTCTAATCGCCGGAAAGTCAGGCGATATCGTGGAGAACGTCTCGCGGCCGACGATGACGGTCTACTCGCCAAGCGGAAAGAATACGGGCGCTGCGGTGGTCGTGTTTCCTGGAGGGGGCTATCAGGATCTGGCCATCGATCTGGAAGGCACGGAGGTCTGCGACTGGCTGATGCCCAAAGGGATTACGTGTGTGCTGTTGAAGTACCGTGTGCCGGATTCAGGGCCGGCTTGGCACGATGAATGTAAGTGCTACATCCATCCGAAAGCACCGATGGCGTTGCAAGACGCGCAGAGGACAGTGGGGCTAGTACGCTTTCACGCCGCCGATTGGCATATCGATCCGCGCAAGATTGGAGTGCTTGGCTTTTCGGCAGGCGGGCATATGGTGGCAGCGATGAGCACTCATTTTAAGCGTGTCTACCCGGCTGTCGATGTAGCCGACAAAGAAAGCTGCCGCCCGGATTTTGCGGTGGCTGTTTATCCAGGCCATCTATGGATTGACGATAAAAAATTCGAGTTGAATCCGGATATCCGTACTCATATCACCGGCCAGACGCCGCCTACGTTTTTGCTGCAGGCGGAGGATGACTACGTGGACAATGTAAACCAGTCGCTCGTCTACTACATCGCCTTGAAGGACGCTAAGGTTCCCGTCGAGATGCATTTGTATGCGCAGGGCGGGCACGCGTTTGGGCTGCGGCGCACGGAGCTACCGGTGACGGGGTGGCCTCAGTTGGTGGAGACGTGGCTGGGGACGATCGGAATGATTCCGAAGTGATTCGATCCATGAGCGCTAGTGGCGGAGCCGGAAAACTTCGTCGGTGAACCAGTCATTGATGGGGCGGCCAACTTGGTCTAGCTTCCCCGCGAAGAAATGATCCACTCCTTCAACCACCGCGAGATGATTGTTGCCGGGGAGAGTGGGAATCAGCGCTTTCACTTTTTCGATGGCGCCGTGTTCGTCGTTTCCCCCGTGCACAAAAAGTTTGGGCTTGTTGCACTGGCACAGGAATGAAAAATCCGTGCTATTGACGGGAATACCCAAGCCGATCAAGTGAGAGACGCGCGGGTCTTCGCAGCCGACCCGCATGCCAACCCAGGCGCCAAAACTGAATCCCGCAAGCAACAGCGGCACACCGGGAAACTCGGAAGCAAGAAAGTCCAGCGCAGCGCGAACATCGTCCCGCTCGCCAAGACCACGGTCATGAACCCCGGCGCTCAGCCCTGCACCGCGAAAATTGAACCGCAATACGGGGATACCGAGGGCATCCAGCGACTTCGCCGTCTGGTAAATCACTTTGTTGTGCATCGTGCCGCCAAAGAGCGGATGCGGATGGCAGACAACCGCGGCGAGCGGCGGGCGCGCGCCACCTGACGGCGTCCAAAGAATCGCTTCAAGGCGTCCGGCAGGTCCTTCCAAAAAGAAATTGCGTGATTCGTGGGTGGCGCTCATCAATGGGCCGTGGACAAATTTGAAGTGTAACGCATCGCTGGAAAAAGACCGAATGCCGCTGGCATTTTTCGGCTTACTTTATTCCACGCGGCAAACACTGACGTCGACAGCAGCGCTGCCAGGCACGGGAGCCACGCGCACCACATCGGAGAGGAATTCTCCAGTGCCGTGCCAAGGGGCAGATGGCGGATCCGCAAACGCGATTTTCAGGCGATCTCCGAGTGCGTATTCGCGATGACTGCGAAAGCGCATGCCCTTGGCCGATACGTCGATGGTCATGGCCTCTTCAAACCACGGAATTCGTTCAGGATGAACGCGCACTGGAATCGCGAACGCTTTCCGCACGCTGCCTCGCCGTTCGTTTTCTCGATGCGCGTTTCCATTGGAAGCGGAGCGCTGGCGTTCTTCCAAATGAATGGCAACGGCAAAAGTCGCGGGGGCATCAGAGATGCCGATGGCGCGCGCGAGTTGGTCCAGTTTTGCGGAAAGCTCCCGCGCCGTGTGACTTTCAGTTTGAGTTTTTTCGCGCGCATTCGTGGCCCGAATGACCTCAAGCACTTCTCCGCAGCGAACAACTTGGGCAGCCACTTCTGGCTGTCCGTCGCGAAGCGAAGCGTCGTAAGGAAAAGTGACCCACACGCTCGTTCCGCAAGAATGTGCTTCTTTCATGGAAACCAGCAGACCGCTGCGCGAGACGTCGATGGTCTGTGCTAATTCGATTTTCTGGCCAAAGGGCGCATTCCAGCGCAAGCGTACCGGAAGACGCAAGCGCACGCGGCGATGCTGGCGATTGTCCATAGGCGTAACAGTACTGCCGGTCAGCGGGGATGTCTCAAAGTATATTCCCCGAGTACCAAAACCGCCAAGACCTCGTACTAGGACAAAAATCTCTGATTTTCGCATTGCAGTTTGTCCAGGCCAGTGTTAGGTTTGCCCCAAGTTCCACAGCCCCAGGGGGTATTGATGAGTGTAGGAGCGGACCGCCGCGAAGCGCGGCGATTCACGATGAGTCTTCCCATGCGCGTTTCACCACGGGCAAAAGGACGCGAACTGGACGCGCACACGCGCGACGTCAGTTACCGTGGGCTGTACTTTGTCACTGACGCCGATTTTGAAGTTGGCAGCGAAATTGAATTCGTGATCACTCTTCCGCAGCAAGTCACGCAATCGGGTGATGTAAATATCCGCTGCCAGGGCGCGGTTGTGCGCATCGAGCCCACCGGGAACGGTAGCGTGGGCATTGCGGCAAAGATCGCCCGCTACGAATTCATCCCCGCAACGGCGACCGCGGCGTAAGACTACTTTCCCCACTCTTCGGTAGTGACTTACTCTAAGAGTTAGAAAACTGCTGTCGAGTTTCCGATGTTCAAGCAAATAAGCACGGGATGGAGGGTAACCATAGTCTTGGCGTGTTTGATTCTTGCATTCATTCTCTGGATGATTTTTGTAACGGATGCGCCTTGACAACCTTTAGAAGAAACGTTGAGGACATAGCAGCCTGCTGGAGTCAAAGTGAGCCACTCCGCACTTTTTGGGGTAATTCCCTCTTGCAGCGGCATCTGAGTACAATGTAGTTGAGGACTTTTTTGCTGGGGGAAGCCATGTATCACTACGACGCAAAGATTGCGCTCGAGGAATTACAGGAAGAAGCGCTGCTTCCGCATCCCGTAAGACTGCGCGACATGATTCTGCGGACCAAACTGGGGCCGCAGGAAGCGCAGCTCCTGAATCATGATTTCCAGGAATACCTGACGCACTTCGGGAAATTGCAAAAAGTCGCCCGGGGAATTCTGGAAAAAATCGCCGCGGGCCAGCGTAAAACATCCTGATGCCGGCCGCCCGCACAGGAATTCCGCACAAATGAAAACGCAGCCGCGCGTGTTGCTGCTGTCCGCAACGTCCGGCGCGGGGCACGTTCGCGCCGCGCAAGCTCTCGAAAAGGCTTTCCTCGCGCGGGGCGATTGCGAAGTGGAACATATCGACGCGCTGCAGCACGTCAGCAGACTATTTCAGCGCGCTTACGATAAAGCTTATATTTCAATGGTGCGGCGGGCACCGGAGTTGATGGGCGTGCTCTACGAACGCACCGACCAGCCCTGGCTGCACCAGCGGCGGCGCCTGGCGCTGGACCGCTTGAATACCGGTCCGATGATCCGCTTGCTAAAACGCGTCCAGCCGGACTTGTGCGTGGCGACGCATTTTCTGCCGGCGGAAATCATCGCGTGGCTGATCGCCAAGCGAAAGTTGCGCGCGCGCAATGCTATCGTCGTTACCGACTACGACGTGCACGCCATGTGGCTTTGCCGCACCGTGGACCGCTACTACGTGGCCATCGATGAGGCGGCGGAATATCTCGCGCGCATCGGCGTGCCACGGGAAAAACTGCGCGTCACTGGCATTCCCATAGATCCGCTATTCGCTGTGCCAATGAATCGCTCCGATGCGCGGAAGCAATTGGGGCTCGATCCGAATGCGACTGTAATTCTAATTTCCGCGGGCGGTTACGGCATTGGTCCCGTCGAGCAATTGGTGAAAGATCTGTTGAAACTGCAGCGGCCCTGGCAAATCGCCGCAATTGCCGGAAAATCGGAAAAAACGCGGAAGCGTCTGGAGGAATTGGCAAAAGAAGCGGGAAAACTGCCGTCCGGCGCGCCGTGGCTTTGCCCCGTCGGGTTCACCACGGAGATGGACAAATATATGGCTGCGGCAGATTTGATGGTGGGCAAAGCCGGCGGGCTGACAACATCGGAAGCGCTCGCGCGAGGACTGCCCATGGCGCTTATCGAACCGATTCCCGGCCAGGAAGGACGCAACGCGGATCATTTGCTGGAGGCGGGAGCGGCGATTCGCTGTAATAATTTGCCGGCGGCGGCGTGGAAGATTGCCGCCCTGCTGGATGATTCCGCAAAGTTTGCGAGAATGCGGGAGGCCGCGAAAAGCCTGGGCCGCGCCGGCGCCGCCGCGGCCATCGCGGAAGATGCCATGCGGCTGTTAGACTGAAGATGCAGGGAAAAGAGGCTGGGGGAAGCGGTTCGCGGCACAGTCGCACGAGCGCCGCCAATCGCGAAGTTCGATGCGACGCCATACACTACTGATTGACGCGGACGACACGCTCTGGGAAAACAACGTATTCTTCGAGAAGCTGATCGAGGATTTCATCAGCATCGTCGAGCCGTACGGCTATACCCGCGCTTACATTCGCCACATCCTGAATGAAACGGAGCGCAAGAATATCCGGCAGTACGGCTATGGAGTGCGCAGCTTTGGGCGTTCGCTCGAAGAGACGTACATAAAACTTGCGGACCAGATGGCCAAACGCGAGACGCTGGCGCTGATTCATGGCCGTGTCATTGACCTGGAGCGGACGCCTCCGAAAATTCTGGACGGCGTGCCAGAAACTCTTGCCTATCTCACCGAGCGGCACCGGCTGATTTTATTTACCAAGGGCGAGCCCGCGGAACAGGCGGCGAAGGTCGAGCGATCGGGGCTGCAGGGATTTTTTGAATTTATAGAAATCGTTCCGGAAAAAGACACCGAAACGTATGGCGGACTCGTTCACAAACACAAAATCGTGAAAACCCACGGCTGGATGATCGGCAACAGTCCGCGTAGCGACATCAATCCGGCCATGAAGATCGGCCTCAATGCCGTCTACATCCCCCACCAGCACACCTGGACTCTGGAACACGAACCGGTGATGGCCGGATCTGGAAAACTGGTGATCCTGCCGGCCTTCCGCGAACTGCGCGGCCATTTCTAGAGTAGTCTTGCGAGGACAGGCTGCCCAAATTGGATGTTGCACCCGTGGGTAGCTGCGCGAATCTAACCACTTGTAATTTTCGAAAAGGAGCTGCCCGTGTCCACCACCGCAATTTCTCCGCAAACCGATTGGCGGCAGCAGTGGTTCGAGATTGAAGACGCGACGTACTTGAATCTGGCGAGCCAGTCGCCGATGCCAAAAGTTTCGGTTCGCGCGGTGCAGGCCGCGCTGGAGGCAAATAAATATCCGCACCAGAAGCCGGATTCCACTTTCTACGAAGTGCCCAATCGCCTCCGCGCGTCCCTCGCGAAATTGATCGGCGGAAGGCCCGAAGAGATTGCGCTGACGAGCGGGGCGAGCGCCGGCGTGGCAGCGGTTGCGTATGCCCTGACGTGGAAGCCTGGAGACGAAGTCGTCACCGCCAAGGGCGAGTTTCCGCTGCAATATGCAACGTGGAAACCGATGGAAGAACGAGAGGGACTGAAGCTGAAAATTGTTTCCCCTCGCGAGCGGTTTATCACCGCGGACGATTTAATCGCTGCGCTCACTCCACGGACGCGCCTTGTGTCCGTGAGCATGGTGAGATATGACGACGGTTCGTTGCTGGATGCCGCGCGCGTTGCGGCGGCGTGCCACAAGCAGGGGGCGCTGTTATTACTGGACGCCAGCCAGTACTGCGGCGCGATTCCGATGGATGTGCAACAACTGGGGGCCGACTTTGTTGTTTCTGCCGGATACAAGTGGCTGCTGGGGCCGTTCGGGACAGGATTCTTCTGGGCCAAGAGCGAACACCTTGGAATGGTGCGGCCGGGACCGTTTTATTGGATGGCCTTGATGAGTTCGCACAATTTCGCCGCGATGAACTTCGAAGATCCGAAACCGGCGGCTAACGCGAAGCGGTGGGATGCGCCGGAGTCAGCCAGTTATTTCAATTTCAACCTGGTAGCATTGGACGCGTCCGTGGATTTTGTGGTGCGCATGGGACCGGAGTTGGTCCAGGCGCACAACCACAAATTAGTTGAACTCCTGTTCCAGCGATTGCCCAAGGATCGCTTTGTGATCGCGAGTCCTCTGGATCCGGCGCAGCGCGGCACTTATGGATGCTTTGCCGCACGCAGCCCGAAGAAAACGGAGGAATATTATCAACGTTTGCGGAAAGAAAATGTTGTGGTCAGCTTGCGCGAAGGGAACATTCGCGTTTCGCCCTATTTGTATAACACCGAGCGGGACATTGACAGGCTCATCAGCGTGGTTACTCCGTGAGTCCGCACGAAAGCTGGCCAAAGATTGCCGTGGTTGGCGCGGGAGCCGTGGGAGGATACTTCGGCGGGTTGCTGGCGCGCGCGGGTGCGCCGGTGGTGATGATTGGACGCCCGGCCTTTGTCGAAGCGGTAAGGAAGAACGGACTTTTCCTCGACACGTTGCAATTTCAGGAGAATGTGCCAGTCGAGGCGTCCACCGAACTCAGTGCGGTGCGCGGTGCGGAAATTGTTCTCTTCTGCGTGAAGACCACGGACAACGCCGAAGCAGCGCGGGCGCTGGCTCCGCTGCTGGCTCCCGGCGCGTTGGTCCTCAGCATGCAAAATGGCGTGGATAATGTGGAACAAATTCGCACCGCGGCGGCGATCGATGCGCTCCCGGCCGTCGTTTACGTTGCGGCTTCCGTGCCGGAACCCGGGCGGGTGAAACACGTGGGCCGCGGCGACCTGGTCGTCGGGCCGGAGAGTGAGAGGACCAAGCGGATTGCGGAATTGTTTTCGCGCGCAAGTGTGCCGTGCCGCATTTCGGAAAATATCGAAGGCGAGCTGTGGACTAAGCTCATTTGGAATTGCGCGTTAAACGCCGTCTCCGCGTTGGGCCGCGCGAAGTATGGATCAATCGCCTCCAGCACTGATGCTTGGAAAGTTGTCGCAACCACTGTTTATGAAGTCCTGGCGGTTGCACGGGCCGCGGGAATACAGCCGCCCGGGTTGGAAGATCCGAATGCGGCGCTGGCGGGCGCGCTGAAGATTGCCACGCAGATGGCGGAAGCGCTGTCTTCGACCGGACAAGATTTGAACCGGGGAAAACGCACGGAGATCGATTCGCTAAACGGGTATATCTCCCGCCGAGGAGCGAAGTTGGGCGTTCCTACGCCGGTGAATCATGCGCTGTACGCGTTGGTGAAGTTGGCGGAAGGGCGTTCGTAGCTCTGGTGCTAGCCTCCTGACTAAATTGGCGGGTGTCCCTGGTGGGGTACCCCGGGCAATTTGCATGAATGGCAAAATAAAGGGCTTACGAAAATTGCATTTCGCAATTGATTGATTCTAAAGAGGATATTTATGGGGGATCGAACCGTTTCAGCTCGGGATCGACATCCAGGAAGAAAGAAAAGCGGGAGCAAGCTCCCGCACTCCAAACACAGTTATCTACGAAATACATTATAACACAAGTTATAATTTGTCAAGGGCGATTTTGGATTTTGTCAAACCTCATTAACTCAATCAGAATGTCCCCTCAAGAAATGAGGGCGGAAATAGGACGGCTGTCGCTGGATATTGTTGACGGCTGGGCGCTTGGGGCGCGGCAAGCTGCGCCACTACAAAGACAAATTCAGGCTGAGGCTAGCGCACCACGGGACTTTGGAGGTTAGCGGTCGGGAGGGGCGTGGAAGGGGATGTGGACGATGGCTTCGAGTTCGATGGGGGTGCCTTGTTTGGTGGCGGGGCGGAACTTCCATTGGCTTAGGGCTTGCATGGCGTTGGCATCGAGCTGCTCGTCGATGCCGCGCACCAATTGAATGCTGTCGACGGAGCCGTCACTGCGGATTACGGCGTACAGGACGACTTCGCCCTCGACGTGTTCGTTTATTAAGGTAGGGGGATATTTCGGATCGATCTTTCTAAGTGGCCCGGGAGCAGAGACTTCCGATGAATCCGTGCGAGGGCCGCCGGAGTTCTCTCGCAGCTCGGAGAAATTCAGAATCCAGCTTCCCGTGGCGCTGTTCAGGTTGGGCATGTTGACGAGCATCTTGTAAATCTTCTTTGAGGCGAAGATCTGCTCGGGCTGCGCGGTGGGAGGGAGTGCGGCGAAATTCGGCGGACCGGTCCTCTGGGAGGCGTCATCGGGCTTTGTGTGGGGATCAGGCTTGAGGATGAGGGAGCGCGGAGCGGGTGGGCTGATTTTGGCTGATCCTCCGGCGCCGGAATTCCCGTTGTTCGCCGGGGGAAGCCCTCCGCTGATGCTGATGTCCATGCCATTTTTTCCGCCGCCGTTGCTTGTTCTAGTTCCACCGCTGCTATTGGGCCCGCCACCGGCACCTCCATTTGCTCCGGGCGTTCCATCCGGCGCGCCGCCTGGGATGCCAGGCTGCTTGCCTTCGGGGGAAATGGAAACACGCGCCGCCAGATTCCCTTGGGGCGGCACGACGGGTGCGGGCGGACCGGGTGTGGCGGAGAGGGCGATAAATGTTGCGGCGTTTCCATTGGCTTGGGCTGTGGTTACATCCGGCGCGGGTTCTTCAGCACGTGTTTGCGTGCGCTGCGCGAGACGTGGGGCGGCACCGGCGTTTAGTTCCAATTTGGGACGGGCGGGGGCGTTTGGCAACATGGACGGGGCGATGTCCCCTAGCTTTTGGTCGAGGGTTGGAATGTCGGGAGCGGGTTCGGCGGTCAGCTTGACTTTGCGAAGTTCCCGCGGCCGCAGATTGGAAAGTGCTTCCTGGCTGATTTGCAGGCGCGGACGCGCGGGGCCAGCCGTCTGCTGGAGCTGCACGATGTTCGGGAGGTCTGGAAGGATTTTCGGCGGCTCGAGGGGGGCGGCGGAATTGATTAACGCCTGGCGCGGATGCGTGGGGCGAACGGGATCAGTGAAGATGCGCTGGCGCGTGTGGAAAGCGCCTGCGCCTTCGGGAGGGAGGGGTTTCTCAGGTTCGCCGCGGGGGCTCGGTTTGGCTTTGGGAGTTTTCATTTCCACCAAAGGAAAATCAGTGATCGGACCGGACCAGGTGAGCTCCGTGTTATCGAAGGCGGAAAAGTGGGTTGCGGCGGCTGGGAAATGCGGAGAGGGCATCACGATAAATACGAAGTGCCACAAGGCGGCGGCGACGATGGCGCGACGGGGGATTTTGCGTTCGACCCAACACTCTTTGAAGAGACTGCCGGTCAGGAAGTTCTTCGGGACGCGGGACCAGGTCAGAACGGCGGAAATGCTGCTGCCAATGCCCTGGTGGAAAGAGCCCCAAGCTACGTCCAGCTTCGGACCTACCCCTCTTTCGAGGCGAACGGGAGCAGCAGGCTTTGCAGCCTGTCCCAAGAGATCCAATGCCCTGCTGACCTGGCTCAAGAAATTTCCCTCTCGATTATAGCAAGATGCGCACAATCCAGTTTTGCGCAGCTACAGGACCGAAGCCACTTCAGGCCGGGCCAGCCCGGCCACTACAAAGAAAAAGGCACCAGCATTTCAAACCAAGCATGCGTGAACACCTCATGATAGATGAAACTCGGCTGGCGGGGGTTTACTGAGCCGAGTTATTTTTGCCGCCAGCGAGGAGACAGACTGAAGCCTGTCCCACTATAGCCGGGCTCCCGACCCGGTCGGGATAAATGCCGCCCGGCCTCTACCAAGGCAGGCGGCGGTAAAAGCTTAGGGCAGCATCGCCCTGTTTGAGAACGCGGAATCTCTTTAGAGCGCCGGGTTCTTCAGGTAAATCGAAGTTGCGGCGATGCTCGGCGATTACGATGCCACCGGGCGCGAGAAGGTCCGCGGAACCCAAGAATTCTAGCACGCGGGAGTAGTCTGCGGCAGCAGCGTAGGGTGGATCGAGGAAAATGTGGTCGAATGCGGGCGCGCCTGAGTTTTTTCTAGCCGCGAGCTTGGCGAGTCCGCGAAGAGCGTCTACGGCGAGTACGGTCGCGCCGGTGTTGATGCCCATGGATTCGAGATTGCGGCGAATCAGGGTGACGGCGGGCGCGTGATTTTCGATGAAGACCACTTCGGCGGCGCCGCGGCTGAGAGCTTCAATGCCGATGGCACCGGTTCCGGCGAAGAGATCGACGAAGCGGGAGCCGGCGATGTTGGGGGCCAGCACGTTGAAGAGTGTTTCGCGCAGGCGGTCGCTGGTGGGACGCAGGGCGAGGCCCTTGAGACTCTTCAGGATGCGGCTGCGATGGGTTCCGGCGATGACGCGCATGAGTGCAGTTATTAGTCGTCAGTTTTTGGTTCTTAGTCAAGGAGCAACGCGACCCGTCGGGAAGAGTCGATCAAGCGATTGTTTTCTTGTGAAGCAGCGTTGAGTCCTCAAGGGTTCATGTGTGGGAGGGAGTTGGATATTGCCGATGTTAGAGGCTTAGTTGGTTTCGGGTGCTCTCCTGAAACGAGCTTCGAAAGCAAGCCAGGAAGGCGCATGTCCGAGAGTTGGGAAGCCAACAGGTACTGACCCTTTAAGCGCCACGCCAGAAGGCTTGCGCCGTTGGCCGACGCGTCATACAAGCCATCGGGAGTGAAGACGATCCACTCGTCGTTCGGGCTTCGGACCAAAGTCGCAACCAGTGAGCCGCGCTGGGTCTCCCAAACCCGTACAGCGCCATCGAATCCGCCAGTGAAGAGCAGAGCGCCATCGGGCGCAAACTGCAGCGACGTCTGGACAGCGTCAACTGGCAATTTGGCGCGCACCTTTAACGTCGAGGTTTCGTAAAGGCTCATCTCGCTTTTTGATCCACACCGAGAAACGGCGAGTGAACTCCCGTCCGGGCTGAAGGCGGCAGTAAAACTCCTCATGACGTCGCTGTTTCGGTCCAACGTTGTCTGTGCCTTTCTTGCACCCGTTTTTGCATCGCGAATCTCTAGCTCATCATCGTTAGCGATCGCCACTTGCTGCATGTCCGGGGCGAAAGCTGTGAAGCCAAACGCATAAATACCAAGAGCGCAGCTATCCTGGTCTGAGGGGTGCAAAACGATCCGAGACGGCGCGAAGGCTTGGACGCGGCGCCCACTTAGCGTGTTGATGAGAGCCGGCTTGTTCGCGCGAAGAATGAAGGCGCGGCGCCCATCGGGGCTGAGCCACGAAAAACGTCGCGCAAAATCGCTGAGTACATTATCGTCGTCAAGTTCAGTGCTGTTGACAGCACGGCCCGTGCTGATATTGAAAAAAAATATGCGTACGTCATAGCGGGGAAGAGCATCGACCACATAAATATCGGCAACTACTTGTTTGTCGTCCGGGGAGAAGGCCACACTGGTGGCAGAGCACTCATCGTAAATGCCCGGTACACCGTAAACGACTGGGATGTCGCATTTGAGCTTGCCCTGAGCGCCATCGCCCATGTGCCACAGATACACTTTCCCCACGAATATTTCGTCTCCCGGACGCTCGTCTCTGATCGTCTCCGATCCCTGAGACGCCGCACTGAGCCACTGCGAGTTGTGGCTGAAGGCTAAGCTCCGGATGGGGTGCAATTCTTTTGCGAAAGAGCGCGGACCGGAAGCACTGCGAAGAGCCCAAAGATCGATGGAATCATTCTTTCCGAGGCGGACCTCGCCGCCGTCCGGTGAATAGCGAGCCGCCGCCAGGACAGCGCCATCGGGACTGACCGCAATCGCTGAAATGGATCGCTGCTCATTTGACGTACTCTGGATTACAGGGACGGGCGACGTCTGGGCCGCGGCGGAGCCAGCACAGAGGAGCATAGTGAGCCCAGCTAGATGAAATGACGGTATCCGATGGCCCATTTACTTTACCTCTACCATCCAAAGTTCTAAAGCACCAAAGGGACTGTCACCGCCGATGAACAACTCGCCAATAAAAGGTACCAGGCCGAAATCGGGCTGACGCGTCAGCCGATGCGGGCGAGGCGATAGCGGCGCTGCCATTCGGGGGGGAGTTGGCGGAGGAGGCGCTGCATGACGTCCTGCTGCGCGGAATCGGCAGCGAGGGCGAAGGCTTCGCGGCGGGCGAGTTCGAGGAGTTCTTTGTCGCGCAAGGGGTTAGCGATGTGGAAGCCCAGGTTGCCGGCCTGGCGGGTGCCGAAAAATTCGCCGGGGCCGCGGAGAAGGAGATCCGTTTCGGCGATTTCGAAACCGTTGGAGGTGCGCACCATGGTTTCGAGGCGAGCGCGGGCGACGTCGTCTTTGGCGACCGCTGAGCGGTCGACTGCCAACCGAAAAGGCGCGACGAGGATGCAATGGGATTTTTGGGCGCCACGGCCGATGCGTCCGCGAAGCTGGTGGAGCTGGGCGAGGCCGAAGCGCTCGGCGTGCTCGATGACCATGACGGTGGCGTTGGGGACGTCAACGCCGACTTCAACGACGGTGGTGGCGACGAGGATCTGCGCCTCGTTTTTGCGGAAGCGCTGCATGACTTCTTCTTTTTCGTCGCTGGAGAGGCGGCCGTGCAGGAGACCGAGCTGGAGCTTGGGAAAGACTTCGCACGAGAGGCGCTGGTATTCGTCGATGGCAGCTTTGAGCTCGAGCTTCGATTCCTCGATGACGGGATAGACGATGTAGGCCTGATGGCCGGCGGCGACTTCGCGGCGGAGAAATTCCCAAACGCCGGGGAGATGCTGCTCGGTGGTCATGCGCGTGACGATGGGGGTGCGGCCGGGCGGGAGCTCGTCGAGAACGGAAACGTCGAGGTCGCCATAGAGAGTGAGCGAGAGAGTGCGCGGGATGGGCGTGGCGGTGAGCACGAGGACGTGCGGGGCGTGGCCGTGGGCGGCAGCTTTGTCCATCAGGCGCTTGCGCTGGAGGACGCCGAAGCGGTGCTGCTCGTCAATGGCGACGAAACCGAGGCGAGCGAAGGCGACGTTGTCTTCGATGAGGGCGTGGGTGCCGATGACGAGCTGGGCTTCGCCGGAACGAATGCGCTCGAGGACGGCGGATTTCTCCGAGCTTTTTAGGCCGCTGATGAGGAGCTCGACGCGATAGCCTGCTTTGGCGAGGATGCGGCGCGCGGAAAGAAAATGCTGCACAGCGAGAATTTCCGTGGGCGCCATGAGCGCGGCTTGCGTGCCGTTTTCGATGGCGATGACGGCGGCTTGCAGGGCGATGATGGTTTTGCCGCTGCCGACGTCGCCCTGGAGGAGACGGTTCATCGGGGAGGGCTTTTCCAGGTCGGTGGCGATTTCGGCGAGGACGCGTTTTTGCGCGGCGGTGGGCTTGAACGGGAGGATGCGCTTGAGGGCTTCGCGAATGGCGTCTTCGCGAAGGCGGAAGGCGATGGCGTTTTCCTTGCGAGAGGCCTGGCGATCGAGAGCGAGGCTGAGCTGGTAGAGGAAAAATTCCTCGAAGATGAGGCGTTGCTGGGCGGGTGAACGAAACGTGTTCAGGGCGTCGAGGGATTCACCGGGGTCGGGGAAGTGCGTGTGGATCAGAGCTTCGCCGCGCGTGGGAAAGCGTAGCCGGACGCGCAACGCATCAGGCAAAACGTCCGGCATGCGGTGATCGATGAGCTGCACGGCGGCGTACATGGCGCGGCGAATCTGCTTGGACCCGAAGGTGCCGATGGCTTCGTAGATGGGGACGATGCGGCCGACTTCGGTGGAATCCATTTCTTCGTTACTGAGGACTTCGATTTGTGGATTGATCATCTCGAGGCGCGCGGGGCGGAGCTTATCGATTTCGGCTTTGCCATGAAGAATGAGGAGTTGGCCGGGTTTCAAGCGTCC
>Ga0137418_10003354_pt1 | contig 14732 bp, 11 predicted proteins | sample CZODoug3_1_2_16f_FD_122242 | JGI IMG/M metagenome (GOLD analysis project Ga0137418, IMG submission 122242) | Vadose zone soil fungal communities from Angelo Coast Range Reserve, California, USA - CZODoug3_1_2_16fungal (Hybrid Assembly) | ecosystem: Environmental > Terrestrial > Soil > Vadose... | reverse complement strand
GGCGATCTTTACCAAGGGGATGCCTTTGTTCATTCCGTAGTCTTTCCTGTCAAAGGCCATCATTCCTTTGATCTCGCCTGAGCCCGTCCCCTTCCCGGAGACAGCAAGGAGTAACTTCTCGGGCTTAGTAACTCCACGTATCGTAAAATCGCCATCCACTTCAAATGTCTCGGGACCGGTCTGTGCAATCTTCGTGGACTTAAATGTGATCAACGGATTCTGTTTGACGTCGAAGAAGTTCTTGCTTTTGAGCTTGCCGTTTTTCATGCCACTTCCGGTATCCACCGAGTCCGCTTGAATTTTGATTTCCAAAATGCCTTTGGTGACATCCGTAGACGGGAACGTAAGCGTGGCGTCCCATTTGTCGAAAGTGCCTTTTATTGCGATCGACGCCTCCACGTCGAACTTAATCGTGCTGACTTGCGGAGTAATCTCAAAGACAGGAACCTGTGCCTGAACAAGTGCGGGGACTGCGGCGAACAGACAGAGCAGACTTAGTCGAATAACGTGCGGGCGGTTGTGCCGCTTGCTGCTGTGCTTCCCCGAAGGGTCACCATGCTTGTCCTTTTGCATTTCGCTCTATCACTACCTGTCCGGGCAATGTCCGTGCAGGTCCACGATTCTGACCTGGCGAGGGAGAGGAGAGAACTGTCAACTTTGCCAGGGAGATCACAGGCAAGAAAAAGTCGGCCTTACCAGCGTAGTGGAATGACTGAAGGTCGTTGTTCGATAAGGCTTATTGGCATGTTCCATCGTCAATAAACTGCCCACTGGCAGCCATAGACGCCAGGGAATGCGCGCAGTCCAAGATTTGTTTGTCCAGCGGGTCGTTGTTGAACAAGTTAGGCGAGACATATATCCTGGCTTTGCTTGCTTCCACGAATCGGTCGCTCAGCTTCTTCATGTTCTTGAACTCACTTGTGAGCAACTGAAATGCATTCCGGTCATCCTGTGTTGAGACTGCTAGAGACACCAATCGAAGACTTTGTTCAGCGCGTGCCCGGTAATTGTCCGCCCAGTCTCCAGTGACAGGCAATCCTTGCTGGACTGCATTCCTAAGCATGCCTCGCCATTCCCTGATCACCGCCATTTCTTCGATGCTGGCTCTGATGAAGTCTTTGGAAAATCCTGAGACAGAAGACTGACTTACTGGAGTAACTGAGCCAGATGGGGGCGGGGACGCGGCAGGCAGTGTCAATATGATTTGATTTCCGTTAAAGCCTAAAGAACCATTCGTCAGCCGCGCCAGTGCCTCGATCTCAACATAAGAATGTCCATCCGTGTCAGTGACAGCGATCTCTCCTGGATGGCCACTTATTACCAATGTCCGCTTCTGAGCGGCTCGCGCAAGAAATAAGAAGGCGAGTAGAATCAATGGCACTTCGATCGCCAGTCGTAGCAGGTGTCGTTTTTGGTTCATACGACTTCTCCTGGGGGCCTGATCCTGCTGTTGGTGTTTGGTCGGCGTTTCTGCCATCCCCTCCGGGAATCTTTGTCATTAACACTGGGTCTATGGGAATTTCCCGCTTATTTCCACTGTCATTTTTGCCAGTTTCGGCCTTCGCCGAGCGATGGCTAGTTATAGCTAAAATATTGGCGGAGGTGTCTGGATGCGAATCTCGACGAGGGTAAGAGGTACCATCGCCGTAGTTGCATTGTTGTTTGTTCCGGTTTCTTTCGCGCGTCCCCAGCACCACAGAAAAATCAAGAGTGGGGGTAAAGCAGACATCAATGCAATCGGAAATCGAACGATCGCGCACGGACTGAACTTCTACTCGCTCGAACGCGAGATTGCCCTCGGGAGCCAACTCGCAAAAGAGGTCGATCGTTCGGCAAAGTTCATTGATGACCCGCTGGTGAAAGAATATGTGAATCGGATTGGTCAAAACTTGGTGCGTGCTTCGGACGCAAGAGTTCCTTTCACGTTCAAAGTGATTGATTCTGAGGAGGTCAATGCCTTCGCCCTTCCAGGCGGATTCTTGTATGTCAACCTTGGGTTGATCCTTCTCGCCGATGAAGAATCCGAACTGGCGGGCGTAATGGCTCACGAAATCGCACATGTGTGCGCGCGGCACGAAACCCGTAGCGCCACGAAGAGCGAAATTGCCCGCCTGGCCACTACTTCCCTGATTCTTTTCGGACCGGGTGGCTGGGCTGGTTTCGCGATTTACACAGGATTGAAGGTGGGAGTCCCTTTGACATTCCTGAAGTTCTCACGCAGCGCGGAAAGCGAAGCGGATTACCTCGGCCTGCAGTACCTGTTTAAGGCCGGGTACGATCCCAACGCTTTCACCATTTTCTTTGAAAGGGTTGCCGCTGAGACAAGCCCTGGTAAGGTCTCCACGATTTTCTCCACGCATCCGCCTACTCGGAACCGCATCAGAGCGATACAAAAGGAAATCGCAACAATTCTTTCAGCCCGCGATGAATACATTGTAACCACCTCGGAATTTGACCTTGTCAAAAACCGTCTTCTTGCCATTGGTGGAGACGAGAATAGGAAAGGCAATGGAGACGGCAAAAGGCCGAAGCTTCGCAGGCGGACTGAACCAAGCCTGAACGATACTTCAATGCCCGACCGGTAGTCGCCATCCATTCTCGACAGTCGGAAGATTTTGCGCGGCTTGGAGTATGTTGATTTGGTTTTTGAGAGGAAAGTCTCCGTCGCGGGCGTTTGACCGGCGACGGTGCCGGCCTCAAAGACGGCTAGTTCTGACAATTATGCGATGGTCGAGTCCCTCCTATGCTAATGCCGCAGGGGGAAGAGTGGTGTCGTCGTGTCTAAAGACACGCATTGTGATTCTGGCGTGTTTGGCGACTCGGAGAAGGAATAGCCATGAATCCAAAGTCAAGGTTTTTCGGTGCGACTTTCCGATACTTGCTTGCGGTGATCTGCACCATGGCTCTCATACCGGGCGATACTTTGGCCAATGCGCAGTCTCCTAGCCCCGTGCAGGCGTCCTTACTTCAGGACCAGGCCGCAAAGATTCCGCCCGATCAACTGAGACTCTCTCGTGGCGCCCATTGCTTTGTATCCGGACCCGTTGCTGGCGCAGACCCTCGCTGCATCAACGTATCCTCTCGAAATCATTCAGCTTCAGCAGTGGCTCGGTAGAAACTCAACGTTGAAGGACAAAGCACTCGCTGACGCGGTTGCGAAGCAGCCGTGGGATCCCAGCATTCAGGCTCTGGCCGCGTTGGCCGACGTAGTGAAACGCCTGGCGGACGACATCCAGTGGACCACAGATTTAGGCAACGCGTTTCTGGCCCAGTAAAACGATGTGATGGATGCCGTGCAGCGCATGCGCAAAAAGGCGCAGGACACCGGTAATTTGAAATCTACTGAGCAACAGAAAGTAGAAACCAAGGTCATCGAGAACAAGAGTGTGATTGTGGTTGAGCAGGCCAGTCCGCAAGTCGTGTATGTGCCTTCGTATGATTCTGTAGTGGTGTACCGCCCGGCCCCGGCGGTCTATCCCTATCCACCCATTTATTATCCGCCGGCGGGATATTATGCGGCGGGGCTCGCAATCTCATTCGGTGTGGGCGTGACGATGGGGGCATTTTGGGGCGGCGGCTGGGGTTGGGGCTGCGGTTGGAGTAACAACAACATCAACAACAACAATTTCAATCGTAACTCGAATGTTGGTGGCAACCGCCCGTCGAATCAGCCAGTTCGCGGCGGCGGCAACCGGTGCAACATTGGCGGGGGAAACCGCGGAGGAGATGCCAGTTGGAAGCACAATCCGCAACATCGCGGTGGCGCTCCCTATCGGGACCGAGCTACTGCCGACCGGTTATCTGCCTGTTATTTTTGACAGTTTTGCTTGCCGAGTATCTGACGTAATTTCTGCGCCAGAGTCCGGAAGTAAATTCCGAAGGCCGCGAATGCCTTCTAACGCAACGCTCAATTGCTTCTGCAGTAATGACGGCACGAGGATTCCAACGCACCGAGGATCACCTTAGGACTTAAGGAGCAGGAGGCTAAGAATGAGTAGCCCGACAAAAACACAAGACGTCCGAGTCGACCAATTTTTTACGGGAGCGGAAGCACGATTCGATCGCTGGCGCTCTTTGTTGCAAGCTGCGCGCAGCTGGGAAGGACTTGCCAGTCAGCAAAGTCTCGATAGAGAAGGGCGTCAGGCGGCCGTATGGGCTTCGCTTAGCGAACTGCGTCAGTGGGAGGATTTTTTTGCCTATCCAGGGCACGAGCTGCTGAGGACGCTTGGTGAGCGCATCGACGCGGGTGATGCAACGGGAACCGTCCGTTTGGCACAGACCGTCAGCGCTGCACTTCTCACACATTCCTACCGCGCCAACGTGGCGGACTGGGAAGGCGAGGAGCAGTCACCGATTGGTTTCTCAGAAAGGGTGCCAGGAGCCGGCGAAGAAACTGCGCCGCACCGTCCTTATTTCGAAGTGCTAGTAGTGAGTCCTGCCCGTCCGGCAGCGTGGTCGGAGCTGGCGCAAGAGCTACGCAAGTTGCGCAGACCGCAGGACAAGTTCGTTTACGAGCCGGTATTTGTCGGCAGTTTTGAGGATGCTGTGCTCGCAACAATCCTGAACGGCAGCCTCGAAGCGGTAATGATTTATGAGGGTATTCCCTTCGCTTCATCGCACCACAATCCAGTTCTGCGTGAGTTTCTGACCTCACACCTCGCCGCAAGTGGTATTGCCCCGAATTCAGGGCAGTACGGCCTGGCGCTTGCACAGGGATTGAAGCAGCTGCGTCCCGAGCTTGACATCTATTTCCTGAGTGATCGCCAAGTGGAGAAGGTGGCCGGCGACACTAGCTCTGCCTGTGTCCGGCGCGTTTTCTATCAAGTTGAGGAGCCTCTCGAATTGCATCTCAGCATCCTCGACGGCATCGGCGACCGGTACGACACTCCCTACTTCGACAACTTGCAAAAATATGCTCAACGTCCCATGGGAACGTTCCACGCTTTGCCGGTCGCGCGAGGGAAATCCATCTTCAAGTCGAATTGGATTCGCGACATGGGTCAGTTTTATGGACTAAACCTCTTCCTCGCGGAATCCTCGGCGACTACAGGCGGTCTCGATAGTCTGCTGGAGCCGACTGGGAACATTAAGGTGGCACAGGAAAAGGCAGCCCGAGCATTCGGTGCAGATCACGTCTTCTTCGTCACCAACGGCACCTCAACGTCGAACAAGATGGTCGAACAGGCATTGTTGGCTCCTGGGGACATTGTATTGGTCGATCGTAATTGCCACAAATCACACCATTACGGCGCGGTGCTTTCCGGTGCATTTCCTCTCTATGTGGAAGCCTATCCGCTCACCCAATACTCCATGTATGGAGCGGTGCCAATCCGGACAATCAAGAAAGTTCTGCTCGATTTGAAAGCAGAGGGAAAGCTGGACCGTGCAAGGCTTTTAGTGCTCACGAACTGCACTTTTGACGGGCATATCTATAACGTCGAGCGAGTCATGGAAGAATGTCTCGCAATCAAGCCGGACCTCATTTTCCTGTGGGACGAAGCGTGGTTTGGATTTGCCAGATGGAGTCCGTTCTACCGCCGGCGGACAGCGATGGGAGCGGCAGCTATTCTGGAAGGCAAGTTCAAGAATGCCGCTTACCGTGCGGCGTACAAAGAGCAAGAGAAGAAGCTGGGAGCCAATCTCGATCCCAAAGACAAAACTCTTCTCGAGACTCGCCTACTCGCCAACCCGGACAGCGTTCGTTTGCGGGTCTACCAAACAAATTCGACTCACAAATCGATGTCTTGCCTGCGGCAAGGGTCGATGGTGCTTGTAAAAGACCCGGATTTTCACACCGTCGAAGAACAGTTCCATGAAGCGGTTTTCACGCATGCGTCCACCTCACCTAACCTCCAGATCATCGCTTCGCTGGATGTTGCTAGACGGCAGATGGAGCTGGAAGGCTACGAATTAGTGAACCGCGCCATTCAGTTGGCGCTGGATGTGCGCAGGGAAGTGAACTCTCATCCGCTGATCTCGAAGTACTTCCGAGTGCTTGGAGCAGACGACATGATTCCCGCCGAATTCCGGAACTCAGGATTTATAGATTATCTGACTCCGGGAGCGAACTGGGCGACGGCAGTGAAGGCGCTGAGAGAGGACGAATTTGCTCTTGACGTAACACGGCTTACCCTCGTTTGCGGATCGGCCGGTTTCGACGGAACGCAATTCAAGAACCTGCTCGCAGCGGAGTACGACATTCAGCTCAATAAGACGTCTCGTAACAGCGTTCTACTCCAAACCAATATCAACAACACCCGCAGCGATATCGCACAGCTGATTAAAGTCCTCGTGGAGATATCCCAAGGAATCGAGAAAAAGCTTGCGGACGGCGGAACAAAGGCGAAGGAAGCATTCGCGGCGCGCGTGAAATCCCTGATGACGGATGTGCCGAATCTTCCGAACTTCAGCTCCTTTTACAGCCACTTCCGTGAAAATCCCTCGAGCAAAACCAGTGAAGGGGACATGCGTTTAGCATTCTTTGCAGCGTATCGCGAGGATCAATGCGAACACTTGAAGCTTTTCAGTCCGGAGATTGACAAGCGTTTGAAAGAGGGGCCGGAACTGGTCTCGGCAAACTTCGTAATTCCATATCCTCCTGGATTCCCGATCATGGTTCCGGGACAAGTTATCAATGCAGAAACGATTGAATTCATGCGCAAACTCGACGTGAAGGAAATCCATGGTTTCAGCGCGGCGCTAGGATTTAAGTTGCTGAATCCAGCGGCAATTCAATCTTCGAAGACGACAAGCAAGAGTGGTTCGGATCTCTCCGGGAACGCCAAGCCGAAAAAGGCGCGTTCGGCGGTAGGTGACTAGCCGTTCCGTAGAGTTCTTCGGAGATTTGCTGATTTGTTAGCAAGGCCAGGATGGCAGCAGGTATGACATCAGAACCCGGTCCTCAATTAAGACCGGACCATTACAAGGAGCTAGACTATGGGCATATTTGCATGGTTCGCTGCGACTCTCCGGCAGTATCCGGAGATCGCCATCTTCCTCACGCTCGCCATCGGCTACTACATTGGTAAATTCACCTTCAAGGGACTTGGCTTGGGGTCAGTCACCGCTACTCTGCTGGCGGGCGTCCTGATCGGACAAATCGGGATCACCATCTCGCAGCCTCTCAAGGCGACAGTGTTCCTGTTGTTTTTGTTCGCCGTCGGCTACGGGGTCGGGCCACAGTTCGTCCGCGGTGTCGCCAAGGATGGCGTGCCACAAGCCCTTTTTGCCATTGTGCAATGCGTGCTCTGCCTGGCGGTCCCGGTCGCAATCGTCAAGCTAGCCGGCTACGACCTCGGTTACGCGGCGGGGTTTTACTCGGGGTCGCAGACGATCTCCGCAGCGATGGGCCTCTCGACCGACGCCATCAACCGACTTGGCTTGGCCGCCGACCAAGCCAAGAACCTGCTCAACTCAATGCCAGTTGCCTACGCCGTGACCTACATGTTCGGCACGGTCGGCTCTGCGATCGTGATCGCCCTGCTTGGCCCGTTCCTGCTCCGCTTTGATATAGCAGCCGCGTGCAAGGACTACGAGGAGAAGCAGGGAGGCAGCAAGGAACTTGGCGGGCCAGGCACAGCTTGGCACCGCTGGGAAGTGCGTGCGTTCCGTGTGCAGCCGGGCGCCAGAGTCATCGGCCTCCGTGCCGCTGAGGCCGAAGCGCTGCTCCCGCAAGCACGTGTGTTTGTCCAGCGCATACGGCGTAGCGGGGTCATCGAGGAGGCAACTGCGGACACGGTATTGCGCGAGGGTGATGTGGTGGCGGTTGCAGGCGCTCGCGAGGCGCTCGTCAGTATTATTGGCGAACGCGCGAAGTTGGTGGTGGCCGCAGGCGGTCGCGAAGCGGTCGGGAGCGTTACTGGAGGAGTCTCGATAGAAGTCGACGATCCCGAATTGCTGAGCGTTCCGGTGGAGGGCGTCGACGTTTATGTAACCAACAAGGCAGTCGATGGCAAGACGCTGGCCGAACTGGCTGGGCTACCCGGGGCGCGCGGCGTGTTCCTGCGGAAAATCACGCGAGGCGCGACCGCCACTACGATCCCCATTCTGCCGAACACGCAGCTTTACCGCGGCGATATCGTCACCCTCGTCGGGCGGACCCAGGACACTACCGCTGCCGCCAAGCTGCTGGGAGCCGCGGACCGGCCAACGGATGTCGCAGACGTCGCGTTTATCGGCGCCGGGATTACGGTCGGCGCACTGGTCGGTGCGCTGGTGTTGAAGGTGGGCGGAGTGCCGCTGACGCTTTCGACTGCGGGTGGCGCGCTCATCGCAGGGCTCGTGCTCGGGTGGTTTCGCTCGACGCGCCCGTTCTTCGGGAGGATTCCGTCGCCCACTGTGTGGTTCATGAACTCGGTCGGCCTCAATATCTTCATCGCCATAGTCGGCATCTCGGCCGGCCCGGGCTTCGTGAACGGCCTGCGGACGCAGGGCATCAGCCTGTTCCTGTGGGGGGCCTTAGCGACCACATTGCCTCTCATCTTCGGTATGTTCATCGGCAAGTACATCTTCCGCTTCCATGACGCGCTTCTCCTCGGCATTGTTTCCGGGGCGCGCACTACGACGGCTTCACTCGGCTTGGTCTGCGATATGGGCAAGAGCCAGGTACCTGCGTTGGGTTATACCGTTACTTATGCTATCGGCAACACTCTTCTCACGATCTGGGGCATGGTAGGCATCATGCTTCTGTCGTGACGTCTTTTGAAAGGGGACAATCATGGACCTAGTGAAGCTCCGTAAGTTCGAGACGTTGGGCCCGTTTGAGATTAAAGACGAGCTGATCAAGCTTGCCAGGAAGAGCTCCCGGACGACACAGTCGGCATTCCTCAATGCTGGCCGAGGAAACCCCAACTGGATCGCCACCACTCCGCGTGAAGGCTTCTTCCTGCTCGGTCAGTTCGCGGTCACCGAAAGCAAGAGGGTGATGGAGCATCCAGCCGGTGTCGGTGGAATGCCGCAGCCTCAAGGCATCGCTAGCCGTTTCGAAGCGTGGCTTGCTAAGCATGCCGACACGCCTGGCGCGTCCTTTCTCTCGGCGATGGTACCGTTTGCGATAAAGACGTTCGGGTTCGAGCCGGACGCCTTCGTTCATGAACTCGTGGACTCGATCATCGGTGACAATTACCCGGTCCCCGACCGCATGCTGGTCCACAACGAGCGCATTGTGCACGAGTACCTGATGTGGGCGATGTGCGGGAAACCGCGGCCGGCAGGCAAGTTCGACCTATACGCGGTCGAGGGCGGCACGGCGGCGATGTGCTACATCTTCAAATCGCTGAAGGCCAATCGCCTGCTGCGTCCCGGGGACACGATCGCCCTGGGGACCCCGATCTTTACACCCTACCTAGAGCTGCCGCATCTCGAGGACTACGGGCTGAAGTTCGTCACTATCCAGGCCCCGCAAGAGAACCGCTTTCAGTTCACGGACACAGAGCTCAAAAAGCTGGAGGATCCCCAGGTCAAGGCGTTCTTCCTCGTCAATCCGGGCAATCCAACGGGCGTCGCCGTCAGCAAGGAAGTGATAGACAAGATCGCAAATTTGGTGAAGACGAAACGTCCCGACCTCATGCTCCTGACCGATGATGTTTACGGAACGTTCGTCCATGATTTCCGATCTTTGCTCGGCGAACTGCCGCACAACACCATCGGCGTCTACTCCTATTCCAAATATGTTGGCTGCACGGGGTGGCGACTCGGCGTCATCGCGGTCCACGAAGACAACATTTTCGACAAGATGCTCACGAAGCTTCCGGATGCCGACCTGAAAGCGCTCGACAAACGGTATGGCACGCTGGTCCTCGAGCCGCGCAAGATCAAGTTCATTGACCGCATCGTGGCCGACAGCCGGGATGTGGCCCTCAACCACACGGCCGGCCTCGCGCTGCCCCAGCAGGTCATGATGAGCCTGTTCTCCCTTGCTGAGATGATGGATGGAGCCAAGCTGTATCAGAAGGCATGCATGGAGATCGTGCACCGGCGCGCCATGGCCATGATCGAAGCCCTTGGGATCGAAGTCTCCCCGAACACGCTGTATAACGCGTACTACGGCTTGATCGACTTCGAATTCTGGGCGCGCAAGAACATCGGACAGGACGCGGTCGAATACCTCAAGAAGAACGTTCACCCGCTCGACCTCGCCTTCCGTCTTGCGGAGAACCACGGGATCGTGCTGCTGAACGGCGGCGGTTTCGAGGCGCCAGACTGGTCGTTGCGCGTGTCCCTGGCCAATCTGTCCGACGAAGCGTACGAGGACATCGGACGTGGCGTTCGATCGGTCGCGCGCGGTTACCGGGATGCCTTCGAGGCTTCGAAGCGTGTCGAGAAACCGGAACGAGCGGCCGCGCGATAGCTTGTCGCGGCGCTCCGGATCCGAAGAGCAGGCGATGGTCCTTGCGAAGTAGGTGGGAATATGCACGCTTCAGCTGGGAGCATTGGGCTCGCCCACCAACTCTAGAACTCACTTGAGAGGTCCTCCAGAGAGAGGCCGCCGAGAAGGAATGTCAAATGGAATGGTTGGCGAAACTCTTTACGAAGTATCCCGAAATGGGAGTCTATCTGGCAGTGGGCCTAGGGTACTTGATCGGGCGTCTGAAAATTCGTGGTGTCGGACTTGGTGTGGTGACAGGGTCCTTGTTGGGGGGAATACTTATTGGAGATTTCTTTCACGTGCCCGTGTCCGACCAAGCCAAATCGATCGTGTTCCTTCTATTCCTTTTCGGAATCGGTTACTCGGTGGGGCCTAGTTTTTTTCAAAATCTCAAAGGAGATGGCTGGCGCTGGGCTGTGCTCGGTGTATTTGTTCCCGTGATCGGACTTTTGACAGCGTATACGGTCGCTCATTACTTGAAACTTGACCCAGGCTATTCCGCCGGTTTGCTTTCTGGATCCCTGACGGAGTCGCCCGCAATCGGCACTGCAAGCGAGGCAATACGTTCCTTGTCCCTGCCTGACGAACAAAAGCAGCTATGGATCGGGCACGTAGCTGTCGCGGACGCGATCTGCTACATCTTCGGGACCTTGGGTGTTATCTGGTGCTGCAGCAGTCTCGGACCGAAGCTCCTTCGCTTCGATCTGCGTGCGGAGTCGAAGAAAGTGGAAGCGAGCCTGGGAATCCAACGCTCGAAACTTGGAGTCTATTCCGCATGGCGACCTATCGGCTTTCGCGCGTATACGATTCCTGAAGGCGGGCCCGCCGTTGGTAAAACAGTCGCAGAAGCCGAACAATCTGTGTCCGGTGGCCGCCTCTTTATTGAGCGAATTCGACGTAAGGGGGAGATCTTCTCACCCGTCGGCACCACCGTTCTCGAGGCAAATGACACGGTCGCTGTGCTCGGGCGTACCGAAATCATGATCAAACTACTTGGTCCCTCCGCCCACGAGGTCGCTGACCCGGAACTGCTGGAAATTCCAGTAGCATCTTTCGATCTATATATCACCAGCAAGACAATCGCAGGCAAGACTCTCCAGGAGATCGTTGATGGTGTCGAGGAGGCCCGCGGTGTTTTGCTCCGCGGCATTACCCGCGGTGGTCATAAAATTCCGATCGGGACAAACACGGTCATCAAACGCGGCGACACACTCCATGTAACCGGGTCTGAAACTGCAGTCGACAAACTGGCCCCTGTTGCTGGCCGGGTGATTCTCCCAGCGGCAGAGAGCGATCTTTCAGTCCTCGGAATAGCAATATTCATCGGAGTATTGGTCGGGGCCGTGCTCACAATACCCGTAGGCCATCTGAGAATAGCGCTGGGCACTAGCGTTGGTACTCTCCTCGCAGGGGTGATCGTCGGGTGGATGCGGTCCGTGCGTCCTTGGTTCGGAATAATCCCAGATGCCGCGATTCTCTTCATGCGGTCGATTGGTCTGGCAGCGTTTGTGGCGATGATTGGGCTAAAAGCAGGCCCGATCTTTGTGCAAGCGGTGAAAGAATATGGCTACATTCTCTTTCTCGGGGGCGTAGTAGTGACGCTAACACCGCTCATCGCAGGTCTTTTCTTCGGGCGCTACGTTCTTAAACTCAACCCGGCACTATTGCTGGGAGGAATCGCCGGCGCCCAGACGATGATTGCGGGCGTCGCTGCGGTGCAAGAGAAATCAGACAGCCCAGTGGCCACACTAGGTTACTCGTACACGGCGGCATTCGGTCATATCTTTCTGACGACTTGGGGCACCATCATCGTCTCGCTCATGACCTGACTGAAAGTGATGACGTGGAAGACTCCTGAACGAAGCACGTCCCAGGGTGATTTCCGTAGTCTCGACGTTTCGTCGCGGCTACGGATACGCCGGGAGGGAATGCTCATTGCTGCATGGCTCAAAAATGCGTTTGCTTTAGGAGAGGCTGTATGAGATTGAAGTCAATCGCGGCACAGTTGGCAATCGCGGTGTCATTGGTCATACTCGCTTTTCTTTTTGCGCAAGCCGCACAGAAGAGCCGGACATTACTTATAAATGGCCATCCCGGAGAAATTGCGGTCATCGAAAAGGATGGACATGCCTACGTGGAGATCGAGGCACTAGCGCGACTGGCGAATGGTTCTTTGAGCTTCAGCGAAAATCAAATCACGCTGACGCTGTCTGGTGTGGCCACACCGGCTCCTGCGATAACTCAGCCTTCTCCATCTGGCTTCACCAAGGACTTCATCAGGGCGGGCATCGAAGAGATGGCAGTGATCAGAGAGTGGCGAAGTACACTGACCAATGCGGTCCAGCTCGGACATCCCGTGACCATAGGCTGGGCAGACAATTATCGCGTCCGGGCTCAGCAAAGCCTTAGGTTGGCATCTCTTGCAGTCTCAACTGAATCAGACCGGGAAGCGTTTCAGCTGCTCACAAATGAGTTTAATAACATGAAGAAGTTGTGCGACCGATTCGTGGAAGCCAACAATTCTAGGACATATGTATCCCCTGAATCGCTCAATAATGATCCGCTGGACCAAAGAATCATGAACTGTGCACGCTCGCTCGCTGCGATGGCGGCAAGCGGGCAGTTTGCGGACGATGGCTCGTGTCACTAGGCCTATCGAGTGCGCCTTGATGGCACGGGCCGAAAGGGCCCAGCAGACTTGAGTCTCAGGATCTCTCCTCAGTTCGGTCTGCCCAACCACGAATATTGCCAGCCGATGGAGATGTTCTGGTAATTCCCCCCGTAGCGGATGTAGGCGCCATTGTTGTAGCTGAGCTTTATTGACTGGTGCCTGGTCAAAGGAATTGAGGCCGTTGCCCCAACGCGAGAATTTCTCTGGCGCGTGGCGTCGTTTTGTACACCATTCAGGGATGTACTACCGCCGAACCAATAATTGCCATCAAGCGAGACCCACAACTTGGGCTTGAAATCATAACTGAGGTGTCCCTCGAGAGAGCCTGTTGGGCTCTGCGATTGCGTGTTGGTGCCAGGTGAGAATCGGTTGCGCGAGAAGAAATCAGAGTTTGTGGTGAAAAACCAGACTCCTCCATATGCATCAAGGATCCAATGGCCCCAACGTCTGGAATACCCAAGCTCTGGCTTGAGGGCCCAGCGATTAGCACCAAGATTGATGAGTTTGGTCGGGTCGTATTGACCCGTAGGAGGCACCAGTTTGATGCTGACACCGATAATGGTCTTTTGCCCCCATTTTAGATATTCCTGAACGTTCATCGCTGGGCCACCTTTGAGGTTCACAGAAAAGCGAAAGCTGGACGCCAGGAGGCCTGAACAGTGCGCGAGCGTCTCTGCATCGGCGACAGTCCCTCGGAAGTTTCCGACCGCGTACGGCGTGGAAGCAGTGATGGTAGCGGTGCGGCCAAAAAAGTTGAGTGAGTGGGAGAGACTGAGAACGGAGACATTAACTCTTGCGGTGGCGCCGATGATTGGGACGGTTCCATCAAAGATAATATTTCCGTTGTAGAAGGAATACGTCAAGTTGACGGCATTCGAGTGCAGAGGGGTAATGACATATGCGCGGGGCGCGAGATCTTGCCCACGACAGATGGTAGCGGCAAGACATCCGCTGAAGAGGAGAACAATCGCGCGCAACTCTGCCGCCAAGCACTGCATTTTTATCAATGTAGGGACTTGGCCAAGCCTCAACAGCTGTAAGTATTGACAGTTCCTTTCACCCTCGCCGCCGCCTACGATGCGAATGGTTTTTACGCCCGCCTCGTGAATTGTGCGCACCTGCCGGAGACGCAGGATGGAGAGTGGAGCTTGCTCAATTGCGCGGCAGCTTAGGACGGCAATTAGATTTCGGACTGTTTGGTCTGTTTTGCGTGGCAAAAATCGAAATGTCCTCCATTTGTCTTAATTGCGAATTGCGCTCCAAACCGCAGCCAATGCTATGTGCAACTCCCATTTGAGGAATTGCGCGGCCAAATGGAGCGCGCACAGGACTTGATGAGCACGGCAGCTTATGAGCGTGATGGCGATGAGCTGGTTCATCACGGGCTTTACATGGAGCTGCCGGGGTGGGGGTTTTCAAAATAGAGAAGCCTTGAGGCAGAAACTGGCCGCAACACAACCTCTCAAGAGCGCACGGGAGAGCAACCATGACCAAGACCGCGGAAAATGAACGTCTTGAAGCAGCAACGTTTCAAAGCATTCCATGGAAAAAATGGGGCCCTTACCTAAGTGAGCGTCAATGGGGTACGGTGCGCGAGGACTATAGCGAAGGGGGTGATGCCTGGAATTACTTCACCCACGATCATGCCCGTTCGCGCGCCTACCGCTGGGGCGAAGACGGCTTAGCCGGGATTTC
>Ga0137418_10003353_pt1 | contig 14734 bp, 11 predicted proteins | sample CZODoug3_1_2_16f_FD_122242 | JGI IMG/M metagenome (GOLD analysis project Ga0137418, IMG submission 122242) | Vadose zone soil fungal communities from Angelo Coast Range Reserve, California, USA - CZODoug3_1_2_16fungal (Hybrid Assembly) | ecosystem: Environmental > Terrestrial > Soil > Vadose... | reverse complement strand
CGTCAGTGATGGTCCAGCGTCACGAGGTGCTCGGCATCCTTCTCGACGCACGGAGGCCCTTCCTCCAGCGGCCGATTGCCGAGCCGCAGCGTGCGCGCGTTCATCACCCACGGCCGCGTGAAGACGTTCGGATCCTCGACCGTCACCTCGTAATTGATCCCGTCGCCGTTGCGCGTGAAGCGTTCGACGACGTGCATCGCCTCGGTGTGGAAGTAGCCATCCGCCCCGAGCCACGTGTCGTCGTTCAGGTTGTTGACGTCGACGACGAGCGTGTCGCCCTCCCACTTCGCGACCGAATCGCCCATGTACGACGTGTCGATGTCGGTCCGGTGCGTGGCGCCAATCGGGATCAGGCGGAACAGGTTGGTGGCGTAGAGGAAGATCACCTTGTCCGGCAGCTGGACGATCTGCGCCGGCGGCCCCATGCGCGGCACGCCGGCCGGCTTGCAGTAGAAGGCCGGGTCCTCCTGGCTCTGACGGTTCTCGAGGTCCTTCAGCTTCGCAGCGAGCTCCGGCTTGTACGGCGGCTTGTTCGGCTGCTTCGCGCGCTCGGTGACCGAGATGCGATCGAGCGCCGCGAACACGTTGTCCTTGTTCTGGTCGACGCCGTCGAGCGGGAGCACGATCTTGATCGACGCCTGGTCCCTGCGGATGCCGGGGTTGCCGGCGTTCCAGACGCCTGACAGATCCGGGTGTCCATCGGCCGTGCGCGGCGTCGGTTTCGGGGCGCCTTGCGGCGCCTGTTGCGCGTACATGGACGCGCCCAGTGTGGCGATCAGAAGCGCGGTCAGTATCTTCATCGCTGCACCCTACGGATTCAGATCATCGGGGTCGCCGAGCCAGACCTCGATCGTGTGGCCGTCATCGAACGTCACCTGACGAAGGAAGCCAAGGTTCTTCGATCCGTCGCGCGCCGCGTACCCTTTCAGCGTCACGACCCTGCCGACACCGAAGGTCTGCTTGCTCATCCCTTCGGCGCGCATGCGGCCCGGACCGAGCGTTTCGAACTCCCACTTGGTCACGACACCTTTGTCGTCCTTCACGTCGATGTGGACGTAGACGTGCGGATTGACCCATTCAACCTTCGACACGGTGCCCTTCATCGTCAACGGCTTGTTGATGTCGAACTGCGCCTGAAACGAGTGATGCGCGAGCGCCGATCCGCTGATCAGGATGGCGGCTGCGAACGTGAGGGCGATGCAGTTTCTATGTCCCATGCGGCAGATCATGCACTTTTCAGGGCGGTTTTGCACGTGTCGCGTGCTACATTGAGTCGTTTGGGTGCCGACGGACATTCACCATGGCGGCGCAGCGGAGAATCGATCTCGTCCTCGACTCGGTCAAGCGGCTGCTGCGCATTGGTGCGACCGCTAACCTGCTGAACCTGCTGCAGAAGCAGCATCCCGCCGACCTCGCGCAGATCTTCAGCGATCTCCCCGACAAGGAACGCGAAGCGGCGTTCAGCCTCCTGGCCGAACGCAACGGCCGCCTGGCGATGGAAGCCATCTCGGAGCTGGGCCCCGAGGCCGGCGCGGCGCTGCTGGCGACCCGGTCGGCCGAAGAAATCGCCAAGCTCGCCCAGGAAATCCCGTCCGACGACGCCGCTGCCCTGATCGACTACCTGCCGGAGGAATTGTCGGCCTCCGTGCTCGACCTGATGCGCCCGAAGGAATCGGGCGTGGTCGAGAACCTGCTCGAGTACGACGAGCAGACGGCCGGCCGCATCATGAACCCGCATGTCTTCGCGCTGAGCGAGGACATGACCGTCGGCGAGGCGATCACCGAGCTGCAGACCAACCGCGACGTCGAGATGGTGTTCTACCTCTACGTCGTGGACGACCGCCGGCACCTGGTTGGCGTCGTCTCGCTGCGCCGGCTCCTGCTGGTCGCCCCCGAGACGCCGCTCAAGCGGATCATGACCGCGGATTTGATCAGCGCGCGGGTGGATACCGACCAGGAAGAAGTGGCGCGGCAGGTCGCGTCGTACAACCTCCTTGCGGTGCCGGTCGTCGACGAAGAGAACAAGCTCGTCGGCGTGATCACGGTGGATGACGTGATCGACGTCATCAAGGACGAGGCGACCGAAGACATCATGCGCCTGGCGGGCGTGGCGGGCGACGAGCGCGTGTTCACGCCGGCGCCCGAATCGCTGCGCAAGCGGCTGCCGTGGCTCGGCGTGAACCTCGCGACCGCGTTCCTGGCCGCCGCGGTCGTCGGACTGTTCCAGGGCACCATCGCCCAGATCACGGTGCTGGCGGTCTTCATGCCGATCGTCGCGGGGATGGGCGGCAACGCCGCCACGCAGACGCTCACCGTCATCGTTCGCGGCATCGCGCTCGGCGAGCTGACCTGGGCGAATTCCCGCAAGGCGCTGCTCAAGGAAGGCCTGGTGGGGCTTGGCAACGGCGTGACGCTCGGCCTGGTCGCGGCGCTGGTCGCCTATTTCACCAAGGGCGACGCGGTGCTCGGGCTGCTGCTGTGCGCGGCGATGATCATCAACATGTTCGTCGCGGCCACGGCGGGAACGCTGGTTCCATTGGGCCTGCGCGCCATGAACGTGGACCCGGCGCTGGCGTCGTCCGTGTTCATCACGACCATGACGGATGTGGCCGGCTTCGCGTCGTTCCTGGGGCTCGCGACGGTATTCCTGCGGTACCTCGTGAGGAACGGACCCTAGGCGCGCGGCTCGCATGTCAATGGACAGAGCCCCTTGGCTGGTACAATGAGCCCCTCGTGCCGCTCTATACCGCCGACGCGCTGATTCTCCGGACGTATAAGCTCGGCGAAGCCGATCGGATTGTCGTCTTCCTGACGCGCGACCGCGGGAAGAAGCGTGGCGTGGCGAAAGGCGCGCGGCGGCCACGGTCGCGGTTCGGGGCTGCGCTCGAGCCGATGACCGAGGTCCGGCTCGCGTATTTCGAGAAGGAACGGCGCGAGCTCGTCGGGCTCAACTATGCCGAGACCGTGAAGTCGCCGCTGACGCTGGCGCTGCAAGCTCCGCCTGAAGGCGGACTCTACCGCGGCGCTTCGCCAGATGTGCTTGGCCATATCGGATACTTCGCCGAGCTGCTCGACGAGTGGGCGCAGGAAGCCGACGCCGACGAGCGCCTCTACCGGCTGGGCGCGTCGATGCTCGACGCGCTGAGCGCGGGCGCGCCGGTGGAGCCGCTCGCGCGCTATTTCGAATACTGGCTGCTGCGCCTGCAGGGGGTGTATCCCGAGGCGCGCGGCACGCTGTCGGGCGAGGCGATGGCGTTTCTCACCGCATCGCGCAGCGCGACGCCGCAGCAGGTCGGCGGCCTGCCCGCGCCGCGCAAGGTGTTGAGGGAGCTCGAACAGGTGCATCGCGGGCTGATTACGATGCACCTGGAAAAGACCTTGAAATCGGATCGCGTGCTTCGTGATTTACGTCGCCATAATTAGCTGACCGTCTCGAGTGACGCTTCAGGATCTCATCCTCAAACTCTCCGCCTTCTGGGCCTCCCACGGGTGCCTGCTGCAGCAGCCGCTCGACCTCGAGGTGGGCGCCGGAACCTCGCATCCGGAAACGCTGCTGCGCGTGCTGGGCCCGCGGCCCTGGAGCGTGGCGTACGTGCAGCCGTCGCGGCGGCCCGACGACGGGCGGTTCGGACAGAACCCGAACCGCGTGTTCAAGCACCACCAGTACCAGGTGATCCTGAAGCCCTCCCCCGACGAGGTGCAGCAGCTCTATCTCGAGAGCCTGGAAACGTGCGGCATCAACCCGCGCCAGCACGACATCCGGTTCGAGGAGGACAACTGGGAGTCGCCGACGCTCGGCGCGTGGGGCATCGGCTGGCAGGTGCTGCTCGACGGGCTCGAGATCACCCAGTTCACCTACTTCCAGCAGGTCGGCGGCATCGACCTCGCGCCCATCTCCTGTGAAATCACCTACGGCCTCGAGCGCATCGCGATGTTCCTGCAGCGCGTCGAGAACATCTTCGATCTCGAGTGGGGCGGCGGCGTGCGGTACGGCGAGGTCCGCCTGCAGGAGGAGATCGAGGAGTCGAAGTACGCGTTCGGGCAGGTGGACATGCCGGCCGCGGAATTCGCGGCGGCGCATCGCGACCTCTTCGATCGAAACTACGCGCTCGGCGAGAAGCTGCTGGCGTCGCGCCTGATCTGGCCGTCGCTCGAGTTCTGCCTGAAGTGCTCGCACCTGTTCAACATCCTCGACTCGAGCGGCAGCATCGGCGTTACCGAGCGCACCGCCTACATCCTCAAGGTGCGCCAGCTGGCCGTGAAGATCGCGCGCGCATACGTGGACATCATCACGCCGGTGACGGTCGGCGAGGCATAGCCGTGGACCGCGAGCTGCTGATCGAGATTGGCTGCGAGGAGCTCCCGGCGAGCTGGCTGCCAGGGCTCACGCGGCAGGTGGCGGCCCACCTCGACGCGCGCCTGAAGGAGGCGCGCCTCGACACCGACGCGCCCGCCGAAAGCTACAGCACGCCGCGGCGCCTGACGGCGCGCGTGGCCAAGCTCGCGGAACGGCAGACGGATCATGAGGAGCTCGTCACGGGACCGCCGGTGTCGGCCGCGTACAAGCCGGACGGCGAGGCGACGCCCGCCGCGGCCGGCTTCGCCAGGAAATACGGCGTGGAAGTCGGCGCGCTCGAGCGCAGCGAGACCCCGAAGGGCGTCTACCTCGCGTATCGCGTTCGCCAGCGCGGCAAGGCCACCGTCGACGTCCTCTCCGACGTGATGGGGGGGCTGCTCCGTGACCTCACGTTTCCGAAGCAGATGCGGTGGGATGCCTACCTCGAGGACGGCAAGGGCGAGCTGGTGTTCGCGCGTCCGATCCGCTGGCTGATCCTTCTCTATGGCGGCCGCGTCGTCCCGTTCGTGATCCGCCGGGCCGAGAACGCGCAGGGGCCGCTCGTGCAGGACATCCGCTCGGGACCGAACACCTACGGCCACCGCTTCCTGACGACGAGCGGGCGCGCCGGCCGCGCCATCAAGGTCAAGACGTTCGACGACTACCAGGCGCGCCTGCTCGAGAACTTCGTCATCCTCGATCGCGGCGAGCGCGAATCGAAGATCCGGCGCGAGCTCGAGGCGCACGCCCGCCGTCTTGGCGGGCGCGTGAGCGCGTCGACGGCGCTGAAGGCAAGCGGGTTCGTCGCGGACCATTCGGCCTTGCTGCAGGAAGTGCCGGACCTCGTCGAATATCCGTCGGTGATCGCCGGCCATTTCCCCGTCGAGTTCCTGCAGCTGCCGGAAGAAGTGCTGACGACGACGATGATTCATCATCAGCATTACTTCCCGGTGGTCGACGAGGACGGCAAGCTGAAGCCGGCGTTTCTCGCGGTCACCAACATGCAGGCGGAGAAGCCGGAGATCATCGCGCGCAATTCCGAGCGCGTGCTCACCGCGCGGCTCCGCGACGCTCGCTTCTTCTGGGACGCGGATCGGAAGGCGTCGCTCGAGTCGCGCGTCGAGCGCCTGTCCACGATCCTGTTTCACAAGAAGCTCGGCAGCTATCGCGAGAAGGCGGATCGCGTCGCCGCGCTCGCCGAGTGGATCGCGCGCGACGCGTTTCAAAGGGCGGATGCGGCGGCGCCGGCGGAGCGCGCCGGCCGTCTGGCCAAGGCCGACCTCGCCACCGACATGGTGCGTGAGTTCACCGAGCTGCAGGGAACGATGGGCGGCATCTACGCCCGCGAGGAAGGGCAGCCGGAGGCCGTCTGGAAGGCGATTTACTACCACTACCTTCCCGTCGGCGTGGAGGCGGACGCCCCGCCGTCGCGCCAGCAGCTTGGCCCCTCGACGTCGCTCGGGGCAAGCGCGGCGGTGACCTGGGCGGCGGTGTCGCTCGCCGACAAGCTCGACTCGGTCGCCGGCATGTTCGCGGCCGGCGAGCGGCCGACCGGGTCGCGCGACCCGCTCGGCCTGCGACGCCAGGCGCAGGGGGCCGTGAAGATTCTCGCGGATCTCGCGGAGCTGACGGGCGTGACGTCGCGCATCGAGCTGTGGGGCCTGGTGACGCGGGCCCTCTCGTCGTGGGCGCCTTCAGAGGACGTGTCGCAGGTGCTGCGAACGTTCATGCGCGAGCGCGTCATCTACCTGTTCGAGCAGCGCGGCTTCGACGTGCGGAACGTCCGGGCGGTCGTGCCGCAGTCGCTCGAGCGGTTCGACATGGTCGAAGCGAGGAAGAAGCTCGAGGCGCTGGCGCAGATGAGCGGCTCCGAAGCGCTCCGCGGCGTGGCGACGCTCTTCAAGCGCGTCAAGAACATCACGAAAGGGGTGTCCGGCGGGCTCGCGACCGGTCCCGATGACCTCTTGAAGGAGCCCGCAGAGATGGCGCTCCTCCAGTCGTTGAAGGAGGTCGAGCCGCGGATTCGTGACTCGGCCGAGAAGGCCGACTACAAGCAGGCGTTTCACCACATCGAGCTCCTCAGGGCGCCGGTCGCGTCGTTTTTCGACGACGTGCTGGTGATGGCCGAGGACGAGAAGCTGCGTGCCGCGCGCCTCGCCCTGGTAGCCAGGCTGCGCGACCTGATTCTTGATATCGCGGATATTTCTGAAATCGTGACGGAGTCGTAATCGATGACAAAGAAGCTGGCTCGGAAGGCGAAGAGGGCGGGTAAGGCGGGTGGGGCGGCCAAGGCGAGTAAGGCGAGTAAGGCGGGTGGGGCGGGTAAGGCCGGTAAATACGTCTACCAGTTCGGCGCGAAGACCGACGGCAACGGCGGGATGAAGCCGCTCCTCGGCGGCAAGGGCGCGAACCTCGCCGAGATGTGCCGCATCGGACTGCCGGTTCCTGCCGGCTTCACCATCACCACCGAGGTCTGCACCTACTACTACGAGCACAAGCGCAGCTATCCGCCCTCGCTGCGGCCGCAGATGGAAGCGGGCCTCGCGGCGATCGAACGCCAGACCCGCAAGACATTCGGCGACCTGAACAATCCGCTGCTCGTCTCCGTCCGCTCCGGCTCCCGCGATTCGATGCCCGGCATGATGGACACGATTCTCAATCTGGGCCTCAACGACCGGACGGTCGAAGCGCTCGCGCACAAGACCGGCAACCCGCGCTTCGCGTGGGACTGCTATCGCCGCTTCGTCCAGATGTACGGCGACGTCGTGCTCGGCGTGCAGAAGCTCCAGAACGAGGATCACGAGCCGTTCGAGATCGTCATCGAAGGGCTGAAACACGAGCGCTATCACCAGGACATCGAGGACACGAAGCTCACCGTTGACGATCTGAAGGAGCTCGTCACGCGGTTCAAGGCGCTCGTGAAGGAGCGCGCCGGCAAGGAGTTTCCCGCTTCGCCGTGGGATCAGCTGATGGGCGCCGTCGGCGCCGTCTTCGGCTCCTGGATGAACGACCGTGCCATCGTCTACCGCCGCAAATACAACATCCCGACCGAGTGGGGCACCGCGGTCAACGTGCAGGCGATGGTCTACGGCAACACGGGCGAGAACTCCGGTTCGGGCGTCGCGTTCACGCGCAATCCTGCCAACGGCGAGAAGGAGTTCTACGGGGAGTTCCTGATCAACGCGCAGGGCGAAGACGTGGTCGCGGGCGTGCGCACGCCGGAGCCCGTCGCGCAGTTGAAGAAGCAGATGCCGAAGGCCTACCAGGAGCTCGAACGCATCCGGCAGACGCTCGAGAAGCACTTCCGCGACGTCCAGGACTTCGAGTTCACGATCGAGGACGGCGTCGTCTACATGCTGCAGACGCGCAACGGCAAGCGGACGGCCATGGCGGCGCTCAAGTTCTCGATCGACATGTGCAAGGAGAAGCTGATCGACTGGAAGACGGCAGTGATGCGCAATCCCGCCGATCAGTTCGAGCAGTTGCTGGCCCCGGTCTTCGACACCTCGGAAGTGGCGAAGGCGAAGGCGATTGCGACGGGCCTGCCTGCAGGTCCTGGCGCGGCATCGGGCCAGATCTACCTGAACGCCGATCGCGCGGTGACCGCCGCGGAAAAGGGGCAGCCCGTCCTGCTCGTCCGGCTCGAAACGTCGCCGGAAGATCTGCGCGGCATGATCGCGGCCGAAGGCATTCTCACGGCCCGCGGCGGCGTGTCGTCGCACGCCGCGCTCGTGGCCCGCCAGATGGGGAAGGTCTGCGTGTGCGGCGCCTCCGCGCTGGAGGTCGATTACCAGGCGCGGAAGGTCACGGTCGATGGGCGGGCCTTCAAGGAAGGCGATTGGATGTCGATCGACGGCACGGCGGGGAGGGTCTACGCCGGCCGCGTGAAGACCGCGCCGTCCGAGATCGTCGCCGGGCTGATCAACAACGACAAGGCCGCCCGGAAGACGGAGAAGTTCAGGAACTTCGAGCAGCTGATGAAATGGTGCGACGAGGCGACGCGCATGGACGTGCGCACCAACGCCGACACGCCGGAGCAGGCCGAGAACGCGATCGCGTTCGGCGCGTCGGGCATCGGCCTCTGCCGCACGGAGCACATGTTCTTCGAGGGCAACCGCATCGACGCGATGCGCGAAATGATCCTCGCGGAGACGCTCGACGAGCGGAAGGCGGCGTTGGACAAGCTGCTGCCGTACCAGCGCGAGGATTTCGCCGGCATCTTCCGCGCGCTCAAGGGCTATCCGGCGACCATCCGGTTCCTCGACCCGCCGCTGCACGAGTTCCTGCCGCAGACCGAGGAGCAGCAGGCCGACCTCGCGAAGAAGCTCGGCGTGCCGGTCTCGCGGATCCACTCGCGCGTGGCGCAGCTGCACGAGTTCAACCCGATGCTCGGCTTCCGCGGCTGCCGCCTCGGCATCGGCTACCCCGAAATCTCCGCGATGCAGGCGCGCGCGGTCTTCGAAGCCGCCGCGATGGTGCAGAAGGAAGGCATCAAGGTCCAGCCCGAGATCATGATCCCGCTCGTCGGCTTCAAGAAGGAGTTCGACCTGCAGATCGACGTCGTCCACCAGGCGGCGCGCGACGTGCAGAAGGAGCAGAAGGTCAAGCTCGAGTACATGGTCGGCACCATGATCGAGATCCCGCGCGGCGCGCTCACCGCCGACGAGATCGCGGAGTCGGCGGAGTTCTTCAGCTTCGGCACCAACGACCTGACGCAGACCGCGCTCGGCATGTCGCGCGACGATTCCGGGTCGTTCCTGCCGCAGTACTCGGAGCTGGAGATCGTCAAGATGAACCCGTTCGCGACCATCGACACGAGCGGCGTGGGGCAGCTCGTGGAGGTCGCGGTGCAGCGGGGGCGCAAGACGCGGAAGAAGCTGAAGCTCGGCATCTGCGGCGAGCACGGCGGCGACCCGGCATCGATTGCGTTCTTCGAGAAGGTCGGCCTCGATTACGTGAGCTGCTCGCCGTACCGCGTGCCCGTCGCGCGCCTCGCAGCGGCCCAGGCCGCATTATCGAAGTAGGTGATCTCCGTTTACGTTTACCGCAACGGCGAAACGCAGAAGGTGGACCGGCTCGAGCCACGCTGGCTCGACGCGGGATCCGGCGCCACGTTGTGGGTCGATGTCGTGCAGCCGACGCCGGAGGAAGGGCAGCAGCTGCTCGGCGACACCTTTCACTTCCACCCGCTGTCGATCGAGGATGCGCTCACCGACATCCATCATCCGAAGGTCGAGGCGTACGAGCGCTACCTGTACGTGATCCTGCACGGCATCGACTTCCAGGCCAGCGAACATCAGTTCGCGACGCTCGACGTGGACTTCTTCCTCGGGTCCAACTATCTCGTGACGGTTCACGACGGCCGCTCGCGGAGCATCCAGAAGGTGAAGGATCTCTGCCGGCAGCACGCGCACATCCTCGAGGAAGGGCCCGTCGCGCTGATGCACCGCATCGTCGATTCGATGGTGGACGACTACGCGCCGGAGCTCGCGGAGATCGAAGAGCAGATGGACGAGCTCGAGGACGAGGCCATCCTCGGGACCGCCGGCGGCGACCTGATGCGCCCCATTCTCGCCATCAAGCGAGACCTCTCGGAACTGCGCCGCGTCGTGATCCCGCAGCGCGACGTCGTCGGCCGCCTCGCGCGCCGCGAGTTCGCGGAGATCTCGAACGAGATGGCCTACCGGTTTCGCGACGTCTACGATCACCTGGTGCGCTATTCGGACGAGGCGGTCATGTTCCAGGATCGCGTGACGGGGATTCTCGAAGGGTATCTCTCCACGATCTCGAACCGCCTCAACCGCGTGATGAAAGTGCTTACGGTGGTCTCGACGATCGTGCTGCCGATGACGGTGCTCACGGGCCTGTGGGGCATGAACGTCGCGCTGCCGCATTTCGCCGGCGGCGACGGCGCGCAGTTCTGGTGGGTCGTCGGCATCATGGGGGCCATCACCGTCATCATGCTGGCCGTGTTCCGCTGGAGGCGCTGGATCTGACCCGATGGCGAAGATTCACCTGCTGCCGCCCGACCTGGCCAACCAGATTGCCGCCGGCGAAGTCGTCGAGCGGCCCGCCTCCGTGATCAAGGAGCTGGTCGAGAACGCGATCGATGCCGGCGCCCGCCGCATCGCGATTTCGGTGGAGCTTGGCGGCAAGAAGCTGATCCAGGTCGAAGACGACGGGGAAGGGATGACGCCGGAGGACGCGCGGCTGGCCATCGAGCGGCATGCGACGAGCAAGATCCGCCGCGCGGACGACCTGGAGCGCATTGCCACGCTCGGCTTCCGGGGCGAGGCGCTCCCCAGCATCGCGTCGGTCTCGCATTTCACGCTCCGCACGCGCGCGCGGGGCGGCGAGTCCGGCACCGAGGTGCGCCTCAACGGCGGCGCGGTGGCCTCGGTGACCGAAGCCGGCATGCGTGAAGGGACGTCCATTGCCGTCGCCGACCTCTTTTACAACCTGCCCGCGCGCCGGAAGTTCCTGAAGTCGGATGCCGCCGAATCGGCGCAGGTCTCCCGCATCGTCACGCAGCTCGCGCTGTGCTACCCGGAGATCGGGTTCACGCTCGTCAGCGCGGGCCGCAAGGTGCTCCAGTGCCCGCCGGTCTCGACGCTTCGCGACCGGCTCTATCAGCTGTACGGCGAACGGAGCGACCTGATCGACATCCGCCGGGACGGCGGCGACGTCAAGATTGTCGGGTTCGTGGCCGCGCTGGCGGAGCAGGGACCAACGCGCGGGCCGCAGAACGTGTTCGTCAACCGGCGCGTGGTGAAGGACCGCACGATCGCGCACGCGATTATCGATTCCTACAGCGTCGCGTCGATCAAGGAGCGCAGCCCCGAAGTCCACCTGTTCATCGACATGCCGCTCGACGCGGTGGACGTCAACGTCCATCCGACGAAGGCGGAGGTGCGGTTTCGCGACCAGTCGTACATGCACGAGCTGATTCGGCGCACGCTTGGCGACGCGCTCGGCCGCGGCCCTGCGCCGGAGTTCCAGCTCGAGGTGCCCGCCGGGTTTCAGGTCGTACCCTCGACGCTGCCGTTGCCGCACGCGTATCCATCCACGTTTCCCAGCCGCTGGACCACCGCACCGATTGCACCGACCAGCGGAAGTGCGATTGCACCAGCGAGCGGAAGCGCGATCGCACCGACCAGCGAAGCCCCGCTGCCACCGACCGGCGAAGGCGCGATCCGCCCGATGACGCCGCTTGGCCAGTTCCGCGACACGTTCATCATCGCGATTGACGACGAGGGGATCGCGATTGTCGATCAACACGTCGCGCACGAGCGCGTGCTGTTCGAGCGGATCATCGAACGGCTGACGAAGGGCACGCTCGAGAGCCAGCGCCTGCTGGTGCCGATGCTGGTGGAGATGTCCGCGAACGGCCGGCAGGCGTTGCTGGCGCATGCAGGGGATCTCGAGCGCCTCGGCTTCGAGATCGAGGAATTCGGCGGCGACTCGCTGCGCGTCACCGCGTGCCCGGCGCTCCTCGGCCGCGAGGAGTGTGATGCGGCGCTTCGCGCGCTCGCAGAGGACCTCGAGGGGCTCGACCGCGGCGCCGGCGTGGACGCGGCAATCAAGCGCATCGCGGCGACGACGGCCTGCCACGCCGCGGTGAAGGCGAACTACCCGCTGACGCACGAGAAGATGGCGCACATCCTCGAGGAATTGCGCCGCACGGCGTACTCGACCATCTGTCCCCACGGCCGGCCCGTCATGCTTCGCATCACGCGCCGCGAGGTGGAGAAGAATTTTCAGCGGATATAGGGCAGGTGATGATCTGCCGGGTCCGAAAGGACCCGGCCTACATTCCGACACTCTGCCAGGTCCTTTCGTATCTAGCGAGATGTAGGTATCTAGCGAGATGTAGGGCGGGTCCTTTCGGACCCGCCTCGCTAGTACAACATCACATCCTCGAGCAACTCCTGGAGAGTCCACACATCCGAGCCGATGTACGGATATTCGATTGGTGACGTGACAAGACCGCCCCGAACGGGGTTGGCGATGATATATCTCGCGATGGCGCGGCTCGCATCGTCGTCTCTGAGGACGCGCTCGTAATATCCTTCCTGCCATAATCGGCCGCGGCACATGAGCGCGTACGCCGCGCCGGCGCGCTGCTTCGCAAGTTTTGCGAAGCGGCGCAGATCTGACCTCTGGTCGGTCGCTTCGACCAGGAGGTGCACGTGGTCGGGCATGAAGCAGTAAGCAGAAAGCGAGAACTTTTCGACCGCCGCGGTTTTCCGAAATTGCGCAAGCGCGACGTGGACTACGTCCCCATCGACAAACGCCTGCCGTCGGTCACTGACGCAGAACGTGAGGAAATACCGATTGAGGCCGACGTACGAGCAGCCATCGATCCGACGCGGGCGTGCCATTTTCGGGCAATGCGAACGCAAGGAGTGATCCGGCTTGGGCGGGTCCGAAAGGACCCGCCCTACACCACCGGCCAATCGTCCGAACGTAGGCCGGGGGTGTAGGCCGGGTCCTTTTGGACCCGGCAGATTGTCCGAGTGTAGGCCGGTCCTTTGGGACCCGGCAGGTTGTCCGAGTGTAGGCCGGGCCCGGGCATCTTTCCCGCGCAGGCCGCCGAGATTGGCGCCGCGCAGCTGCCGCACTCCGCCGGCATCCCGCTCGCCGTCGCGAAGAACCCGTCGCAGTTCCGGCAGGGGCGCGACGACCGCAACGAGCTCGATAAGTACGCCGACATGGACGATGCGAAGGCGTCGGATCTGATCAACGCACTTGTCGCGCATCATGTCTCCCTGGTGCCGACCTTTTTCATCAACTACCGCGGCTACCCGAACGATTGGGCCGAATTCAGGGCCGAGGCACACGAGTGGTACAAGGACGCGAACTTGCAGAAGTACTACCCGAAGGAACCGATGGAGGCCTCGCTCGCCGCCTATGACGACGTCGACACCGGTCCGATCGTCGAAGCGTTGCCCTGGGTCGTTGCGCTGATGAAGGCGAGACCGGGCGGCGGCCCGGCGCAGGAAGGGGCCAGCGCCGCGGGCGTGCCCGACCCCGCGCGGTCGCCGCAGCCGGCCATCCACACGATCGCGCCGTTTCTCGTCACGCAGGGGACGACGCCGGTCACGATCACGCTCAAAGGGGTCAACTTCGTCCGGCGGTCGGTCGTGCAGTTCAAAGGGAAGCCGGTGGTTTGACCTCGTCGTTATTAATCCCTCACCGGTCGATACGTCCTTCAGCAGGGGGATGTGGGGGAACGGGACGTCGAATACGGCTCATCTGGTGGTCAATTACCGGTACTGACGTGTTCGATAAACGGGCCTTCCTTTGACAGGGGCCCGCGGCTCTGTTACATTACGAACGCTCGTAACTAACGACAAGCGAAAGATTTATCTCGACCGTTTGCCCAAGCGAAACGGTGCGGCGCCGGACGTGTCTCCGGCGGCGCGCAAAGCTGTAAGCCCCGCAGCTGTTGCAGGGTGATTTAGCTGCCGAACTTGGAAGAAGACGCGGTGCCGTGGCTCCGCTATTTGGTCCTCGTCCCCGGTAGCGGATTCGGAGCTCCACAGTGTCCGTCCGCCGCTCGATTACATACGCCGGTCTCACCTTCTCCCTCGCGGCGCTCGCATTCAGCTTCGGGAGCTGGACGGCCCAGCGGTCGATTGCCCAGCGGCTGGCGACCAACGACGCCCGGGTCACCGCCCTGAGCGACGACATGGCGCGCGCCATCCTGCAGATGCGGCAGGCCGAGACGGCGGCGACTCCCTCCGGCACCAATGGAGAGCGGCAGCCCGAGGTCGTTCCGGCGAGCAGCGCGCAGCCGGCGCTCGTCGAGGAGATCAAGCGTCAGCTTCAGAGCGAGATGGGGCTCCTGCCGGTGCGCCTGCTGCGCGAGCGCAAGGAGAGCTTCGTCGAGCTGAACGCCTACGACGCGTCGGGCAAATCGAGCTACGGCACAGCGGGATACCTCGGCAACGGCTACTTCGTCACCGTGAAGCACGCGGTGGTTGCGCTGGACGATCCGGACGGGCAATACCAATCGGGAATGTTTATTCGATACGCGGCAAAAAAACTGGGCGCAGCTTTCGTTAACGAAGTGTGGACCAAATCCAAAATGAAGGAGTCCCCTATTGAAACGCTGGAACGTCTGATGCCAGCGGGATACAGGTTTCTCTCTGCCGATCCTGACGAAAAGGATCTTTTTGCCTCGGGTTACTGCGTGGATCCCTACTTCATTTGGGATCACGGCCACGCTGGTGTCGCCCCTGAAATATTCTTGAGATATGGTGAAAGAGCGATCTCCGAAAGCAAGCTGCTGCGTGCCAAAAGCAAATCAAAGATCGAAGGACAGCTCGATCATTTGGCGTGCCGCTACTATCGGTTCTTTCTGAAAAGTGACGTGCGAGCAGTTGAGATAGCTTT
>Ga0137418_10003352_pt1 | contig 14734 bp, 12 predicted proteins | sample CZODoug3_1_2_16f_FD_122242 | JGI IMG/M metagenome (GOLD analysis project Ga0137418, IMG submission 122242) | Vadose zone soil fungal communities from Angelo Coast Range Reserve, California, USA - CZODoug3_1_2_16fungal (Hybrid Assembly) | ecosystem: Environmental > Terrestrial > Soil > Vadose... | reverse complement strand
TAAGCCGCGGCGATTTCCGCGCTGGCGGTGAATGCGCTGAGCGGGAAGCCGTCGGCGATGCCTTTTGCGGTGACGAGAATGTCCGGCTCGACGCCATAGTATTCGATGGCGAACATTTTCCCGGTGCGCGCGAAGCCGGACTGCACTTCGTCGGCGATAAACAGAATGCCGTAGTGATCCAGAACCTTTTTTCCTTCCTTGAAATAGTTGAACGGCGGAACGATGATGCCGCCTTCGCCCATGACCGGCTCGGCGATGAAACCGGCGACGTCATTCGACGTGGCGAATTTCACGATGTCATCGATGGCGCGGGCGCATTGGCGAGCGCACTCTTCGGGATCGTTAGGCCAGTGCGAGCGGTAGGCGTACGGCGCGGGCGCGAAGGAAATTCCCGAAGCGTAGGGGCCGCCCTTCTTTTTGCGCGCGTAGTTGCCGGTGACGCTCAGCGCGCCCCAGCTTCGGCCATGAAAGCTGGCTTGCAGCGAAATGAACTCATGCTTGCCGGTGTAGAGGCGGGCGAGTTTCAGCGCGCCTTCGATGGCTTCGGCGCCACCATTGCCGAAAAATGTTTGCGTGAGGTTTTTCCCCGGCGCGATGTGGGCGATTTTCTCGGCGAGGTCGGCGACGGGTTGCACGTGATAGAGGTACGATGAGCAGTGAACGAGCTTGTCCATCTGCGCTTTTGCGGCGGCGACGACCTGCGGGTTGCAGTGGCCCGCGTTGACCACGGAAATTCCGGCGAAACAGTCAAGATACTCGCGGCCGTGGATGTCCGTGACCGTGACGCCGCTGGCGCGATCGATCACGATCGGCGCAACCGACTTCAGAAAGCCGGTCATGACATAATCTTTGTACTTCTGAATGGTGTCTGCCATTGGGAAAGCTTTCAGGCCAAAGGCCCGGTCAGTGTGTGGTGCGAAGAGCAGCTTGATTATACCTGCCTTGGGAGCTGGATGCTTTGCGCGTTGCCACCTTTTACAGCGCAAGCGAAGGAGCCTTAGTGCGCGGTCAAGGAAGACGCGATTTTCGTCGGCGATTTCGGCCGTTCATCGCCGGGGGATATTTCCGATAGTTTTTGAATGTATTGTTTGGCGACGGTTTCTTTGCCAGAAGATTCTGCGGCGCGCGCGGCGCCGTAGAGAGCGTTGAAACGATTGGGGGCGACCTTTAGGACAGCTTCGTAGGCTGTCAGCGACTCTTGCGGCTTCTTCTCCAGCAAAAGCAATTCCGCCAGCATTTCGCGAGCCGGTGTGACTGCGCCGGGAGTCACGGCGTTCTTGTCCATGCTCTCTTCGAGTTCCGCCGGGGAGCCCATTTGAGCGATGGCCTCGCTCTTCTTTCCAGTCTGTTCCGCGATCCAGGCGGCCACTTCCCGGTGCTGCACTTCAATCTGATTCGACCAGTAGACATTGTTTTGCTTCGAAGCCGCATCGCGAAGCGAGGCGAGTTTCTGTTCGGCCATCGCGGCACGATCCAGATTTCCGGACCGCGCACTGCCTTCTCCGATAGCGGCCCAGGTAATCGCCTCCGCCCACGGCACAGCGCCTTCTCTCACCTTCAACGCGCCGGCCTGTTCCCAATTGCCAAGTTCAATGGCAGCACGAGCGGGAACCGCAGCGAGGGCATAGTCGCCGGTGAGCGTGAGTCCAGAGACAGGCGGCAGAGCGTTCATTTCCGCGAGCACGGCTTTCGCTTGCTTCACCTGGCCGCGCTGCAGATACGCGTATTCGAGGTAATCCATGGCATGGAGACGCTGGTCGCGCGCCTCCCCGTTCGACGAAGCGGGCTCAGCCGCCGCAGCCAGTTGCGCGGATCTTTGATTGGAGGCAATGGATTCGTCCCACGATCCGACACGCGTGAAGAGGTGCGAGGGCATGTGGTTGGCGTGAGCCGAAGCAGGCGCAATCTTGGCGTACAAGCGAGCGGCGGAAAGACCCTTTTCCGCAAGCACGGCATTGTCGTAGCAATGAATGATGTAATGCGCGATGCCAGGATGATGGGGCTGCTTCGGAAAGATGGGCTCGAGAATCTCTCCGCAACGACGCTGATTTGCAAAGGTCTTGTCCGTGTTGGGTGCAACGATGTAAAGAGTAATCGCGTGAAAGATTGCGGCTTCCGTATCGTCGGGGTAAGCGGTTTGCAATTCACCCATCTTTTTCTCGAAGGCGCGGTCATAGGCAGTAGCGTCCGCGCCGCCTTCTGCATATACTTCCGCCAAGGCGTCGATGTACGCTTTTTCACGGCTCGTGGTGGCAGCATTGGAAGCTGCGATTTGTTGTGCCTTTCTAAGAGCTAGCCTGCCTGCGCTGGTATCGCTGTTCCTCCACAAACCGTGGTAGTGCGACATGGCCACGCCCCATTGCGCCATGGCGCACTGCCGATCTTTGCCCACGATATCGGTGAAAGCTTGTCGCGCCTGCTCGTACTGGAAGGAATGCAATAGCGCGACAGCCCGGTTGAAATCATTCGCCAGAGCAGGTTGGCAAGAGGTTGAGAAGTGAACCGAGCCGACTTCCTCTTCCGTCAAAGCGTGGTGATGACCTTCATCGCATAGGGCAAGGCGAGTCGCGCATAAAACTACAGCCAGCAAAGCCGTCTGGAGACGCATAGACCACCTCAATGGAAAGAATCCTACACCGGAGAGGGCCTTCCACGACGCCTCTCTACGCGCTAGCCGCTTCCTGCCCACCCAGAGGCAGGAAATATTGCGTGCCCTTGATCGGCTCCGAGACTTTCCGCAGAAGTTCCTGCAAATCCTCGTTGCGATCGACGAAGTCAATCTCCGATGTATTGACGATCAGCAGGTCCGAGGATGTGTAGTGAAAAAAGAAGTGCTCGTACGCCTTCACCACTTCTTCCAGATAGTCGTCGCTGACCGCGCGCTCGCCCGGCACATTCTTTTTCTTCAGGCGTTTCTTCAGCACCTCGGGAGTGGCCTGCAGATAGATCACGAGATCGGGAGTGGGCAACTGCGCGCGAAAATAATTGTAGTAGCGATTATAAGTTTCAAGTTCCTGGTCGGTGAGGTTCAGGCACGCGAACAGCTTGTCTTTTTCAAAGATGAAGTCGGCGACAACGACTTTCTGCGATCGCGCCCCAAGGTCCAGCGCCTGCAACTGTTCGAATCGCTGTACCAGAAACGCGAACTGAGCCTGAAAAGCCGCACCCCGCTCGCCTTCATAAAAAGAGTGAAGGAACGGATTTGACTCAGGCTCCATTACCCGCTGCGCATTCAGGCGTCCGGCGAGGATGTCCGCCAGCGTGCTCTTGCCGACTCGTATCGGACCTTCCACTGCAATGTAGCGGGGTAGCTCGAAAAGATTGGCCATGGGTTCGCGGGGTTCGGAACTGGCAGGATATCCCGGTTGCGCCTCACTGGCAATTGAGGGAAGAGTTAACAGCAATTTTCGATGGCCAATTTCCAATCGCCCAGTTCGTCCGGCGTTCGGATCGCAAATCGGCAATTGGCAATCGACAATGAAAAATCAATTTAGAATCTCTCCGTGCTCGTTTCCATCCTCTCCGCTGCCGTCGCAGCCGCCGCAGTCGGCGCTGGATATCAATCTATGGCGCCCGAAGGCCAGTGGTATGGGAGTACGTTCACCGGGTTGGCCCGCGGATCGAAGCAGCTAGCCCTCACCTACGACGATGGCCCCAACGACCCGCACACCTTGCGCTTGCTAGAAGTTCTGGCGAAGCACAATGTGAAAGCCACCTTTTTTCTGATCGGGCGCCATGTGGGTCAGCGCAGCGATATCGCCCGCGAACTGGCCGCCGCTGGTCATACCACAGGCAATCACACCTCCACCCACGCGCTGCTTACCCTAAAAAGCCAGACAGAAATCCGGCGCCAGCTCTCCGACTGCAGCGCCGCCTTGCGCGACGCCATCGGTGAGCATTCGAATCTGTTCCGCCCGCCATTCGGCGGACGCCGCCCCGCAGTCCTCCGCATCGCTCGCCAACTACATCTCGAACCCGTCATGTGGAGCGTGACGGGCTACGATTGGGACGCGCCTCGGGCAGAGATCATCGAGCGCAAAGTTACAAAACAAATTCGTGGAGGCGACGTGATCCTCTTGCACGACGGCGACCATCGCCAAATGGGAGCGGACCGCTCCCAAACCGTGCTCGCAACCGACCGCCTGATCGATCGCTACAAGACCCAGGGCTATGAATTTGTCACCATCCCGGAAATGATGCAGAGGAAATCCGTCCAGCCCAAACCCTGAGTCTGCAGGTGCGCGGGTGAGCGGCCAGTCGTCTCAGTGTTGGCGTTCAGGCTTTCACCGCCGCAAACGCCTGCTTTGCCGCCGCAACCGTCTGCATGACATCTTCCTCGCTATGCGCCGTACTCAAGAAAGCAGCCTCATATTGTGAAGGTGGCAGATAAATTCCGCGGTCAAGCATTGCCCGGAAGAATCGCGCGAACCCTGCAGTGTCCGACTTCGAGGCTGAATCCCAGTCTGTCACGGGCCCGGCTGTGAAGAACCACGTAAACATCGAGCCTACGCGATTGTGGCAGATGGCGACTCCGGCGTCTTTCGCCGCCGCGGCCACGCCTTCCACGAGTTTTCCGCTCAGCTTCTCCAGGCGCGGATAAATCTCATCCTTGTGATCGCGCAGATGCTTGACCGTCGCAAAGCCCGCCGCCATGGCCAAGGGATTTCCCGATAAAGTTCCTGCCTGATACATCGGTCCCAAAGGCGCTACCAGATCCATGATTTCCGAAGGGCCACCATAGGCTCCCACCGGCAATCCTCCGCCGATAATTTTTCCCATCGTCGTCAGGTCGGGACGAATGCTGTAGATCTCCTGCGCTCCGCCAAACGCCACTCGGAATCCGGTCATGACCTCGTCAAAAATCAACACCGCCTTCTCGCGCTCGGTAATCAACCGCAGCCCTACCAAATAATCATCCCCGCCTGGGACGCAGCCCATGTTTCCCACCACCGGCTCGACAATCACGCACGCAATCTGATGCTTGAATTTCTGAAACGCGTGCTCCACAGCGCTCAGGTCATTGAACGGAAGCGCGAGTGTGAACTGGAGGAACTCTTCCGGAATCCCCGCCGACCCCGGAATCCCCAGCGTGGCAACTCCTGACCCTGCTTTGACCAGCAACGCGTCCGCATGCCCGTGATAGCAGCCTTCAAACTTCATAATGTATTTGCGTTTTGTATAAGCCCGCGCCAGCCGGATGGCCGACATCGTCGCTTCGGTCCCGGAACTCACAAAGCGGATTTTTTGTAGGTGCGGAAACGCCGAAATTACCAGCTCGGCGAGGTCGGCCTCGACCGGCGTCGACGCTCCAAAGCTCGTCCCATTGCACACCGCGGCCAAAATGGCATCGAGTACGTCGGGCGCGGCGTGCCCAAGAATCAGCGGCCCCCACGAGCCCACGTAATCAATGAGCTCATTTTCGTCCGCATCCCAGATGCGCGACCCTTTGCCGCGCACAATGAATCGGGGATCGCCACCGACCGCGCCGAAGGCTCGTACCGGCGAATTAACCCCGCCCGGAATCAGGGCTGCGGCGCGTTTTTGCAGACGCTGCGACTGCTCGACCTTACGGGACGTTGAGGGCTCCATCAGCTCCTTCCGTATGCGAGAAAGAGTAAGAGTGAGAGAAAAGCCTATGGACCGCAACTTGCGAAGCCAGCGATAAATATAACAGCCGACCTCCAGGCTGTGGAAAATCAGGGGTACCGCCTGCACGGTCGACTTCGGACTCGGCGCACACGGAAACCGGACATGCCCAGGATATCCAGGTCACTGGGGCAAAATGCGAATCGTGGGGTGGTTTACGCAAATTCATCAGAAATTCATGGTTCGTCCATGATCTTGCAATATAGAGGCGATAGATTGTGATCATCACGTTGCCCTTCTAACCGGGAGGGTTTCAGGACAGCTTCGGGGGCTCCGGGCTGTCCTTTTATTTTGAGCAAGCAGAGTCCCTCCCAAAAACTTCAGCACCGGCTAACATTCAGTTCATGATTCCTCAGTGGCCTGGGCAGCGCGCGTTTTGCCCCGGCTTGGGCCATGCCTGGCAGAGTTGTAGTTAATCATAGTTAACTGCTCGTGATATATTGACGTTAATTATGGTACATGGAAGATGAGCATGCAGATCCAATTCGCTGGTGCGGGTAAACGCTGGCTCAGGTTCGTGTTGTGGGCCTCCGCTGCAATCGCTGAGGCGGGTCCGGCGCTTGCTCAAATTCCGGAGGCCCCGCCAGCCCATGGGAGTTCCACGGCTCAGCCTGCAGATTCCTCAACGGACGCAGCTCCCGAAGCCATGTTTCCCCACTTCCATGACACGCGCTTCTGGCTCTCCGGCCAAGCAAATTTCATCTTCCAGACCCATCCCGGATTTCCATGCTCTCTACAGCGGCATTAACAGTCTCAGCCCGCATGATGAAAAAGCCCTCTCGCGCGTATTGACGCTGTACACCGGCGCCCGCGTCAACGACGCAACGGAGGTTATCGTCGACGTCGAAGAAGCTGGAGGAACGGCCCTCAGCACGGGCCTCGGCCTGGCAGGGAATCCCGATCTCGACATCGTGCGTAATCCGCTCCTCGGCAAAGCGCCATATTTGGCTCGTGGCATGTTTCACAAGGTGTTTGCTCTCAGCCGCGACAGAGTCGAGAAGGAGCGTACTCCGCTCTCATTGTTCAACGAACTTCCGCGCCGCTTGGAAATCCGCTTGGGCAAGTTCAGCCTGCCGGATTTTTTTGACCAGAATTCAGTGGGCTCCGATACGCACTTTCAATTCACTAACTGGTCCGTGGATAACAATGGCGCCTGGGACTATGCTGCCGACACACGCGGCTATACCGCGGGAGCATTCGCCGACTTCGAAGACCGCAACTGGGGGTTTCCGCTTCGCTGAAGCGCTCATGCCCAAGGTGGCCAACGGAATCGACCTCGTCTAGCGCCCCTGGCAAGTCCACGCGGAAAACTTTGAATACGAGTTACGCCACGGCCTCATTCCGAAAAAATCTGGCGTGGTCCGCCTCTTGGCCTACACCAACTCCGCCAACATGGGCATCTACCGCGACGCCGTCATCCAGTTTGAGCAAGGTCTTGTGCCCGCGCCCGACATCACACACCATCCCTGGCACGTCACGAGAAAGTACGGCTTCGGCGTAAATCTTGAGCAGACACTCACGCCAAACCTCACTGCCTTCGCCCGCTGGGGATGGGACAACGGCAAAACCGAGTCCTTCGCCTACACCGAAATAGATTCGACCGTGGCCGAGGGTGTCCAAGTGAATGGCGTGAAGTGGCATCGCAAACAAGACCGCGCCGGTATCGCCTTGGTATCAAACGGCATCAAGAAAGATCATCAGAATTACTTGGCGGCTGGCGGCTACGGCTTCTTGCTCGGTGATGGCAGATTGAATTACGGACGGGAAAACATTCTGGAGTCATACTACACCGCCCAGGTATGGCGAGGGATTTACCTGGCCGCGGGCCTGCACTATATCGTCAACCCCGGCTACAACCGCGACCGCGGCCCGGTAATCGTGCCGTCATTCCGCGCCCACGTGGAGTTCTAGAAGACTCCGCGACAAATCCTTACTTTGAAGAAGACAATCTACCCGGAAGCATTCACGCCACTCAGAATTCCGCCAAGGTGGCCCGTGAAGACAAGCACAAGAACGACCACGGACTCGAGGAACAAGCGATGGTTAGAAGGTAATGAGCGGAGCTTCCGCCGTTCCCGCAGGTGGATCCAACCAACCCCACAGATGAGCAAACCAGAGACACATCCCAAAACCAGATGGAGTAGCAAGACTCCCCGCAGCCTTTGCCCGGCGAGTTGCCATTGCCAGGCTAAAATCCCCGACGCGACCACCGGCGGCACTGAAACAGCGGCGACCAGCAGGTTAGCGTACGCGGCTGCCGCCACAGTCGCCCGCCTCGTCCAGTGTGCGGCGAAATCGAACGCGACCCCCGTCAGAAAAAGCGCGATCGGAAAGTGGATCAACACAACATGCTGAGCGTGCTTCGCCAGTATCGCCGACCTGATATCCAATGGGCTCATGAGAACTCAGCGGCTACTGGACCACGATGTGAGCGGTCATCTTGGGATGAATTGAACAAAAATAAGAGTAGGTGCCAGGCTGGGTGGGAATTAATGAGAACTTCTCATCGGTATCCAGCGTTTTAGACTTAAACACGTTATCGCTGCTGACCACGGTATGTGGAATATCATCATGGTTTGTCCACGTGATCTGTGTCCCTGCCTTCACGGTCACCGCAGCAGGTGAGTAGCTGAAGTTATCGATCTTGACTTCAATCCCAGGCGGGCTGGATTCCGGCGTAGCCGCCAACGTCCCCGGCGTTGTGGCTGGCGCAAGGAATGCAAGCACGGCGCCTACGGCGACGGCGAAAGTGCAAAGAGATTTTTTCCTTTGACAATCTTCCTTATCTGTCTTGTGGCCCTGCCCGGTTCTTGCTAGTGGAACTATTCCAGCATGGAATCCGTCACCGCCAAGGCGTGTTGCGCCGGCGCATAGTTCACGTCGGTCACTCCCAGCAGACCGCGCAGCTTTTTCGCCGGAACCTTCATCGGACCCGGTGACCATCCCATCCTCCAAGAATCGCTCCGGTTCGGGATTCACTGTGCAGAACTGATATCGGCTGCCGTTATTCCCTGAAAAATATTTGGCCCAATGCAGGAATAAAAAGCTCCTGCGCTGGTTTACCCTTGTGTGCGTGTCGGAAGAGCGCTTAGTGCCGGCGTCGTTTGAGGAGCTTGCCATGCCCCTCTTGGATCGGCTTTATAACTTTGCGCACTGGCTCGCAGGAAACCGCGAGGAAGCCGAAGACCTTGTGCAGGAGACTTTTGCGAAAGCATTGAAGGGATTCTCCTCGTTTCAGCCGGGCACCAATTTTCGCGCCTGGATCTACCGGATTCTGCGGAACACGTTCCTTACCTCACGCACCGGATTGAAATCGGCAGCCACGGTGCCGCTGGACGCGGAGGGTGGCAATGACGCTCTCCCCGCCACTCAGCGCACGCCCGAGAGCATTCTGCTCGAGCGTTTGGATCAACAATTGGCGAGGGAAGCTCTGGACCAACTTCCGGTCCACTATCGCGAGATCCTCCTGCTCTGCGAGGTCGAGGAGATGTCGTATCAAGAGATTTCTGCAACGCTTGCCATCCCCACTGGCACGGTAATGTCACGACTGTCTCGCGCTCGCCGGGCTCTGCGCGACACGGCGCAGAAAATGCAAAGGAGTTAAAGCATGGCGTGCGAACTTTGGGCTGGAAAACTCGATGCTTATGTGGACGGCGAACTCCCACCCGCGGACGAGCGCGCCTTCCGTGAACACCTGCGCGGTTGCGCCTGGTGTGCCGCGCATAGCCTCGAGTTGCTTCAGACAAAGCGCGCGGTTCACTCTGCTGCCAGCAAGCGCTTTCTGCCCGACGCTAGTTTCCGCGCTCGCATGCAGAAAGCTTTCGCGGTGCCCCGGAACCCGGGCCGCAATTTCAATTGGCTCCCGGCTTTGGCCGCAGTTGCTGCTGCGTTGCTGGTGGTTGTTGCGCTATCGTTCACTTACAATCGAAATCGCGTCCGCGAACGGCAACTTATGAGCGAATTGGCTGACTTGCATGTGGCGACACTCGCCAGTTCCAACCCGGTCGACGTCGTTTCCTCCGACCGGCACACCGTGAAACCCTGGTTCCAAGGCAAGATTCCTTTCACTTTCAACCTGCCGGAGTTGGCGGGGTCGCCCTTTGTCCTGCTGGGAGCCAGAATCAGTTATCTCAATCAAACCCCCGGCGCAGAACTCATTTTTCGGGTGCGCCAGCATCAGATATCAGTGTTTATTTTTCAAGACAGGGCGGTCGGAACCGTGCTCGCGAAGGAAATGGCCCGAACCGAGCTTTCCTTCAACGTCCAAAGCTGGAGTCGCAACGACCTCCGCTACTTCGTGATCGGAGATGCCAGCGCCGACGACTTGGACAAATTGAGCAGCCTGCTGAAATCATCCACCTGACAAAGCCCCCTTTCGGCGCGTCAGAGCTCTACCCGAAGGAACCACCGAATCTACTTCTCTACTTCCACGCCCTTCCAGAACGCTACATGATCCTTAATCTGTGACGCCGCCGGCTTTGGTTCGGGGTAATACCAGGCTGCTCCTGCATTACGCTTTCCATTGACTTCGAGGTCGTAATAGCTCGCGGTGCCTTTCCACGGACAGACCGTGTGCTGGGCGCTGGGCTTGAAATATTCCTTCCGAATCGCATCAGGAGGAAAATACTGGTTGCCTTCGACTTCGATCGTCTTATCGCTTTCGGCGACGACGGCGCCTTCCCACACTGCTTTGGCCATAGTGCCTGTTTAGATTCCTCTTATGACACAGTCGCTTCACAAACAAGTCACCCAAAAATGCGGAACCCCGATCCTCACGACGCGGTCGACCCCATCCGCGGTACGAAAAATAGCTCGCCAAAAGATGTGCATCATGAGCCGGTCAATCAGCCGGATCAGATTGGCGAGCCAACCTCTGGAACTCGCGTGCTTACGCCCGGCAGCAAGCGTCGGCCGTATCACCATCGCGCCAGTCACTTCCTGCGTCCCGTAATACGACAACTGGTAGCCGCTCGCTTACCCTTGGTCGTAATCCTGCCGATCCTTCCCCGCACCCCAGCCTTACCAGCATCAGGCGGGCAAACTTGTGCGCCCGTCAGCTGGCAAGAAATACCATCGCCATGCTGATCGCCAACAGCAGAAGGATCCCCCCTCCCACGCTCGCGCCATCACTCAGGCGCGCGGATCGGAGAAACCGAAAGCGGGAATGGAAGGACCAGTTGAGCAATGCCTGTCTGCTTTACTTGACTTCAATTCCTTCATGTGAGCCAATCACTCTAGCGCTGATTCAGTGAGCACTGGCTCGTGTTTTTGCCTGCAGGCTCTCGCTAAGCTCATGTTTTCTGGGAGGCGTACCCGCTTGCCGCAGACTCTAGCAGAATTAGGAATCAACGGACACTCGATGGTTGCGCCGCTCCTGCGAGTGGCTGTTTGCTCTCCGCGCACTGCTGGTTGGAACCAGCCCGAGCGCCTAGCCCGCTGGCAAGAACTCGGTTATCACCACGCCCCAGACTTCGAAAGGGCTCAGGCTCAGCACGGGAGCCTCCACGGCGAGTTGTCGGCCGCGGGCGCTGAAGTCATCGACATCATTCCCAGCGCCGATCTGTCCCTCGACGCGGTCTATGCCCACGATGCATCTCTGCCCACTGATTTCGGCTTGATCCTGATGCGTCCCGGCAAGGCCAACCGTATCGCGGAAGGCAAGCACCACGGCGTCTTATCTCAGACGCTCGGCATTCCCATTCTCGGCGAGATCACCGCGCCGGCCACCACCGAAGCCGGAGACATGATCTGGCTCGACCCCAAGACTCTGCTCATCGGGCATGGCTATCGCACCAACGCCGCCGGCATTCAGCAGATGCGGGACCTGCTCGCGCCCAGAGGCGTTGAAGTGCTCTCTGCCCCGCTCCCCTATGGCCCCGGCCCGTCAGCCTGCCTGCACCTGATGTCGCTGATCAGCCTGCTCGACGAGCAGAGGGCGATGGTTGATCTACCCTGGCTCGCCGTCGAAACCGTCGACCTGCTCAAAGCGCGCGGATTCGAGTTCATCGAAATCGAATACTCTGAACGCGACACACTGGCCTCGAATGTCCTAGCGCTCGGCAACAAGCGCCTGCTAGCCATCGAAGAAAATCGCAAAACCAATGCCCGCCTGCGCCGGGCCGGATTCGACGTCCGCACCTTCCCCGCCAGCGACATCTGCATCAACGGCAGCGGCGGGCCGACCTGTCTTACTCGACCGCTGCTGCGCGGATAATGCCGTGGTCTCCGGATCGCCCGTCACCCGACCGGAATCGGGGTCGAGCGTCAATCAAACCTCTTACCTTCCGCACCTGACGTCCGGCTGCTAAACGACGAACCGCCGTGCACTCCTCACGACCGATTGGAATCATGACGAAGATTTTGCACGACGGTGACAACTCTAATTTTGCAACCGGGTGTAGAAAGCGGTCTCCCTGGGGAGTTCAACATGGGAATGCCGGGCAGAAACAGTTCCGGCCTCGACCTCCGCTCCTTCGTCATGATTGGCCCACTCGATCGAACCTAGCCGGGCTGGGCCGCGGTTCCCGAAGGCCCAGGCATCGCGAGCTATTCGCTACCGGCAGATGTCTTGCCCATTCGCCCAAACATGTAAGCCGGGGTAGTGATCGTGCATACGGATGTGAGTCGAAGCCGGCCGAGCGGGGGATCGAATCTCTGCTCGGCGTTTCTTAAGTCTCAGAGCCTCGCGCAAGACTGTGAGCGGTGCTGCCTCCGCTACTCGTGTCCCAAAGGACCTCAAAACGCATTCCAGGTGTTGGTCGGCAAACCAGAAACGACCCTTATCCTCGGCTCCGTGACGCAACCTCAGTTCCTGTTAAAATTAAATGGCATGCTGCTCCCCTTCGTTCGCGAACTCTTCGCGGACGTAGAAAAACTTCCCGCCTTCGCGCGTGTTGCCTCCCATCTGAAAGAGGGCACGGGGCGGATTCGTGTCTCCGGCCTCACCCCCACCGCAAAAGCCCTGCTGTTCGTGCTGTTCCAGCGCACTGCCTCGCGGCCGTTGCTGCTGGTGGTCAATGACAATCGGGCTGCCGACGACCTGGTTCCGGTACTGCAGGCGTTCTGCGAACTCACCAACGCATGCGACCGTGGATCTGTCGTCTCGTTGCCCGCCCGCGACGTGCTTCCCTTCCAGAATCTCTCGCCGCACCCAGAACTACAGGAAGAACGTGCCACCGCTCTGTGGAAGATTGTCACCGGCGCCGCTTCCGTCGTGGTCGCGCCGGTAGCAGCAACCACGATCCGCCTGCGCTCGGCGGAATATTATGCCGGGCTCGCGCGCACTGTCCGCCGCGGCGAATCCATTGACACGGAAGCCCTGCTCGCTCATCTCAGCACGGTTGGCTACAACTCTGCCGACGTCGTCGAAATGCCCGGACAATACGCACTCCGCGGTGGCATTCTCGACGTCTACTCGCCGGAAGCCGAACGCCCGGTGCGTATCGAGTTCTTCGGCGATGAAGTCGATTCGATCCGCAAGTTTGATCCCGCATCGCAGCGTTCGTCCAGTCCTGTGGATGAAGCTTTGCTCTTGCCACTGACAGAAACTCCGGTCAACGAGCAGCTTCTCGGAGCAATTCACACACGTCTTTCCCGCAAACGCATCACGGGTGCGGAACAAATTGTGGAAGAGGCGATCCGCGCCGGCGGAGTCACGGTATTTCCAGGGTGGGCATTCTACGCTCCCGTCGCCGGAGCCGAAAGTACTATCTTCGACTTGTTGCCGAGAGCCGCCGTTCTAATCGACGAGCCGGAACAGGTCAAGCAGGAACTCGACCGCGTCTGGACCCGCATTCAAGAAGCGCACGAACGCAGCGGCGTAGGAAATCTCGTCCGCCCCGAAGATTTGTACCTGGCCCCAGAGGATCTCTGGCGGAAAGTCGCCGCCCTTCCCGGCGCCGATGTCGAACACCTCAGCATCGAGCGCAATGACGATGCGCAAACTAGCGTCGCATTCCTGACGCAGCCCACGCCGCGCTTCCATGGCTCAGTTCCCGCCATGCTTGCGGAGGCCAAGAAGCTCACCGGCTCAGGCAACCAGGTGCTCTTCGCGGTACCTAACGTCGGCGAGATCGAGCGTCTGGCCGACATGTTCACCGAATACAGCGTTTCGTTTCGCCTGGGAAGCCGAACCCGCGGCGGCGAAAGCTATGCCGACGAGACCTCCTACTTTGCCGGAGAAGTTCTGACCACGACCTTGGCAAAAGCTTACGTGCCAGACGGCGTTTTGCTCCCCGAAGCCAGTCTCGCGATCTTTGGCGCGCGCGATCTGTTTGACCAGTCGGAGAGCGTAGCTGCCCGCCCGCAACGTTATAAATCCAAAGTCTCCGCATTTTTGTCAGACTTCCGCGATTTGCAGGTCGGCGATTACGTGGTTCACGTCGAACATGGCATTGGCCAGTATCAGGGTCTCAAAGAAATTAATCAGGGCGACGGCAACGCAGAATTCATGCTGCTCGAATACGCCGAAGGCGCGCGGCTCTACGTCCCGCTTACGCGTCTCGACTTGGTGCAGAAATACCGCTCGTCAGAAGGCGCCAGGCCTGCTCTGAGCCACATGGGTACGGCGTCCTGGACGAAAACCAAGGCCCGCGTTCGCAAGGCCATGAAAGACATGGCCGACGAACTCCTGAAGCTATATGCGGAACGCAAAACGGCGAAGGGATACGCCTTTCCGCCAGGCAATGAGTGGTTGCGGGAGTTCGAAGACGCCTTCGAATTCAGTGAAACGGAAGACCAGGCACAGGCCATCACCGACGTGATGCGCGACATGGAATCATCACAGCCCATGGACCGCTTGTTGTGCGGGGACGTGGGCTACGGCAAGACGGAAGTCGCCATGCGCGCCGCATTCAAAGCCGTCAGCGATAATAAACAAGTCGCGGTACTCGCACCCACCACCGTGCTCGCATTCCAGCACTTCGAGACATTCAAGCAGCGTTTCGCGCCCTTCCCGGTCACCATAGAAATGATCAGTCGTTTCCGCACGCCCAAGCAGCAGAAAGAAATTCTGCAAAACGTGGAAGCCGGCAAAGTCGATATCCTGATCGGTACCCACCGCCTGCTCTCCAAAGACCTAAAGTTCGCC
>Ga0137418_10003351_pt1 | contig 14736 bp, 13 predicted proteins | sample CZODoug3_1_2_16f_FD_122242 | JGI IMG/M metagenome (GOLD analysis project Ga0137418, IMG submission 122242) | Vadose zone soil fungal communities from Angelo Coast Range Reserve, California, USA - CZODoug3_1_2_16fungal (Hybrid Assembly) | ecosystem: Environmental > Terrestrial > Soil > Vadose... | reverse complement strand
AGAGAAGAGGATAGACCAAGCTCGAACCGGCTCCCGATAACTGAATAGTCGGAACGCCCGGATTCAGAAACGCGTTGACGAAATATCCCCCGAGACCGGCTACTACGGCTACTATTACTAGGCTGATGACGAATATTGTTCTGCTTATTCCACCGCGTCTTACTATCTGTCCCGGAGCGCTCGTCATTTCTGACCAGCGTGAGAAGCCGGAATACTGTGTAATTAACCGTCCCACTGATTATACGGAGCTGCAACGTAGGAACGTAGATCACAATAGCGAGACGAATTGTTAGGTTGACTTTAGGTTGATTCTCGCTTTGTCGTAGCACGGCTGCTCGACATGGTAAGTTTCTCCGCGTTCGGCGGTAGCTGGATACGATTCCTGAACGGTTCTGATCGGTACAGGGAGCGAACCCATTGCGCTCTTGGGTCTCTCTGAAGAACGACTGGTCGTGTACTCCCTCCACGGTTGGAAGCTTGCAGGGATTTGGCCTTGCCTTTGGAGCAGATCAAATATCGTGATGCGCAACTATCCTCTGCCGGGCTCAGGCTTTGTGTCTATATGTAGATGATGAATCGAGTATATAGTGACCATAAATATATCCATAGCCATCAGTAGAGATTACGAAATTGAATTCGGTTGAGTTGCGAAAGTTGCAAATGACTGGAGGAGCGAGCTATACGGTTTCTCTGCCGAAAGACTGGGTAAAGGAGCAGGGTCTCAAGGTTGGCGACGTGGTAGCCGTGATGCCCCGATCGGACTCGTCTCTTACACTCATTCCCCACGAGAAGATGCCGACAGGTAAGAACAGAGGTGCGGAGGTCACGGTTTCTCCCTCAAAGGAGCAAGACAAGGAACAAATTCTTCGAACCATTCTAGCGCAATATCTTGCAGGATACGACATAATACGAGTAAGATTCCCCGTCACGGCAAGGCCTGACCTTCGAACCTATCTGAGGGAGGCTGCGAGAAAGATGTTCGTGGGTTCAGAGATCATCGAAGAGTCGAAAGACGAGCTGATAGTGCAATGCCTCTCCAGCTACGGTGATCTTCCCGCGCCAAAGGTCATCTCGCGCATGAGCCTTATCGCGAAACTGATGTTGAGAGATGCTGTAGATTCGTTGAAGGGGCGGGACCCGGCTTTGGCCGAGGAAATTATCCGGAGAGATGAGGAAGTTGACAGATTCTACTTGTTCATCATTCGGCAGCTGACAATGGCTGTTCTCAATAGAAGCCTCATCCTAGAGATTGGTTTGGCTGATCCGAGGGACTGCCTAGTCTATCGTGTCGTGTCGAAGAGCTTGGAGCGAATCGCGGATCACGCGACTGTCATTGCTAAAATGGCTGCCAGCATCGAAAATCCACTGCCGCCCCGCCTCATCGATGAAATATCCAAGGCCAGTGACATCACGATCAACGTCTTGGAGGACGCTCTGAAGGCACTCGCAAAGAGCGACGGGGCCCTTGCCAACAATTCAATCGTTTCGGCCGAGGGCGTCGAGAGAGAAGCCGAGAATGTGATGGACAAGCTCTTCAACTTCAAGCTCAGCCAAAAGTCCATCGTCGCAGTCCGTCTTGCCTTAGAGAGCCTTAAACGAATATCAGAGTATTCCGAAGATGTGGCGGAAATGGCGATAAATCTGACCGCTCGAAGAACAGAACTTTACTGACATTTCCTGCAAATTACCGGACGAACTTCGATCCTTGGTACCCGGATTGCTAAAGTTCTGAATTGCTACCGCTCTGGGTTTGTTGTCGTTGAGTCTGGAGGATCGGTCTCAGACTGTACTGTTCTTTTCTGAATGCCTCTGTATTTTCAATCTCGCGGAGTCTTTTCTCCCAGTCTCTCGTCTGTCTGTCTTTCAGGATCTGGTTCAACACCTGTGATGTGTTGTTGTAGAGCTGGGTCCAGCGTTCTTGGGTCTTCAGATCCATCTTCTCATCGAGTATTACTCTCCGGCATCTGGCCAGGTTCTGCCGGAGCTGTCTGACCATTTCGTCACGCACGCTTTCCTCTAGCCGGTCCGGACCTTCAATGCTCACTCATCCTTCGCCTCCTCTTTGATTTTAGCAGATGCCGCCACAAGTCCTTCTCTTCTTCCAAAGTCATCAGCAATCTTCTGGGACGCGCCCTCGCGCAAGACAGTCCGCCAGAGCCTCAGCAGCCGCGTCCAGGTACTGCTCAACAACCGTTTCTGTCCCTGATCAAGCGTCCTATCCCTCGACCCAGCTTCCAGATTATCCAAGACCATGACGGTCAGCCTGCGAATACTCGCCAGGAGATCATCGTAACCCTCCCTCCGTTTCTCCAATATTCATACCGCCTTTCGGACCGTTTTCGACGATCTCTCCGAGGCGTCCCGTCCCGTAAGCCGACCCAGCTCCCAGAGAGAGGAATCTCGCTTCGGTTTTGCCTAAGAGAGACCGCACAAGACAGTGCTAATGTTCCTCGAAATAAACCATCTCTAACCAGCTGACCAGACGATCCAAAGACACGATACATCGGAAAAATCCGTACTACGCCTACGAACGACCGACCACGTCCGGACAAGACGGAAAAGTACGTTTTCGAATTCTAGAATAAGCATGCTTAACCCAGCCCCCAGGGGCCTCGAAAACTCCCGAGAAAGAGGGCAGATTCGTAATACAGTTATTTACGGCTTGAACGCGTGGGCTCATCGAACGCCGGGATCGCCTAGCCAGGTATGGCGTCGGATTGCTAAACCTGTATCTGTGGTGCGGAGATCCGATGGGCCTTAGGCCCTCGTGGGTTCAAATCCCACTCCCGGCGCCACACGTCCGAAAAGAGTCCCATGCACTCAAGAACGAGCGACCTTCTCATTCCATGTCCTCCTTGATGCCAAAAATTAGAAGTAAAGCTTAGTGCAATACGACCCATAAAAACAGTAGATGGAGCAAGGACTGAAAGAGCGGACTTTGCGCGAAGAGAGCACGGGATTCCAGGCTGGCGAACGCATTGCGTTGTTATCTGTTTGGACCCTTCTCAGCCTGGGAATCCTGGAGATCGTCTTTGCCCAGTTCACTGGAAGCATTGCCCTCCTCGCCGACGGGATAGATTCACTATCTGACGCTGCTGTCTCATTCTTTGTCTGGACAGGTCTTCACTTCGCCCTCAGAAGACCGAGCAAGAGATTCCCCTACGGCTATTACAAGGTAGAAAGTCTCACAGCCCTTCTCGCCGCGGTACTACTGGTGGGAGCCGCCAGCTTCATCTTTCTGCGGTCATACCGCGCTCTGGCCAACCCACGTGCCATCTCGCTTCCTTTCATCGCACTGATAGTGCTCGCAGTCACGGGCTTGCTCTCGCTTTACAGAGCCCTTCAAATGCGCAGAATAGCTAATCGATACAACATTCTATCTTTGAGAGTAGATGCGAGAAACTCAATCAAGGACACATCATCCTCGTTCGTCGCCTTCGCCAGCGTACTCATATCATCTCTGGGCTTCACCCAGATGGATGCTATCGGAGGTATCCTGGTCGGCATCTACATTCTGACCGTTTCCTACGTGGCCCTGAGAGAATCCTCATTGGTTTTGCTGGACGCGTTCCACGAACCGGAGCTAACTCATCAGATCGAGAACATGATCCAGGTGCATCGCGAGATCAAAGCGCTCAAGGAACTCAAACTCCGTAGGGCCGGCCCATTCATAGTGGGAATACTCGAAGTCGTTGTCGATGGTAACATGACCGTCTCCGAAATGCACGATGTGATTACTGAACTTGAGCATTCTATCAAGTCGAGGATTCCGGGACTCCGATCTCTCACTGTGAAAGCGATACCTTCATCGTGAAATTCATCACAGATTCACCAAGAAATTGTTCAGCATCAGCCCTAGCACGATCGTCCCGCCAAGAACTGTGGATTGCACTTGATCCTCACAACGCAAAAGTTCCCTTTGAGGAAAAGTTGTGGCCGCAAGGTCGCCAGGAATAAGCTTAGATGAGCAATCTGGAAAAGGTCCGATACCATGCCTTTTCCAAGCATGCATTGTGCCATCATTCCACTAAGTGCAAATCTCTGATTCGGCAGTTCTACGCCAATAGTGGACATTCTCGCGGAGAAACGGTTCAGACAGAAAATGGATCCCTTCCTAGGATTTACAAAAAATCTTTCCAGCGACGCAAAACTCGGAAGCGGGACCGGGAATCAGACAAGGCGAGCTTGCGGAAAAACGGCTAATACCCCTGCGTTGTCTCTGAACGAATGGATTAGTTGACCATCAAGACTGACGAACGGCCAGTTTTATTGAGCCTCAACGGCCGAGGATTCTACGTACTTCACTACTCCGCAATACCCGAACTGGGCCTCACCAGGATTAGTTTCGATCTGGTAGACCCAAACACTGGCGAAGGCGGTTCCGCTGAAGCGCTGGTAGATCCCAAGCTTCTGGAAGATCTGAATTCTTACAACCTTGGAACGAGCACCGGACAAGCCTTCCTCATCTGGATCGACACCAGTAGCAACGAAGTTCGGTGGCAATTACGGAAGACTGTGAAATCTGAAACTCAAGGTTTCAACCCACCTTAAATATCGGTTTTTGAATAAGACTCTGGTCCGGGGGAATCACTGATTCTGAATTGCCCGAGATGCGGAAGTCACACATCCACACCTCCTGAAAGAGAGTGGAATTTCCAAAAGTACCGAGTCTCCCGGTTCCGATGCGACAATGGTGACAAATTCAACCTATATTCCGGAGCGACAAAGACGTTTACAATACCGAGACCATCGAACTTCAAAGGATTCTGCGGAAACCGTAGGACTCAGAATCCGGACCATGCAGTATATTGCAAGAACTGTGGGTCAAAACTAGGTCTATGATCCTCGCGAAGCCAGAAATTCCCTTCATCCTCAGACCACAAGAATATTAACACCCACGGCGAAGAATCGCTACTATCCTAGTAGCCCGATACAATTAGGGGACCATGCTTCAAGATGACCATTGAGCCAGAAGGAATCTTCACTGGGATAAGAGGAGGGCTCAGTCGAGAAAACATCTCAGCACGTTTTAGAGCGATCAGGAAGACTCTCGGCGGAATCCCCCGAGCGACCGTCCTACATTATTCGATACTTAGTCTCACGCTAGCACTGGCGGCCATAATTCGTCTACTACCTCTGAGGTGGGGTGCCTACATCAGCGAGTTCGACCCTTATTTCAACTTCAACGATATGCGTCAGATAACGGCGAGTGGTTGGCAGAGCTGGTACGCCTACACCGACTTCAAAGCATGGTACCCCTTCGGCAGACCCCCAGTTTCCACCAGTTATCCCGGAACCAGCTTCACCGGCACACTAATCTACCAATTTCTACAAGCCATCGGCGTTAACATCAGTCTCTATGATGCAGCCGTTTATGCTCCAGTGATTTTGGGAGTCTTCGGCGTACTAGTAATCTACTTTTTCGCGGGAGACATTTGGGGTAGAAGCGCGGGCTTGTTGGCGGGGCTCTTCTCCGCCTTTAGTTCCAGCCTAATCAGCCGTACTGATCTAGGTTTCTTCCGCAACGAAGCGGTTGGGATCCCGACAATGGTTATGGCCTTCCTGTTTTTCATACGAGCTATGAACCCGAGCCGATCATTGAAGGGCACGATCGTCTACAGCATGTTCTCCAGCGTGAGTCTGATCTACATGACCTTCGCTTGGGGAAGCTTCAGGTACGCAGCCGAAGTCCTTGGACTGTTTGCGCTAGCTTTGATCGTACTGGGACGATATTCTCCACGCCTCATGCTCTCTTACGGAATCACTATAGGGCTATTCCTCTTCACCGGCACTGAATTACCGCTCTTGGGGCACACCTACCTTACTGAAAGCACAACTATTGCCTTGCTCGGAGTAATGGGCCTTCTAGCAGTTATGGAACTCTCGAGGTTGGCCCCAACCGCGCGGGGGAGACTGGTTGTGCTCGGACTTGCAGTCGCCGGGATTGTAGCCGTTGCGGTTCTTGGCGTGGGAACAGGGCTAGTTTCCGCAGGATTACGAGGAAAATTCCTTGCGACGCTGGACCCGTTTGTCAGAAACAATATTCCGCTCGTGGCTTCCGTTGCGGAGAACAGACCATCCACTTGGTCAAGCCTCTATCTCGAGATAGGGAGCGTCATACTCCTAGCTGTCTTCGGTTTCTTCTTCGCTTTCCAGCGTCTGCGGGACAGCGATGTTTTGCTCATCGTCTTCGGCGTAACCGGATTCTACTTTGCCGCCAGCCTAGTCAGGCTGACACTGATACTTGCCCCCGCGATGGCAACCTTGGCAGCCATAACCGTAGTAGAACTGGGGAAGCCGGCTATGGACATTATCCAGCAGGCGGTCCTATTTCCCCGCCGCAAGCTCAGGTTTACTAGCCGGGTGAGCAGAGAATTCAGCCTCGGAATCCTTCTCATAATCCTCATCCTCGTTGTGCCGACATTCATCAACGCGGTACAATCCGCGTACACGCCTACTACCATCGCCTCAGCCAGCCTCCCAGTACGAGGAAACTTTCCGGATTGGCTACAAGCGCTTACTTGGATGAACAATAACCTACCGTCCACCAGTGTAGTCTTTGCCTGGTGGGATTATGGATACTGGATCTCCGTAAACACGGGATTACATACTCTCGCTGATAACGGGACCGGAAACTCGACGCAGATACAGATCATAGCTTCAGGGCTGATGCTGAACGAGTCCATGGCGGTCAACCTACTTCGTCAGTATGGCGTTACACATGTTGCGGTGTTCTTCAGTTACAACTATCAAGCTGGAGGGTCACCCCTTTGTCCAAGCAGTAGCAACGCCCCGGCTGGCTCCCCGCCTGTCTGCGGCTATGGTGACGACAGCAAATGGTACTGGATGGTTCGAATCGGGAATGGCACCCAGATCAAAACCCCGCTTGGCCCTGCAACAGTCACTTACCAGCAACGAACTACAAGTACTACGAACGGCCAGACCCAGACAGATTACATACGCTACATCACAATTAATGGCCGGACGGACAACGGCACTCGGATAACGAGCAACTACCAAGGAGCCTTAATACCAACCAGCAACACAATGCTGGGACTATTGTTGAGAGACGGCTACCCCGCGGGAATTGGTAGCCAGCCGAGCGGCGACACAGGAAACCGTGGAGACGCGAGACCATATTTCTTCACGAAAGTTTTTCAATCCTCGAACAACTATGTCCTAGTCTACCGAGTAAACTATCCCCAGACACCAACTCTTACGGCCGTGCTCAGTAACCCATATGTCCCGAAGGGTGGCAGCAACGTCAACAATATCACCGGAACCCTATCTGACCCAAGCGGGCAACCTGTCAGTAGTAAGGCCCGGGTGGTCCTTGAGTATGCGAGGCCCGGCGACATTACCTGGACGCTCATCGGGAATAGTACATTAACGACGTCAGGGACCTATCAGGTCCTCAACTCGAAGTTTCCGAGTGGGATTAGCCCCATACATGTTAGGGCGTGGTGGAACGGGGATCCAAGTCTCGGCTTGAACATAGCACTGAGTGCTAATCAGACACTGATTCAGTTATAGCCTCGGCAGTCGAAGGGGATTCTGAACCCTTCACTCGGTACTTAGCGTACCTGTCGTCTGGCGAAAATTTTGCTGGATGAGGGCTCCTAGTTGAGGATCTGCAATGCGGACAGATATCCTTCAGAGTATACTGAGAGCATCGGGTGCACTTCCGCATCAGCCATTTCATCCAATCTTTCTTCCTTCTCCCCCTGCCTTCTTGATAGAGGCGAGAATTTCTTCTGTCACGAGGTTCAGTGTCTTCTCCGCCGCTTCGAAACTTCCCGCTTCGACCTCTATCCGATACTTAGGAGCGCCGATCGTATAGATCTTGATTTCGCTCCCTCTCGGCCGGCGGATCTTCTTTGCTCCCAGCAATGTCTGTCGAATAATCTCTAACCCGCCAGGTTTGTGGCAGGTGACGGCGACAGTTCCTCGAACTTTGGACTTCTCGAGTCGGATCTTCGTCTTGGAGACTTCTGCAATTGCCTGGACCCATTCCTCTGTGAGTCCCGCCTTGACCAGGGCCTCTGGACCCTCGTCCATAGCCTCCTCTAGAGGATCGTAGAGACCGCCAAATTTCTCGAGAATAGTGTTCTTGATTGCTTCAGCGTCTTCCTCAGGCTTGTTCATCTTCTCGGCAGCGCTCTTGAGAATAGCCTCGGCCTTCCTCTCTTTCTTCCACTCAAGCATCTTCTCCGACTTTTCTCTACCAGTAACTCGTCGGAGGGAGAGATCTATCTGGTTCCGCTGAGGGTTTACTCTCAGAACCTTTAGGACGAGCTTCTGGCCTTCTCTCGCGTGGTCTCGAATGTTCCTGACCCAAGTAGTGGCCATCTCCGAGATATGGACAAGCCCTTCAATGCCCGCAAACTCGTCGAGCTTTACGTAAGCACCATAATCCTCGACCCTCTTGACGGTAGCGACAACGAGGTCTCCCACTTCGGGGAAGATGACCTGGGAGGTCTGGGTCGACATTACCTGGACTCTGTCTAGCTCAATGGCTGTAGTATTTCTCCGCGAATCGTGGCCTTTCCGCCGGCAGGCTGTGCTAGCAGTTCGTCACAGACAGTGCATTTGACGTAGCTGCTGGATCTCTCAAATACAATCTGCTCATTGGAGCATTTCAAACATTTTACTCGAAGGAATATGCTTCGAGGTTTTGGAATTAGTTCCCACCGCATCTTTATGCTCCAACCTCCAGCTTTCTCAGCCTGATGCCCAATCGCATGAGAGTATAGCTACAGGTTCGGCATTTCAACCTGACGAGAGACTTTTTTGTAGTCTTGGCGGTCCGTTTGAGTTCTGGGAACTTCTGTCCTCCATAACCGTGCTTCCTTCTCTCCTGGCGACGGCTTCCCCAGGCCATGGTGCGAGCTTTGCCGGCCTTGTAGACTGTTACGGAGTGAGCTGTGTGGTGTCCACATTTGGGACAGTAAGTGTTGACCTCTTTTGGATACTTCAATCATTGCACCGGTGAAAGACTTCGAGTGGATGCCGGTCGCCCATTTATTCATTATCTTGAGCTGAGCTTCTTATTTCAACAGCAGCACCCTGTCGGATTAGGCTTTCTGCATTTTCAAACGGTAGCTTGGCAATGTCCTCCTTGAGGAAAGGCCCGTGGGTCTTTAGATCAACTCCAATTATGGACGGAACGTCCTTGACAAAACGTACGAGCAGTTTCGTCTGGTCCCTACCTATCGGACTAGATGGCTCTCGACCTTGCAAAAGTTCTTCCTTCAACTTCTCGTAGTGTCTGGATATTCCTGAAAGGTCTTGGTACACTTGTTTCTCGGATGATTCCAGACTAGTTGATTGATCCTGGTTTGTATGAGTCCAGAGCTTTTCCAACCTTCGATCCACGAGCTGAGTAAGAAGCTGCTCAAGCCTTTTCGTCTCTTCATCCATTACGACAGCTTTGAGCGATTTCGGGTCAAGGTTTCTCTGTGCTTCCTTCAGCCTCTTGACATAGGACGCTGAGTCTTTGAAGAATCCCTGCCTTAGCTGCTGAAGCTCCTGATTTTGCAGTTCGCGCTTCCAAGCTTGCTGTATTTCATCGTAAGTGGTTGTCAAGGACCGCTCTTCAGTCGAATTCCAGGCTTATTTCGTCCCGCATCTATTATTGGTTGGCTGTGCCTAGCTGACCGGTTCTGCTCGACGTTTGCATAGGAGGAGCATTGCCGCATAAGAGGGTAACTCAACCTCTTCGTTCAAGTAGGGTCCAAATTGTCTTTTTGCAAGCTGAAATCGGGGCGAGTCTTTTACTCGGACTCTCATTTCTCCATAAAACGCTAGGGAGTCTCTGAATGGGTCAAACTCGTCGAGCCTTTCTCTCGAGACCTGCATAGTCATCAGTCCGGTATGTCCGTTAAGTGTACCGGGAAGTCGGATCAGTCTGTGCACGTCCGTCGTCACTACCGTGTCGATCTTTGCAGATCCTCTTTCTACAGCCTTCAGTGACAGAGTTTTCCAAGTCGAGAATCCGAACCCCTTCACCGAGCTCCAGAAGGGTCTTTTGAAAAATTCGTCTCGGTCTTGAGTCTTGATCGTCTTCACCTGGGCCGGCGACAACCCTAATCGTTCCCCTTCCTCGCCCAATAAATCATAGATTCCCGCGGCCATTCTCCCTCTCCAGCCAGGCTGGCCTAACTGAGGTCCTTCGATGACCTTGATCCCTTCTAGGTTCACCTCATCCAGCTCGTGTAGTTGAGGGTCTAAGGCTTGACCCAATACATAGCTCGCTATCTCTCTGCGTTCTTCTTCGCCCATCGCTTGAAGTTGCGTCGAGTACACGTGAACGTGGTATCCTCGGTGGCCAGAGAAGAAGATGCGTAGGTCTGAAGGCTCAACTCCCAGATCCGAGTATAATATTTCAAGAAGCTTGTTTGTCTCCTCTTTCGCTTGTCGCAGACACTGATCGCACAGCCAGGTCTGTTCATCCATTCGATCGTTCTTGCATTTTGGACAGACTCTCGGAGCCCCGCCTTTTCCGACGGTCCCACACCCTTTGCACTTCCAGCTGTCATGACTGGATTTGCAAGGAGTATCAAGATGATCTGCGTCAATGTCAAAGACCAGATCCGCTCCTTTCCAGCCTTTCGCTTCCATCGCTGCGGTTGGTTCTTGATAGTAGGCTGTGGAGAAGTATACGTGGGCGGGGACAAGGTCGCGAATGGCTCCCATTAGAACGCTCGGGTCTCGGAAAGCTCTGTGTCGTACCATGAATTTTTCCTTGAAGAGAAGAAAGCCGTACTCCCTCTGTTCGGGATGTGGAGGCAGGAAGAGTTCTTTGGCGAGGCTCAGATAATATTCTTGGAATTTCCGGCGGATCAGTTGCTCAGTTGGGCTCACGCTTTGGGCCCTTGTTGGTAAGGGTTCGTGATTTTGCTTTGTAGTAGCTGAGGGGGTTTCGGATTGTTTCACAGATCTCATCTGGTTTGTAGCAAACTCCGTGGGTCTTGAGTGTCGTGCACATTGGACATGTATATTTGGTCCGGCCTCCCCTTTTTCCGCCGATATGTTCGACTTGATATCGGGTCATTCTCTCTGAAAAGTCCGTTGCGGGCTTGAACAGTTTCACAACGTCCTCTTCCCCTGCGCCAATGTTGAGGAGGAACGAGGCCAGGGTGAACCTCCCCATGTGTTGAACGTTCTTTCCTTCATCGAGGCTATCGATGAGATGTCGGATGCAGGGAGGCATTGCTTCGGGCTGAGGTACTTTAGGAAGCTCGTATTTCGTCGGGACCCCAAGCCATTTGATTACTAGGCCCCTGGTTCTCTCCACTCGGGATCCGAAGAGTTTTGGCACCTCGTCGGGTGTGCGGCTTGACCTTTCGAGGATTTTCGTCCTTACCTCTTCCTCCATTAGACGGGCTGCCTCGTCACGGGTAACGTAGACAAAACCATGGTCTAGGACTCTGTTGGGTAGATTCCAGCGTGGTTCCCTGAGGCGTACAGCGTTGTGAAGGAAATCGGGCAGGCTGAGACCAAAATCATAGAATCTCCTTCCTAACTTGATGTCCAGCCGTTTGACTTTCCAAGCGAAAGTTGTGGAGGCGATGTGTTCTAATTTTTCTGGGCGCTCTTGTCTGAGAAGTTCGTAGGCTCTCTTTGCCTCTGCCAGTGCGAACCTTCGGCGAGCTCTCTCTTCTCCGAGGAGGCTAAGGATGAGATTTGATACTGGGAATGAGAGTATTTCGGCATTCTCGTTCGTGATGTCTCCCGAGACTCTGCCTTTTGAGAGCGCTTCCTCTAGCCGTTTCTCGGCTCGATCTAGTACGGGGCCGAATTCTGGTGTTGACAGTTCGTCTATGGATAGTCCTAGCTCTCGAACGTATTCGGAGGCTTCAGAGAGGAAGGGGTATTTTGCTAGGTCGGCCCTTGTTAGCATGCGGTCTTATTCTTGCTCTATTCTAGGGGCGAGATAGTAAAAGAGCTTGCCTTGCTGGGGCATTTCGAACTCTACCTTGATGGGCATATTGGTGGAGAACTCGAGTGAAGCAACTTCGGAGGCGCCTGACCCCGCTCTTATGATTTCTCCGAGATAGTTCAGGTTGTATGTTGCTCTGCACGTTTCCTTAGCGTCGAGCTCCAATATCGCATCGCTTCCTTTGTCCATCTCGATTATGGCGCTGCTCAGCTCACCGGTTGCTCTTACGATGAACTTTTCGGGACTGACTTCTAGCTTCACATTGTCGCTTATGGATTGGGCGTCATCGATAATGTCTCGAAGGCTGACGGCTGTTATCTTTACTCTAGCATTGAATGGTACTTTTGGGGTGGGCACTTCTTCCGTTGAGGGATCAAGTGTGGGGGTGATGAACTTCCTTACAATCTTGTCCTTTAGGGTAATGTTGAGTTTCTTGTTCGCATCGTCATAGACGATCTCCACGGACTCGTCGCTTCTAGTTCTCTTGAGAAGCTTCAGGAGGTTCGATACGCTCAGGCGTAGTTTTGTTGGGGTATTGCACTCGTAGGTATCGAAGGCAGCTTTGGGCCATTCAAAGTCAACCATGGCGATGTGTGATGGGTCCATTGAGCGGAGCTTGATGCCTTCAGGGGTTGCGTTGAAATCAGCCTCTTCGATCAGGCTTGAGATAGCGCCGATTAGGTTCCGAAACAACCGGGCGTCGTTCATTGTTGCCTTGAACACGGGGGTCCTTACCGTCGCTTCTTTTTTCCCAGTTGTTTCCGCTAAAGAGCTTTCCAACATTTTGGTCTAGCTATTCTCCCGCCAGGTTGCCCCGCAGTTGGTGCATCTGAAGAACTGCGTGGACGACTCATCAGCGCCTCTCGTCTGGACGAGCCAATAAAAGGCTTCGTGGTTACTGCATTTTGGACAGTCAGCCTTTGTCTTAGGAAGGGTTCGGATCTTCTGCTCTTCCTTGCCTAGAACGATTATGTTCTCCCGTTCGTGTGTGAGCCGGCTAATCACCTTGTCGCCTCGGCTACTCGTATATCCGCACTTTACGCATGCCATGAATACTTTCTTCTCTTGCTTAGAGGCAATAAGAGTGGTACCACACTTGGGACAAAACTGCAAAAACTGGTCAGCCCACAGCGGAGGCTGCCTCGCGAATTTATTCTTTATCCCGGAACTTCTGGAAAATCTAGGCTAGCCACCAGATGTGCTAGCCTCAGAGGCTCGGGAAGCCTGCCAAACGTCCAAGAAGCAGTAAGAATCTTCTTCAAAATGGTCAGTTCGAGCCGCGTCTTCACCCGTAGTCCATCTGGGTTTCCGTTGAAGACCTTGTAGCCTCTACCATGACCGGGTTCGTCCTTCGAGATCGCTATCGTTGGAAGACTGGTTATTCTCTCGAGCGAACGGGAGTCTCGTTCAACATCTGGATCGTGTAGCATGATGGCTCTCAGCTCGGGAAAGTATGCCGAGTCAACTATTCTTCTCGCGCACTCTCTCATTGTGTTCTTTGGGTTTGGCGGGAATGAGATCACTCCATCCAAATAGAGCCCGCCTCGCGCGACGACCCCGACAGTCAGTCCAGGATTACACGTGTCGAGTCCTAGTATCCGAATCTCCTCCTTTACTGCTTGCAAAGGCCGAATCATTTCTCCAGCCTTGAAAGCGCCATTTCTGCGAGTCTCGCAAAATTATCAGCAGGAATGAGGCTTTCAGATTTCAGGCATGCCACAATCTCGTCGATGGTCAAGTTCTTTTGCAGCCATGAGTAGCCTAATAGAGCCTCGAGACCGTTTGCAATATCTCCCCGGCCAACACGTCTAGGTAGGTGTTTTCTAAGCCCAGTCTTTAGTGCAGCTTCCGCCAGCGTCTTGTCAGGAACTCTTGCACCTTTTGGCTGGCCGGTGGTCTCGGTGAGAGCCAGAGAGTATGCGAAATTCAGGAGAGCGTCGCCGAATTGGGCGAACCCCTTGCTCGTCAGAATTCTTTTTAGATCCTCGCTTTTCTGCTGATCGAGTCCCAGCCTGGTTCGCCGCCTCAGATCTGATGTGGAGAGTCTAGCTATTTGGAAGAACTCTGGGCAGCATGTCTAGCGAGGTCAAGATCCGATCGGCTCCTGCCTTCTCGAGCTCTTGTCCCGTGAAGAATCCTTGAGGGAGACCGATCGTCTTGGCTCCAGCTTGTTTTCCGCCGATCATGTCTACTGGCTCGTCTCCAACGACGAAGCATTCGTCGGGCTGAACTTGTAATTCTTCCATTGCTTTGAGGAAGGGCCGGGGCGATGGTTTGAATTCGGGTTCGTCGTCGGGCGTTATCACTGATCGGAAGTATTCCTTTAGCTTCCAATTGTCTAGTCGTCGGTGAATTCGTGGTTTTCTGACGAATGTGACTATTCCCATGCGGAATCCCCGGTGTGTGAACTCTTTCAATAATCCGACGAGCCTTTCGTCTGGTCCGGTCTGATCCATGCGCGCGTCGAGTTTTTCGAAGAATCTTGTTCTAACCTTCTCTTCCGGAAGGTCGATTCCTCGATCTTTCGCCAGGGCTGCTGCAATGCTGCTTATTCTTATTGTGGTGTTCGGATTTCCTCCGTTCTCGATCATTCTTCGAGCCATTGCTAGTGCGTCATGGGGTGTGATTGTGATCTGAAAGCTGGAGAGTGTATCTTCTATTATTGATGTCCAGAGTCTCCAGTCGCCGTAGAGTGTGCCGTCGAAGTCGAAGAGGAGTCCTGTGGCCAGCCCGGCCGGCTCCCTTCTTAGTTCTCGTTCTTGACTGCTGAGCCGAATTTCGCAATGAATTCTTCG